>Ga0157369_10002216_pt1 | contig 23394 bp, 21 predicted proteins | sample C25metaG_FD_113461 | JGI IMG/M metagenome (GOLD analysis project Ga0157369, IMG submission 113461) | Corn rhizosphere microbial communities from Kellogg Biological Station, Michigan, USA - C2-5 metaG | ecosystem: Host-associated > Plants > Roots > Rhizosphere > Soil | place: USA: Michigan... | reverse complement strand
CCGTGGCGCCGAGCTCTCCTTCTATGGCGCTGTGCCGGTCCTGCCGCAACGCGCCCACCACCTCTGTGGCGTTTCCCATTTTGGTGGGCTGGTAGGAAGAAGCAAGCGTGGTGATGATTTCATCTTTAGCGATCGGCATTTCAACGGGCCCGAGATTGAACATCGGGTGACCGAAAGCCAGCACGCGTTTGCCGTCGTTGTAGGTGACGGTACCACCGCCGGTCATGGTCATGTCGCCCGATACCAGCACCGCGGCTATGCTCTCGCCGGGCTGCATGGAGGCGGCCCAATCTTTGGCGGGATGCGAGGAATCCAATTTCCCCGCGGCGCCGCCTTGCGCGACCATAAGCCCGAGCTGGTTGAACACCGGCGAGAATTGGCGGACAGCTTCGTCGCTGAATCCCGACATGGTGATGGGTGTGGCGATGGGAGTCATCATCGGCGTCTCCCCGAAATTGTGCGCGGCACCCGCCGCCATGACGCGCGCCAGCAATCCGTCGGGCAGCGGCATGGCATTCTCAGCCTGCTGAATCTTGTCCGGCGTCCGGCTGTCGGCGGGCCGACTCTTGTCGAATTCGCTGACTTCGAGCATCAACCGAATGGGGGTGATTCCGCAAATCGCGTCAGGGGAAAATACGCTCAGGCGGAGCGAAACTGCGCCGACCAGTTTTCCGTCGATGTAAACCGGACTACCGCTCATACCTCCCGCCACGTTGGTGCGCGAAGCTTTACCGGTCATCTTGGCGACAATAATGTCCTGCTTCGGTCCCCAGGCGTTCTGCCAGATGCCGATGATCTCGATCGGCACCGGTTCTGGCTTCATTCCCTGGAAAACGGTCCAGGCGACCGCTTTCATGCCGGGCCGCAAGGCGTCCTCCGGGAAAAGTTCTACCTTGCCGGCCTTTGGGGGGACAGTCATCCCGGCGACGGCTTGCGCTGAGGCTGAGAAAGCGGCGGCACAAAAAAGAAGTAGACAGCGAAGGGACGCCTGTTTAAGCATGGCCAGGGATGATCCTTATTATCCCGCAACCGAGGATATCGCGCGTTAATCTCCCTTCATGCTGACGCATTTTGTCCCGCAAATGCGTCCTAGTAGGGGACTGGGTTGTTAGACTGTAGGTCTTGGAGATTCCATGCTTCGCCATAAACTATTGACTGCAGGTTTCTGCATACTTTTCTCTACGTTGACGGTAGCGGTAGCGGCCAATCAAAAAGATGGAAGTACTGGAAGTAAGGGTGATGCCACGAAGGGCAAAGAGACCTTCGAGCAGTGCGCTATCTGCCACAACGTAGACACAGACGAAAAGAAGATGGGCCCGTCGCTCAAAGGCCTGTTCAAGCGGAAAACGCTCGCAAGCGGCAAGGCCGTGAACGACGCCAATGTGCTAGAGCAGATCAATAATGGCGGCAACGGGATGCCGGCCTATGCCGACATGCTGTCGGCAGACGACAAGGCCAACGTCTTGGCCTATTTGCACACGCTTTAGTTTCGTGGAAATTCCGCTATACGGCGGATTCATCGCACTGTCTGTTACATTAAAAGGGATCCCGCCCGGCGTTTCCGTCCCCATCGTCTAGCCCGGCCTAGGACACCGCCCTTTCACGGCGATAACAGGGGTTCGAATCCCCTTGGGGACGCCAACATCCTCAATTTAGTCTGATAGATGCAAATTGCCAACAGGCTAAGAAGCGCGTAGATATTGATCGGTCTTATTGATCCAGTCCTCGCGCGGGGGTGAGAATGTGTCGATGGCGAGGCTGTCTTCGAGCGCCTCGGCCGAATGCGGCACATGCGGGGGAATCAGCAGGAGCTCGCCCGCACCGACGACGATCTCATTGCCCTCGACTACGAAGCGCAGAGTGCCGGACAGAACGTGGCTGATCTGCTCATGATGATGGCTATGCTCGGGAACCAGGCAGCCGCGCTTCATCGAAATACGGGCGACCATCACCTCGTTGCCCACGACATATTGCCGGTCGAAGAGTGGGTTTAGATGTTCCGGCAGTATATCCGACCAACGGACATGTTCTGCTTTGTTGGATCGATTCATTTCCCATCCTTTCGGATCAGATCGTTACGTACGGCTTGGATGCGGCGGACTGCCTCCTGCAAGTTTTCCAGCGAGTTCGCGAAACTGAAGCGAACATAGCCTTCACCGTGCTCGCCGAACGAACCGCCGTTCAGACAGGCGACGCCGGCGCGCTCAAGCAGGAAATCGGCGACATCCGTTGAAGCGGCGCCGGTCTCTTCGATATTTGCAAATGCATAGAAGGCTCCGCCTGGCGGAACACAGCGAAAGCCTGGAATCGTGTTCAGCGCCTGGCAGAAAACGTCGCGGCGTTGCCGGAATTGGTTCACCATTCCCTCCACGGCCGTCTGGGGTCCTGCGAGGGCGGAGAGTGCTGCACGCTGGGTAAAGCTGGCTGCACACGAATTAGAATTCACCATCAGCTTGTTGACGCCTTCGACTAGCCATTCCGGCATTACGCCGTAACCGAGACGCCAACCCGTCATGCTATACGTTTTCGAGAATCCATCGAGCAGGATAGTCTTCTCAAGCATCCCTGGGAGCGATGCGATTGAGGCGGGAGCTTCAGCCGTGTAATAAATGCGGGAGTAGATCTCGTCGGACAGCACCATCAGATCCCGGTTGCGCACCATGGCAGCGATCTCATGGAGATCCTCCGCGGGAATCACTCCGCCCGTGGGATTCTGCGGAGAATTGAGGATCAGCAGCCGCGTGCGGCTGGAAAGCTTGTCGCGAAGGATATTGAGATCGAGCGAGAAACCGCGCGCCTCAAGCAGCGGAACAGGTACCGGCGTGGCGCCCAAATACCGGATCATTGAGCGATAAATCGGAAAGCCCGGATCGGGGTAGAGCACCTCATCGCCCGGCTCCAGCAGCGCCAGCATCGAAAAGAAGAGAACCGGTTTTGCGCCCGGCACCACACACACGTGACGGGGCGAAACGGAGATACTACGTGTGCGCGAGATGTATGCGGCAATCGACTCGCGCAGTTCCGGCAGACCCTGCGTAGGTCCATAGTGGGTCCAACCCTGGTCGAGCGCTTGTTTGGCGGCATCGACGATGTTGGGCGGCGTCGGAAAGTCGGGTTCGCCGATTTCCAGGTGCACAATGCTGCGCCCCTTAGCTTCGAGCGCCCGAGCTTTCACCAAGACGTCGAAGGCTGATTCAATATCGAGGCGGGCAATGCGCTCCGCAAGTTTCATGTTCCATTGGCTCCGGGTTCGCAGCGAAAAGGGAACCTTGCGGTTCCCTTTAGTCGCGTCGATCAGGATCGACCCTGGAGTTGTGACCAGTTGGTCCCCTTCGCATCGGGGGCGTTTCCCAGTATAGCGCTCGCCTCACCTGCTGCATGTGGCAATTAAATGTAACGTTAACTACATACTACTAGTAGAAATGACGTTACACCGCAAATAAACCAGTAATATTCCGGGGGAGAAGAGTGATCCTAGCAATATTCCTGAAACCCGGGGCGGGGTAAGGTAGTCTTATTGACGGTTAAGAGTGGTCGCAGTGTCCACGGAGGGCTGTGACATTGATTGTTAAACGGGTCAGTTATGCATCTCGCGGGCGTCGTTAAACACGTCAAGCGCAATAAATATCGGAGAAACTGGTGAAAACCTCATTTTTGCTTCCTACTTTTGCAATAGCACTTATAACATCTGTAGCCGCTAATGCCGATTCTATTCCCTATCCCAATCCGGGCAGTGTGGCTAGCAGGCATCATTTTAGTGCGGCAGCGTCTGGGGACCTCGTGGGCTATTTTTTGGATAGTTCCGCACTCTACGACAACCAACTTGGGGTTTTCGTTAACGGCACGCAGCTCGGGGGGTATTCCTTGGATAACCATACCTCGGCGGCAGGCCAATCCGTGAACTTCGGACACGTGAACGCAGGCGACACGATCGACTTTGTGCTGAACGTACTGAGTCAAGGCTACAAGTTGTACTCGGAGACGGGATTGAATTCTGACGCCACGGATCATGTTTACGCGACGGAATTTGGTGGTCAATCAATTGGCGGCGTCACAGTCCCATCGGGCGTCTACCTTGGATTCGAAGATCAACTGGCTGCGATTTCGGACCTTGACTACAATGACGAGGATATGGTGTTTACCAATGTGGCCATGGTTGCCAACCCAGAGCCGATATCCTTCATATTGTTCGGCACCGGGTTGCTGGGTCTGGGGCTTCTCCGCAGAAAGAAATCCAACTAGCCCGTCTGCGTTGAGAGGCTCGACATTTTCATGCTCGGGCCTCTATTAGAGTCGATAGAAGCTAGCCATTTCCGTTCCTTATCCTTGAGTAGTTCGGTTTTTGGGCCGATCCCGCCTAGCCCTTCCATTATGAACCCGGCTCGGAAACTAGTGGCGCGCCCGGAGAGGCTCAAACTCCCGTCCCGATGATTCGAAGTCATCCAAAGGCGAAAATCAAGACCTGCTCTGCTAGGATTTAGAGCATTTCATCAGATCTCGACTGTTTTCGCTGGTCTCCGCGCTTTTAACTGTTCCGGTGCTGGATGACGCCCCGAAAGCGCATCACGGGAGGGCCGATCTTCTTTGCTCACCAATTTGCTAAGGTCTTTGGCTTGACGTTCAGCTGCGCGGTCGCTTCGTCCGGTGACCAGTAGCTGGACATCTACTTGCATGCCCCGTTCATGGTGGCGCTTCCAACTCCGGTTCGATGGGCCTTCCCGATCGCGGCTCAGCTAGAAGAACGAGGCAATTATCCCTCGTCTCGAACCTTGGCCGGGGCGACGCTTTCCATTCACTCTCGCTCGAGTAGGCCGATGGCGAACCGCAAAACCAACCCCGCTTTTCTTATCAACACCCGCGGCTTCGTGACCATCGAGCAGATATCCAAAGCGATGCGACACGCATCGGCGAAAGCGAACAAGTGCAATGCTGTCGGCGATTTCGCGATCCCCCACGGCATTTGCGGTGCTACCGCATCGGAACATTCAGGAGTTGGTTTCTGTTGGCTTGCGATCCGGCACGCCCAGGCCACATCGAATCAGAGCGGCATCGAGATCACTGCGAATCCGGTTTTAGCCCGACGTTAGTCTTTGACTCTAAGACTAAGCCGGAATGGTCAGAATCGGCATCTGCGCGCTGCCATCTGATCTGGTCCGCTCGCTCTAACTGCCAGCCGGTTTGCTCTTTGCCAAAGCTTTCTTAACTTTGTTTGCGAAGTCCTCGGCAGCTTGCTGGCGGGCACCTTCGTCAGCGCTGTTCAGTGCAAACTCATGCGAGGCGATCACCTTTTTCCGTTCCACATCCCACAATTCCAGGCGATGCGTCTCCGTCCGACCGTGCTTGCTCTTATAAAGAATCTCCGCATATGCAGAATGCATTTTCGCGAGACTCGCCTTCAATTCGGGCTGTTTCTGCTCTTCGATGAAGTCGAACGGCAACTCCGCATTTTGCAGCGCTTTCTCAACTTGGGCTTCTAACCCTTCCATTCGATCGACGTAGATCGTTTTGTGATCCTGCGCGATGGACGGCAAGACAAGAACCAGGCTGGCAAACGCAACGATAAAGATCTTCATGCATTTAGACTGCTCGTGGCTTAACGTGGTTGTTTTTTATACGGGCGTAGATTTCCGGCGACGCCCCGCCAAAGCCTGAAAAGCGTCGGAAAGACGGCTCAGTGTTTAAAGGCCGCGGATCTGAGCCGGCGCAATTTCACTTGGCCGGACGGACACGAGTCGCTCGAAACATCTATGAAGTACATCCACCTCAATGAAGTGGATTGTGAGACGAGAGTACCGGGAGGCCCGAAAGAAGATCGAATCAGAGTAAAGAGGCATGTGGTCATGCTTTTCGGGCATACCAATGAAGAGAACCGCAGAAGCGAAACGAACTTAACAGCTAAGTCGAATGAATCGATGGATTTCTGGCGCGCCCGGAGAGGCTCGAACTCCCGACCTGATGATTCGAAGTCATCCAAAGGCAAAAAATCAAAGACTTAGCTGGCGATATCAGGATTTATCACATTTCATCAGAACGTGATTGTTCTCACCAACTTCCGCATCTTCAACCCGTATTGATGTTCAATCCTGATCCGGCCTGCTATGCAGCGAGTGGGCATACTATTGGGCATACAATGCATGAACCGACACAGATTCAGTCTGCCCGGCATCGTTGCGGCGGTACACTTCCGCGTGCGTAGCCTTTGAATTACGGGAACACCGGGAACACCGCGCAATTCGCGCTATATCAGTCAGCTACAACGTTCCCGCGATGTTCCCAGACTTGCGTGAGCGGGAACAGTTCCCGGTTGATTCCAAGTGAGAACTCGAACGCAGCGCGCTAGCCGCAAAGAATCAAGGCGGTACCAGTGTTCTCGGTGATCTCGGTTGCGGACGGCGATCCTTTTATTTGGCGGTAGGTAAGCCTTCGGCGAACGCATGCCGCAGGCCGTGCGGGGGAGGGGTGGTGCCCTCAATGGGTAATCCACGATGCGCTTGCAAGAAGTGCGACTCACCACTTCCGAATGGCGCTCGCGGACTATGCCCGAAACAACTGCACGCGATTATTAACGCGCCGAACTCCATTTGCGTGAGACCGCTGCGAGGCATACCAGAGTTGAACCGAGCAAGGTCATGGTTTGTGGTTCAGGAACATTTGAAGGCGGCGGTCCCGGAGTGTTCAACGTAATGGCTTCGGAGATGGAAGTGCCGCTTTGGTTGATGTTGAATCGAAGACTCGACAAGGTCGGGTCTTTGCCGGCCCAGCCGGCGTTGCTGCCAGGAGCAAATGTGCCTATGATAAAAACATCCAGAAAATTTGCCGTCTTTTGAACCACCTGATTCGCAGCGTTCGAGGAGGCCACGAACGTGCCCCAAACCGGGCTGGAGAAAGCGAACGATGCAAGGGTCGCATTGCTGGTGTAGTTCAGTGTGGACGCACCGAAGTTGGTACCAATCGGGATAAAGGCGTAATCGCCAGATCCCAAGCTCAAGTTCAACATGGAATTAGCCGAGATCATGGTACTGACGGAGAGATCGAGACCGTTCTGGAATATACCTCCGCCGTTGAGCGGAAGCGACCCGATAATGGGACTGGCGTGACTGACGGTTGCTGACACCAAACAAATCAGGAACAGCTTCACAGATTCCTCCTAGACGACGAGTGCCCCTAAACCCTGGGGCATTTGAGGCTCAAATATAAGTGCCTTCCTTCTGGAGTACAACTCTTTTTTAACTAGGGAGGAATTTGGTAGTTCCAGTACCCTGTCTTTTGAACAGAAAACGCGTATGTCGCTCGCCGAAGATAGCTAAATGAAGACACTACACGCGAACGTATTCCGGCGAGACTCGGCAACGCAGCCAGCATCGCCTAATGCGCAGGAATGGCCATTTAAGCCCCTCTGCGGCGCTAGTTTTGATGGATTGGTGAGGGCGGCACGACGGTAAGCACGTTCTCGCTGCTGCCGTTAGCCGATGACAATGTTTATAGCATTGGTATTCGAGAATCGGCATACTGAACAGGATGCCAACGCCCGAGGAAATTGAATGGGTACTCCGCAGAGAAGAGCGCTTCCGGGCCAAGGGTGAAGCCGAAGGGGTTTTAGGAGCCCTCGTATTGTCGAGGGTTCAATGGCGTGTAGCACACTACGAACAAGAGCCGTTTCCGCGGGATACTCGCGTCTGGGCAGTTCTTCCCGAGCCGCCTATGGGTGACAGCGAGCGGTGGAGCAGTTCGCAAGGAAGAGCGTATTACCCTTACGTCCGCACTCTTGGCGGGGTCAGTCTGTTTGACTTCAGAGGGTTCGAGTCCGACCGTTACTCAGAAATGTATCCAATCAGCACTTGGAGGGAATTCGTTCCGTATCGCTCGGCCTGGAAAGAGGCCGTGTGGATCGAGATAGACACGAAAGCCATCGGACGGGGCTTTATCTCAGGCCCTGCGCTTCTGGAACGATGGAAGGCTGATAAAGTCGCTAATCGGATCATGCCCGAAATTGAAGCCGCCCACCTGGGGCGAATACCTTGCACGGTGTTCAAAAGCGTATTTTCTGTACGCGAGGGGGTTGCAGCTCTGATGGGAGATAAGTCAGCATCAAAAGAGCTAGAAGCCTATATAACGGCGAGCGAGAGCCCTGGCCCACGCTTTTCGCAGCCAGTTCTCTATATGCCGGGCTTCGATCCGGGCCGCCTTCCGGCAGGACTGCAAAGGGAGCGACTCGTTTGATCCAGCTTTGGGGCCCTATGGTTCCCAATCAGAGGCGGTCTTGCTGGACTTCTACGTGTGAAATGAATCAGGAGAATGCCTACGATTGTCTGACTTTTTGCTTTCCCACCTATCACGCCGATTGTCGCCCGCTAGCGGCGTAATTCCAGAGGTCTATTCTTCCGTACATTCCGGTGACATGCGAACGACGCAGCCTGGCATCGCCTAATCCGCAGCAATGGCCATCCTGTGCATCCGCGATCGTCTCTTTTTCGGCGAGTAGGTGGGTAAGACGGCCCCATGATCGATCCGGCAACACACTCACGGATTGAGGCCGCGGCCGAGTCTCTTGAGCAGTCCGGCAGGGCTGGTCCGCAGCCGAAAACCCAGTAAGTTCATCTCCGTCACACGAAAAATCGAATATTCCCCAAATCATCTCAATTTAGGAAACAAAAGCAATCAATGACTGTATTTTTTCTCGCCGTTTTTAGTCCTTTTTGGGTAGGCTAAACCAGAGTACTACTAGAAAACGGAATACTCAATGGGAGGTGAGCTAGTGACGCGCCGCAATTTGCTTGGGTTTGCCCTTGCCGCTGTGTTCTGGGCCGCGCCTGTTCAGGCGACGACCCGCGCCATCGTTCGAGTGAATGGTGGGGCCCCAGTGATGCAGACAATTTGCCTGTTGCTGGGCTGCAATGTCGCGGAAAGCATTGGTGATCCGTTGGGTCAAGTGTTCCTGGTTACCTCAACTCTGGCGGACGTCACCACTCTTGTCACAAAGTTGTTGGCTTTTACGGCGGTCGTCGATTGCGAACCCGATCTGTTAGCCAAGGCCGCGGATTCGAGCTACACGATTCCAAGCGCTCTCACTGATTCAACTCCAGTCAGCTATTTCGGCAGTACTGTTCCGCAGGGCTATGTCAGCCAGCCGGCAATCGGGATTGTTCGCCTATATGATGCCCAAACCGCATTCGGGGTACGGGGCGCCGGAACCGTTGCGGTGATCGATACGGGCGTAGACCCGAACCATCCCGCACTTCAAAACGTTCTGCTTCCGGGTTACGACCTCACTCGTAACCAGAACGGAGCGGACGAAACGAAGGACGTGACCTTTTCCACTCCGCCGACCTCGGGACCGCCCGCTTGGGTGAGTCCCAATGCCGTCGCTGACATTGAGCAGTCGACCGTCGCTGTGGTAGATGGGAATTCCGCGTATAGTGCGTTCGGCCACGGCACGATGGTAGCCGGCGTGATCCACCTGGTTGCCCCCGGGGCGAAAATTCTACCCTTTAAGGTCTTCCGCGCTGATGGAACAGGCTATGCCTCAGATATTCTTCGCGCAATCTATCGGGCGGTTCAAAATTACGCGGCTGTGATCAATATGAGTTTCAATCTTGCGGCGTATTCCACAGAAGTGAAGAACGCCGTCAATTACGCCAATGGACACAATGTAATCTGTGTGGCGGCAGCTGGTAATAGTGGAGAGCAGACTCTGGTCTATCCCGCTGCTTTGACTAATTTGGTTATGGGAGTCGCCTCGACTACCAATGATGATGAAGTCTCCGCATTCTCCAATTACGGCCCACAACTTGTCTGGATTGGCGCACCGGGTGAAGGCATCATTACCACATATCCGTATGGAACGTATGCGGCAGGTTGGGGGACCTCGTTCAGCACCCCGTTCGTGGCAGCCACGGCTGCCCTCCTGCTTCAGGTCAGCAGCCAGTCCGATCAGTACGATGCGGCGCAAGCGATAGCGCACGCCCAGCCAATCAATTCGAGTTTGGGTAATGGACGGCTGGACACCTATCAAGCTGTGCAGGCTTGGCGCCAAATGCTCGGACTGCAATAGGAAACGGGTCTGGAAAGTCCCAACTGCTCCTGGCTGATGTTCACATTCTGAAGGAGCGGCCGTGACGACGCGAAGCTCTTCCCGGAGGAGCAGTTCGAGTGGCACCACAGATCTCATCTCCGCACGAAACGGAATCAGCTTCGGTTGTCCGTAAAGTCGTCATGTCTGACACGTGAAGCGAGTTGTTTCCGGATTGCTGTCGGATCACCGGTTACTTCCATGAGAAGGCCAGGCCTTCTCATCCATCTCGGAAAGTATTCGCGCGTTCCGGTGTATGCTTTTCGTTTTCCCGGCTATCAGGCGAATTGTCCACACCCAGGAGCGCAGAATCAGAGATGCATTCTGAGCGAACGGACAAATAGTTCCAGTAGTCCGGGTATTTACTCCATCGCTGGCAAGCCATAGGCTTAGAGGCGGATTTCGAGTTCGAGAAACGAAAGGAAATTCATGGGCTTCCCGTTCGTTGTGCCCGAGGGCGTCACGCCACAACAGATGTGGGAGTGGTTATCAGAGAATCGCGTCTCGGTCTGGTGGAGCGCGTGGATAAAGATTTGGATCGCGAAGGACGGCCTCGACTCACCGGAGCAGACTCACCACCAAGCCTACGGCAATTCACCCGAGCAAGCGCTATACATGCTCATGGTGCAGTACATGGTGGTGCCCATGCCCAAACGCAGAGATGTGGCATGAGCGACGACGACATCGAGCGCGTAACGCTCGACTTGCCCACGCGCCGATGCCAACGCGTAGCGCGGCGTGACGGTTGCCGAATTCGTGAGGCAGTACTTCCCAGACCTCCATGGGGTCTTGACCTCTCCTGCGTCCCTTCTCTTAACTGAACCTTGGATACTGGCCGGATCTAGACGGGCCGGAGTTGCGAGCGGCATTGAGAATCGCTCGCGATGGGGCTGTGCTGCAGTCACTGGAGGATGCTGATGTTCGGCCTGATCGTACAATTCGTACAATTGCCCGGCGCGAGCCTGGCAAACTGCTGGCAGCATGGTTGGCGACACACCGAGAGGCTGAACAGGATCGATTGGGCGGGCCCGGCGATGGTCTATAAGCAGGCGAAGAGCAAGTATTGGTGGTACAAGTTCACCTGGAAGGGTAGCCTCATTCGCGAGACGACTAAGCAGACCAACAAACGGACTGCCGAGCAGATGGAGGCTGCGCATCGAACAGCGTTGGCGAAAGGTGAGGTCGGGATTCGAGATCGAAAGATTAGCCCTACGCTGCGAATGTTCCTGCGAAGCTCCTTCCTGCCGTTCTATGAGACGACGAAGCGGGAAGAGCCGAATACGTTGCGCTTCTACAAATGCCGAGTTGAGAGGCTGCTACAGGATCCGATCCTGTCAGGCTTGGAACTCGACGTAGTTTCTACGCAGACCGTTGCAGACTACGTCGCTCGCTTACGCGAAAATGAGCCTGAAATTGCCGTTGCGACAATCAATCGGGACCTCGCCACGTTGCGGCCCGCCTTGCGGCTGGCCAATGGGTGGGGCGATCTAGTGAGTAAACCACCAAAGATTTCGCTCTTGGATGGTGAAGTCTGTCGTGAGCGGGTTCTAGGGCCCGAGGAGGAATCTGCATATCTCAGTGAGGCGAGTCCGCTGCTCAGGACGTTTGCGACAATCATCCTCGATTGCGGGCTTAGACCTGATGAAGTCTATCGACTTCGATGGAATGAGAACTACCGGGATGGACGTGTGTTTATTCACACTGGCAAGAGTAAAGCAGCTCGGCGGAGTGTCCCCGTGACTCCACGCGTCACGGCACTTCTTGAAATGTGGCGGATGGAATGTCCAAGGGGATGGATGTTTCCCGCATCAACCAAGTCAGGGCACATGACTGAATCGAGCATCAAGAAGCCTCACTGGAAAGCCGTCGAGGCCAGCGGAGTGGCTCGATTCGTCCCTTATGACCTGCGGCACACATGCCTTACACGTTGGGCGAAATATCTTGATCCGTTTACGTTGAAAAGACTGGCTGGACATGAGTCGCTCGAAACAACTATGAAGTACATCCACCTCAACGAAGCCGATTCCGAAACGAGGTTACGGGATGCCCGCGTAAAGATCGAGTCCGAGCGTCAGGAAGCCGATCAGGGTGGTCATACTTTTGGGCATACTCAGGAAAACGAACAGGGAAGTCCAGTTGTCGGAGTGCCTAAGTTCAATGCTGCTGCAGATTTCTGGCGCGCCCGGAGAGGCTCGAACTCCCGACCTGATGATTCGAAGTCATCCGCTCTATCCAACTGAGCTACGGGCGCGCGGTGCCTACATTATACGGTGAGACAATCAGAAGCATTGGACCACGAAATCGAGGTCAAGATTGCATTGCGGTCGAGCGCAGGCGTTCACGAGCGCTTGACGAGTGCCGGTTTCAAAATCTCCGCACCGCGCGGTTTTGAAGCGAATACGGTCTACGACAGCGCCGATTCTTCGCTGCGCAAACGAGATATGCTTCTGCGGCTTCGTCAGAACGGGCGTCAAGAGATTCTAACCTGGAAAGGACCCGGAGTGCCTGGTCCACACAAGAGCCGACCGGAGTTGGAGACAACCGTTGGCTCACTGGAGACACTCCACAAAATTCTCGGCCAACTCGGCTATGATCCCATCTTCCGTTATGAAAAGTACCGCACTGAGTTCGAGTCCGCAGAACGCGCGGGTGCCAAGATTACCTTGGACGAAACGCCCATAGGGGAATTCCTGGAACTGGAAGGGCCAAGCGACTGGATCGACGAAACCGCCCGGAAACTGGATTTTTCCCCGCAAGATTACGTGCTCTCCAGTTACGGAAAGCTCTACCTGGACTATTGCGCTCAGCGGGGCGTGCAACCGGGCCACATGGTTTTTGCGTCTCCTGATTGAGCCAGGGCGGCGTGGCACTCCCGTAAAATGATTTGAAATGGCAGACATACTCAGCGCCTATTCGGCGGAGGTGGACCGAGCGACTGCGGAACTGACCCGCGTGAGGGAAGAGATCGGCAAGGTCATTGTCGGCCAAACCGACGTAATCGAGGGCGTCCTTATCTGCCTGATCGCCGGCGGGCACGTGTTGCTTGAAGGCGTTCCCGGTCTTGGGAAGACGACACTGTTGCGAACGTTGTCGCACGTTCTCGATCTCCGCTACTCGCGGATTCAATTTACGCCGGATCTCATGCCCGGCGACATCGTGGGCAGCATGATCATGGAGAACGACGAGCATGGCCACAAGAATCTGCGTTTTCAGCCGGGGCCGATTTTCGCCAATCTTGTGCTCGCTGATGAGATCAACCGCGCTACCCCCAAGACCCAATCTGCGTTGCTAGAGGCGATGCAAGAACGCACTGTCACGAGCGGCACTTCGAGCTATTCGCTTGAGCTTCCGTTTCTGGTGATGGCCACGCAGAATCCCATCGAAATGGAGGGGACTTATCCGCTGCCGGAAGCACAGTTGGACCGGTTTCTGATGAAGATCCTGGTTACGTATCCGTCGCGTGAAGACCTGAACCGGATTGTCGAAGTGACGACCAAGCGCGATGAAGTGAAGCTGGAGCCGGTGATGACGCGGGGCCAGATCGCCGGTCTGAAAGCATTTTGCCGGCAGGTGATCGTAGCACCGCACGTGCAGGATTACGCGATCGAGTTGATTATGGCGACTCAGCCCGGCACGCGCGGCGCCGCGGAGGTCACCAACCGGTACATCCGCTACGGCAGCTCACCGCGTGGGGCACAGGCTCTGATCGAATGCGGCCGCGTAACGGCGCTGATGCGCGGGCGTATGCACTTGAGCATCGACGATGTTGCAGCCGTGGCGGCTAGTGTGCTGCGTCATCGCATCATCCTGAACTTCGACGCGCACGCCGATGGCGAGACAACCGAATCGCTTCTTGAGAAAATTTTGAAAGGTGTCGCGTCATCCTCTTAACCGCCAGCCCCCGATCATGCCCGAGCCGCTGGTTGACCGTCATTTTCTCGAAAAGCTCGAACGCCTGACGCTCGGCTGGAACAAATCATTCCGCGGCCTGGTGGGCGGCCACAATATTTCGCGTTTTGCCGGCCCCGGGCAGGAGTTTCTCGATCATCGCAGTTTTCATCCGGGTGACGATTTGCGCGCAGTGAACTGGCGCGCCTACATGCGCTTCGACAAGCTGTTTCTAAAAATGTTCCAGGTCGAGCCGCGCGTCCCCGTGCGTCTGCTGCTCGACATTAGCGCGTCTATGACAGCAGGGACCGGCAAAGACGGAGTTACCAAGTTCGATTACGCGCGCAAATTGGCCGCGGCTCTGGTTTATGTAGGTCTGGTGCGTCTGGATAGCCTGCTGCTGCAGCCCTTTTCGGCCCGCCTGTCCGATCCGTTTCTGGCGAGCGGCGGCCGCCACCGCTTTCAGCCTGCCGAAATCTACCTGCGCGAGTTGAAAGCGGGCGGCAAAACCAGCTATCTCGAGACCGCACGTCAGTTTCTGAGTGAATATCCGCAGCGCGGCCTGGTGATCGTCGTTTCCGATTTTCTGGACGACGGCGACTGCTTTCACCCGCTGCAATATATCGCCGATTTTGGCCATGAGCTGTTTCTCGTCCAACTGTGGAGCGAAGAGGATCGCGAGCCGACGGGCGAAGGCGAATTGGAATTGATTGACGCTGAGTCTTCCGCTCTCGTCAAGATTACTGTGGATGAGGAAGCACGCCGCGCCTATACCCGCGCTTTCGACGCGCATGCGGCGGAAATTCGAAAGCTGGCGCTGCGTAATGGCGGGCGGTACTCCGGATTTTCAACGGCTGTACCGCTCGAGGACGCTATTTTTGGACCTTTGATGATGGCCCCCACCGCCTAGCGGAGCACGCAATGTTCTTCCTAAACCTGACGGCGGGCGAATTTTTCGGGCTTCTGGCAGCGCTTGGCGGCGCAATCACCGCCCTCTACCTGCTCGATCGCACCAAGCGCAAGAAGATCGTCTCCACGCTGCGGTTCTGGGTCGATGCCGGCCGAGTGCAGGATCAGCGCAGCCGCAAGCGCATGCGCGAGCCGTGGTCGCTTGTGCTGCAATTGCTTGGGCTGCTGCTTCTCCTGCTAGCTGCGGCCCAGTTGCAATGGGGATCGCGGGAACGCCGTGGACGCGACCATGTTTTGCTGGTCGACACGTCGGCCTGGTCCGCACAGCGGCTGGGCACGGAAAGTCTTCTCGATCGCGAGAAATCGCTGGCTGCCGCATACCTGCGAGCGCTGCCGGCGAATGACAGAGTCATGCTGGTGTCTGCCGACAGCCTGGCTACTCCGCTGACTTCCTTCACACTGGATCGAACGACGCTTTTTCGGGCTTTGGATAGGTGCGCGGCTGGGTATTCGGCGCTCAATCTACCGCAGGCGCTGTCGTTTGGCCGCCAGGCCCTGAGCTGGGCCGGGGGGCGGGCAGGAGAAATCGTCTACGCGGGGCCGCACCTGGTGAGTGGAGAACAGTATGCGGTGCCGGAGGTTTCGAATCTGCGAATTCTCGATGCCAAGGCGGATCGCGAGAATGCCGGCATCCGGCGATTGGCGGTCAGACGAAGTGAAGAAGACGCCGGTTCCTGGGACGCGACCATCGCTGTCCGGAATTATGGATCTGCACGCAGGCAACTGCGCTTACAAACGCAGTTTGCCGGCACCGCCTTTGCACCGCGCACGCTTCAGCTCGCGCCGGGGGAAGAGACAACCGCCGAATATACTTTTTCGACCAACACGGCCGGCGAGCTACGTGCAGAGCTGTTGCCTCATGACAATCTCGAAAGCGACGATCGGGCTTCGCTACGCCTGCCCACGAGCGGCGCTCTGCGCGTCGCTGTCTTTACGCAGCGGGCTGACTTGTTACGGCCTCTGCTCGAAGCAAATCATCGGCTCAGCGTGAAATTCTATACGACATCCGGCTACATGCCCGATCCACACGCAGACGTGATTGTGCTGGATCAGTTTGCCCCAAGCGTCCCGCCGAAACCGGCCGCCCTGTGGATTGCTCCGCCGCGCGGCCGCTCTCCCGTGCCCGTCAAAAGCGTCGTCGAAAGTACTGTTGTCAGAAACTGGCACGCCGATGCCGCGCTTGAGGCCGGCTTGCGCGCTAAGGAAACGCGCATTACCAATGCGGAGATTTTCCAAACTTTTGAGGGTGATACGGCGATCGCCAGCGCTGCCGAAGGACCTCTCGTCGTGGTTCGTCCCAAGATCGCCGTTATCGGGTTCGATCCTTTGCAAGGCGATCTGAAATTTGAGCTCACTACGCCGCTCCTGTTTGCCGACCTGCTGAGGTGGTTGTCGCCTGAAGCATTCCGTCTGCTCGAACTGGGCGCCGGGCAGGTCGGGGCGGCGAGCGTCCCGCTCGATGCCCGTGAAGCGACCGAAAGAATTCGTGTTATTGACGAACGCGGATTCGCTATCCCCTTTACCGTGCGTACGCAGACGCTCGAACTGTTTACGAGTCGTCCAAGCGTTGTGCGGATCCTCTCTGACGATCGGGAAAGAGTCCTGTCCTTGACTCTTCCCGATGTTGCCGAATCGGAATGGACGCCACCCGCTCAACTGGCGCATGGCCTACCCGCGGTTATCCGCCTGGCGCCGGCGGCGGTGGATTTGTGGAAATGGCTCGCGATTGCAGGGGCGGCGTGCCTGCTGGCCGAATGGCTGCGCTATGGACGCCGGCGAATTGCGCGATTCCAGGCACCCCTTCGGATGACGGCGTGATCCTATGAGCTTCGTTCATCCTTGGGCGCTGCCGCTGATCCTGTTGCCACTGGGGTGGGGAGCTTATGCCTGGAGCACGAGCGCACGGCGCTCCAGGCTGCTTCTGAAAGCACTGAGTTTCTGCGCCATTTTCCTGGCGCTTGCCGAGCCCAATCTCACGCTACCCGAAACGAAGACGGGACTAGTGGTTCTGGTCGACACGTCCAAGAGCGTTACGCAAGAGGATCTATCGCACGCTTCTTCCGTGGCCCGCCGCATTGAAAGCCGCAGGGGCGGAAATTGGGTCAAGATCGTTCCCTTTGCTGCCGCGGTGCGGAATCTGGAAAAGCAGGAAGTAGAACGCGGCGCTCACTTCCTACTCACGTCAAACGAGCTGGGGAATGCCACTAACTTCGAGGCGGCGCTCACCAGCAGCATGTCGGCGGTACCCGCCGGATATATTCCGCGGGTGGCGCTCATCAGCGACGGCAACGAAAATCAAGGCAGCACGGCGCGAGCGGTCGCGGAGCTTGAGCGTTTGCATGTTCCGGTCGACACCATTCCGCTTAGGGGTCGCTCGAGCATGGCGCTTCGATTGGAGTCGTTGTCGATGCCGCGTATCGCCTACGCCGGAGAACAGATTCCCATCGACCTCACAGTCAACGCACCCGAGCATACCTCCTCAACGGTCGAGATTGCTGCCGAGGGTAAGTCGTTGGGCCGCACCGCCGTCGAATTGGAGAAGGGTCTCAACCATTTGCGAGTACACGCGCGCGTGAAGGCCAGCGGGGTCACTTCCATTTCGGGCAGCATTGGAGAAACCAGATTCGAACAAGCAATTGAGTTGCGCCGCGCCAGAGTCTTGTACCTGTCACAGGATCCGGCGGGAACGGAAACGAATCTTCTGCAGGCATTCAGCGAATCTGATTTTGAAGTAGTTCGCGACCCGACTGTTTTGGATAACGATCTCACGGCCGTGCAGCTTGTTGTGCTGAACAACATGGACTTGAACAGCTTGAGCCTCGCGCGCAAGAAACGCCTGGAGAGCTATACGAAGAATGGCGGCGGTCTGCTGCTTATTGGTGGTGAGCGCCAGCTTTACAAGGACGACCAGAAAATGGATGCGCTCGATCAAGCCCTGCCGGCGAAGCTCGCTCCGCCGAAGACGCCGGAGGGCACTGCCGTCGTCTTGATCATCGATAAGTCCTCGTCGATGGAAGGCCGCAAAATCGAGCTGGCGCGCCTCTCGGCCATCGGAGTGATCGATCACTTGCGGCCCATCGACAGTATCGGTGTGCTGATTTTTGATAACTCATTCCAATGGGCGGTGCCAGTGCGGCACGCTGAAGACAAGTCTTTGATCAAACGCCTGGTTTCCGGGATCACGCCGGATGGCGGCACCCAAATTGCACCCGCGCTCACGGAAGCCTACCGTAAGGTGGCCGTGTCGAAAGGCACCTACAAGCACATTGTGCTCTTGACTGACGGGATTTCCGAGGAGGGCGACAGCATTGAACTCGCTAAGGACGCCGCGGCGCATCAGGTCACGATTTCGACCGTCGGCCTAGGGCAGGACGTGAATCGCAGTTATCTGGAAAAGGTAGCGGCGACTTCAGGCGGCCGGAGTTATTTTCTCAATGAGCCGCAAGGCCTTGAGCAGATTTTATTGAAGGATGTACAGGATTTCAGTGGATCTACCGCCATCGAGCGGTCGCTCACGCCTATCGTGGAGCGAAAAGCGGAGGTACTCGAGGGCGTCGGGATGGAGAGCGCGCCGCCTCTAAAGGGCTACGCAAAATTTGTGGCGAAGCCGGGCGCGGATACGATTCTTGCTATCAATAAAGACGGCAAGGATCCTCTTTATACGCGGTGGCAGTATGGGCTCGGCCGTGCGGCGGTGTTTACCTCCGATGCCAAGAGCCGCTGGGCGGAAGCGTGGGTGAACTGGCCCGGCTTCGATAAGTTCTGGATTAATGTGGCGCGCGATCTACTGACGCATACCGATTCGAGCGAAGCTAGCGCACATTTCGACTCAGCTAACGACGACATCCTGGTGAGCTATCAGCTTGCAACCGGTGTCCCGGAGCCGCCGGAAATCCCACAGATTTTCGCAATAGGCCCAAACGGCTTCGAGAAGAGAATCTCGATTTCGAAGAGTACCAGCGGCTCTTATCGTGGCCGCTTGCATATTGGCCGGCTGAGTGGTCTGTTCCGGATTCGTCCACTCCAGGACTCAAATGCATTTCCTGAAATCGGTCTCTACCGCGACCAAGAGGAATTGCGCGACTACGGATCGAACCCAAAGCTGCTCGCGCAGATATCGGCGCTCACGGGAGGCCGCTTCAATCCATCCCCCGATTCGCTTTTCGACGCGCGCGGCGCCGCTGTCTACGTCACCTGGCAACTTTGGCCGATGCTGTTAGGCCTTGCCATAGCGCTGACCATCGCCGAGCTGGTGGCCCGAAAGTGGAGCGGCTTGACACAGGTCTGGCGACGGGCGTAGGGCGTCAGGCTAGGAGCGCGAAGGCTTTCGGAAAGGTTCAGTTTCGAGCTCAGCACGATTCACTTAACCAACACACCGCACTTTTAGCAGTCCGGAGGGCGATTTTAATAACAGTGCCTTCGGCCGCGTTAACGGCCTGGCTAACGGCGGGCGGGACGGACGCGCGGACGCAGCAATTCGAGTTCAACATGAAATTGAGCTTCTGATGTCGGATTGCCGCACAGCAGCACTAGCGGATTTCCAAGTGCGCCACGATTTCGAAATGATAGGTCTGCGGAAACAGATCGATCAAGGTGAGCCGTCTGAGTCCGTAGGCACCCGCAAGCAACGCTCGCAGATCGCGAGCGAGAGTGGCGGCGTCGCAACTGACGATAGTCAGACGCGGCGGCTTGAGACGAAGGAGTTGATTCGTCGTCTCTTTGCCGAGTCCGGCGCGTGGAGGATCGGCAACCACAGAGTCAGGAGGTTCTTCGAAGTCACGTAGAAAATCTTCGGCTGCGGCACGTCTCGGCTGGAGATTTGCGGCCTCGTTTCTCGCCGCGTTCCATTCGAGATCGCGAAATGCCGGACCGCCGCGTTCCACCGCGTCGACCCGCGCGAAGCGTTTAGCGAGTGGCACGGAAAACAGACCCACTCCGGCGTACAGGTCGATAACATGCTTGCCCGCCGCGTCGAGAAGTGCCTCGTCGATCAGCGCATCGATCAGAAATCGGTTTGTCTGAAAGAACGATCCACGGCTGATCCGATAATTTCCGGCTCCAGTGCGGTATTCGATCGCGCCCACGGCAAAAGAAGGCAGCAAGATTTTCAACCAATCGAAAAAACGCGCCGCGACGGGTCGCGTTGAGTCGACGATATTTATCTGCAGATCGTTTTCATTCGTGAATAGCTCGAGCGAACGTAAAAACCGGGGCCACTCCGGCTGTTTCGCCGCTTCATGCAATTCCGTGATTGCCTCCACGAGCAGCGGGGACGCGATATAGCAGTGATCGATCGGGCGCACTTCGTGCGAGCCAGCACGATGAAAGCCGACTTTGCCGTGTTCGAAATGGAGTTGAATACGGTTCCTGTAAAACCAGGGCTCCCCGCTCACCAGTGCTACTTCGCTGTCGTGGCGCACGCCGCCTATCCGCTGCAAAGTCTCGAGTAGAATGGCGCGCTTCTGTGCCAGTTGAAAATCGTACGCAGCGTGCTGCAGATGGCAGCCGCCGCAATCGGCGAAATACTCGCAGCGTGGAGCGATACGCTCCGCAGCGGGTGCGATCACCTCCGGCTCCGAGCCGCGTAACAACCCGTTTTTTACTCGTTCCGTGGTGACCGATACGGTTTCGCCAGGCAGCACGTAGGGCGACAATACTACCTGGCCATCCATGCGCGCCAAACCTTCGCCGCCCTGCACCAGCTTTTCAATTTGGACGATGGATCTCATCGCTTAGGATAGAGGTTCGCTCATTATTTCGAATGAAAGCACGTGTTTTATCAGGAGTCCAGCCGAGCGGTCAGCTTCATGTCGGCAATTACTTGGGAGCGCTCAAAAATTGGGCGGAAATCCAAACACGCTACGAAAGTATATTCTGCATCGTCGACCTGCACGCCGTCACCGTCTATCAAGATCCGAAAGAACTCCTTGGAAAGATCCGCGAAACCGCGGCTCTGTTCATCGCCGCCGGTATCAATCCCGAAGAGTCGTCGATCGTCGTGCAATCGAGCATTCCCGGACATTCCGAGCTGGCTTGGCTATTAACCTGCGTCACGCCGCTGGGCTGGTTGCAGCGCATGACCCAGTTTAAAGCCAAGGCGGAGACCCAGGAAACGGTCGGATCAGGCATACTGCAATATCCCGTCCTAATGGCGGCCGATATTCTTCTGTATCAGGCGAGCGTCGTTCCAGTAGGCGATGATCAAGCCCAGCATCTCGAACTCACCCGGGATATCGCGCAACGCTTCAATACTCTCTATGGGGAGACGTTCACCATGCCCGCCACGCATCTGCCGACAATTGGCGCGCGCATCATGGGACTGGACGATCCCACACAGAAGATGAGCAAGTCCGCGACCGGCGCGGGCCATGCCATCGGGTTACTCGACGAACCCAAAACGATTCAAAAGAAGATCGCGCGCGCCACGACCGATTCCGAGCCGGCAGTGAATATAGAGCGAATGAGCCCGGGTATCGCCAATCTGCTGGCCATCGGACAGGCCTGTGACGCTTCGATAACAAAAGAGAGCGTGTCGGGGATGCGCTATGGAGACTTCAAGAAACGTATAGCCGAGGCGGTCATTACGCGGCTCGAGCCGATCCAGAAGCGTTTTCGAGAAATCACCGCTGAAGCCGGATATATTGACCACGTGCTGGCAACCGGCCGCGATCGTGTTCTGCCGATTGCCGCGGATACCGTGCGCAAAGCCAAGCAAGCCATGGGCCTGTATGTCCAGGGCATATGATGATCGTGGGGACAGACGTGCGGGAGATGGGGACAAGTGTCGAACGCACGAAACGGCTCAGGGCCTGGGCCATTCTGATCGTCACAAACCTATTTTCGCTCGCGTGTATGGTTTCGGTTTTGAAAGGAGCCGACCTACACCAGATCTGGGGGCAAGTGCAGCACATGCAATGGCACTGGATCAGCTTTGCCGTCGTTTGCGACGCTTGTCTCTACTTATTGCACGGTTGGCGGTGGAAACTGTTGCTGCAGCCTGTCGCGCGTATACCCTACGCGCAGACGGTCGAAGCAGTCTACGTCGGTCTTTTTGCGAGCGAAGTCTTTCCCTTTCGGCCCGGTGAGCTTATCCGCTGCTTTCTTCTCGCTAAATCGGCGCGCCTGCCACTCTCTGTAAGCTTTGCCTCGGCTTTAATCGAACGCATTTTTGATGGTGTTTGGCTCATGATCTGCTTCTTCCTGGCGCTGCACATGGGCAGAATGCCCGGCCTACTGCTTAAGGGCGGCTACTTCATGGGGCTATTACTTATCGTGGCCGCCATTGTACTTGGGTACGCGATGTACGCTAAAAAGCAATCGCTGGGCTTGGTTTTTGGACTTTCCTGGCCGCGCTGGTTTAACACTCTGATTGAAGACTTGCGTCTTATCGGCCATTCGCGGTATTTATATTTTTCTTTCCTGGTGAGCGGCTGCTACTTGTTGGCGCAATTTTTGCCCATTTATGCAACAGTGCATGCCTATCGCCTGTCAATTCCCTGGACAGCCAGTTTTGTCATGATGGTCCTGCTGCGGCTCAGTAGCATCGTTCCGCAAGCGCCAGGAAACCTAGGTTCGTTCCAATGGGTTACGGTGCATATTCTTACCATGCTCGGCGTAGCCAGCGACCGCGTCAAAGGATTTTCTCTTATCCTCTGGGCCGTGGTTACGATTCCGCTGATCATCGTGGGTCTGATCGCCATAGCCATGGAAGGACTCAATTTGAGCCACCTGCGCCGTGAAGCTGCATCGGCGGCGCAAAAACGCGGCTAAAATGTAGTTAGAAGGGTTTCGACTTTGCTCTGTCTCTTGACGTTGGGCATCGCGTTATTGGCGCCTGCGGCGACTGACCCACAGGCCGCCGGGTTGGCAGCGCTCGACCGCAAGGACTACCAGCAAGCCAAACAAATTTTCTCCGATCTTACAGCTGCCGACGCCAAGGACTACTCAGCCTTTTTCTATCTGGCTCTGGCCGAAACCTCCTTGAAAGAAGACGAGCAAGCGAGCACGCATTTTCGCAAAGTGCTCGAACTTAAGCCAGGTCTCTACGAAGCGGAATTGAATCTGGGGATTCTGGAACTGCGCCGCAAGCGGGCTGCTGATGCGGTCCCGCTGTTACGTGAGGCGGTGAGGCAACGTCCGAATCAGGCGCGTGCGCAGCGCTATCTCGGTGACGCGCTACTGGCATCGGGAGATTTTGCGGGCGCCGCCGACACTTATCGTGCTGCACTGGCAATTGAGCCCAAGGCGGCCGTTGCGGAACTGGGATTAGGCCAGAGCCTCATGCGGCAATCGAAGCTCGACGAGGCTGTCGGTCACTATCGCCAGGCGGTGGCGCTCGACCCCGCGCTCAAGTCCTATCTTCTTGAAATCGCCGCCGCTCTCTCAGCGGCCAAACAAACGGATGGAGCCCTGGGACTGTTGAAGGAGTTTCCCGATGATCCCAGCGCGCGCGAGGAAGCCGGCCGCCT
>Ga0157369_10002215_pt1 | contig 23401 bp, 21 predicted proteins | sample C25metaG_FD_113461 | JGI IMG/M metagenome (GOLD analysis project Ga0157369, IMG submission 113461) | Corn rhizosphere microbial communities from Kellogg Biological Station, Michigan, USA - C2-5 metaG | ecosystem: Host-associated > Plants > Roots > Rhizosphere > Soil | place: USA: Michigan... | reverse complement strand
ATTTTTACCTCTGATTTCTAACATCCATCTTCTGGCCTTTTTTAGAACCTCATCACATCCTTCACCACACCACCTTTCTGCGTCAACGGAACAAGTTCTGTAGTAATGAAATCCGTAATTCTTTTGTTATCGATATCATTCGGGAAAAGTAAGTGGACGTTCGCGCCAGCGTCCAAAGTAAAGAACAAAGCCAAACCTGTAATTTTTCTGAATTCCCAAATCTTATTAATGACCTGCAAAGTTCCGGATTGCATCAGGATAAAAGCTGGCTCGCTCATCATCATCATGGCGTGAAGTGTCAAAGCTTCGTGCTCTACGAGTTTGATGAAACCTTCCATATCGCCTGTGGCAAGAATGGTTTTCAGTTTTGTGAAGTTTTCGTGCGCTTCCTGGAAACGTCTTTCGGCGTAAGGATTTGTGTTCATCAAGCCATGACCAACCGTGGACGAAACGGATTTCTGACCTTCGTGAATGAGCAAAACCCAATCATTGAAGTTTTTGAAGATTGGATGAATCTCGTTGTTGTTATAAAGAACAGCGAATAAGTCTGAACTCCCTTCCACTTCTTCTGTTTTTCCCCAAACTACCAAACCTTCGTACAGACTTCTGGAAGCACTTCCGCTTCCTAATCTTGCCAGAAAACTTTCTTTTTTGGTTTTAAAATTGGAATCTGAATTTCCTGAGAAAATATCATCCAGATTCATCAGGCATTTAGCAATCGCGCCGAAACCTGAAGCGGAACTTGCAATTCCTGAACTGTGTGGAAAGGTATTTTCTGTTTTGATGATGTAGCTTCCTTTCAGAATCCAAGGTAGATATTGTTCGATGTTTTTGAAATATTTTTCGATTTTTTCAGCGAACTTCTGTTCTTCATTTCCCGATAAGAAAGTACGAACTGAAAATTCTTCTCCTGCAAAAAACTCCAGTGAAGTATTTGTTCGACAGTGGTTCAAAGTATAGCTGATGCTGGGATTTGCGGGAATTTGGTTTTCGTATTTTCCCCAATATTTTATCAATGCGATATTAGACGGACAACTTGCGGAAACCGCCTGGTTTGATATGTTGAATTGGGGATTTCCCAAAAATTCTTGAGTCATAATAGTTCTTTTTGACTAATTGTTGTATTGAGTGCTTTTGTTGTGCAAATTTAATTAATTTATATCCGACTTATTTGTTTTTGAACGCAAAGTCCGCAAAGATTTTTGAACTAATTGAAAATATTTTTAAGGTTCGCAAAGACACTTCGACAGGCTCAGCATAAACTACAAACTCAGTAAAAAATTAATATCATATTTTGAATGCTGTATTTCTGTAACATTTTTGAGATTAATGAACTAATTTTGTGAGGTTTTAAAAATCATTGAAAAGAAAGACAAAACCTCAACATAGCCCCGATGGTAGCGGCATCCTTTTTTTGCTTTGGACAAATTTCCTATTGATGACAAATCGTTCCAAGCAAAAAAAGATACAGCGGACAGCGGGTTGGACAAGTGAATCGAAGGGAAAATCGTCTTGCTCCAAAAAATTAATTATTCATTTTTAATTACAGATTATCAATGCTGAAAGCTGAAAACATCAAAAAAACATATAACGCCGGGAAGAAAATTGCGCTTCAGGATTTTTCTATCGATGTGCCTACGGCGAGTATTTATGGGCTTTTGGGTCCGAATGGCGCGGGGAAAACATCGTTTATCCGTATCATCAACCAAATCACGCAGGCGGATGAAGGCAAGGTCTGGATTGACGGAAAGGAACTGAATCCGGAACACATCCGGAACATTGGTTATATGCCGGAGGAACGCGGACTTTACAAGAATATGACGGTGGGCGACCAGCTTCTGTATTTTGGTGAGTTGAAAGGAATGTCCCGAGCAGAAGCCCTTTCACAAGCGAAATTTTGGTTTGAGCAACTGAATATCGACCAATGGTGGAAGAAAAAACTGAGCGAACTTTCCAAAGGTATGGCGCAGAAAATCCAGTTTGTGGTGACGGTTTTGCACCGCCCGAAACTGCTGATCCTGGATGAGCCTTTTTCGGGTTTTGACCCTGTGAATGCGAACCTCATCAAAGACCAAATCATCCGATTGAAAAATGAGGGAACGACCATCATCCTATCGACGCACCGAATGGAAAGTGTGGAGGAAATGTGTGATTTTGTGGCGCTTATCAACAATTCTAAAAAGGTTTTGGACGGGAAAGTTTTTGATGTCCGGGAACAGTTTAAGCAGAATGTTTTCTCTGTGGTTTTGGCGGATACGAATTCTGAAAATCTGGAGGAACTGACGAGAAAATATCAAATCGAAAATATGACGACCAACAATGGTCTGTTTCATTTTGAACTGAAGAATTCTGAAAATCAAAATATCCTGCTTCAGGATTTGCTGAAAACCGGAACGATACGGACTTTCAATGAGAAGATTCCTAGTATGAATGAGGTTTTTATTAATGCGGTGCAATTATAATTGATGAATGATAATTGATAAATGATTCTACTTAATACATTTTACTTTTTACAATAAATGAAAAATATATATTTAATTACCAAAAGAGAATTTTTGACGCAGGTCAAGAAGAAATCTTTTATTATTCTCACGATTCTTGCGCCACTTTTGATGGTTGGATTTGGTGTTTTGATTGGTTTTATGTTTAAAGCCAATGAAGCGGAATACCATTTTGATGTGGTGGACAAAAGCGGACTTTTCACCGGTCAATTGAAGTCTACAAAAGATATCACTTACACCTTTGTTCCTGCCAATACCGAAAATTCTTTGGTTAAAAATCTGAAAGATTTGAAAGGCACAGATGGTTTGCTCATCATCCCGGAACTGAAAGACACGAATTTTGATGCTTTGGAAAGTGGAACAAAACTGTTGACTAACAAGAAAATCGGGATGGATACGAAGGTTGCTGTTTCGGCTGACCTTAGTAATATCCTTAAGAAAGAAAAAATCAAACAACTTGGAATAAAAGAAGACAGAATCGTTAATCTTGATAAAAATTTCAAACTGATTTCTCAAAACGTTACCGAAAGCGACAAACCGGAAAGTGATCTTGCTTTCGGAATCAAAACCGGACTGAGTTTCGGATTGATGTATGTCGTTTTTATGTTCATCATTATCTATGGTGTTCGTGTGATGCGAAGCGTTTTGGAAGAGAAAAACAACCGTGTTGTGGAGATTATTATTTCATCAGTCAAACCATTTGAATTGATGATGGGAAAAATACTGGGTGTGACTTTGGTGGCATTGACACAGTTTATTGTCTGGATTGCGATGACTGTAACAGCGGCGATTTTCCTGAATACAGGATTCTCGGCAATGCAGAAAAATATCCCTGCAGGAGAAGAAAATATGATGAAAAATCTGGATATTCAGCAGATTGCGACAGAGGTTTCACATATTCTTTTGGATATGAATTATGTCGGAATCATCGGTGTTTTTGTATTTTTCTTTTTGTTCGGTTACATCTTTTACAGTTCGATGTATGCTGCGATTGGAAGCGCAGTTGACAACGAAACAGAAACGCAGCAATTCACTTTGTTTGCTGTTGTTCCACTAATGTTGGGACTCTATGGAAGTTTCACGATTATGAATAATCCTGATGGGCCGATGGCTTTTTGGCTATCGATTATTCCTTTCACTTCTCCGGTTGCAATGATTGCCAGGATTCCATTTGGTGTTCCGCTTTGGCAGATTTTGTTATCGATATTTTTGTTGATTGCTTCTACTCTACTGATGGTTTATATTGCGGCGAAAATCTACAGAGTCGGGATTTTGATGTATGGGAACAAGGCGACTTTGAAGGAGATTTGGAAGTGGATCAGGAGTTAGATTTCATTATCAAATTAATTTTCATTTTATTTGTAGAAAATTAATACTTTGAAAAAACTAATTCTAATTGCTTTAGCTTCATTATCAATTGTTTCTTGTAGGAAAGATGATGATGATAAAGAAGAATCTTTAATCATAGGAACCTGGAAAACTACTGATTATAAAGCTATTTCCGGAAAAGATGGTTCTGTAATTTTTTCTAATACAATCCCGGAAACTGACTGTATCAGAAAATCAAAATACACATATAGAGAAAATGGGAAGTTTGTAGGAGAATATTTCCTCAATATTCAAACCGGACAGTGTGGTAATACTAGTTTCCCAGAAGAAATGGATTATATCTATAATGAATCCGAAAAGAAAATCACTTATAAACTTGATGGTTTGACACAAGATGTAATCAATGTCTATTCTTTATCAAAAACCGAAATGCAAATCTTAGTGGATGATAAAATGGATCAAGATGGTGATGGAATTCCCGATAAAATCCTTAAAATTTATAAAAAACAATAAATTAAAAATCTTCAGAGCTTTCTGAAGATTTTTTTTATTTGTGAGTTGAATTCTTCATTAATTAATATTAATTTCCTCAATTAAATATATTTCAATAGTTTAGCCGAATTAAAAACAAAACAATAACAGAAAACAATAAACAAATTAAATCATGAAACATTTAAAACATTTTTTAGCAATTATTTTATTTTTCAGTCTTTCGATGAATGTATTTTCTCAGGACAAGAAAGTAGCCGTAGTATCTTTTTATTCCAACAGAATGATAGATTATAAGGAACTTGGATTAGGTAGTGAAGAACTTATCAACAACATTCTTAACCTTAGAGATAATCCTAAATTTAATCTGAATCCGATTCTGGAAAAATACCACAACGCTTTTTTCAATGATTACGCTTCTAAATTTCCTTTCAAATTATTACCGGAAGATGCAGTAACATCTAATCAGCAATACAAAGATTTCACTCCGAAATATGCTGCAACAGAAGAAGATTTGAAAAAATATACTGTTTATAAAAACTACAAATACATCTACGAAGGCTTCAATGGAAAAGCAAATGAAGTAGGTGTTGCCAATATTTTCAAAGATCAGGCAGATGGTGTTTTGTTTACCGAGATCTATTTCTCCCTGAAAAAAGGATTTGGTATCGGCGGAATGGCAACTGTAAAAATGAAAGCTTTTGCAAGAATTGCATTGTATGACAAAAACGGAAACAAAGTCTGGGTTATCAATGAAAGTGCAGATTCTAAGAAAACAGGCGTTATGGTTGGCGGAATTCCTGTAATGTCTCCGGACAAAATCCTTCCTATGTGCGAAAGTGCTTTAGAAGAATTATTGAAAGATCTGGATGGTAATCTTCCTAAAATCATCAAAAAATCCACTAAATTATAACCTAAAGCTATAGCAAACTAAAAAGAGATTCCAAATTTGGAATCTCTTTTTTATTTCTTTCTCTTAGCAATCGATTTTTGTTTTTGCTGAGCTCTGTTCGCTCCGAATTTCTTCGGTTCTTTTCTTTTACTTGGTCCACCAAGATTGGTTTTCTTGTTCTTGGCTTTTTTCTCGTGGAATGCAGAATCGCCTTCGTTAAGTTTTGCTGTTGTCAAGAATTTCATCTTCACTTCTTCCTGTTCCGACGCGATTTTCACTTTTGAGATTGTCACAGCTTCCGGAAATTCGGTTTTTTTGATTTCTCTGTCCATCAAAAGTTCGATGTCCAAAAGTTGAGCTTCTTCTTTTTTGGTAAAGAAACTGATAGAGATTCCTTCTTTGTCCGCTCTACCTGTTCTACCAATTCTGTGAATATACTGTTCAGGAACTTCTGGAATTTCAAAGTTGAAAACGTGCGAAATATCCGGAATATCCAAACCTCTTGCCATAATATCCGTTGTGATAACGCCTCGCAATTCTTCATTCGTGAATTCCTGCATTACTCTTAATCTGAAATTCTGAGATTTGTTGGAATGAATTACACCAAATTGGTCAGGAAATTCAACATTCAGTTTTTCGAATATTAAATCGGCGTGTTTTTTATTATTAGCGAAAATTAGAATTTTTTCTAAATCCGTTTCTGTTTTTAGAAGGTGAATTAATAAATTCAGTTTTGTATTAAAGTTCTCAACCGGAACTGCAGATTGTGCAATTTTTTCCAACGGCGTTCCGGATCTTGCCAGTGAAATTTCGATTGGACCAGCGAAATATTCATTCAGCAAAGCATCTACAGCATCTGTCATTGTTGCAGAAAAAAGAATGTTTTGTCTTTTCTCCTTCATCATTTCGAAGATGTGCGTCAGCTGTGGGCGGAAACCAAGATTCAGCATTTCATCAAACTCATCGATAATTAATTTGTTTACTTCCTTCAAAGAGATCGCATTGTCAATCGCCAGATCCATTACTCTACCTGGCGTTCCCACCAAGATGTCGCAACCGTCATTGAATAATAATTTTTGTGTATTGATGTTTTTTCCACCATAGATTCCGATCACTCTTGCGGTCAGATTCTCTGTCATTTTTGTGATCACTTCTGCTACCTGAACCACCAATTCTCTGGTTGGAACCAAAACCAAAACTGTTGGGTTTCCTGTTTTGTTGTATTTCCAGGTTTTAAGAACCGGAAGTGTGTAGGCCAAAGTTTTACCTGTTCCGGTTTGGGCAATTCCCATCACGTCGCGTCCGGAAAGTATCGGTCCGATGCTTTTTTCCTGAATAGGTGTTGGTTCAAAAAGGTTGAGGTCGGCTAAAACATCCAGAATCTTTTCCGGTAAATCGAAGTCTGCAAAAGTGGTTTTCATCTGGGAAAATTTATTTAAAGTGATAAAATGAAACTGAAAGAATTGAATTTCTTTTCGATTTCAATCGGCAAAGATAGGGATTTTGAAATCAACAGAAAAACTATTGATTTTTTGAGATAATTATAAAATTTATTTCTGATCTTCCTTCAAAATAATTCTGAAAGTTGTTCCTTTTCCAACTTCGGATTGTGCAATTTTCACTTCGCCTTTGTGATATTCTGTAACAACTCTTTTTGTTAAGGAAAGTCCTAATCCCCAGCCACGTTTCTTGGTGGAAAACCCTGGTTTGAAGGCATTTCTGACTTGTTGCTTTGTCATTCCGCTTCCTGTGTCGGTCACGTCGATGTAAACGTTTTTATTTTTTTTGTAAAGCGACAATTCCAATTTTCCTTCACCTTTCATTGCATCCACAGCATTTTTTATTAAGTTTTCAATTACCCAACTCATCAAAATTCTGCTGTGTGGAATCAGAACCGGCTCATAAGTTTTTCTTAGAGTGAATGCAACTTTGGTAGAAATTCTGGATTTCAAATAATCAAAATTCTGTTGAACAGTTTCATTGATATCAAGATCATTAAGTGCCGGAATAGAACCGATTTTTGAGAATCTTTCGGAAATGGTTTTCAGTCGGTCAACATCCTTTTCTAATTCTTTAACGCCTAATCCGTTTTCGTCCTCCAGCTTCATAATTTCGACCCAGCCGATCATAGATGACAATGGCGTTCCGATCTGATGTGCAGTTTCCTTCGCTAAACCTGCCCAGACAAAACCTTCATCAGTCTTCTTTAAAGTCCTCAGAAACCAAAATGAAAAAATAAGATAAGCACCTATAAACAAAGCAATTACATATGGATAAAATCGGAAATAATTCAGCAGATCCGAATTATCATAATATATATATTGATTCTGTTTTGAAGGTAATTCCACGACAAAAGGCTCGTAGGAATTTTCCATTTTCCGAATCAGGTTTTTCAGTTTTACGGAATCCTGTTCGATATGTTCCGGAACATTGGCCTGAAAAATAGGCGTTTTATCTTTATCTGTAACAACGATTGGAAGATTTGTATTATCCTGCATTACAGCAAGATACAATTCCTGAATTTTCGGATCTGCGGAAATCTCATCATCTGTATAAGCTTTGAGAGCGGTTGCAATCAACTCCACTTTTTTGATTTCCTGTTCCCTCATCTGATTGATCAGAACAAATGAAGAGATTGCAATTCCAAACACAATAGCCGTGAGTATAAAATACACCACCCAGCTGTTGATCCTTTTCAGAAAATTAAAACCTTTCATTCTTGCTTATAAAACGGCAATTTAGCAAAATATTGTGTATAAAAAAATGTTGATTTTTTGTGTTAAAAATTTCGTCCGTATAAAAGCTTTTGTAATTTTAGCACAAATTATAATGAATGATCACTTTAGAAAATGACTTTTTAAAAGCAACTTTCAACGAACTTGGAGCAGAACTCATTTCGCTTATCAATCTTGAAAACGGAAAAGAAATAATTTGGGAAGGAAATCCCGATTTTTGGGGCGGAAAAAGTCCGGTTTTGTTCCCGACAGTTGGTGCTTTGAAAGATGATAAATATATTTTTGAAGATAAAACTTACGAAATGCCACGCCATGGTTTTGCAAGAAGAAAAGTTTTTGAAGTGAAAGAATCTTCGGATAATGAAGTCATTTTCGAATTGAATTCTGATGAAGAAACTTTGAAATTTTACCCCTTTGAATTCAGCCTGGAAATTAAATATACCTTGACTGAAAATAAACTGACAGTTTCTTACAATGTGAAAAATACTTCCGAAAAACAACTCTATTTTTCTTTAGGTGTACATCCGGGATTTGCTATTGACACAGAAAATGGATTACAATATAATGATTATGAGATTGTCTTTTCTGACGATGAGAAATTAGAAATTCATCCTTTGATCGACAATCTAATCAGTAAAGAAACCAAAACAGTTAATCTTGAAAACAAAACACTTCCACTTTCTTACGACTTGTTTGCCAAAGATGCTTTAGTAATGACAAATATGAAGAGTAAGGAATTGATTTTAAAGAATAATAAGAACGATCATAAAGTCATTTTTACATTCTCTAATTTTCCTTATTTCGGAATTTGGGCAGCAAAAAATGCGGATTTTGTATGTCTGGAACCTTGGCAGGGGATTGCCGATCTTGAAGATCATAATCAGGAACTGACAGAGAAATTTGGGATTTTGAAATTGATGAGGAATGAGGAATGGAAAAGTGGTTGGGCAGTTGAGATTGTTGATTAATAATTAAAGTTTTTGAGAAACTAATTTATTAGTAACATTTAATAAAAAAACTTTTTTAAAATAAAAATTCGCAAAGTTTTCACTTTGCGAATTTTTATTAATATTTTAATTTTAGAACTGCATTTCCGGAACTTCTCCATCAATGATTAGTTCAGCTTCAGTTGCTTTGATAATATCTTCCACCGAAATCCCGGGCGCTCTTTCCAGAAGTTTGAAACCTTTATCGGTCACTTCCATAACTGCTAATTCCGTGACTATTTTTTTGACACAATTCACGCCTGTCAATGGTAAAGTACATTTTTTTAATATCTTAGATTCTCCGGCTTTGTTTACATGCATCATTGCAACAATGATATTCTCTGCAGATGCCACAAGATCCATTGCGCCGCCCATTCCTTTTACCATTTTTCCCGGAATTTTCCAGTTGGCAATATCGCCGTTTTCAGAAACTTCCATTGCTCCAAGAATTGTGAGATCCACTTTCTGACTTCTGATCATCCCAAAACTGAAAGCCGAATCAAAAAAAGAACCGCCCGGAAGAATTGTGATCGTTTGTTTTCCCGCATTTATTAAGTCCGCATCTTCCTCCCCTTCGAAAGGAAAAGGTCCCATTCCCAAAACGCCATTTTCACTTTGGAATTCTACGGAAATATCCTGAGGAACGTAGTTTGCAACCAAAGTCGGAATTCCGATTCCCAGGTTGACATACATTCCATCCTTTACTTCTTTGGAAATTCTTTGTGCGATCTGTTCTTTTGTAAGCATAATAAAATCTTATGCTGCAATATATATAAATTCCGCTTTATACAAAAATGCTATTATCGTCATCCATATTATTTTCTAAATCAATCAGAATTATATCAGTATTTTTGCAACAATTATTATGAAGACATTATTACATTATCTGAAACCTCACAAATGGTTGCTTATTACATCTTTGCTTTTAGCAACTATCAATCAGGTTTTTTCATTATTTAGTCCTGCTATTACCGGAAATATTCTGGATCAGCTGGTCACACATCCCAATTTTTTTGATAAAGAAAAGCTCGTTCCAAGAAACTTAAATCAATTTTTGTACGGAACCGATATTTATCACGGCGTATTTTATTTTTTAGGATTATTGATAGGAACTGCAATGATCAGCAGAATTGCGAAAGCATTTCAGGATTATACGGTAAATGTGATTACTCAGAAATTTGGTGCGAATATTTTCACGGATGGTTTACAACATTCTATGGCTTTGCCGTATCAGGAATTTGAAGATCAGAGAAGTGGCGAAACTTTATCAATTTTAACTAAGGTTAGAGAAGATTCGGTAAAGTTTATTACCAATTTCATCAACGTGTTTTTTGGGATTTTGGTGAGCATCGTTTTCGTTTCGGTTTATGCGTTGAGACTGCATTGGTCGATAATGCCGGTTTACATTGTCGGAATTTTCCTGATTGCTTTTGTGACGAATCTATTAAGTAAAAGAATTAAGAACATCCAGAAAACTATTGTTACAGAAACGACAAGCCTGGCAGGAAGTACAACGGAAAGTCTGAGAAATATCGAAATTGTAAAAAGTTTAGGTTTAACCAAACAAGAAGTTAAACGACTGAATAACAACACTTACAAAATCCTCGGACTTGAATTGAAGAAAGTAAAAAGTATCCGTTCGTTAAGTTTCATCCAAGGAACGATGGTTAATTTTCTTCAGCAATTAATTACTCTGACACTTTTATATTTGATTTTCAGAAACATCGTCACGCCTGGACAATATTTGTCATTAATGTTCTACGGCTTCTTCATTTTCGGTCCTATGCAGGAGATTGGAAACATTATTATTTCTTATCGTGAAGCCGAAGCATCCTTGAAAAACTTCGATAATCTGATGAAAAAACCAGTCGAAGAAAAACCTTTGACGCCAAAACAAATTGGCGCAATTGAGGAATTGGAATTCAAACACGTTTCATTCAAACATCAATCGGCGCAATACAAAGCTTTGAACAATATTTCGTTTGATGTCAAAAATGGCGAAACGATTGCGTTTGTTGGACCAAGTGGTTCCGGGAAAAGTACGTTGGTGAAACTTTTGGTTGGACTTTACCGTGCTCAGGAAGGGAACATTTTTTATAATGAAATCAATGGGAAAGAATTCGATTTTGATGAATTGAGAAATCAAATTGGTTTTGTGACCCAGGACACGCAACTTTTCGCTGGAACCATCAGAGAGAATCTACTTTTTGTAAATCCAAACGCAACAGAAGAAGACATACAGCTGGCTTTGAAAAAATCAAGTTGTACAGGCTTATTGGAACGTGCTGAAAAAGGAATCGAAACCGTAATTGGAGAAGGTGGCTTGAAATTGAGTGGCGGTGAAAAACAGAGAATTGCCATTGCCCGAGCCTTATTGAGAAAACCACATTTGTTGATATTTGATGAAGCTACTTCTGCTTTGGACAGCATCACGGAAGAAGAAATCACAACGACCATCAAAGATATTTCTGAACAAAAGGAACAAATCACCGTTCTCATCGCCCACAGATTGAGCACCATAATGCACGCCGACAGAATCTACGTTTTGGAACGCGGACAAGTCATAGAAATGGGTTCCCACGAAAATCTGATTGCCGAAAAAGGTTTGTACTATGCTATGTGGAGACAGCAGATTGGGGAAAGGAAGACGTTGGAAGCTCCGATATAAAAATGGAATTTAATATATATTTGTAATATTAAAAAATCCAACTAATATTTGTTTATATTTGAGAATTAGTCACAAATTTAAGTTTAAAAACTAAAATAACATTTTATGGCAATAGTAATTGGAATGTTTAATCACAAGGGAGGAGTAAGTAAAACTACTACTTCATATAATTTAGGATGGATGTTAACCGAACTTGGTAAAACTGTCCTTTTAGTAGATACTGATTCTCAATGTAATTTATCTAGTATAGTTATCGGTGAAAATAATCTAGAGCAATTTTATAAAGATAATCCAGAGCAAAATATTAAATCTTGTTTATCACCAGCATTTGATGCTAAACCTTCACTAATTCAACCTGCAGAATGTGTTCAAGTAAAATCCAATGACAAATTATTTTTACTGCCTGGTTCTTTTGATTTGTCTGAATATGAAGTTTCATTGGGTATATCATTTACCGTGTCAGCAGCTCTCGGAACATTGAAAAATCTTCCAGGATCATTTAATTATCTTATTCAAAAGACTGCTGAAAAATATAATGCAGAATATGTCATAATTGATATGAATCCAAGTCTAAGTGCTATAAATCAGGTTTTATTAGAAGGTTCTAATTATTTTATTGTTCCTGCAATGCCTGATTACTTTTCGAATATGGCAATTAATTCTCTTTCTAAAACAATTCCTAGATGGGAAAAATGGGCAGTTACTGCACGTGAGGCATTTAAAGACGCAACTTACCCATTTCCAGAAACTACACCAAAATTTTTAGGAACCGTTATCCAAAGATTCAATATTAGAAATGGTAAAGCAACAGGAGCTAATCGAGACTTAATAACGGAAATTAATAAAACAGTTACGGAAAACTTTATACCGGCATTAAAAAAACAAGATATGGTTATTGATTGTGAATATCCTGAAGATTATTGTCTTGGATTAGTCCCCGATTTTAATACACTAAATGCATTATATCAAAAAAATGGAATTCCTGTTTTTGCTTTGACAGACGCGCAATTAGAGCATAAGGGTCAAGTTTTAACGCAATATAAAGAAACCAGGAAAGTTTTTAAAAAGTTATTTGAAAATATTGCCAAACATATTATCAAATTAATAGAAGATGACCAAAGCACATCAGCAGTTTAAAATAAACATTGATGGTCTGCATAATCTTACTGTTGTTCATGAAGCTTTTGTTGATAAAGTCAGTCCATTAGATATTTCCGATATTTTGCGTTCACAGATAGTATTAGCAGTTAGCGCATTAGACTGTTATTTTCATGACCTTTGTGAAGAGGCTATGCTATATATTTTTGAACATAAAAATTTTGCAACAAATAATTCTTTTAAAAACTTCGCAATATCAATGGATACTTTACATCAAGTAGCCAATACAAATATAACTTCTGAGAAGATCTTTTTCCTTTCAAAAGAAATAAAGAGAAAAAATAGCTACAGATCTTTTCAAGAACCAAAAAATATATCCGAAGCCTTAAGCCATATTGGTATAAGTAAAGTATGGGTCAAAGTTGGAACTATTTTATCAAAAGAGTCGCCAAACATACAAAATCAATTATCTTTAATAGTTGCTAGAAGAAATCAGATTGCCCACGAATCAGATATAAATCCAACTTTAGGAATTGGAGAAAAATATGAAATAGACAGTACTATAGTAAATGAAATTATTATCTTTATTAAAGAAATAATTACCGCAATTGAAAAGATCGTGGATAATGAGGGAATTTTAAAACCTTAATAGTACTCAAAAGGTTTTTTAAATTTTTATATAATACTATATTATGAATATGATATTATTTAAATTGTCAATTATTAATAAGTACTAATTACTATATTAATATTAGATTTTCTTCCTCACAGTCCTTTGCTCTATCCTCTTCTCATAATTCTCACCTTGGAAAATACTTTGAACCATCATTCCAGGAATGTGGATTTCATTCGGGGTCCACTTGGTTCTACCAAATCTCTTCAGCCTTGAAAACCCAAACGTTTACCCCTAATGACGCAAAATTTTAGGTTCATAGCGTAAAAGTTTACCCCATAAGACGTAAAATTTTTGTTCTGCATCCTAAAATTTTACCCTAGTAGGCCTAAAATTTTTCGTCTGCAACGCAAGCGTTTAGGTTTAACCCTCATCAATACGAGGTTTTAGTAAATTAAGATATATCAGATTTGCAGTCTAATTAAAAAACAAAAACCGTCTCATTTTAAATGAAACGGCTTTTGTTTTTTAAGCTTTCTTCCTCACAGTCCTCTGCTCAATCCTTTTCTCATAATTCTCGCCTTGGAAAATCCGTTGAACCATAATTCCGGGAATGTGGATTTCGTTCGGGTCCAATTGTCCAGGTTCTACTAATTCTTCCACTTCTGCAATCGTCACTTTTCCCGCGCCAGCCATTGGGAAATTAAAATTACGGGCTGAACCTTTGAAAATCAAGTTTCCAGCGTGGTCGCCTTTCCAGGCTTTTACGATGGAGAATTCTGCTTTGTAAGCGTGTTCCAAAATGTGTGGTTTTCCGTCAAAATCTTTGACTTCTTTTCCTTCCGCAACTTCTGTCCCGAATCCTGCTGGCGTATAAAATGCGGGAATTCCGGCTTGTGCGGCTCTGCATTTTTCGGCAAGTGTTCCTTGTGGCGTGAGTTCTACTTCCAATTCTCCGGAAAGCATTTGGCGCTCGAATTCTGCATTCTCGCCAACGTAGGACGAAATCATTTTTTTGATTTGTTTTTTCTGTAATAATAATCCCAATCCGAAGTCGTCAACGCCGGCGTTGTTGGAAATGCAAGTTAAATCTGTCACGTTTTTGTTGACCAATTCTGTGATGCAATTCTCCGGAATTCCGCAAAGTCCGAATCCGCCTAGCATTATCGTCATTCCGTTTTGTATATCTTTTACCGCTTCCTGGGCGTTTTTCACTCTTTTATCAATCATAAAATTGAGTTTTTATCTTTCAGTTTCTAAGTTTATAAATATAAAAAATCCTTTGTAAGTAAAGGGAAGAAAATAGAGAAAAGATAAAGAATGTAAAATTTTCCCATAAAAAAAGTCATATACAGAATGCATATGACCTTCTTTAATAACAATTTAAACATTTATCTATTATCTATCGTAACGCTCACAGGCATCACGTAAGTCGTAGCCATCATATTTTGGTTCAGTTTGTTGACGTCCACTTTGTAAAGTAGGCTGGACAAAACGTTCTCCAATTCTTTGCTTACATTTTTGCAGTCACCGTTGGCGTGGATGTTTGTGATTTTCCCATTCTCGGCCAGACTGAATCTGACATCAGAATTAATAACGCCTTCTTTATATTCCGAAGCTGTAAAGTCGAAATTATCTTTTACCAGTTTCCTAAGTTCAGTAAAAGCATCTCCCGAACTAAGTACGACTTCCTGTATATTTTTCTCAGATTCCTGAGCTTGGGCTACACTGAACAAACCTGCAAATACAAATATTGATAATGCAACCATTTTGCTAATCATTTTCATTTCCATAATCAATTGATTTTAAGTGAATAATTATCTAATTAAAAGACAAAGTTACAACATTTTAATATTCCGTTCATATTAAATTAACATTGAAAGTGAAAATTTAACATTGGAATTCAAGACAAAAATTCCAAGACATTTTATACATCTTGGAATTCTTAACTAATATTTCGTTGATTATTTATTTTGTCCCGGCGCAAATGGTTTTGCAGATTTGGTTCCGAAAACTTTTTTCGCTTGTCCCGGCGGCATTGGTTTACCACTTGGATGTTTTGGTGGTTTCGGTGGTCTTGGAGGTGTTCCACAAGATGTCAAACCAATTGCGAAGATGATTAATGACAAATAAATTTTAATAGATTTCATAACTTTTATTTTTAAGATTAATGACAAAATTGATACCATTAGAAATTTATCAATTTAAGTAAAGAGTTCAACATTTGTTTTTTCTAATGATAATCGATAAATTTGATTCTTACGGAATTTAAAAATTACAATATGTCCATCACCAACGAATCAGAATTAATCGGAATGCAAAAGGCCAGCGAGGCTGTAGCGTATGCTTTGAAGGAAATGAGAAACTTTGCAAAAGCAGGGATTTCGACTAAGGAATTAGATGATTTCGGCGGAAAAATCCTTGAAGAAATGGGCGCAAAATCTGCTCCTTATCTGACTTATGGTTTTCCGGGTTACACTTGCATCAGCGTGAATAACGAGTTCTGCCACGGGATTCCGTCCGAGAAAACGATTCTGAAAGAAGGCGATTTGATTAACATTGATGTTTCTGCGGAACTAGATGGATTTTGGTCAGACAATGGCGGTTCGTTTGTGATTGGTGAAGACATCAACCAACATCAAAAACTGATTGACGCTTCCAAAGAAATCTTGCAAAAAGCAATCTCCAATATAAAAGGTGGCGTGAGAATCTCGGACATTGGTCATCTGATGGAAACCGAAGCCAAAAAACGCGGTTACAAAGTCATCAAAAACCTGACTGGACACGGCGTTGGCAGAAGTCTGCACGAGGAACCACACGAGATTGCAAATTACCGAGACCGCTTCAATACACAAAGATTCAAGAAGAATTCTGTGGTGGCGATTGAGACTTTCATTTCCACAACTTCCACGATTGCTGACACTCAAAAAGATGGCTGGACAATGGTTGGAAACAAAGGTGGTTTTATGGCGCAACACGAACACACGATTGTTGTAACTGACGGAAAACCAATGATTTTGACCGAGGGGAACGGGATTTATAATTAAATATTCGACAAAAAAATGTCACTCCAATCGGAATGACATTTTTTATTTATGGTTAATTAGCTTCTAATGAAATTACATTTCCTTTTTCAAAAATTTCTTCGTCAAACTTTTTTTAGGCTTGATTATCTCTTCAGGCGTTCTTTCTGAAATAATCTGTCAGCTCAATTGATGTTGAAAAAAAATTAGAACTAATCTCGCTTAAATCTCCTAAATTTTAAGAATTTTGAAATAATTACATTTAAATAATTATATTTAAATATTTCTAAACCTAATAGCCACAAAATGAGAAAAATTATTATACTACTTACATCTTCGTTTGTATTCATCTGTTGCAATAAAATGGAAAGTAAAATTGATGAAGACCGAAAAGACTATAATGATGAGTATTCATCAGAAATTGATAATAATTACAATGAAAATGAGAACAATGAGAACGAGGATGAGAATGAGAATGAGAATGAGATAGATATTGAATCTAAATTTCCTGATGGCAGTTATGATGCAATAGTATATTATAAAAATCCCGAAACTCAGTATTCAGCAACTTACACTTTAGAAGTTGATGTTGAAGGTGGAGAAGTTATTAAAATTAACTTTCCAAAAGGTGGCTGGCTTGATGACAGTGTACATCCTGAAGAAAGCCGTCTTTATCCAGAAGAAATAGATGAAAATGGAGATGCATTATTACAAGATGAAAATGGAAGAACATTTGAAGTACATATTGAAAACTAAGGTTTGTAATAAACCAAAAATGTCACTCTAATCGGAATGACATTTTTGGTTTTTTTATTAATAAGTTTAGCTTCTACATTTCCTTTTTCAAAAACTTCGCCGTCAAACTTTTCTTAGATTTGATAATCTGCTCCGGTGTTCCTTCTGCAATGATTTGTCCGCCGTGTTTTCCACCTTCCGGACCAACATCTATAATATGGTCAGCGAGTTTGATAACGTCCATATTATGTTCGATGATGATGAATGAGTTTCCTAATTCCACCAATTGATTGATGGCTTCCATCAAAACTTTTACATCTTCGAAATGAAGTCCGGTTGTCGGCTCATCAAGAATATAAAGCGTGTTTCCGGTTTGTCTTTTGGAAAGTTCTGTCGCCAGTTTCACACGTTGCGCTTCTCCTCCACTTAATGTTGTAGATTGTTGTCCAATCGTGATGTAACCCAAACCAACATCCTGCAAAGTTTTCACTCTGATGTAGATTTTCGGAATTGGCTGGAAGAATTCTACCGCTTCATTAATCGTCATTTCAAGAATATCAGAAATCGATTTTCCTTTGTAACGAACTTCCAAAGTTTCACGGTTGAAACGTTTTCCGTGGCAGGTTTCGCAATGCACGTAAACATCAGGTAAGAAGTTCATTTCAATGACTTTCAAACCGCCTCCCTGGCAAGTTTCGCAACGTCCACCTTTGACATTGAAAGAGAATCGTCCTGCTTTGTAACCACGAATTTTACTCTCAGGTAATTCGGCAAAAAGATTACGGATATCCGTGAACATTCCCGTGTAAGTCGCCGGATTTGAACGTGGTGTTCTTCCAATTGGACTTTGGTCAACATCTACGATTTTGTCGATATTATCAATTCCTTCAATGCTTTTATAAGGCAAAGGTTCCTGAATCGCTCTGTAAAAATGACGGTTCAGAATTGGATAAAGTGTTCCATTAATCAAAGACGATTTTCCACTTCCGGAAATCCCTGAAACGACGACCAATTTTCCTAATGGAATTTCGAGATTTACATTTTTAAGGTTGTTTCCAGTTGCGCCTTTCAGAACAATTGATTTTCCGTTTCCGGCTCTTCGTTCTGCAGGAATTTCGATTTTACGTTTTCCAGTTAAATAGTCAGCCGTAATTGTATTGGCTTTTTTGATGTCTTTTGGATGACCTTGCCAAAGAATTTCTCCACCGAATTTTCCTGCTCTAGGACCAATATCCAAAACGTGGTCGGCTTCCAGAATCATATCTTTATCGTGCTCTACAACCAACACCGAATTCCCGATATCACGAAGATGTTTCAAGGAATTAATCAATCTTTCGTTATCTCTTTGGTGAAGACCAATTGAAGGTTCATCCAAAATATAAAGAACATTCACCAGTTGAGAACCAATTTGCGTAGCTAATCTGATTCGCTGAGATTCGCCTCCGGAAAGGGTTTTCGAGCTTCTGCTCAAACTCAGATAATCCAAACCGACATCTAGAAGGAATTGTAATCTGGTTTCAATTTCTCTAAGGATTTCGTAAGCGATGATTTTGTTTTTATCACTGAAAGTATCTTTCACATCAGCCAACCATTCTTTCAAATCTAATAGAGAAAGGCCGTTGATTTCTGCAATATTTTTTCCATCAATCTTGAAACTCAAACTTTCCTGACGAAGACGCGCACCTTTACAAGTTGGGCAAACTTCTTCTGTTGTGAAATTTCTTTCCACCAAAACGGCGTCGTAATTTTCACGTTCGTCCACAATTTCTTCCAGAATATGAACCAAACCTTCGAAGTTGATTTTAATCTTTTTCGAGATTCCGGCGTGTTTCAGTTCTTTCGTAATATCCTTATTATGACCGTAATAGATATATTCCAGAGCTTCTTTCGGAATATCTTTGAAAGGCGTTGTCAAACTCAAATCGAAAACTTCCAGGATTAATTTAATCTGAGAAAGAATCCATTTGTTGGATTTGATTTGTTCTAAAGGTAATAAAGCACCTTGATTGATTGATAATTTATCATTTTCGACAAAATAGTCGGTGTTCACTTTTTTGATGGTTCCAAGACCTTTGCACGTTTCGCAACTTCCTTTCGGCGAGTTGAATGAGAACGTATTCGGTTCCGGCAAAGCCATCGAATCTCCCGTAATGTCATCCATCAAATTCTTAGAGAAAAAATGAATTTCTTCACTTCCCATTTCCTGAATCACAATCAAACCTTCGCCCATATCAGAAGCGGTTTTCAAGGATTTTTGCATTCTCAGTTCAGTCGCAGATTCTCCGATAATCCATCTGTCCACAACAACTTCTACGTCGTGGGTTTTGTAACGGTCGAGTTTCAAATCATATTCGATGTCCTGTAAAACGCCATCGATTCTGGCTTGTGAATAACCTTTTTTGGAAAGATGGATGAACAGTTCGTGGTAATGTCCTTTTCTGGAACGCACAACCGGTGCCATCAAATAGACTTTTTTTCCTTTGAAATTTTCCTTGATTGTATCAAGAATCTGGTCTTCAGTATAACTTACCAATCGCTTTCCGGAACTCATTGAATAAGCATCGGAAACCCTTGCAAACAAAAGTCTCAGATAATCATAAAGCTCGGTAATCGTTCCAACGGTTGAACGTGGATTTTTGTTGGTCGTTTTTTGTTCGATGGCAATAACGGGAGAAAGTCCTTCAATCTTGTCAACATCCGGACGTTCCAATCCGCCTAGAAACTGCCTTGCATAAGCAGAAAACGTCTCGATGTAACGCCTCTGCCCTTCGGCAAAAATCGTATCAAATGCGAGGGAAGATTTTCCGCTTCCGGAAAGTCCTGTGATGACCACCAATTCGTTGCGTGGGATTTTGACGGTGATATTCTTGAGGTTGTGTTCTCTAGCGCCGTATATTTCGATAAATTCCTGATTATCTTTCATTTATAGATATTCATTTCTTTTTTAAAAGGTCAAATGGAATCGCCAATTTTCATTGCTTTTTTTCACTTTTTAATGATGGCGATTTCATTGAAAAGTCTTATTCTGGGAAAACGCAAATTTACGGAATTTAATTGACGATTACGGTTTACCTTAATTCAAGTTTAATAATATTTAACAGAGATTTGGCCTTAAATAAATTTTTGATAGACCTATCTTTGCGACTTGAAATAAATTAAAAAAATGAAAAGTATTTTATCAAAATTCACATTTGCTGTTTTAATATTCTCATCGTTCTATTGCTTCGCTTGGGGATTGACTGGACATCGCGTGATTGCAGAGATTGCTCAACATCATTTGAGTTCGAAAGCCGAAAGAAAAATCAAGAAACTTCTGGAAAATCAGAAATTAGCTTACTATGCGAATTGGCCGGATTTCATCAAATCTGATACGACCGGTGTCTGGAAAGAAACGTCGTCCTGGCATTATGTGAACGTGAATGCTCAAAAGAATTTCCAGCAATTCAAAGATTCTTTGGAGGCTCAGAAAAGTCCGAATCTTTATACGCAAATTGAAAATTTAGCAAAGAAAATTAAGGATAAAAACACTTCGGAATCTGATAAGAAAAATGCTTTAATTTTCCTTGTTCATTTGATGGGTGACTTACATCAGCCACTTCACGTTGGACGTTATGAGGATTTGGGCGGAAATAAAATCAATGTGACTTATTTTGGACAACAGACAAATCTGCATTCACTTTGGGATTCCAAAATGGTGGAAGATAGAAAATATTCTTACACAGAATTTGCAAATTTGCTTGATATCAAACCGAAAGATGAAGTGAAAACTATTCAAGGTGGAACTTTGCAGGATTGGTTGTACGACAGTCAGAAAATTGCGAACTCCATCTACTTTCAAACGCCGAAAGATTCTAAATTGAGCTACGAATACAATTACCGTTTTGAATCCACTGTTGAAAGACAATTGTTGTACGGCGGATTGCGTTTGGCAAAAGTGCTGAATGAAGTGTTCGATTAATTAATACTTTAAAAATAAATTTCCAACCCTTTCAGAATTTGACATTTTGAAAGGGTTTTTTGTATTAAATCAACCAGGGATATTTGTGATAAATACCATCTAAAAGAATTGCCAAAATTCCGAAGAAAATCCAGAGTCTTAATAAGTTTAGAGCTTTGAATTTATCATTTTTTTGATTTCTAAACAGCATATAAATTGTTCCCACAATCACAATGATTGTCAGTAGAAAATACCAGGCAATGATGTTTTTAAATCCAATTCCGACACTTAAAATTAATGAAACAATCAAGGTAATAATTAATAAAATTAATAAAATCGACCTTGTGTTTTGAAAGCCAAGCTTGTTAGCAATTGTGTCGTAGCCAAACATTTTATCTGCATTTCTCGTCAATGTATCCTTGATAATATCGATGATGAAAAGCATTAGGAAAAGGAAGATTGCCAGAAATAAAATCTTGAGCGAAAACGTCTGGTAATAAATCAACATTCCGAAGAATGGATAAAGCGTCAACGCTACAAACGTGAAATTGTTAAGTGCAATAATTTTGCTGAGTTTATGGCTGTAAAACCACATCAAAAACTGATAAATCAAGAAGAAAATAAAAACCCGATGCGATACAAAAAACGCCAATCCAAGTGACAATGCGTTGAGAATAACATAAGCTGTCAGAAAATATTTTTCCTTGAGGAAATTCTGCAATCTTGAACGGAAAGGCTTGACCAATTGGTCTTTTTCTTTATCATAAAACCGATTGATGATTCCGCCAGCTAAGATGCTAAGAACGGAACAAATGATAATAAAGTGAACCTTATAATCGAAGACAAAATTCCTAAAACTTTCTTCGCGATTAAATAAGAAAAAAGTAGAAACGTAAAGCGCAAATGTGAGCAAAACTGCAACAAAAAAACGAGCACCCAACAGAAAACCCATCAACTGAGAAATACGGTAAAGGGCATTTCGTGAAGTTGGTTTTGTTTCGTTAGTCATTTTTTGTCTATTTTAAAAACCCTTCCAGAATTAGTCACTCTGAAAGGGTTCTTTAATTTTTATATTTCGATTTTAAAATCTGTAAATCACTTCTTTGTGAAAACCTTCCAGCATTTTTTCCGCCTTTTCATAATCTTTGGAGAAGCCTAAGATGTAACCTCCACCTCCACTACCGCAAAGTTTTAGGTAATAAGCATTGGAATCGATTCCTTTTTTCCAAATGTTGAAAAGATTTTCCGGAATCATCGGACGGAAATGTTCGTAAGCCCAAACGGATAATTTTTTCAGATTTTTGAAGAACGGATTCATATCTTTTCTAAGGAAAGCGTCGATGCAAGCGTTGTTGTAACGGATGAATTCTTCTTTCAAAGTTTTACGGAAACCTTCATTTTTCAACTTTTCAAAGAAGATTTGAATCATTGGTCCTGTTTCGCCAATCGTTCCAGAATCAATCAGGAAAATTGCGCCTTTGCCCAATTCTTCTGCCGGAATAGAAACTTTGTCAACACTGTCTTTGCTTTCAATCAGAATCGGAAGATTCATAAAGCAAATCAACGGGTCGATGCCGGAACTTTTTCCGTGGAAATAACTTTCCAACTGACCGAAAATTACTTTCAAATCTTTCAGTTCATTTTTGGAAATCGTTTCAGGTTCTCTCTTTGTGAAAGAATATTTTTCAAAAATCGCGGCCACCAAAGCACCTGAGCTCCCTACTCCATAACCTTGCGGAATATTAGAATCAAAGAATAAACCTTTCGCAATGTCTGCTTTGAAAGATTGAACGTTGAGTTTATATTCTTCAGGCAATTTCAAATCCAAAAGATAATTGGAATATTTTTCTAAAGATTGATTGGATTTTTTTTCAAAATCGTTGTCAAGTTCGGAAAATTTGAGTGTTCCTTTATAAAAACTGTACGGTAAAGTAAGCCCCTGAGAATCCTCAATAATGCCATATTCGCCGAACAAAAGAATTTTTGCGTAAAATAAAGGGTTATTCATATTGCGTTTTGATGTTGCAAATTTACAAAAAATAAACTATTCCATTAATATCAAATAACAAACCGAAATTTTAAATTTTCATTAATTATTGAAATTAATCTTTATAAGGAAATAATTTCAGGAAACCTTCATAAACACTTTTGTGCAAAATAGTTGCATGGTTATCGTCGGTCATCAGATTATATTCTAATTTCAATTTCTTTTTTCCTGAATTTTTGAGAATTTGAAAAAGTGAATCTGCATCTTTTACCATTGTTTTATGTTCATTCTTTCCAACAGAAACATATACGAATTTTTCGTCATCTTTTTGTGAGGAAAGCAAAGAATTTGCTTTATTCAAAAGACTTTCATCATCCCACCAAAGACTTGGACTTACGATAAAGTAAT
>Ga0157369_10002214_pt1 | contig 23415 bp, 18 predicted proteins | sample C25metaG_FD_113461 | JGI IMG/M metagenome (GOLD analysis project Ga0157369, IMG submission 113461) | Corn rhizosphere microbial communities from Kellogg Biological Station, Michigan, USA - C2-5 metaG | ecosystem: Host-associated > Plants > Roots > Rhizosphere > Soil | place: USA: Michigan... | reverse complement strand
TGCTCGTCCGCCGGCGCCGAGACGCTGTGCGGCGCTTCGCCCGAGGGCAGCGGCGGTCGACACGGGGGCGCCCTGCGCCGGTGCCGCTGACGCGCGCGCAGGACTGGCGGCATGGTGGCCGGCCGTCACGAGCCATCCGCCCCCCGACAGCGCGATCAGGGCTACGCCGCCGGCAACAACACGGCGCCATCGCCACGCGAGTCCGGCCCGAGCCGCCTCGTGGTCGGCGCCGACGTCAACGGCGTCATCCAAGCGCTCGTGTCGCTCATCGACGTGCTCGGCGATCGCGAGCGCGAGGGCGGCAAGTTCAGCGCGGCCGTCTGCTGCCACGTGTCCGCTGTCGGCATCTGCAATCCACACCTTGATCTACGTGATCGCAGAAGCGAGACATTTACTACTCTTGCCGACTGTGTTTTGTGCGCATGCGGTGGTAAGCCGCCCGACATGACTCGAACCGTCGTGCGTATGTCGGCCATCCACGGCCGGGGTTTGTTTGCCGAAGAGGGTTTCGCTTGTGGCGAGCACATCCTGGAGTACGGCGGTCGCCTGTCGTCGTGGGACGAGGTCATGGAGAGGTTCGACCCTTCCGAGGCCGAACGCGGCCACACTTTCTTCTTCGACGTCGGCGACGGTCTTGTCATCGATGGTGGACGTGACGGCAACGACGCACGCTTCATCAACCACAGCTGCGAGCCGAACGTTGTCGCCGAGCGCGACGGCTACGTCGTCGTGATCAAGGCCGACCGAGACATCGCCGCCGGCGAGGAGTTGTTGCTCGACTACCAGCTGATGCTCGAGGACCCCGACGAAGCTGAGCGCCGGCATTATGCCTGTGGTTGTGGTGCAAGTGGGTGCCGCACAACGATGCTCGCCACCGGCTAGCTCGTGCTGGCAGGAGCGTAGGCGAAGAGCCGCAACAGGTTGTCGGTGACGCGCTGCACAACTGCGGACGTCTGCGGCGTGGCGCAGGTCTGCCCTAGTGCGCAGACCCACGACAGCGTGCCGCTGTCGAAGACTCCTGCGCCGCTGCTCGCCGTGTAGTAGGTCGTGTCTGCGTCGATGGACAGACCCGACGGAGGACAAGGGAACGGCGAGTGCATCAACACGTCGACCGCGCCTGGCTGGTCCGGGCCCCCGAGGAAACGGTCCGTCTCCGGCCCGATCAAGCCGGGCAGATGGGTGCCTGCGACTACACCGGTGCCGCGGAACAGCGGTGACTTCGGGTCCGCGACGACGCCGTCGGTGCGGACGCGGTTGAAGCAGTTGTACGACGCGCCGATGACGTTGCTCTCCGGTTCGGGGTCCGGCCAGTCCGGCCAGTCGCTCGTGACAGCGCTGGGATCGGTGTAGCGCAACGGGTCTTCGGCGGCGACCTTGTAGTCGATCTCGAGGCGGTCCGGGCCTGCCGCTGTCGCGTCGAAGCGGATGCGTCGAAACATCGCGTTGGCACCCAGGAAGGCGAGGTTGGTGCCGGCGTCGCGCGCGGTCGTGACTGCAGTGCGCATCGCCGGTGACCAGTATTCGTCGTGCCCCATGGAGATCACTGCCGTTGCACCGTCGAGCAACTGCGGATCCTGCTCAAGGTCGATGCTGGTCACGTAGTCGAGCCGGAGATGAAGCCGCTCGGCTTCGGAGAGCACCGGGAGCTCGCGGTCGAGGAACTCGCCGGCTCCGTGCTCGGCCTCGTATGGGCGATCGAACGAGACGGCGCGTGATCTGGTCGCGAAGGTGCCGTTGCCGCCGGCGTAGAGATTGCAACAACCCCACCGGTTGTAGGCCTGCCACGTCGTCACCGGACTGACGAGAACGACGCGCCCGCGTGCGGTCGGGCCGCGCACGGTCAGAGGCACGTAGCTCTGCGACCCGTCAGACGCGTCGAGCCGGAGCAGGTAGTCGCCCGGTGCCCAAGTGCCCGTGTGCAGGGTCAGGCTCGGGAACCACGGCGCAGTCACCGTGTTGGTAGGCGCCTCGATGACGGCCGCCGGCTGGAGGACGCCGACCGTCGCCTGCGTGCGAGTGACCAACCGCCCTTCGGCCCCGTCGTACCACCCCATGCGAAACACTGCGACGCGAAACGTTGCCGCCGACGTCGAGACGTAGAGGCTGACCGGATCACCGGGGGCAATGCTGGTTGTGTTCGCATAGCCGGAGATGCCGGCACCGCGGGTCTTGTGCAGATGCCACGGAATGTCGGGGGGCAGGGCGACGACCGGTCGTGGTCGCGCCACGATGCGCTCCGGTGCCGGAGCCGGTGTTGCGACGCTGTGATGCGGAACGCAGCCGCTGGCGACCAGCAGCGACGCCCAAGCGACGACGACTCCGAGCCGACGCATCGAAATGACGGTAGGGCGCATCACGCCGACAAACGGGCAAAAGCCGAATTGCCGGTTTTCGGGCGCGTTGCAGTGAGCTAGGCGTCCCGTCGCAGCACGGTGACGGCGCCGACGACGAGACAGGCGGCGACGTACATGCAGAAGACGCCGAAGCCTGTCCAGGGCGCGAACGTCGAGGGATCAGCCCGCACCGCGAAGACGGCCTGTCCGGCGCCGCTTGGCAGCCACTTGTTGACGTCGCTGTCCCAGGGCGAGGGGAGCACGTGGGCGAGCAGCGGCAGGATCAGCAGCACGCCGAAGAGCGTCGAGATGGCCCCGGCCGTATGGCGAAGCAGCCATCCGAGGGCGACGCCGAAGAGGCCGACGGCAGCGAGGTAGAGCGCGGCGCCGATGACGGCGCGAGTGACGCCAGGTGCGGACAGAGTCGTCTGGATGTGCTTGCTGCTCAACATGTGCTGGCCGAGTGCAAACGCGGCAAACGCGGTCGGCACCAGCGCGACCAGGCTGAGTGCGGCAAAGAGCAGCGGCTTGGCGAGGTAGACCGTTAGGCGGCGAGGCGCTGCGGTCAACGTCGCCCGGATGGTCCCGGTGCTGTATTCCGCCGTGACCACGAGCACGCCGAGGACGCCGACCGCGAGCTGCGCAAGAAAGACACCGGCGAGGCTGATGCGCGTCGGATCGAACGTCAGGAGCTCACCGCGGTCGTGCGGTGGCCATCGGCTCGCTCGCGCGGCGGTGAACAAGGTGCCGAGCCCGATGACGAGAAGCATGGTGATCGCGAGCGTGAGCCAGCTCGATCGCACCGAGCGGAACTTGATCCACTCCGAGTGCAGGACGCGGTCGAAGGAAACTCGTCGTGCCGGTCGGGCCGCGGAGTGGACGGCCGTCGCGGTCACCGGTTGTCTCCCGTCGATGTCGTGTATTCCACTTCGTCCGCGGTCAGCGCCATGTAGGCCTCTTCGAGCGTGGCTGCTTGCGCGCTGAGCTCGTGGACGGGCACGTGATGAGCGAACGCAAGCTCACCGATCTCGGCGGCCGTCGCGCCCAGCACCTCCAACCCGTCCGAGTCGACTACCGTCGCCGACCAGCCCGCCGCCGTCACCGCCTCGCGGAGGGTGTCCCGCATTGGTGTGCGGACCAGCACGTGTGCACCGGATGCGGCAGCGACGAGATCGTGCATCGGCGCGTCGGCAATCAGTCGTCCGCGCCCGATGACGATGACATGCTCTGCGGTCTGCGCCATCTCGCTCATCAGGTGCGACGACACGAAGATGGTCCGGCCCTCGTCGGCGAGGGATCGCAGCAGCTGCCGGATCCACCTGATGCCCTCCGGGTCCAGTCCGTTGACCGGCTCGTCGAGCAGGAGCACTTCGGGGTCGCCCAGCAATGCCGTTGCGACCCCTAGCCGCTGACCCATCCCCAACGAGAACGTGCCGACCCGACGGTCGGCGACGTCGTCGAGTCCGACGAGATGCAGCATCTCGTCGACACGAGCGTGGCCGATCCCGTGCGTCGCCGCGAGCATGCGCAGGTGGTTGCGCGCTGTGCGACCGGGATGCACAGATCGCGCCTCGAGCAGCGCGCCCACCTCGTGCAACGGGGCCGGGATGTCGTGGTAGCTCCGGCCGTTGACCGTGATCTGCCCGCCTGTGGGTCGGTCGAGGCCCAGGATGCAACGGAACGTGGTCGACTTCCCTGCTCCGTTCGGGCCGAGGAAGCCGGTCACGATCCCTGGCTGTACGACGAAGGACAAGCGATCAACGGCGCGCTTGCCGCCGTACGTCTTGGAGAGCTCGACCGCCTCGATCACGGCGCCATCGTCACACGCGATCCTGAGAAGTTCCGGTTAAGGTTTGCGTCCGCCAGCTGTCCAAGATCCACGGTTCCCGGCTGTATTCCAGCCGCAGCTGCCCGGGCTCGGCGTCGATGATCTGTCCGAAGACGGTGGCGAACACGAACCCTGGGCGCTCGTGCCGGACGACGAGTGCCGCTGGGTCGTCACTCGGGGGTCGCGCGCTGACGAGTGCTTGCCATTCCGCCGGCGCGTGATGCTCCTCGAACTGCTCGAGGTAGCGCACGGCCTTGCCGTCCTCAGCGCCGCCGGAGGTGAACATGTGGGTGCCGGGTCGGTGCTGATGCCGCTCGAGCTGCGAGCCGTCAAAGGTCCACGACTCGACCGCTGCTGGAGTGACCAGCACGACCATGAAGCTCGCCATGCCGGCCACGTCCAGGTGTGCTGTCCAGTCCGACTCGTGCTCGACTCCGAGCAGCGGGAGGACTCCGCGGCTGGGCGCACCGGGCTCAGCGACCCGCTTCTGTGGCCGGTTGAGCACGAGGGCCGTGGCGCCGGTGCCGATGCGGGTGGCGCACCAGGTGCCCCCGGCGGTGCGGTCGCGGCCGCCCACGACGTCCGGCTGGCCCGGCCACCATCGATCGGGGTCATCGAACTCGCGGGTAGCGAGCTCGTCACGCAGCGCGAGGATCTGGGGGTGCCCCTCCGGCGCCCATCGAACGACGACGGTGCACACGACCGACATGCTCTCAGCGCGCAGCGGGCGAGCCCGGTCGGGCTATGGATCAGTGCTTCCCCGGGGTCGACATTGGGTAGTAGCGACCGCCATCCTCCCCCGTGGGTGGTGGTCGCATCAGCGAGTGAGGAAGCGCCTGACGAACTGCCCGATGCCGGCGGTGATCAGACCGTAGACAGCGGCGAATCCCCACTCTTCGTTGAGCAGGCAGACGAGGGTGACAAGCGCGAACAGCCCCGCAAAAGCCAACGTCAGCAGACGTGAGGCGCTCAGTCGTTTCGGGTCTTCGCGCAGATAGCTGCCGACAGCGGAACCGACACGTTCATCGAGGTTGAGCATGTCCTGAAATCCCATGCGCTCGACGTCGTGGTCGGATCCCACCGTAGCGGTTGTTAGGTTGACGCCACCGCGCGAAGGGATGGTCGGCAGTGTCCGGATGGAATTTTGCTGAGGTCTGGGAGTCGGTCGCGGACACGCTCCCGGACGCGCCTGCGCTGATGCACGGCGATCGGCTGGTCACATGGGGTGAGATGGATGCGCGCGCCGACGGCGTGGCGAAGTGGCTGATCGACCTCGGCGTCCGGGAACAGGACAAGGTCGCGCAGTATCTCTACAACTGCACCGAATACATGGAGTCGGTGTTCGCTGCCTTCAAGGCAGGGCTCGCCCCGGTCAACACAAACTATCGCTACCACGACGATGAGCTGCTGTATCTGTGGGACAACGCCGACGCCGTCGCCGTCGTCTTCGGCGCCAGCTTCACGGATCGCGTCGCCAAGCTGCGCGACCAGTTGCCCAAGGTCAAAGGCTGGTTGTGGGTCGACGACGGTTCGGGACCCTCCTGCCCCGAGTGGGCGACGTCGTACGACGAGGTCGCGGCGACGAGGCCAGGACGGCAGAGCGGGCCTTGGGGTCGCGACGGCGATCACCTGCTGATGCTCTATACGGGCGGCACGACCGGCATGCCCAAAGGAGTCATGTGGCGCCAGGACGACTTGCTCATGATGATGAGCCAGCAGTTCCCGCAACCGTTCGGTGAAGAGCCCGACTACGAGGCGTTTCGCGCGGCGCGGGTTGCCCCGGGACCGGTGTCGATGCCGGCCTGCCCGCTGATGCACGGAACCGGCTGTTTCGTCGCGCTGATTGCGATGAGCCAAGGCGGATCCGTCGTCACGCTGACCGGCCGCAGCTTCGATGCGGTCGAGCTGCTGGACGCGATCCAGTGGCGCAAGGTGAACCTCATCGCGATCGTCGGTGACGCCTTCGCCAAACCGATCCTGCGCGCGCTCGACGCCGATCCGGGTCATTGGGACCTGTCCTCGCTGCTCGCGATCATGTCGTCCGGTGTCATGTGGAGTGAGGAGACGAAGCGCGGCCTCCTCGGCCATCACGAAGCGATGGTGTTGATGGACGTGTTCTCCTCGTCCGAGGCGCTCGGCATGGGCACGTCCGTCTCGGGCGGGGGCCTGGCCGCCGAGACCGCGACATTCCAGCTCGGTCCCAACGCTGCCGTCATCACCGAAGACGGACGCATCGTCGAACCGGGCTCGGGCGAGATCGGCCTTGTGGGTGTCGCAGGTCGCGGACCCGTCGGCTACTACAAAGACGAGGAGAAGTCCGCTCGCACCTTCCGGGTCATCGGTGGTCAGCGCTACTCCATCCCCGGCGACTTTGCGACGGTCGAGGCGGATGGCTCGATCCGCTTGCTCGGTCGCGGTTCCGTTTGCATCAACACCGGTGGCGAAAAGGTGTTTCCCGAGGAGGTCGAAGAGGCGGTCAAGACCTTCCCGGGCGTGCGCGACGCCGTGGTGGTCGGGGTGCCCGACGACGTGTGGGGCGAGGCCATCACTGCGCTTGTCGAGGCAGACTCGGCGGCCGAGGTCGACGACGCGGCGCTTGTCGCCTACGTCAAGGAGCGACTGGCGCCGTACAAGGCTCCCAAGACCGTGTTGTTCGTCGACACAGTGGGACGCGCCCCGAACGGCAAGGTCGACTACAAGGCATGCCGGGAGCTGGCGGTCGCGAGATTGGCCTGATTGGTGCGGCGGCCGCGAGCGCGACTCGTCGGGGGGTAGCCGGGACGCGGCCCGCCGCACTAACAAGTCTCACCGCGACCCGCCGGACGATCACCGCCAACGGCATGACGGTTTCGTGACATTTCCCGGAGCGGTAGCGTCACCTCGCCGTGGACGTCATCGATGACCTCGCCGCCGAACAAGACCGCCTAGCGGATCTCCTCGGTGGGCTTGACGACGAGCAATGGTCGTCGCCGTCCGGCGCAGCGGGTTGGTCGATCGCCGACGTTGTGCTGCACCTGGCGCAGACGGAGGAGGCAGCGGTCTCGTCGATCAGCCACGCGGGCACCCCGCAGATGTGGCGGCGCGGCTCGGAGTCGGTCGACGATGCGGCCGAAGCCGCCGTTCGCAGCCAACGAATGTCCGGCGCTGCGGTCTTTGAACGCTGGCAGGCGGCGCGACGGGCGTCGGTCGCCGCATTGCGCGCTGCGGACCCGCACGTGCGCGTTCCGTGGGTGGCATCCACGCTTACGCCGACAACCCTTGCCACCACTCGCCTTGCCGAACACTGGGCGCACGGACTGGACATCACCGACCCGCTGGGGTTGCCGTTTCCTGATTCGGATCGGCTGCGTCACATCGCCTGGCTGGGGCACCGGACACTCCCTTACGCCTGCCGAGTCGAGGGCATCGAGGCACACGACGTCTACTGCGAGCTGACCGCACCGAGCGGCGACACCTGGCGGTTCGGACCGGAGTCGGCCGAGTCGCGGATCAGCGGGTCGGCGGGCGAGTTCTGCCGGGTCGGCGCCCGTCGGCTCACACCGGACCAGACCTCGCTGGCCGCGATCGGCCCGCATGCGGCTGACGCGTTACGTGTTCTTCGCAATTACGCGGCTTGAGCAAAACGGTGCCAGCATGGGGGCATGGCCGACGCGGTGTTGATCGTCGAGGACGACGACAGGATCAGGGCGTCATTGCGGCTCGCCTTGGAGGACAACGGCTACCGTCCGATCGAAGCCGCTGACGGCGAAACCGCCCTCGAGCTGATGGACGGGGGTTCTCCCGATGTCGTGCTCCTCGACCTGATGTTGCCGGGGATCGATGGCTACGAGACGTGCCGCAGGATCCGTCGTACGTCCGACGTCCCGATCCTGATCGTGAGTGCACGGGTTGACAGCCACGATGTCGTCGAGGGGCTCGAAGCCGGAGCCGACGACTACATCCGCAAACCGTTCGACGTGCCCGAGCTCACGGCGCGGCTGCGTGCATTACGACGCCGACTGCGGCCGGCCACGGACGACGACGAGGACGAGCTGAGGGCTGCGGGCATCACGCTGTCCGCGGACCGCGGCGAGGTTCGAATCGACGGTCGCGAGCTGCACCTGACGAAGACCGAGTTCAGGCTGCTGCACGAGTTCATGCGTCATCCCGGCCGCGTGTTCAGTCGCGAGATGCTGCTCGAACGCGTTTGGGAATATGGCTACTTCGGCGACCCGAGGATCGTCGACGTGCACATCGGTCGGCTCCGGGCGAAGATCGAGGCGGACACCGCCGACCCCAAGCGGCTGGTGACCGTCCGCGGTTTCGGCTACAAGCTCGACGCGTGATCGCTCGTGCGATGCGCGCGCCACGACTCACCGTACGCATCACGTTGTCGTTTGCGGCAGGTGCGCTTGTCGCGTCCGGCGTGCTCGCCACTGCTACCTACTTCCTGACCGAGCGCTTTCTCGTCGCCCAGCAGGAACACAACGTCTTGCACCAGACCTACTTCAACGCTTTGGCAATCCATGACGGACTGCTGTCTAGTGCTCCCGACATCCCGGGTCTTCTCGACACATTGCCGACGGGCGGCGACACGAACGCAGTGGTCGAACATCGGGGCCGGTGGTATTCGAGCTCGCTGTCAGTCTCTCGCGATGCGTTGCCCGGCGCCTTGCGGACGCGCGTGTTGAGGGGAGAGGTCATCCGAGGGTGGGGCGACGTCGGACACCAACCCGTCCTGATCGTGGGAGTGCCGCTGCCGGGTGTCGCAGGGGCCTACTTTCAGGTCGCCGACGAGTCAGGACTGGCTCGCACGCTTGCGACTCTTCGCGACGTGCTGCTGGGCACGGCCGCCGGGGTGACCATCCTCGGCGCCGGCGCCGGCGTGTGGGCCAGTCGACGGTTGACGGCGCCGATCCGAGCCGTTGCCGGCGCAGCTCAGCGCATCTCCGGTGGCGATCTCACCACCCGGCTGCCCGCGGAGAGCGACGCTGAACTGGCGGGTCTGGTCGACAGCTTCAACGCGATGGTGGACTCGCTCTACGAACGCATCCAGCGAGACGCGCGTTTCGCTGCGGACGTGAGCCACGAGCTTCGCTCGCCGCTCACGACGCTGAGCACCTCGCTGTCCGTGCTGAAAGGACGCCGCGACGAGTTGTCGTCGCGCGGTCGTGATGCGCTCGATCTCTTGGCCGAGGAGGTCACCCGCTTCCAGCGTTTGGTGGAGGACCTGCTCGAGATCTCTCGGGCCGATGCGATGAACGACGGAGTCGCGCGGGTTCCGGTGCGGATCGGCGAGTTCGTCTCGCAGCTGCTGTCGGACCCGCGCTACTCGAACGTCTCGGCTGACCTCGACCCGCAGGTTCGCGATGCGGTTGTCGTCGGTGACAAGCGCCGGCTCGAGCTGGTCCTTCGCAACCTGCTGGACAACGCCGAGAGCTACGCCGGCGGCGCGACCTGCGTGACGGTGCAACCGTCGTCGACCGGCGTCGCCATCCTGGTCGACGACGACGGTCCTGGCGTGCCGCCGGCCGACCGTAACAGGATCTTCGAACGCTTCACTCGAGGCGAGAGCAACCGAAGGCGTGCATCCAGTGGCGGCACGGGCCTGGGTCTCGCGCTCGTTCGAGAACACGTTCGTGCTTTCGGGGGCGAGGTGTCCGTGCAGGACGGCCCCGGCGGCGGAGCGCGGTTCGTCGTTGAGCTGCCCTTGGAGCGAGCGGCGTGAGACGGCTCCTGGTGACGTTGCCCGTGCTCGTAGCCCTCGCCGGGTGCGGGCTGCCCTCCAACTCGCTGCACCAAATCGATCCGGCCAAGGTGCCGCCAGGGCTGCTCGAGGTCAACTCGTCGTCGGCTCCGACCTCCGGGGGACCACCGGCTCGCGTGTACTTCGTCGCCGGCACCCGCCTGGTGCCTGAGGTCCGTCGGGTCGTCGGGCTCAACGTCCCCTCGGAGTCGCTGCGGGCGCTCCTGCTGGGCCCGACACCTGCTGAGAGTGTCTCCGGCGTTGCGTCCGAGATCCCGCCCCAGACGCGGCTCATCTCTCTCGATCTGCGCGGAAAGGTGGCGCTCGTCGACCTCGGCAGCGACTTCGGGTCGGCGGGTGGCAGCCAGCAGGTGCTGGCGGTCGCGCAGATCGTCTACACGCTGACGGCGTCGCGCGTGATAACCGCTGTCGAGTTCTCGATCGACGGCCGGCGGATCGCGGTGCCGGACGGCTCCGGCTCCCTGTCGACCGCACCGCGTACCCGCGCCGACTACCGAGACCAGGCACCGCAACGCCCGTGAACACCATGGCAATTGTGTAACGACGCCGGGTGTCTTCCCGATCGGGTGATTTGGGCATGGCATGCTGCGTCCGGTGCTCCGCCTGTCCCCAGCCCCGTTGCTCGCCGCCGTAGTCGTGACTTCCGTCGCGTTGCCGTCCGGTTCTGCACGCCAGCCGGCGGACGCGTCGATGCAGGTGGTCCGCTACGACGGGGTCAGCGTCAAGGTCCCCGCCGGATGGCCGGTCTATGACCTCGCCCGCGATCCGCATCGCTGCGTCCGCCTGGACCAGCATGCCGTCTACCTGGGCACGCCCGGCCCCGAGCAGGACTGCCCGGCCCACCTCGTCGGACGGTCGGAAGCCGTCATGATCAGCGACCAGGCCGGCGACACGAGCACTGCCCCGGCATCAACCCGCGGCGAGATCACTCGCGGGCTCCGCGACGGTCGGGTGCACGTCACTGCGACCTTCGCGCACGGCGAGCAGCTGGCGAGGCAGATCACAGGATCGGCGACCACGGACTCGTCGTCAGCCACCTCGGCGTCGTCGCCGTCGATCGCTCCGGCGGCGTATGTGGCGGCACCGCAGGCAGGCGCTGTCGCAAAGCCGGGCGTCTTCATCGGCAACGCGTTCGACACCTGCTCCGCGCCGTCGCTTGACGTCATGACGGCGTGGATCAACAGCTCGCCCTACCGGGCCGCCAACATCTACATCGGCGGCGCGGCGCGGGCTTGCGGTGACGGAAACCTCTCCGCGAGCTGGGTCTCGTCGGTGCGCAGTCTCGGCTGGCGCTTGATTCCAACGTACGTCGGGTTACAAGCGCCGTGCACGTCGTTCAGCCAGACGATGAGCTCCGACCCCGCGACGGCGACGACGCAGGGCGTCCAGGCCGCGGACGATGCGGTGCAGCGGGCGCAGTTCTTCGGTCTGCCGGCCAACACGCCGGTCTACGCCGATGTCGAGAACTACGACACGACTGCGCCGGGCTGCAGTGCGGCCGTGCTCGCTTTCCTGTCCGGTTGGACGCAGGAGCTGCACGCCAAGGGCTTCACCTCAGGCGTCTACGGCAGCGGTGCGTCGCTGTGCCATGACCTGGTCGCTGCCGCCGGCACCGGTTATACCGAGCCGGACGACCTGTGGTTCGCGGACTGGAACAACCTCGACAGCATCTACGGCGACCCATACGTGCCGGACACGATGTGGACGCAGCACCAGCGCATCCATCAGTGGCACGGCGGCAAGACCGAGAGCTACGGCGGCTTCGCGGTCAATCTCGACGGCGACGCCACCGATGGTGCCGTCGTCGGTCCACCCGGTGGCACCTGCGTGCACTATCCGGCCAACACGATCGGGCCGGACGGCTGCGGCGGCGGCGTCAGCTACCAGGGTCCGTTGCAGTATTGGCGGCTCGGCGCGCCCAACGGCCTCGAGGGCTCGATGCGCTGGACCTACGGCAACGGCGCGAGCGAGGTCAACGGCGCGACCTGGACGCCCGCACTGTCCGCCGGCAGCTACCACGTCTCGGCGTACATCCCCTCGGCCGACGCCAACGCGACGGCCCAGTACACGGTCACCGACGCGACCGGCGCTCATGTCGTCACCGTTGATCAGTCCAACCATCGCGCCAGCTGGGTGTCGCTCGGCACTTTCGCGACTGCGCCGTCGACCGCGCAGCCCCCGGGCATCACGGTGCATGTCGGCGACACGGGACCGACGACGTCCATCATCGGCGTCGACGCCATGCGGTTCGTTCACGTCGCCAACCCGGTCGACGACTTCAACGGCGACGGCCGCACCGACGTCACCGTCTTCCGGCCGAGCACCGGCACGTGGTGGATCCATGCGGTGACTCGCGTGCGTTGGGGGCAGCGAGGCGACATTCCTGTGCCTGGCGACTTCAATGGTGATGGCCGCACCGACATCGCGGTGTTCCGCCCGTCGAGCGGCCAATGGTGGTTACGCGGCATCACCCGCTTCCAATGGGGTCAGCAGGGGGACGTGCCGATCATCGGCGACTTCAACGGCGATGGTCGCGACGACGCCGCGGTGTTCCGCCCGTCGACGAGCGTGTGGTGGCTGAAGGGGATCGGTCGCTTCCAGTGGGGGCAGCGCGGCGACATCCCCGTCGTCGGCGACTTCGACGGCGACGGTCGCACCGACGTGGCCGTCTTCCGGCCCTCCAACGGCACCTGGTACATCCGCGGGATCGGCCGGATCCAGTGGGGACAGCGGGGCGACATCCCGGTCGCGGGGGACTTCAACGGCGATGGCATCACCGATCTTGCGGTGTTCCGTCCCTCGACCGGGACATGGTGGGTGCGCGGCATCGCCCGGGTGCAGTGGGGCCAGCGCGGCGACATCCCGATCGCCGGCGACTTCAACGGCAACGGTCGCAGCGACCTGACCGTCTACCGACCGTCCACCGGCACTTGGTATGTCCACGGCCTGCCACGCATGCGCTTCGGTGAGCCGGGGGACGTCCCCGTCTAGCAGGACTAGACCTCCCACCTCGGGGGCATGAAGCATCGCAGGGCGAGGCTTCAATCCTGCCATCGAGTGAGGAGCATGGGTGTCGCAGATCACGGCGAGCAGCAACCGCCGCTACCACCCCCATCCGACCGCGGAGACCGTCGACGTCAAAGCGCTGGAGCGCACCCTTCGCAAGCGCGTGCGTGGCGAGGTGCGCTTCGACGCCGGAGCACGCGCCGTCTGGTCGACCGATGCGTCCAACTTCCGGATGCCGCCGCTCGGCGTCGTGCAGCCACTCGACATCGACGACGTCATCGCGGCGGTGCAAGCGTGTCACGAGCATCGGGCACCTATCACCAACCGCGGCGGCGGCACGAGCCTGTCCGGTGAGACGACGAATGTCGCGGTCATCCTCGACACCTCCAAATACGTCACCAACATCCACGAGCTCGACGTGGATCAACGCTTCGCCTGGGTCGAACCCGGCTGCATCAACGACACCCTTCGCGACCGGGCTCAAGAGCATCAGCTCGACTTCGGTCCGGACCCGTCGACGCACGACCGTTGCACCATCGGCGGCAACATCGGCAACAACTCGTGCGGCGTGCACTCGGTCATGGCTGGGCGCACGGCCGACAACACGCTCGCCCTCGACGTCGTGCTCTATGACGGCACGCGGCTCGAGCTGAAGTCGTCGTACGACGACACCGAGATCCAATCGATCATCCGTGCCGGTGGCCGGCAGGGCGAGATCTTCGGCAAGCTGCTCGCCATCCGCGACCGCTACGGCGACGAGATCCGCAAGCGCTACCCGCAGATCCCGCGACGGGTGTCGGGATACAACCTCGACGACCTGTTGCCGGAGAAAGGCTTCAACGTCGCCGCGTCACTCGTCGGCACCGAAGGCACTTGCGCGACCGTGCTCAAGGCAAAGCTGAGGTTGGTGCCCTGGCCGCGCCATCGCAGTCTGCTGGTGCTCGGTTACCCCGACATAGCCGAAGCCGCGGATCACGGCCCGGAGATTCTCAAATACGGCCCGATCGGGCTCGAAGCCATCGACGACGTCCTGATCCGCTACATGCAGCGTCTTGGCAAGAACGCTCATGAGCTCACGATGCTGCCGGACGGCCGCAACTTCCTCCTCGTCGAGTTCGGCGGCGACAACAAGGAAGAGGCGGACGCGAAGGCGCGCGAGTGCATGGCTCGGCTGGAAGCCGACCTGGACACGCCGCATATGAGCTTGTTCGACGACCCGAGCCAGGAACGCAAGCTGTGGGAGGTGCGCGAAGGCGGTCTCGGCGCCGAGGCGCAGGTGCCCGGCCGCGGGCTCGCGTGGCCAGGGTGGGAGGACTCCGCTGTCGCTCCGGACAAGCTCGGCGACTACCTGCGCGACCTCAAGAAGCTTTACAAGGACCACGGCTACGACGCGGCGATGTATGGCCACTTCGGTGACGGTTGCATTCACAGCACCATTCCCTTCGACCTGACGACGGCCGAGGGACTTCGCGACTACCGGAAGTTCCTCGAGGAGGCGTCGGATCTCGTCGTCTCCTATGGCGGCTCGCTCTCCGGCGAGCACGGCGACGGGCAGCAGCGGGCGGAGTTCCTGGACAAGATGTTCGGCGCCGACCTGGTCCGCGCGATGCGGGAGTTCAAGGCTGTTTGGGACCCCGACGGGCTGATGAACCCGGGCAAGGTCGTCGACCCGATTCGCGTGTTCAAGGCCGACGAGAACATGCGTCTCGGTCTCGACTACAAGCCGGCGTCGCCGAGCACGTACTTTGCTTTTCCCAACGACGAGGGATCGTTGGAGCGGGCCACGCTGCGTTGTGTCGGCGTCGGCAAGTGCCGGACGCTCGGTGGGCAGACGATGTGCCCGTCGTACCAAACGCTGCGCGAGGAGGAGCACTCCACGCGCGGCCGCGCCCGCATCTTGTTCGAGATGCTCCAGGGCGACGTCATCACCGACGGCTGGAAGTCCCAAGAGGTCTTCGACGCGCTCGATCTCTGCTTGTCGTGCAAGGGCTGCAAGAACGACTGCCCCATGACGGTCGACATGGCGACGTACAAGGCCGAGTTCCTCGCGCACTACTACGAGGGCAAGGTGCGACCGCGCTACGCGTATGCCATGGGGCTGATCATGTACGCCGCCCGGATCGGCGCGCATGTGCCTCGACTGGCCAACTTCGCCTTGCACGCACCGCTGGTCAGTCGCGCGTTGAAGCACGCCGGCGGAGTGCACCCGAAGCGCAAGGCGCCGTACTTCGCCGAGGAGACGTTCCGCGAGTGGTTCGCGAAGCGGTCCCGTGTCAACGTCGGCAAGCCACGCGTGATGCTCTTCCCGGACACGTTCAGCAACCACTTCCACACCGACGTCGCGAAGGCGGTGTGTGAGGTGATCGAGGCGGCCGGCTTCGAGGTCATCATCCCGCCGAAGGTGCTGTGCTGTGGTCGCCCGCTGTTCGACTACGGCATGCTCGGCCGAGCCCGCAAGATGTTCGAGGACGTGCTCGAAACTCTCGACGAGGAGATCGCCCGCGGCACGCCCATGGTCGTGCCCGAGCCGTCGTGCGGCGCGTCGTTCCGCGATGAGCTGATCGAGATGCTTCCGCATGACCGGCAGGCGCAGCGGCTGTCGAAGCAGACCTACACGCTGGCCGAGTTCCTCGACAAGTTCGCGCCCGACTTCGAGATCCCCCGGGTCGACCGAAAGATCCTCGTGCAGCGGCACTGCCACCACCAGTCGGTGATGGGATTCGACAGCGAGAAGAAGGTGCTGGACGAGACCGGTGCCGACGTCGAGATCCCGGACAGCGGCTGCTGCGGGCTCGCCGGCTCCTGGGGCTTCGAGAAGGAGAAGTTCGACATCTCGATGGACTGCGGCGAACGGGTCATCTTCCCGAAGGTGCGCGACGCGGCCCCGGGTGACGTCATCCTCGCCGACGGCTTCTCTTGCCGCACCCAGATCGAGCAGGGGACCGGCCGTCGCGCGATCCACCTGGCCCAGCTGATCCAGGCTTCGCTCCCAGGCGGCCGCGAGCTGCCACCGGAGCGGCCGGAGCGCGCCTTCGGAGGCGAACCCCGCGGCGCCTCGACGGTCAAGCAGGGGGCGCTGCTCGCCGCCTTCGCCACCGGCGCCGCGGTTGCCGCGAGTGCGGCGGTCAAGCGGCGGGCACATCACTGACGGCAGCAATTTCGAAGAGAGGACTGACGATGCAGGTTGCGGAATGGATCCTTTACCGACTCAAGGAGTGGGGCATCCACCGCGTCTACGGCTACCCCGGTGATGGCATCAACCCCTTCCTGGGCGCTTTCGCCCGTGTTGACAACCACGACCCGTTCTTCACGCAGACCCGGCACGAAGAGATGGCCGCATTCATGGCGTGCGCGCACGCCAAGTTCACCGGCGAGATCGGCGTCTGCATGGCCACGAGCGGCCCGGGTGCCATCCACCTGCTCAACGGGTTGTACGACGCCAAGCTCGACCACCAGCCGGTCCTCGCAATCGTCGGCCAGCAGAAGCGTCAATCGGTCGGTGCGCATTACCAGCAGGAAGTCGACCTCAACACCCTGTTCAAGGACGTCGCCGGTTTCGTCTCGACAGTGATGGATCAGCACTCGCCGCGGCACATCATCGATCGCGCGATCAAGTCGGCGTACGAAGAGCGGCGCCCTGCCGTGGTCATCATTCCCGAAGACGTCGGCGAGATGGACTACAGCGACCCGCCGCGCGAACACGGCTCGGTCTTCACCAGTGTTGGCTGGAACCGGCCGCACGCCGTGCCCGACGAGACGCTTCTGCGCCAGGCGGCGGACATCCTCAATGCAGGCGAGAAGGTCGCCATCCTCGTCGGCGCGGGCGCCCGTGGCGCCTCCCGTGAGGTCATCGAGGCGGCGGACGTGCTGGGTGCCGGCATCGCCAAAGCGTTGCTGGGCAAGGACTCGGTGCCCGACAACCTTCCGTTCGTGACTGGCGGAATCGGCCTGCTCGGCACTGAGGCGAGCCACAAGATGGTCATGAACTGCGACACGCTCTTCATGATCGGGACGTCGTTCCCCTACTCCGAGTGGTTGCCGGAGGAGGGCCAGGCCAAGTGTGTCGAGATCGACCTCGACGGCTCGCTCATCGGAGTGCGCTACCCCAACGACGTGTCCCTCGTCGGTGACGCCAAGGACACGCTGAAGGCGTTGCTGCCGATGCTGACCCGCAAGGAAGACCGCTCCTGGCAAGAGCACATCGTCGAAGAGCGCAAGGTCTGGGACAAGGTGCTCGACGACCAGGCGCACCAGAAGGGCGACCCGATCAACCCGCAGCTGGTGTTCTGGGAGCTCAACCAGCGTCTGCCGGATGACGTCATCATCACGTCGGACTCTGGCTCGGCCACTAACTGGTACGCCCGCCATTGCATGTTGCGCGAAGGCATGCGCGGATCGCTGTCGGGGACGCTCGCCACGATGGTGCCGGGAGTGCCTTACGCGATCAGCGCCAAGTTTGCGCATCCCGACCGCCCGGTGATCGGTCTAACCGGCGATGGCGCTTTCCAGATGCTGGGCATGAACGAGCTGCTGACTGTGCAGCGCTATCTGCCGCAGTTGATGGCGGAGAACAAGACGCTGATCTTCGTCGTACTCGTCAACGACGACCTCAACCAGGTCTCAATGGAGCAACGCGCCCTGTCCGGCGACCCGAAGAACCCGGAGACGCAGACGATTCCCTACCTGCCCGCGGCGGAATATGCGCGGCTGCTGGGCTTCGAGGGCATCAAGGTGGACAAGCCGAAGGACGTCGGTCCGGCATGGGACCGCGCGCTGACTGCCGGCAAGCCGGTGCTGCTCGAGTTCGTCACGGACCCGCAGATCGTCGCGCTACCTCCGCACGTCAAGCCGACCATGCTCAAGAAGACGTTGAAGGGGCTCGCCGGCGGTGACGAGGACGCGGTCGGCATCGCGGAGAAGGGCTTCAAGGGCAAGCTCAGCGAGTTCACCGAGCACGTCAAGGAAAAGCTGCCCGGCACCGACGACTGACCGACCGCGCCACCAGCTCACCCACCTCGACTTCGGTATCGCCTCGACCACGACACGCGGCAAATCGGGCGCGATTTTGGTCGGTGCGATACCGAAGTGGAGATGTTGGGCTCTAGCGGGGGTGGTCGGCCAGCCGTCCGGCCGCCTCCAGCATGATGCCGTGCACGAACGCTTGCGGGAGGTTGCCGCGCAGTTGTCGCTGCGCGACGTCGAACTCTTCGCTGAACAAGCCCGGGGTGCCGCAGGCGGAGCGGTTGCGCTCGAAGTAGCGAGCAGCGCTCACGAAGTTGCCCTGCTGGTGCTCGCCAAGCGCCATCATGAACCCGCAGAGGATGAACGCACCCTCGGCGTCTGACAGAGGTCCGTCCTGCTGCCGGAACCGGTAGACGAAGTGTTCTCTAGCGAGATCGCGTTGGACCGCTTCGATCGTCGCGATCGTTCGCGGGTCATCGGCCGGCACCGCGCCTCGGACCGCCGGGAGCAAGAGGGCGGCGTCGACCTTGTCATCGGTCGGCGAGCGCTGCCAATGACCGTCGGGATGTGTGGCCTCGCTCGCCGTCGTTGCCAGGATCCTGTCGGCGAGGGCGCGCCACTTGCCGGCTTGCGAGTGGGCCGCATGGTTGCTGATGGCGCCCAAGCCGGCGACGCAGGTCAAGCGCGAGTGCGTCCAGTGCTCGTCGTCCAGCTCCCACACGCCCGCGTCCGGCTCCGTCCACCGTTGCTCGATCGCGTCGACGCATGCTTCGACTGCTTTCCAATGCGCGGTGTCGAGTCGGTCGTGCCGCGCCGCTGCAGCAAAGACCAGCAGCGACTCGCCGAACCCGTCGAGCTGGAACTGCTCGTTGACGTGGTTGCCGATCTTGTCCGCTCCACCGGGATATCCGGCCAGTCGCGAGAGGGTGCGCTCGTCCGGCACTCGGCCACCGTCGACCGTGTACGCCGGGCGCAGCTTCGGGCCATCAGCCAGCAAGCGCTCGGCGATGAAGCCCACGGCTTGGTCGAGCAACGGATGTGGATGCGTCACCGCTGCTGCCTGCCCGACGTAGGCCTGGTCGCGAATCCATGCATAGCGATAGTCGTAGTTGCGACCGGCTTCGGCGCGCTCGGGCAGCGACATCGTTGCCGCGGCGACCATGCCGCCACCAGCGCTGGTCATGCCGCGCAGCACGGTGTAGGAGTGCCGCGCGTCCCTGGGGGCAAGCGTCTCGGCGAGAGCCGGCACTTCGCGCGACCAGGCGAACGCGGTGGCGTTCCACACCTGGTCGGGATCGGGCGGGTCGTCGTCGAAGGCGCGTTCGGACAGTTCCAGCACGAGATCGCGGGTGTCTCCGGGCTTCACTGTGATGCCCAGCTCCCAACGGCCGTCGTCGTACGACGCTTCGGCGGCCCCGGACCATCGCACGCGCAGCCGGCCACAGCGACCGGTCCAGACACCGTTGTCGCAGCGGACATCGCGCAGCGCGCGCCGACCGAATCCGTCCGCCGGCGTGAGCTCGACGTGCATCGGTGCTGGGCAGTCCTTCGCGACTATTTGCCGAAGCAGCACGACCTTGTCCCGGTCGCCGGGAAAGGCGAGCGCTTCGCGACACTCGATGACGCCGTCGGTCGTCACCCAGCGGCTTCGCCAGATCAGGCTGCCGTCTTCGTAGTAGCCACCCCAGACGAAACGCGGGATCTTCGGCGTGACCGCATAAAAACCGGCTCCTCCGATCAGCTCGGAGAAGACAGCGTCGTCGTGCCACTTGGGCGCGCACAGCCAGACGATGTCACCGCGCGGCCCGAGAAGCGCGCCGCGCTCGCCGTCGGCAAGGAACGCGTAGTCACGAAGGACTTGCGGCGGATATCGAATTTCAGGGTCCGAGACCATCGCCCTGGATCCTTCCCAGCGCGACGTGTGGTTAGTCGCAGCCTTGCGTTGACACCGACGTGGTCGCGGTCGCGCCGGCGCGAGCGTCGCCGCTGACCTCTGCGGCGGTGAGCGCATAGCCGACATCCGGCTGGTCGACCGAGGCGGCGAACACAACGCCGTAGACGGCGCCGGCCGGTGTGAGCAGCGGCCCGCCGGAGTTGCCCGGCCGTACTCGGGCGCGCAGTGTGTAGATGTCGCGCGTCACCTGACGGTTGTCGTAGATGTTGGGCCCGCTGATCTTCTGGTCACCGGCGACCCGGGCGGGCACAGCAGTGAGCGGTCCGTTCTCCGGATAACCGGCGACGACAGCACTGGCCCCCGTCGGCGCGGTGCCGGCGAACGACAACGGTGGGCGCCCCAGACCGGGCACGTCGAGCACCGCAACATCTCGGTTCGGGTCGTAGAGCACGACGCGCGCCGCCAGCACACGTGCACCCGGCGCCGGCAAGGCGACCTGAGCGTTGCGCACTCCGGCGACCACGTGCGCGTTGGTCATCACGTGGTCGGTGGCGAACACGAAGCCCGACCCTTCGACCTGCCGGCTGCACGACGGCGCAATGCCGGTGATCTTCACGATCTCGGCGCCAGACGCGTGCAACGCCGGAGGCACGACGCCAGCATCCGGTGGTGGCAACGCTGCCGGCGGCACCGGAAGCGCCCCGAACGGGCTGCTGATGTCGGGCAGGTCATGGCTTTGCAGCAGTCGGTTGAGGTCGGCGAACAGGTGCGACACGGTTGTCGGCATCACCTGGTCGACCGCGTTGAGGATCGCGCTGCGCCGCACCTGTTTCACGATCGTGGGGTACGGCGCCGACGCCAGCGTGAATGCCAGGACCCACGCGATGAGCAAGAAGCCGACGACGTCGAGCACCGCTCCGCCGGCCGAGTCGAACCATCGTGCCGGTGTCACGGCGAGCAGCAGACGGATCCGGGCGCCGACGAACGCGCCGATCGCTTCGAAAGCAACCGCTACGACGCCGACGATGATCAAGGCGACGAGTCGTTGCCCGATCGCGTCGTTGCCTTGTTTGCCGATCAACGCGCGGGCGATCGGCGGCGCGATCTGCGCGCCCACGACGGCACCGACGATGAAGCCACCGAACGACAAGGCGCCGGCGAGCAGGCCACGCCGATAGCCGGCGTAGGCATAGCCCACAGCCAGGACGATGAGGATCAGGTCGAGAGTGTCGCCGCGGGCAGGATGGACGACAGGTGCCGGAGCAGCAACGTGACCAATCGCGACCAGCCGCATTGCGTGATCATGGCAGGCGGATCAGCGAAGTTCCTGAATGCGGATCAGGTTGCCGGCCGGATCACGCAGAGCGAAGTCGCGAACCCCGTAGGGGTGTTCCGTCGGCTCCTGCACGATCTCTGCGCCGGTGGCCTGCACCCGCTCGAAGGTGCCGTCCAGATCTTTCGATGCCATCAGGAGCATCGCGTAGGTGCCCTTGGCCATCATCTCGGTGATCGTGCGACGCTCGTCGTCGGTCACACCCGGGTCGACGGCCGGCGGGGCGAGCACGATCGACACGCCGGGTTGGTCGGACGGGCCGACGGTGATCCAGCGCATCTTGCCGCGACCCGACGTCCTGGCGAACCTCGAACCCGAGCGTGTCGCGGTAGAAGGTCAGGGACTCTTCCGGGTCGTCGTGCGGGAGGAACGAAGCGTGAATGGTGACGTCCATGACGGTCACGCTAACTGCGGCTCCGCAACTGTGGCTTCTCGATTCCTGACCGGTCTCGTCACCTGCTTCGCAACGCATGAAGGGATGCCGGCGGTCGCCGCCGCTTCGCGTCGGTAGACGCTCGGCGGCACGCCGACGAGCTCGGTGAAGCGGGTGCTGAAGGTGCCGAGCGACGAGCAGCCGACCTCGAAGCAGACCTCGGTGACGCTGAGATCGCCGCGCCGCAACAGTGCCATTGCCCGCTCGATCCGTCGGGTCATCAAATAGCTGTACGGCGACTCGCCGTAGGCGGTCCGGAACTCACGGCTGAGGTGGCCGGCCGACATGTTGACGCCTCGCGCGAGCGCCTCCACGTTGAGCGGCTGTGCGAAGTCGCGGTCGATCCGGTCACGCACGCGGCGGAGCAAAGCGAGGTCGCGCAGTTGCTGTCGTCGCGCGGCGTCTCGACTGCCCACGTCTCGACTGTCCACGTCTCCGATAGTGCCACGAGTCGCCGCTATCCGACGTTGGTCCGCCCGCGCCGGGACCTGCGCAGCATCGGCATCACCAAGCGGAACCGAAGCACCTGCTCGACTTCTCGTGCTTCCCGTAGGTCCTTGACACGGCCCTCGAGAAGCTGGGCGATCGAAATGAGCCCGACGACCCGTCCGGTGCCGTTCTCGAGCACCGGCATGCGCGTGACGCCGCGCGACGCCATGCGGTTCGCGATCGTGCGCAGCGTCTCGTCCGGGGAGGCGGTCACCGGCTCCTTGACGAGCAGGTCGTCCACGCGCGTCGCGGTCGAACGTGCGGAGAGCGCGTGGTCGAGCACGTCGCGACGAGTCAGCAACCCACGCATCACGCCGATGTCGTCGACGACCGGATAGAGCCGCTGCCGGTGCTGCTGGTCGCGCAACTGGCGCCGGCCGATGACGAACGTGCCGGCGACATCGTCGAGCCGGTCGTCCGCGGAGAAGGAGATGACGTCGGTCGACATCACCTCGCGCACGAAGAACACCTCGAGCGGGTCGACGTCGTACTCCCTCGTCAGGTGGTAGCCGCGCCGGGCGATCTTCTCGGTCAGCACAGAGCGCTTGAGGGTCAGCACCGACACGGCGTACGCCGCCGACGCGCCGATCAGCAACGGCAGGATTGCATCGACCCGTCCCGTCAGCTCGACGGCGAACACCACTCCGGTGATGGGAGAGCGCATCACGCCGCCGAGCACACCGGCCAGCCCGACCAACGGCCAGAATCCGGGCGCGACGGTCGGGAAGATGTGCGCTTCGAGCGTGCCCAACGCACCGCCGACCATGAACATCGGCGCGAGCACACCACCGGACGTGCCGGACCCGAGCGACAGTGACCAGATGAGCGTCTTGACGATCAGCACGCCGGCGACCAGACCGAGCCCCATGCTGCCGTCGAGCTCGGCGCCGATCACGTCGTAGCCGACGCCGAGTGCCTGCGGCACGAACAACCCGCCGATGCCGATGACGACACCACCGATCGCGGGCCACCACATCCAGTGCACGCGCAGCCGACCGAACGCATCCTCGGAGGCGTAGACGAGTGCGGTGGCGACGACGGCGAGCAGCCCCGCGACGACGCCGGCCGCGAGGCAGAGGGCATCGTCGGCGACCGTGAGGTGCAGCGGCACGTTGGGCACGTGAAACAACGACCCGCCGCCGAGGATGACGGTGCGAATGACTGTCGCCACCGCAACTGCAGTGGCGACAGGGATGTAGGAGCGCGGTCGCCACTCGAACAAGAGCAGCTCGACCGCCAGAAGCACTGCGGCGAACGGCGTGTTGAACGTCGCCGCCATTCCTCCGGCGGCGCCGGCCACCAGCAGCGTCTTGCGTTCGTCGGCGGTGAGGTGCATGAACTGCGCGACGAGCGATCCGAACGCGCCGCCGGTCATGATGATCGGACCCTCG
>Ga0157369_10002213_pt1 | contig 23417 bp, 19 predicted proteins | sample C25metaG_FD_113461 | JGI IMG/M metagenome (GOLD analysis project Ga0157369, IMG submission 113461) | Corn rhizosphere microbial communities from Kellogg Biological Station, Michigan, USA - C2-5 metaG | ecosystem: Host-associated > Plants > Roots > Rhizosphere > Soil | place: USA: Michigan... | reverse complement strand
GCTCCCGTACGTGAGCTTCCGCAGACCGCATGGAACACGTCGTCCAGCTCGAGAAGCATTCCGAGTCCCGGCAATCGCCGCGCCATGCAGGGCCTTCGCCCGACCCTGAACGGCCGCGGCAGCTTGGTCTGCAACTGCAGCAGCAGGCCGGTAACCAGGCCGTGCAGCAACTGCGAAGGGCCGGAGTCGCCGCGCGATCCGGTGGAGAGGCGATTCATGCAGCGGCGAGGCGGGGGATTGCATCGTCCTCCGTGGCCCTGCCACACCGCGATCTCATCCAGGCAGCGTTCGGTCCGCAACACGACCTCGCTGCCATCCAGGCCCACATAGGCGGTGTCAGTACGGACGCCTGCCGTGACATGGGCGCCAACGCTTTCGCCACCGCGGGCCATATCGCATTCGCCGCCACCCCCGATATTCGTACCGCGGCGCATGAGGCGGCGCACGTTGTGCAGCAGGCGCGCGGGGTGCGTCTTCAGTCAGAGGTTGGAATGGCGGGGGATGTGTACGAACGCCACGCGGATGCGGTAGCGGACAGGGTAGCCGCGGGCTCGTCCGCGGCCGACCTGCTCGCCGAGGCCCCCGCCATGGCCGCCGGCGGAGTCAATCGCCAGCCGGCGAATGCAAGCGTACTCGATGAGGAGACCGTGTGGCCGGCGACTCCTCCTCCGCAATCCGGCCCCTCGAGTGTGGCGAGGCCCGCGCCCATTGCGGTGAAGCCGACCGTCTTGAATTTCGAGCAGGTCCGCGAAGAAGTGGACGCGCCGTTCACCGTGACCAACACATCGGACCAGCCCGTTGCGATTGATCGAGTCGTGGTGAACGGCGGAGGCAATGCTTTCTCGGTCCTGATGCTCTCGGGGAAATCGATTGAGCCCGGAGCGTCCGCGCAACTGGCACTGGAATATCATCCCGGCCCGCATGCGGTTGACAAGGCGTTTCTCGCCATCTCGCTTACCACCGGGGAAGAAGTCTACGTAGACATTGTGCCGCCGTCGCAAGACCGTGCCCTGGCGGCCACCAGGCCCGGCATTCTGAGAATTTCTCCAGATCCGGCGATCTTCACCGATGTCGACGCTCCCAGTTCCAGCAACAGAATGTCGGGGCAGGCATGGACTTATATCGCGATTGCCAACCCTGGCCTGACTCCGCAAAAGATCGATCGCATTCAATTCGATGGCTCCGGAAATACGGTGTGGAACGCCGAGAACTGGAAACCACTCACAGTGGAGCCGGGCGCGACGGAGACAGTCCAGATCGGGGTGACGGCCAAGACAGCAGGCGAACTGTCGGGAACTGGATCGCTGATGACTGCGGACGACCGCGTAGCCGGCACGTTCCAGGTGAAAGTGCATTCGGAGTCCACGGACTGGATGGACGATCCGAAGAAGGACGAGATCCCCGAAGCCGAGAAGAAGTGGAAGCACACTTGCGACCCCGACGTTCTGCAGGCCCGGGTAGACGCAATGGCAGCGTTCTCTCAACTTCAGGCCAATGCCGCCGCTACGCTCACCAACGCGATGCAAAGCCTGCGCGACGAATGGCTGGAATACCTGCATATCACGGCCAGCAATCCGTCGATCTCCAGCGCGGAACTTGGCGGCGAGCCGGTGCTGGGACAGGTGCTGGAGCACACTGTTGCGGGCGGCGTTGCGAAGAGCGCGGAACACGTGATCGAGCACATCGCGCACGGCGGGCACGCGGCCGCGCACGCTTCAGGCCACACCGCTGCACACGCCGGAACCGAGGCAGCGGAACATGCCGCCGACAAAATCGCCGGACATGCCGCATCCCATGCCACGGAAGGAGCCGCGGAGGAAGCGGCAGCAGAGGCAGGCCTGATGATTGGCGGAGCGGTGATCGGGTTCGCCGTCGGTGTTCTTATTGAAACCCTCGGTGGCCTGATCTATCACTGGCTTAGCGGCGAAGACGAGGAGATACGAAAGCAACTCGAGGAGGCATGGAAGGAGGGTTTTCAGGCCGGGAAGCATGCCCTCTACGACGCTTTCAAGAACAAGACAGGGCAACTGAACGCAGCCGAGAAAAAGGCAACGTTCTACGAGAAACGCAAGGAGCTCGATTATGTCCGGCTGATCGGCTCAACCACAGATCCGCAGCGAATGGCGCAAATCAAGGGGGAGATTCAGGCTCTGGCGGACCTGGCCGATCCGGCGACCGCGAAGATCGAAAAGGGGCTCACCAAGGTGCTATTGCAGCGCTGGGTGCGCGATCACGCAGCGGACCCCACGCATGCGGCCGCGGATGTGCAGCAGGAGGACTGGGTCGAGGCGACCCGCGGGGCCTCCGATATCTCGCCTTCGCCGTCCATGCAGTACTGGGTGGGCGAAACGAGCAATATGCCCGATCTGTTCGTGGATCAAGCCATGCATGAGTGGTCAAGGCGCGGACTCGAGCCGAATCCCGAACTTGCTCAGAAAATGCGCGCGGAGATTGGCGCGACTTCAGAGCCTCCTGCCGATCGGGATTCCGCCGAGCGCGTCGCCGCCCGCGCGACTTCCCTGTTCCGCGGGCGCGAATTCGTCTTTCGCCACGCCAACGCGTATGAGTTTTTCGACACGTGGCCCCACAACGTGAAGAGTGCGTCGTGCAATCTCGAGCTCAAGACCCGAGAGGGAAGCTGCTTCGTAAGTCAGTTTGTGTATCACCTGGAGATGGACGATGGGACTGTGGTGCGCGGTACGGCTAAGCCGGGAGGTCCGCTCGTCATCGACAAAGGCTCGAAGGAGCTCAGCGGCAGCGTTGCCGGCGAGAAGCTCTATCCGTTCCTGAACAAATTGCAAGGCGAAGGATTCCACGTCGCACCGCAGAGCGCAGCACCCACCGAATTCCTGAAAAACACCTTCGGGCTTGATGTGGGTTACGCCTCGCTGCAGGAGGGAACCGGCGCGGACACTTCGATCAAGGTGTTTCGGATCCTCGACGACGTCGTGGTCACCTACGACAAAGCCGACGCCAGGGCCGATGAGAAGGTTCTTGACCCGTCCTGGATTCCATCGGCGGACTCCGGTTACCAGATCCGCAGGAGCGCGCCCTACCTGATGATCCGCGGAGGGGACACTATTGTTTGGATGAAGGCGCGATGGGCCCGCGGGCTGTAATCGGTCGGGAACTCGCCGGCTTTGACACACCGTGACTGTGCCGTTGAATACGTAAATGGAACACGTCCTCCAGCACGAAAAGCATGCCGAAACGCGGCATTCGTCGCGCCATGCCGGTCCTTCGCTCGACCCTGCCGCGCCGCAGCAGCTTGGTCTGCAACTGCAGCAGCAGGCGGGCAACCAGGCGGTGCAAGAGTTCCTGAGGGCCGGAGTAATACGGGCCAAATTCGCCGTCAGCTCTCCGGGCGATGCCGAGGAGCAGGAAGCCGAAGCTGCCGCCGGCCAGATTATGCGTTCGCACTCCGGCGCCGGCGCATCAATAACTCCTTGCTCCTGTGGCGACGACGAAGAGACCATGTGCGACGAGTGCCGGCATAATGCCATCGCCCGCAGAGCAAGCGATTCTTCCGCTGTCCGTTCGCCGTCGCCCTCGGTTGTCAGCCAGATGATGCGCTCGCCCGGCCACGCTCTCGACGGCGGCACGCGCGCATTCTTCGAGCCGCGCTTCCAGCGCGATTTGAGCGGCGTCCGCATCCACACCGACTCCCACGCCGCGGAATCTGCCGCCGCGCTTCGCGCTCATGCCTACACGCTGGGCAACGATATCTGGTTCGGCGCCGGCAAGTATGCGCCCGATTCCCACGATGGCCGCCATCTACTCGCGCATGAAATGGCGCACACCTTCCAGCAGCAGGCATCCACGCCGGACGCGTCTTCGCTCCTGCGCCGCAGCGCCGTAACCGTAGGCCGCCATGACGATCCCCTCGAAGCCGAAGCGGAACACGTCGCGGACTCCGTGATGCACTCTCCCGCCCCCGCCCGAATTCGCGCGGATCACTCACCTGCGATTCGCGGATCCTGGTATGGCGCTGCCGCGTCGTGGGTCGGCGGCAAGATCGAAGACGCAGGTTCCGCATCTCTCGACGCGGCGGAGTGGGCCGGCGGCAAAGCCGTCGCCGCGGGGGAATGGGTCGGAGACAAGACCGTGGCGGCCGGCGAGTGGGTGGGCGACAAAGCCGTCGCCGCCGGAGAATGGGTGGGCGACAAGGCCGAAGCTGCCGGAGAGTGGGCCGGCGACAAAGCCAAGGCTGCCGGCAAATGGGCCGTCAACAAACTCGAGAACGCCTGGGGCTGCATGAAATCCCTCGGCAAAGGCGCCTCCAACGTTGTAACCGGCAACATCTCATCGCTCGCTGACATTCTCGGCATCGACGCTCCCACCGCCGCCGATCCCTCCACACTCGACACGCTGGTCAGCGTTCTCAAACACCCCTGCCTGCAGATGTTGCCAGGCTACGGCTTGGTCTCCGGCGCGGTCGGAATTCTGGAAAAAGTTGGCAAATTCCTTATCGGCGCATGGCATCTCATACAGAATCCCCAGCCGGTTATTGACGGCATTCAGAACGCCATCAGCAAGATGATTGCGGCTATTCCCGGGTACATCCAAGGCGTGGTCGACAAGGCACTGAGCACGCTTGGCTCCAAGCTCAAAGAGCATGGCAAAGGAGTATGGCGTCATCTGGAGCCCAAGCTCGAGTACCTGGCCAAGAACTGGTGGCAGGTCATCAAGGACACCGGCTGGCAATTGCTCTGGCCGTGGCCCTCCGTCGGAAAGGATCTCGGCAAGGTCTGGGATTCGCTCAAGTCGGCTGCCAATAACCTATGGCACCTCCGCTTCAGCAAGGCCATCGACGATATCCTCGCCGTCGAGCGCGGCGTCAACTCGATTCTCGGTTCGCTCTATGGTTGGTTCTTCATCGCTTCTGTGCTTGTCGGCGCGATCCTGGGCGGGATCTTCGGCGTAGGCGCGGGCGCTATTCCCGGCGCGGCAGCTGGCGCAGCCTTCGCCGGAGAAGTGGGCGAAGGACTGCTCATCGCGACTGTTGCCATCGAGTCTGCCAGCATCCTCAAGGCCGTCTACAACCTGCTGGCGCAAACAGAAACGAAGCAGGAAAAAGAAGACGACTACGAGCAAATTGCAAGCAGCAGCCTCACGCTGGCGATTACTGGCGTGATGTTCCTCCTCAGCGAACTGGCCGTGAAGTTCGCGCAAGGCATTCTTGAAAAGGCCGCCAACCTCGTCCGCAAAATCGGCGGCAGTGAAGTGGAAGATGCCGCCTCCGCGGCCGCGAAAACTGTCAAGGGCGAAACCACTACAACCGAGGCGCCAACCACCGACACCGCACCGGCAGACGCCAAAGCCGGCGAGCCACCGGACAAGGCGGCCGTCGACGCTGAAACGCTCGGTGAAGGCTTCGATCCGGTAACGGGCGAACCGGTCGAACCACTGCCTGATGGAGAGGCGCGCGTCACCGAAGACGGCCGTTGCGAGATATGCCATTCGCCGTGCAAGTTCACCGACAACATCCTTAGGGAACTTCGCGAAAAGATGCAGAGTGTGCGCGATGTCAGTGGGGAAGTCAGCGGCCCTCGTCTCGCACAGCTTGACAACGTTCTTCGCCGCCTTCAAGTGCTCGAAGACGCAATGGGCGCATCTGCCCGCGAAGGCAAGCTGAAGGCCGAATTCAACGCAAAGTTCCGGGACAGCTTCGAGCAACTTTCATTCGAGGCCGACACTGCCTACGCCGATATCTTCGGCTCCGGCGAAACATCCTACGATCCCTTTGGAGAGATCGAGTCGCGGAGTCCCAATGAGCCCGGCAGCGTTTTTGACGATCCCAAAAGCCGCTGGGATCCTGAAAAGGCCAACGTCGGGACTGCATTTCACGATTTGATCGAGGGCGCGGTCGTGAACGACCTCCCGCCCGGAAGCGCCCTCACCGAGAATACGATCCAGGACTTCTTCGGTGAGCGCAATATCAAGGGACCGGGAATTCCCAAACGCAGCAGCGGTATCGACCTCTATATCCTCGATCGCGTCAACGGCACCGCCACCCCCGTGGACATCACCAATGTTGCCGGCGATGTGGGCCACGTAAACAAGCTGGGCCGCAACTTCGAAGGTCTTCGCGAACCCTTTGCAAAGGCTGGATTCACCTTGGAGAATCCCATCGAAATTGAATACGTCGGCCAGAACTTCGATGAGGCAGCCGAAAGAATCGTCAATGAGCTTAGAGCGTTGGCGCGGTAACCCACCGCGCGTCCCCGGATGGATGGCTTCGGAATGACCCCTTACTATCTCCTCATCCTCGGCATCCTCGCCACCTGGCGCATCACCCACCTCGTCGTCATCGAGGCCGGACCCTGGGACGTCTTCGGCCGCCTCCGCCGCGCTGCCGGCAGCGGCGCACTCGCCGAGCTCCTCGGCTGCTTCTACTGCTTCAGCCTGTGGACCGCCGCACTGTTCGCGTACTGGCTCGCCTCCACCTGGCGCCACAGGCTCCTGCTCTGGCCGGCCTTGTCAGCCGCAGCAATCCTGCTCGAGCGCCTCGCCTCCCGCGGCGAGCCCGCGCCCCAACCTCTCATATTCGAAGACCAGGAGGACCATCATGTGCTGCGGAGCTAAATCCACCCCCCGGCCCCTCGCCACCCGGCCCGTCGCATTCCGCGCTCAGGCCGGCTCACCTTCGTCCGCGCCTGCCGCTCCCGCCTCGGTCGTCTTCGAATACACGGGCGTCACCGGCCTCACCGTCGTCAGCCCCGTCACCGGCAAGCGTTATCGCTTCGACGCCCCCGGCGCGCAGCTCGCCGTCGATCCGCGCGATCGCAATATGCTCCTCTACGTCCCGAATCTGCGCCCCACCCGCTTGAGCCGCTAGCCGGCACTCGTCAAAAGCCCGGGTGCCCGGCCGGAGCGTGCGGATGCTCGTGCTCCGGTGGCGGAACAAACGCTTCCGGCTTCAGGTGTCCGCGATGGCAAGTGCCGCAGGTTACTTTCCCTTTGCCCTCGTCCACCATGCTGACGTAGTTCTCGTTGATATCGCCGGTCATCTTCACCATCAGCCGGGCGGCTTTCTTCTCCGGCTTCGAGTCATCGGCGAATTTGAGCACCGGCCAGCCGTTCGGCCCCTTCTTGCCGGGATCGGCGGTATGGCAGGTGTCGCAATGCACGCCCAGGTTGCGTGACCAGCCCTCCATGATGTCCCGCACCTGGTTGCCGGTCAGGGTCTTGGGTAGCACCTGCAGATTGGTGGGGGCAGGGAACTGGCGAACGCGATGGGCGACGCCGTCGTTCAGCGGCTGGTTTGGCTGCTGTGGCGCCTGGGCGGCCGAGGAGACGGCCACGATTGCCGCGGCCAGCAAAGCGGCCGCGACGGCAGAAAGAGGCATGGAAGATGTTTTCAAGCGAAAAGGACCTCACATTGGAGATGGTTTCGGGGAAATACTACCTGCTAAGACGGAAAATCACGGGATGGGGACGCGTTTCCCCTTCAGATTCTTCGGCCCTGACACACAGGGATTACCCGGCACGGCGAAGCGAAGGGGCCAATCCACCGCCGCGTTTGTCTCATTAATGCCGATGCGCGGAGTAGCCACGGCCCCCTCCACGGTAAAGCCATCGTCGCGTACCTGCAGCCGAGAATCCGCGCGAGTAACGTCGAGCCCGTTATGACTGGTGCGCAGCACCCCGAGCGCCTGGCACAATCGGCTGGGCCCCGACGTAAGCATCTTCGGGAAACCATTGCTCCGCGACGCCTCAGCAGAAACCCCGCGGTTAGCCGCCATGTGTTCAAGTCCAGCGAGGGGCTCCACCGCTCGCAGCAGAACGCATCCGGCCTGCCCCTCCTTTTCACAGGAGATGTTCAGACAGAAATACTTGCCATAAATCGAGTAGACGTACGCATGTCCCGGCAATCCGAACAGGACCAGGTTGCGCGGAGTCGGGCCGCGATGCGAATGGGCCGCAGGATCGGGCGGCTCGTTATGCGGGCCAAGGTACGCCTCGGCCTCCACAATCCGTCCCACCATCATCGCTCCCCCGGTGCGATGCACCAGCAGCTTGCCCAGCAACCGGGGAGCCACCAGCTCCGGCCGCGTCTCATAAAAGGAGCGCGGCAGCAGCCGGCCCGGCATCTTCATTTGTGGTGGGCCTTGTTCCATTCCTTGATCAGCGCCAGCACTTGTTCGGCATGACCCTCGGGGGTTACTTTGTGGAAGACATGAAGCAGGGTCTGGTCGGGCCCGATCACAAAGGTCGTCCGCTCAATGCCCCAGACCTTCTTGCCGTACATGTTCTTTTCCTTCATCACTCCAAACTGATTGCAGACTCGCTCGTCTACATCTGCAAGGAGTGTGTACGGCAGGTTGTACTTAGCTTTGAACTTGGCTTGGGCCTTGGGCGTGTCGCGGCTGATTCCCAGCACCACCGCACCCGCCTTCTCAAGCTTTGCAAACTGGTCTCGGAACCCGCAGGCCTCGATCGTGCAGCCGGGGGTATCCGCTCTTGGATAGAAGAACAGCACTACCGGCTTGCCGGCGTAATCGGAAAGGCTGACCGTCTTGTCCTCGTCGGTTTGCAGCGTAAAATCGGCAACTTTCTCGTGCAATTCCATGGGGTTGTCCCCCTCAGGTGAAGTAGTGATCGTCCCTCAGCATTATTCCCGACCGACCCGCCCGGTGTCATTGCACCGCGAACATACATCAATTGCTGTCATCTTGACCGAAGCCTGCCGCGCCATTTGTTCCAAGCGCAGTCGATGGGCCCGCATTTCAAAGCCGCTCGTCGCCGCCATGGCCCTGGCCGTTGCCCTTCCCGCCTTCGCCCAATATCCCGGGCAGGTGAATCAGAAGGATGCCGGGAAGGCGCCCACGCTGCGCGCCGTCGCGGTGCTCGAGTGGACCGGCGAAGCCGGCAAGCCGAAGGCCAGCCGGATTGTTCCGATTACGGTGTACGACGGGCAGCAGTTGCAGGACGGCGGCCTCTACTTGTCGCGCCCGGAACCTCTGGCCGTGGCCGGCGACACCGAGTACCAGCTCAAGAAGAACGGCCGCACCATCGGCCTGTTCGACGTCACCCACTCGGGCCGTGTGCTGGGTGCCTGGGCGGGGTTCGGCGAGTGGAAGCCGCTCCCCAAGCCCAAGACCGACCTGGCCTCGATACCGAAGATTGACGACGAGGACGACAGCGACGACAAGCCCGTGCTGCACCGCAAGCACCCGGCCGGCGCCGATGCGGGCAAATCGGCACCTTCCGGAAAGCCGGCCAGTGACGACACCGGCCGCCCCACGCTGCACAAGCCTGCCCAGGATGACAGCGATTCAAAGCCCGTCAGCTCAACCGACACCACTCCGATCGACCCCGATCGGCCGGTGATGAAGAAGCCGAAGCCCGCTCCCGATGAAGTCCCCGCCGACGCCCAGGGGAATGTCAGCTCGCTCCCCGGGGTTACGGATCCGGACCGGCCGCGCCTGATGCGAGGCAAGTCGTCCGGAAACAGCGCAAAGCTGGAGCCGACCCTCATGGGGCTTCCCCCCGACCTGCAGCAGGCAGTCGCCGTCTCCGACGCCCGCAATCTCCCCGACCATCCCTGGAGCTACAAATGGGCCAATCCGGACGACCAGGGAAAGATGAAGGAGCAGCTCGAGGACATTGCTCGCAAGGAACTCGGCATTGCCCAACCGCCGCCCGCCCCTGCTCCGGCCAAATCAACTTCATCCCGCCGCAGGGCCGCGAAGAAACCAGCTCCCCCCCCGCCCGAGGCCGAACCCGCGCCCCTTGAGGACGAGCAGTACCGCGTCTTTGAGCTGGCCTATGGCTCCGGCGCCACGCTCGTGCTGACCGCGCATACCGATGGCGCTCTGGCCGACGAGAAATTCGTCACCCTGATCGCCCAGCCGGACCTCTATGGCAATGTCCTTGTGCTCTTTAAGCACTTAACCGACGGCGCGCATCTGGATGAAAATCCCCGCATGCGCCTGGTGGACGCCGTGGACGCTCTGGCCGACAATCGCGGCGAACTCCTCTTTGAATTGCGCGGCGCCACCAGCCGCCAGTTCGCCCTCTACCGCGTCCTCCGCGGCCAGGCGGAGAAGCTCTTCGTCAGCTTCGGCGGCAATATCGGCGGTCCCGTCTCCGACTGATCGGACCCCGGGCAGTGCGTTTTCAAATGAGATGTTTGCCGTAAGCGGGTCGCATGCAGGGGGTTGCCGGCCCGATCCGTGCTGGCGCCGAGCCCGGGGAACCTGCCGGCCGCGGTTCACGATTTTCGAGAAAGTGTCGACCCTCGGAACCAACACAATTTTGATCGTAGGCTACAATAGTGTACGTGGGTGGAAGTATGCGTCATCCGCACGAGGAAATTCTACCGAATGGCATCTGTCGTCTCCGTACCTGCACCTCCTGAAACCACGAACCTCCCCGCCAAGCCCCACCACGAAGAACCGGATGCTGCTGCTCTCAGCCGGACTCGTGCTGTGGCCGCCCGCGACCAGGTCAAAATGGGCCGCGCCGCCACGGAATCGTACGGCTTTAACTGGATCACCCTGGTTGCGATGATCGTATTTCACGCCGGTGCCCTCGCCGCCCTGTTCTTCTTCTCCTGGCAGCGCCTGGCCGTCTCGGCCGTGCTTTACGTGCTGGCTATCAATGTGGGCATCGGAATGTGCTACCACCGCCTGCTAACCCATCGCGGGTACCAGGTCCCGAAATGGCTCGAGTACGTGATGACCGTCTGCTCGACGCTGTCGCTCGAGGGCGGCCCCATGTTCTGGGTTGCCACCCACCGGGTGCATCACCAGCTCAGCGATCACGAAGGCGATCCCCATACCCCTCGCGAAGGCGGATGGTGGGCGCACGCCGGCTGGATCCTTTACGGCGAGTCGATGCACGACCAGTTCGACGGACTGGCTCGCTACGCGCCGGATCTGAAAAAAGACAAGTTCCACATGTGGCTGAGCGAGTACCACTGGCTGCCCATCACCATCAGCGGCGTGCTGCTCCTGGCCGCGGGCTGGTACTTCGGCGGCCCGGTCAACGCCATTGGAATGGTCCTCTGGGGCGTGTTCCTCCGCGTCACCATCGGCCTGCACTCCACATGGCTGGTCAATTCCGCCACGCACCTCTGGGGCAGCCGCCGGTTCGAGACCAAGGACGACTCGCGCAATAGCTGGTGGGTGGCTCTGCTCACGGGCGGCGAAGGCTGGCACAACAACCATCACGCGCACCCCGTTTCCGCGCGTCACGGACTCAAGTGGTACGAAATCGACCCCAACTTCTGGGGCATTTGGATCCTGTCAAAGCTCGGCCTGGCCAAGAAGATCAAGGTGGCGCAGTACGATCCGCAGAACCCCAAGCCCGCGGGGATGTAAGACACCAAGCACAATCAGTAATGACAAAGGCCGCGCATCGCGCGGCCTTCCCTGCGTTTGTCCCTGGTGGCGGTGAATAAACGCCCCGATTACTTCCGAGTTGCCGACATTACGTCCACAACTCGAATTCTGCACGATCACGCCGCTCAGCACTGTGTCATTCCGACCGAAGCGCAGCGGAGTGGAGGAATCTGCGGTTGCTTCTGAGATTTGAGCCAACGCGTTAGTTCCGAGTAGCCGACAACCCGCCCGCAATCGTGAGCAAGTGTATGTGCGAGTATCGGAACGGAGATTCTGACATGCCGCCGACCATCTATGAAGACGCTCTAGCTCATCCGCAACTGTTTGTCTGGTTTGGTGTGGTTGAGACGGAGTTCGAGGCGTGGCTTACCGCTCTTCCCATTCGCGTTCATCCGGGGCTTGTGAGCTTTTGGCGTCGCACGGGTGGGGGAGATTGCTTTGAGAGTGAGACCCTGCTTGGTCCCTTGGCTTCCGGACAAGGCGACAATGTCCTCGAGATGAGCGAGTTCTATTGGAATAAGGGCTTACCACGCGATCTACTGCTCTTCCATACGGGGACGTGCCTGTCCGCTTCCTCTGTCGACATTCGGCGTCATCGCAATCGGCTCGTCGTGCTGAAGCCTGAATCCTTCGAGGTTGCGCATTCGTTCGACACGTTCAACGCTTGGTACCAAAACACTCTGCGATCCGAATATGCGGAACGCTATGGGTTGGCTCAATGACGGTTCTGGACGTGTCACCGCCAACTCGGAAGTAACGAGGAGCAACCCCACATCCTTCGACTCCGCTCCGGATGACAAAGTGGAGAGGAGAGAGCGACAAGGTGAGTTGGTGGCGGATCACCACGCAGTTGGAAGTCCCGATGAAGAGCAGCCGCGGGGCGACACGACAAAGCCCGCGCATCGCGCGGCCTTTGCGTTTCTGCCTCGCGATCCCCGCTCAGCCGGCCTTCACAGCGGCTTCACCCTGCTTGGCGGAGTTCTTCGCCTTCTTGGTCTCTTCAAAGTTCTTTGCCGCTTTGATCACCTGGTCGCGCGCATAGGCCGCGTCGTGCCAGCCCTTGATCTCCACCCGCTTGCCTTCCAGATCCTTATAGATCGAGAAGAAGTGCGTGATCTCCTTCAGCATGTGCGGATAGATGTCGGTGTAGTTCCACACATTCGTGTAGCGCGGGTTGTTCTTGCCCACGGCGAGGACCTTCTCATCCAGAACGCCCTGGTCCAGCATCTCCATCAGCCCGATCGGCCGCACCTCCTGCACGCAGCCCGGAAACGTGGGCTGCGGCACCAGAACCAGCACGTCCAGAGGATCGCCGTCGTCGCTTAATGTGGAAGGAATAAAGCCGTAATCCCCGGGATAATGAACGGGGGAATGCAGGTTGCGATCCAGCTTGAACACGTGTAACTGCTTGTCGTACTCGAACTTGTTGGTGCCGTCCTTGGGAATCTCAATAACCGCGCGAAATACTTCCGGCGAGCGATCGCCTATAGGCAGTTCAAGATAGTTCACCATTTCACTTGCTCTCCTGTACGGTGGATCGGTGATGCTCCACGAGATTGGATGCCGCAGAACGTGCGGTATCGGGGTGGTGGACCGGGGATCGATCCTGGGTGCCGGGGCACGGGGAATAGGCGGCTTGCCCACAGGCCCGTCCACCCGGCCCGCGGGATGCCTAAGAACTATAATCACGGATGATGAAGGCACATGTCTATGTCACGCCAAAACCATCGGTCCTCGATCCGCAGGGCCAGACCATTCACAACGCCCTGCGCAAGATCGGTTACGGGCAGGTAGAAGGCGTGCGCCAGGGCAAGTATTTCGTGCTTTCCCTCGCCGACGGCCTGAGCGGTGACGACGCCCGCACGAAGGTTGAGAAGATCGCCCGCGACGTCCTCACCAACCCCGTTATCGAAGAGTTCACCTACCGAATCGAGGCGTAGGGATAGGAACGACGGATAGGAATGCGGAGCGGCATCGCTTCGTATTCCTGGCGACCTCGTCTCGCTGCTTTGGTTCGCCACAATCCGTCTGCGATGCTTCGCCTTCCGCTACAGCCTGTCTCTTCTCCCTATCCCTTCTCCCTTCTACAATGAACCCATGTGCGGAATCGTGGGTTATGTGGGCCGGAAGGAAGTCGTCCCGGTCATCATCGAAGGATTGCGTCGTCTCGAGTATCGCGGTTACGACTCGGCGGGCATCGCCGTGGGCTCGCCGGGAGCCGCCTTGCTCGAGGTGTGCCGAGCACCCGGAAAACTTCGTAATCTCGAAGACGTCCTTCGCGATCACCCGCTGACCGGCACCTTCGGCATCGGCCACACGCGCTGGGCCACCCACGGCCGCCCCACTGAGGAGAATGCCCACCCTCATCGCGACTGCTCCGGCCGCATCGTCGTCGTCCACAACGGCATTGTCGAAAATTATCTCGACCTCAAACGCGAACTCACCGCACAAGGCCACAAGTTCGTCACCGAAACCGACACCGAGATCATCGCCCACCTCATCGAGCAGGTGCAGAAGGATGCGGCGCAAGCCGGCACGCCGCTCACGCTCGAAGACGCCGTGCGCAAAGCCGTGAAGCGCCTCACGGGCGCCTTCGCCCTGGGCATCCTCTCCTCCGCCGAGCCTGACAAGATCATCGCCGCGCGCTCCGGCCCTCCCGTAGTCATCGGTGTGGGCGACGGCGAATTCTTCGTAGCATCTGACGTCCCAGGCATCCTCCATCACACGCGCAACATGATCTTCCTCGCCGACGGCGACATGGCCATCCTCACCCCCGATGGCGTCACCCTCACCGACTTCGAGGGCAAGCCCATTCAGCGCGAGCAGCAGCGCATCCAGTGGGATCCCATCCAGGCGGAAAAGGGCGGCTACAAGCACTTCATGCTCAAGGAAATCTGGGAGCAGCCGCGCGCCATCACGGATACAACGCTCGGCCGCGTCTCGCTCGATTCCGGCAAGGTCTTCCTGGGCGAAATGGACATCGACGACGAGGAGCTCGCCGCCGCCTCCAGCATCAACATCGCCGCCTGCGGCACAAGCTGGCACGCCGGGCTCGCCGGCAAATACATGATCGAGCGCCTCGCGCGCATGCCCGTCGACGTCGACTACGCCAGCGAATACCGCTACCGCAATCCGATTCCCGACCGCAACGCCCTCGGCCTGCTCATCACGCAATCGGGAGAAACCGCCGACACGCTGGCCGCGCAGCGCGAGATGGTCGCCCTCGGCTCCAAGACCGTCGCCATCTGCAACGTGGTCGGCGCCATGGTGGCCCGCGAGGCCCACGGCGCCATCTACACCCACGCCGGCCCCGAGATCGGCGTCGCCTCCACCAAGGCCTTCACCGCCCAGCTCACGGCTCTGTTCCTGCTCGCCCTCAAACTCGGCCAGTTGCGCGGACGCCTCGATAAAGAGCGCTCCGTCGCCCTAATGGAAGAGTTGGGCCGCATTCCCGCCAAGGTCGAAGCCGTCCTCCGCTTCTGTTCCGCGCCCTGCGAGCAGCTCGCGCGCGACTTCTCCAACGTCCGCGACTTCCTCTACCTCGGCCGCGGCATTCATTTCCCGATTGCCCTTGAGGGAGCGCTCAAGCTGAAGGAAATCTCCTACATTCACGCCGAGGGCTACCCCGCAGGCGAAATGAAGCACGGCCCCAACGCGCTCATCGACGAGAATCTGCCTGTGGTCGTGCTGGCCACGCGCGATGCATCCGATCCGGCTTCGCGCCTGCGCTACGAGAAGACTCTTTCAAACATTCAGGAAGTGACCGCGCGCAGCGGCCGCGTCATCGCCATCGCCACCGAAGGCGACACCACCATCACCGAGCTGGTGGAACACGTGCTGCACATCCCGGCCACCATTGAAGTGCTCTCTCCGCTGGTAGAGATCGTGCCGCTGCAGTTGCTGGCCTACTACATCGCCGTGCGCCGCGGCTGCGACGTCGACCAGCCGCGCAACCTCGCCAAATCGGTGACTGTCGAATAGCGCGGTCCTTCAGGCACAGTTCTTCTTGCGTCACTGCCTGTGCGGCTTGCGCGCGCGAAACCGAAATCCGTATGGATTGGTATCCACGCGAGCATCTTCAAATCCTGCAGCTGCCAGGCGGTCGGCGAAGGTTGCCGGATCAACCGGTACAAGCGTGTCGAAAATATGCAGCCAGCGCATGCCTCGGCTCTGCAGGCTGTCTGTGCCGGCGAATACTCCACCGGGACGAAGCACCCGGAACGCCTCGCTCACCAGGCGATCCTGCAGAGCTGGCGATGGCACGTGATGCAGCATGGTAAAACACACGGCAGAGTCAAATGCATCCGACCGCAGGGAGGTGCGGGTGGCGTCTTCGCAGAGCACGGTCACATTGCGCCCGGCAGTCCGGCGGCGCAGCTTGTCGGCCATGCCCTGGTGGATTTCTACGCACGTGAGCCTCGGGACACGATGTATGAGCTGATCGGTTACAGCGCCGAATCCGGGACCGATTTCCAGCACGTCGGTGCCGAGATCGACTCCCTCCAGCGTCCACGGAAGGACATTTTGTTCGACTACCTGTCTCCAGCGGTTCGAGGAGCAGAGCAGACGGTGCGCCAGATTCATCAGTTCACCTCGGCGGAAGAGTTCGCGGGGAGCGGTTGTGAATCCATGATCGGTCCAGCGGGGTGGGTAAAACAAGCCGGACGCGGCGATAAGCGCCGCAATGCGAGCTGCCGGCTTTGCGGGCAACCAGCTTGCAGTCGCTCCGCATGCCCGTAAACCCGATCGCATTGTCGGCTTTTGACAGAGGCCCGTATCATGGACACGACGATGCGCCGTGATCTGAAAACCCCAGCATCACTCCTTTGCCTTTCGGCGTTGCTTTTGTTTGTGGCCGCGAATGGGACCGCGGCTCGCGCCAGGACTCGCGCCTCAACGCCGTCGCAGGAGACGGGCTTCCTCAACCGGCAACTGAAGTTCAAAGGCGTGGACTACCGGTTCCAGGTCTACCTACCGGAAGAGTATCGCCGGAATGATCACCGCCACTGGCCCATCATTCTCTTCCTCCACGGCCGCGGCGAGCGCGGCGGCGAAGGCATGTGGCAGACGCAGATCGGCCTTCCCCTCCAGGTGCGCGACCATCCAGACCGGTGGCCATTCATCATCGTCATGCCGCAGTGCCGCTACCCGAGCTTCTGGACCGACCCCGACATGCTCGCCATGGCCGTGGCCGCACTCGATCAGGAGGCCGCCGAGTTTCACGCCGATCCGGCCCGTACCTACCTCACCGGCATTTCCATGGGCGGATACGGCGCATGGGAGCTGGCGAAACTCCATCCGAAACGCTGGGCGGCCATCGCCATCGCCTCCGGCGGCGTCTTCTGGAGCTACGCCCCTGAGAGATGGCAGCGCGCCTCCACCCTGCCCGCCGAATACGCCCGCGCCGTGGGTTCCACCCCGGTATGGATGTTCCACGGCAGCGAGGACAACGTTGTGCCCGCGCGCGAAAGCGAGCTCATGTACAACGCACTGAAGGCAAACGCCGGACACGTGCGCCTCTGGATCTACCAGGGCCTGCACCACGACTCCTGGGCGCGCGCCTACAACGAGGCGGACCTGCCCCGCTGGCTGCTCGCCCACAAGCAAAACTCCTCGCCTCAGCCGTTCGCCGAGCGCCTCGTCATTCCCATGCACCCTGCCCCCATCAAGCTCACACCCGCAGCTCTCGACGCGCTGGTCGGCGAATACCGCGATGCCGACGGTCACCTCGCCGCCACTCTCTTCCGCCAGGGCGAGCAACTTTACGAAAAAGATCCTCACGGCGAAGTCACTGAAGTGGAGCCGGAATCCGGCTCGTCCTTCTTCTACCCCAATGGCAGCGTCTGGATCCGTCTCCGGGTGGAGCGCGATCCCCAGGGCCGCATCACCGGCCTGGTGTACCGCGATGACCGGCACGAAGAAAGATGGGAACGAACCGGCGCCCTCGCGCGTACTCAATAACGTTGGAAACCGCCCCGGCTGGCTGCCGGCGGCTTCAGGAGGCCGGTATGTATTGCAGCGCATGTGGAATGGCTCTGGCCGCGGGACAGCCTCTCTGCCCTCGCTGCGGACACCCCGTGATGGCTCCGCCCCCGGCCTATCCCGGATTCGCGTTTGAATTGTCCAACTATGCCGGCAAAATGCGGGCCCTGAGCACCGTTTGGTTCATCTACGGCGGCCTTGCCCTCGCCTTCGGATTCGCCGGTATGGCTTTTGCCGACGCCTGGTTCAACGGCCGCATGGGTCCCTGGGGCCACCATCCGTTTCCCCCCATGTGGTTCGGGCCCATCATTCACTTCACGTGGTTTTATGTGATCGCCCGCTCCGCTCTCGCGCTTGTAGCCGGCTACGGCCTCATGGTGCGCGCTCCCTGGGGACGCGTCCTGGCCATCATTGCCGCCTTCGCCAACATCATCAAGTTCCCCTTCGGAACCGCGCTGGCCATCTGGACCCTCGTCATGCTCATGGGCTACCGGAATGCCACGCTCTATGAGCAACTTCCGCCAGGCTGAGTGCCATTCGACACATTCGGCCACCCGCGGCTCGCCTAAAATCGAACCATGAGCTTTCCTCAAGTCCGCATGCGCCGCCTGCGCCGCAATGAGCCGCTGCGCGCGCTGGTGCGCGAAACCACGCTCAATCCCGGCGACCTGGTCTATCCCCTGTTCATCTGCCCCGGCGAGGGCGTGCGCAACCCCATCGGCTCCATGCCCGGCGTCTTCAACCTCTCCGTCGATGAAGCCGTGCGCGAAGCCGAAGAAGCTGCGGCCCTCGGCATCGGCGGCCTGCTGCTCTTCGGCCTGCCCGAATCAAAAGATGAGCAGGCCACCGGCGCATGGTCCGACGAAGGCATTGTGCAGAAGGCTCTCCGCGCTCTGAAGCAATCCAGCGCTTCGAAAAAGCTCGTCCTCATGGCCGACGTGTGTCTGTGCGAATACACCAGCCACGGCCATTGCGGCACCATTCGCAAGACCGGCGACGACTGGGAAATCGAAAACGATCCCTCGCTCGACCTGCTCGCCCGCACCGCCGTCAGCCAGGCCCGCGCCGGAGCCGACATCGTCGCCCCCAGTGACATGATGGACGGCCGCGTCGCCGCCATCCGCAAAGGCCTCGACACCGCGGGGCTCTCCAACACGCCCATCCTCAGCTACGCATCGAAGTTCGCTTCTGCGTTTTACGGACCCTTCCGCGAAGCCGCCGACTCCGTTCCCCAGTTCGGCGACCGCCGCAGCTATCAGATGGACGGCGCCAACGCCCGCGAAGCCATGCGCGAAATTGAGCAGGACCTCGGCGAAGGCGCCGACATGATCCTCATGAAGCCCGCCATGCCCTACCTCGACATCGTGCGTGCCGCCCGCGACCGCTTTGACGTGCCCATGGGCGCCTACCAGGTCTCCGGCGAATACTCCATGCTCCACGCCGCCTTCCAGCGCGGCTGGCTCGACCAGAATCGCGCCATGCTCGAGTCGCTCGTCGGCATCCGGCGGGCAGGAGCGGATTTTATCGTGACGTATTTTGCTAAGGATGCCGCGAAGCTGCTTGCATGAGATCATTGACGGCTCGTTGATTACTCGCGAGCCTCGCCGGCCGGATTCCTTCAGCAGGACCGCTCGCAGCTCCGCTCAATCGAATGAAGCGGCCCCGCTGCTCCTCGCCGCACGATAGTTCCTTCGGTTTCCTCCGAACCGAGAGCCGACCGTCGTGGGTCTTCGAAGAGGAACAGCCACGATAAACCGATTTATTCCGCTTGTATCCGGCGCGGAATGCTCGATAGTATTGGGACGCCCGGAGGAGCGCTGCAAGAGCACGCATGAACATACCCGGCCGCCACAGTGCACCGGGTCTCTCATCGGACCTCGCCTCCTCGCAAACAACAATGCTGTCTCGCAAACCCAAGGAAACCGCCATGTCGACACCGAACACCCAAGACCGCCTTCTCCTTAGTCGTCGCGACGCACTGAAAGTCTCGGCGACTGCCGCCGTTGCCGCAGCGCTTTCCAGTCCGGCTCACGCCTCCGACAGCATCAAGACGGGAGTCCACCAGCAGCAGCCCCCGTTCTGCTCCACGCCCGCCTCCGCGGTGGCCAAAACGAAATACGGCAAAGTGCGCGGCTTTGTCTCCGGCGATGTCTTCACCTTCAAAGGCGTTCCCTACGCGCAAGACACCGGCGGCGAAAACCGCTGGCTCCCCGCCAAGCCTCCCACGCCCTGGGAGGGCGAATTCCCGGCGCTCACCTACGGAGCTAACTGCCCACAGCGCCTCCATGACTGGCACAGCCAGGAGCAGGTCTTCCTGCAGGACTGGGACGACGGCTGGCAGAGCGAAGACATGCTCAAGCTCAATATCTGGACCCCGTCCCTCACCGGCAGCCGCGCCGTCATGTTCTACATCCATGGCGGAGGATTTGAATTCGGATCTTCCTACGAGCTGCCCTCGCACGAAGGCGCGAACATGGCGCGCTACCACGACGTGGTTCAGATCTCGGTCAACCATCGTCTCAACGCGCTCGGATTCCTCGATGTCTCCGAGGTAGGTGGCGCCGGATACGAGGACTCCTCCAACGTCGGCATGACAGACCTGGTCGCCGCGTTGAAGTGGGTTCAGGAAAACATCGCGAACTTCGGCGGCGATCCCAATCGCGTCATGATCTACGGCCAGTCCGGCGGTGGAGGCAAGGTGGCCACGCTCATGGGCATGCCCTCGGCGCAAGGACTCTTCCACTGCGCCGCCATTCAGTCAGGCGGCGGCTTCACAGGCTCCGCGGATGAAGCCAAACAACTCACGCGGCAAATCGTCAAGGATCTGGGCATCGCTCCCAACGACATCGCAACCCTGCAGAAGATGGATTGGAAGGCCTTGATGGCTGCCGCCGACACCGCTCAGGGAAAGCTGCCTCCCAACCCCCACATGCCTTTCCACAGGCCCGGACCCCCGCGCCGCTTCTGGCTCCCCATCCTCGATGGCCGCGTCATCAACATGAGCTCTTTCCAGGACGCTGCGCCCGATATCTCAAAGAACATTCCGCTGATGGTCGGCTCTGTGAGTGAGGAAGGGAACTCGATGGCCTCCCGTCCCACTGAAGAACAGTGGCGCGCCAACCTCATAAAGGCTTTTGGCGAGGAAAAAGGGAAATCCCTCGCCGACGCAATGCGAAAGGCGTATCCGCAAAAGAGCGCTCGCACTCTTTCCTACATGTGCGGAGGCGGAGGCTTCCTGAATGGCCTCTCCATGCGCAACGGCGTGGTCAAGATGGCCAGGCTGAAGCACGATTTGCACGCGGCCCCGGTCTATACCTACTACTTCACCTGGCAAACGAAGATGCTCGACGGAGTCCCGGGAGCCTGGCACACGGCGGACCTTCAATTCTGCTTTGACAACACCCTGCGCTGCGAGCAAGGCACAGGCAACACCCCTGAAGCGCAGGCGTTGGCAAAAAAGATGGCGACTGCCTGGGCAAATTTTGCTCGCACCGGCAATCCAAGCCAACCCGGTCTTACCTGGCAGCCATCCGACCCCACCACCAACAAGACGATGGTTTGGGATAACGAATCGCGCATGGTCGACGACCCCGACGGCAACCTGCGCAAAATCATTCTCTGACCCGTACGAACGTCCACTCCGATCGGACCGCCGGCAAGTCTTTCCGGCGGTCCTTCGCCCGTCGGTGACTTCCAACTTGCCCTGGTAATTCTGCAATTTCCCCTCTTCCTTTAGAAGTTCGAGTGGTGTATGCTGGCTCCTTTAGAAGTTCGAGTGGAGGAGCCCCGCGTGCCTGAGAAACCCAGACCGGAAGAGGAAATGCTCAAAGGCACGCTCGACATGATGATCCTGCGCACCCTCTTGCTGGCAGATGCGCACGGCTACACCATCGCGAAAGTGATTGAGCGCAGTTCCGAGGACGTATTGCAGGTAGAGCAGGGATCGCTGTATCCGGCGCTGTACCGCCTGGAAGACCGCGGCTGGCTCTCCTCGTACTGGAGCGCGAGCGAGAACAATCGCAGAGCGAAGTTCTACCGGATCACAACAACGGGCCGAAAGCAGTTGCAGCGGGAAAGGGAACGGTGGCGACGCATCACGCGGGCCATCGGCCTGGTGATGGGCGAGGGGTTGCAAGGAGGCGAATCATGAGCTGGCGCAGGTTCTTCCGCCGTCGACGCACGGATGCGGAATTGCAGGAGGAAATGACCCTTCATCTGGCCGCCGAAACCGAGGATCACCTGGAGCGCGGGTATTCTCTCGAGAAGGCGCAGCACGCGGCTTTCGTCAAATTCGGAAATCCGCAACAGGTGCGCGAACGGCTCTGGCGTCAAAATACAATCTCCTGGCTCGACAGCCTCTGGCGCAATTTGAAATACAGCTTACGCACTCTCCGCCGGTCTCCCGGATTCGCCGTGGTCTCGATCGTAGTGATCGCTCTCGGCATCGGTGTGAATGCCGCGTTGTTCACCGTGGTGCGGAGCGTATTGCTGAAACCGCTCCCTTTCGCCGATCCGCAGAACCTGGTGCGGCTCTATGAAGATACGTTCAACCATCGGTTTGCGTTCAACAGCAGCGCAGCCGGAATATTTGCGGAATGGGAAAAGGAGAGCCACAGTTTCAGCGGCATGGCCATCAGCCGCCATGCCGTCTATAACCTCTCCGGCACAGGAGGGCAACTCCCTGAGAGCCTGCAGGCGGCCACATTCTCTGCTTCGATGCTCCCGGTTCTCGGAGTCCAACCCGCCCTGGGACGCAACTTCTCCGCGGTCGAAGACAGCCCGTCGGGGAATGCAACGGTGCTTTTGAGCTGGAATCTCTGGAAGCGGCGTTTCGGCGGCGAGCATTCGATTCTTGGACAAACGATTCTCCTCGATGGCCGGCCCTACACAGTGATTGGCGTGATGCCCTCGTGGTTCGCCTATCCCTACAGCACCGTGCAGTTGTGGACAGCGGCCTCCCACGAGCGCACCGCGAAGGAAATGCAGACGCTGGACAATCACAACTTTCAGGCTGTGGGGCGGCTCAAGCCTGGCGTTTCTCTTGCCGCGGCAGTAAACGAACTTTCCCTGATTACGCTGCGCATCCACAACGCCCATGCAAACGATCCATTTATCAGTTCGGGCGCGCACGGCCGGTTCTTACTGGAGTCCCTCGTAGGCAACGTTCGCACGCCATTGCTCATTCTTCTGGGGGCAACGGGATGTGTCCTGCTCATCGCATGCCTCAACATATCGAACCTGTTGGTGGCTCGCTCCATGGGCCGCTGCCGTGAACTTGCCATCCGGACCGCGCTCGGTGGAACCCGCGGCGCAATGCTTACGCAGCACCTCATGGAGACCCTTCTGCTCTCGATTGCAGGAGGCGCGCTGGGATTGCTCCTGGCATATGGCACGGTGCAGTGGTTCGTGACGCTTCGCAAGGATGTGCCGCGCGTGGACTCGATTCATATCGACGGCGTGGTGCTCGTGTTCTGTGCGGGGCTGGTCATTTTGAGTGCCGTGTTCGCCGGGCTGGTCTCCGCGTTTTCGAGCCGAGGCGACCTGGTACTGAACGCTCTGCAGGAATCTTCCCGTTCTTACAGCCCAGGCCAATCGCGAGCGCGGCTGCGGCGCGTCCTGCTAACCCTCGAGGTCGGCTTGACCGTTGTGCTGTTGATCGGAGCCGGCCTTCTGCTGAAAAGCTACGCCCGCCTGCGCTCTTCCGATCTGGGATGCCTGACGCGAAACGTGCTGACCATGCAGATGTCGTTACCCGCCGTTCGATACGACTTTCCCGCAACGGTTAACTTTTATCAGGAACTGCTCGCGCGCGTGCGCCGGTATCCCGGAGTTCAGGCAGCCGGGCTGGTGACCACGCTGCCCGGGGATGGTTATGGCGGCGATCACGGCTTCACCATCCAGGGCCGGCCGCCGCTGCCCGAAGGAAAAGGGCAGCTCGCCGTGACCCGCTGGGTCGACCCCGGATATTTCGCAGCCATGGGAATTCCTTTCCGAAGCGGACACACTTTCGACGACGATCAGATCCTTGCGCCTGGTTCCGAGGTCATCATCAGCGAGGCGTTTCAGCGGCAGTATTTCCCCGGAGAG
>Ga0157369_10002210_pt1 | contig 23437 bp, 23 predicted proteins | sample C25metaG_FD_113461 | JGI IMG/M metagenome (GOLD analysis project Ga0157369, IMG submission 113461) | Corn rhizosphere microbial communities from Kellogg Biological Station, Michigan, USA - C2-5 metaG | ecosystem: Host-associated > Plants > Roots > Rhizosphere > Soil | place: USA: Michigan... | reverse complement strand
AGGTTTCCGCCTCGCGCTGGCTGATGGTCGGATACCCCTGCTGATAACCGGTGACGCTCGAGACGACCGCGAACACGTGACTGGAGACAAATCCGTCTTCGCTGACCCGCGGCGCAATCTGCAATGTCACGCCGACATTCACATATTGCACCTGCTGCGAGACGCCATTCACGCCCGACAGCGCGATCGAGGTTAGAATCGGAAGCGCATCGCCGGTGATGATCTTCGCCGTCGATCCGCTCTGCGCCGAGATCCGTGGTTTCGACAGGATTCGACCATTACCATGCTGCACCTGCGCATAGATTGCCGCCTGCAACCCGACGCTGGCGAGATGATTGCCGCTGCCCAAAATTCCCGGCGGGATGAATTGCCCGGTCTGGAACGTGGCCACCGCGATCTGGCCGTTGGTGTTGGTGAAATCGATGCCAAGCGCCTTTGCGCCTGTTTCGTTGAGCTCCAGAAACTCGGTTTCGAGCACCACGCTGTCGAGCGGGACGTCGATCATCGCGATCATCGCTTTCATTCGCTCGATCTGGTCCGGCGTCCCGCGCAACCACACGGCATTGAGGCGCCGGTCAATCGCCATTGAAGAATCGATTGACTGGCCAAGCGGCTCGTCTGTGCTTCCCGGCGCCTGAGTGCTCGGCCCCGGGTTGTAGGAGCTTCCTCCGGTCAGGCTGTTGGAGCCGAAGGCGGGCTCTTGCGGGTTGAAGAGATCGTTCGACTTCACCGAAATTCCATCCGTCAGCAGCCCGACGACTTCGCTTACATCGGCATATTTCAGCCGCACCATTTGGTAGCTTTGCGGCTGCTCCATCGCCGGCGGAACTCCGCCCGCCGGGGTCGCCGTGTCGCCGGATTCGTTGTTGAGCGCCGCCCCGCTGCTGACAGTAACCTCGATCGTCTTGTCGTCGAGCTGCGCCGCCGAAATGCTCGCTGTCGCGGTAGTCGTAAAGCGAAGAATCAGAACGGTCTGCTGCTGGTCAAACGATATATTACGGACCAGCCCCTTCATTCCGGGCGGCATCGCCGCAAGCGGCCCGCGGGTCGTCAGCGCAAATCCGACTGACGGATTGTGGGGATCGCTTGGGACTGGCGCGAAAGTGTTCGCCTTCGGCGTGAACACCATGTCGAACTTTGCTTCGCCCGCGGTATCGGTCACCAGCTTGATTTGGGTGAGCATCACCGCAACCGGCATCGGGCGTGTCTGAGCGCCCGCCACCTGCGAAGCAGCAACCGACGCCACGAGACTGAAAGCGACGAAGAGCCGCTTCAGCCGAACAAGCGAAAGGCGCGCCAACAAACGCGCTGCCAAATTGATCAAGACGCGAGTCCCAAACAATCCCGTGCGGACCAACGCGGGCCCGCACGGGATAACCTCTTCTCTTAGTAGGCGCTAGCTCCGTTCGGCGTGCCGAGACCGGTGGGTCCGTCGTAGCCGGAAACCGAGGTGCAGAAGTAGGATCCGCCGCAGCTGCCGTTGCTGCCGCCAACAACGTCGAATAGCGACGACGTGTTCTGGTACGGGTTCTGGCCGTAGTTCACCGGACCACCGTTCACTCCATAGACGGCAGCTGTCAGCGGAGCGGCGACGCTGGTCCCGCCATAGACCTGCCAGCCGGAACGGCGCGATGTGACCGGGCCGTAAACTGCAACACCGGTGTTCGGATCAGCAACGGCAGAGACATCGGCGACCATTCGGCTGCCGCACAGGCCATCAGTTTGCCAGCTCGGCTTGGCATAGACGCTGCTGCATCCGCTGCCGGCGCCGCTCCATGCGGTTTCAGACCAGCCGCGCGTCGTGCCGATGGCGTGGTTGAGGCTCGTTCCGCCAACCGCCGTCACATAGGGCGAGGAAGCCGGGAACTGTACTCCGTAGCCGCTGTCGCCGGAGCTGACGGTGATTGCCACGCCAGGATGATTGTACGCAGAGTTGTAGCTGGTCGTACCCCCTTCGCTGCCGCCGTAACTATTGGAGATGGCATGCGCGCCAAGCTTCGCTGCTTCCTGTTCGGCGGCGGCAAGGTTGGCCAGCGAGCTGCTGCTCGCTTCAACCAGCACGATCTTGCACTCCGGGCACATGGCGCTGACCATGTCGAGATCGAGCGCCGTTTCCTGCGACCAGCCTGTGTCGTTGCGGGGATAGGCGGTGCCACCGCTCTGATTAACCTTCTTGAAACAGCCGTTCGCGGTCGTGCAGGCGCCCAGATTGTACTGCTGGCGGTAGACCGCAAGATCGGATTCGGCCGCGCTATATCCATACGCATCGACGATTGCGATCGTCGGGCCGGTTCCGGGGTTTCCGGTCGGGCTCACTTTGTAGGCGCTGCGAAGATCCGCCGGCCCGTATCCGGCAGGAACCGCGTTCCGCTGCAACAGGTTGGCGATGATGTTGCCGCGAGCATCCGTCACCACGCGCGCGAAGCAACGCGCATAGCCCACCGGAACAACATCGCTGCAAACGCCCATGTGATAAACGCGTCCGCTGCGCTTTATCTGCGATTGGGCCGACTGCGAACTGGCCCCCGACACTCCAAACAGGATCGCGGCGCCTGCGGCCGCGAAATGCGCTAATTTCATAAACCCTCCGCTCAGGCCAGCTACTCAGGCCAGCTAAGTTGATGCTGACACGGAATTACTAAAAATCAAGTGGTTAAGTGCGTCTGCCCAATTTCGGGAATTAACGTTCGAGAGCGTGTTAAACGCCTGTTTAAGCTGCCGTTATTCCGTGATTTTATGCGAGCTCCTCATCCCGCCGTGGCGAGCCGTGAGCGCCGGCGCCCGACGAGCCACCGCCGAGTTTCGACAATTGGCTTGTCGACGAAAACGTGAAAGGCCACCCCGATGCAAAGCGAGAGGATGATCGCCGGCAACCACGGGACGGAATCGACCACGTACCGATGGGAGAGGTAGATCGCGTAGGACGCATCGCCAATCAGAACGGGAAGCGCGAAGCAACGCTTTTCAAATACCGGCTCGAAGGCGCGAAGCCCGTAGACCAGCAGCGCCGAGGGGACACCCCAGCACATGACCCGGTCAACGCCGCCGGTACCGAACGCATTGGAATAGAGGCCTTCGGGCGCGACCGCCAACCAGGCGAGCGCCAGCAAAACAGCCGCTGCTCCAACACGCCGGTCCAGCGGCAAGCTGGCGATGGCCACCCCGGCCAGAAACTCGAGGATCAGCGGGCTTCCGAAATAGTTGACCAGGCCCAGCGACGTGAAGAATCCAGCCACGAAGCAAGCCACGAAAATGCCAAGCGGCACCAGCGCATGCTTCCACAGCGCAACGGCGAACCCGGCGTAAAAGAGCATTTCGAAGCTAAGCGTCCAGCCCTGAAGAAGGATCGGAGTGTAGAAGCTACTCCCGTAGACAGGCCAAAGGCTGACACTGGTCAGGTCGACTTGCCACGATGGGCGGCTGATGATCAACCAGGGAACCACCGCCACCCACCACAAGGGAAAGATCCGCCATACGCGGTCGGAAAGAAATCGCACCGGCGTTCGATTGGCTGCAACGGTCGCCATGATGAAGCCAGAGATGACGAAGAAGAGATCGACGCCCGCCGCGCCAATCCGAGCCGCGCTGTTCACATCGACATTGCGATAGGCGTGGTGAACGACGACTCCGGTCGCTGCCATCGCCCTTAAAATCTGGATGGAGCGGAGTTGCTTCACCTTCGTCCGCCTCGGCTCGTTGAGTGCGGAACCCCCTAGAACATACTCTCACCCAAGAAGTGGTTAAGCCTTGATCTTCCACCCGCTCCTCAGAAGTGACCAGCAAATCAGCCATAGGATGAGGTTGAGCACCAAAAGGCCAATCGCTCCGACCATCAACGGAGAATCGCTGATGCCCAGGAACCCATAACGGAAGCCGGAGATCACGTAGAAGAACGGGTTGGCGTGGCTAACCGCCCGGAAGGCCGGCGCGAGCGCTTTGACGGAATAGAAGGTGCCGCTGAGCAGCGACAATGGAGCGACCACGAAGTTGGTCACTGCTGCCGCGTGATCGAACTTGTCGGCCCAGAGCGACGTCAAAAGGCCCAGAAAAGCGAGCAACAGCGAGCCCATTAGACCGAACCAGAAAGCCCACAGCGGATGATGAATCGAGACCGACACGCCCGGCCATAGCGACATCACGATCCACACCGCGAAACCGACAAGGAACGCGCGGGTCACGGCCGCCCCAACCAACCCGGCCATCAGCTCGCCAGTTGAAAGCGGCGGCATCAAATAGTCGACGATGTTGCCCTGGATCTTGCCGACGAGGAGCGAGAAGCTGGCGTTGGCGAAGGCATTCTGAATCATCGCCATGATGATCAGCCCCGGCGCGATGAAATCGGCGAATGGCAGGCCCATGACGGTACGGCCGGTCCTACCCAGCGCGACGGTGAAAATCGCAAGGTAAAGCAGCGTCGTAATCGCCGGCGCCCAAACCGTTTGCAGCTGCACCTTGAAGAAGCGGCGCACCTCCTTGATATAGAGGGTCTTGAGGCCCCCCCAATTGACGCCGCTGAGCACTGGTTCGCCCGGTGGCCTGCGTGTCCAGAGCGGGGTTTCGACTGTGGCCGGGCGATCGTTCATTGCAGGTGCGCCTATCGGCTGCTGCCGCTCGCAGCAAGCGCGAGCATAACAAGACGGGTTTTGGAAAGTGAGTTTGAATGTCCTGGACTGAAGAGCGAATCGAACGCCTGAAGGCGATGTGGACCAAGGGCGCGACCGCCAGCGAAATCGCCGACGAGCTCGGCGGGGTCAGCCGCAACGCGGTTATCGGCAAGGCGCATCGTCTTGGGCTGGAAGCGCGCCCATCGCCCGTAAAGCCGGGCGAGGAGGGCGATCACTCACCTCAGCCTAGCGCCACCAAGGTGACCGCTGCTCCCAAGCCGGCCGAGCCTGCAGCGCCCAAGGCCGAACGCTCAGCTCCGCCACAGATCGAGTCGTCGCATCGTCCGGTCGCCGCTCCGCCACAACGGCCTTCGGGCGACAATATCCAGTATCGCTCGATCGGGCCGGGGGGCTTCATTCGCCAGACTCCCGGCGAGCAGCAGGCGCCGATCCCGCCCGCACCCCCGCGCCGCCTGGTGCCGGCCAAGCCGAGCCCTGAAGTCGCCGACAAGACCAGCCTGCTCGATCTCAACGATCGCATCTGCAAGTGGCCGATGGGGCACCCCGGTGAGCCCGACTTCCATTTCTGCGGCAAGGCGGCCAACCCGGGTTATCCCTATTGCGTCGACCATTGCGGCGTCGCCTACCAGGCGCAACTGCCGCGGCGTGACCGGCGCCCTCCCCCGCCGCTTCCGTTTGGGGGCCCCAGGGTTCGCTAACGCCTCGCTGATTGCTCGCTCAAGCGGCAAGCGGGGTCAGTGCGACCGGGTCGGAGCCGGGGTATCAATTCCCGGCCCGATCAGCCCCAGGAGCGCGCCCCAATGATAGAAGGCGTCGCTGTTAGGGACATTGTCGCTGTCCGGGCCGGTAGCGCTGTAATTCTCATGGACATGACCCTTGGCCCGCCATTCGCCGAGGAAAAGGGCAAGCGACTTCTCGCCGAGTTGCCGCCTGGCCTCCAGCGCGGTCGGGGTGTGGTACTGGCCCAGCCCAAGCCACACGAGATAATTCATCGGTCCCCAGATGCGCCCGCGCCAATAATCCTGGTCCTTGAACGCGGGATCGTCGCGCGCGATCGACGGAATGACTCGCTCGCCCCAGAACTCCTGCGGGTTGAGTAGATGGTCGCGGATCATCGCGTCCGCCTGCTGCGCTGTGGGAGCGCGCGCGAGCAACGGATAGAATTTTGTCGGGGACAGGCGCGGGCTGAGCTTGCCGGTGTCCAGGTCCCGATTGCGGTAGATGTGACTGACCGGATCCCAGAGCGTTGCAAGCGACTGCCGGTAGTTGTCCGCGCGCAGGCGAAGCATCCGCTCGTCGCCGCCGCGGCCAAGCACTTGGGCGATGTCTGCAAGCGCATCGCAATCGGCGACATAGAGGCTCATCAGCCCGACGTCCGCGAGCATCATCCGGTCGTGAGCGAACCCGACGTTGTCGTACATCGGGCTGTTGTCGAGGCCGGATTCATACTTGGCGCCCTGCAGCGTCGCGACAGCAGTGTCGTCTGGTCCCGCAGTCGCCTGGGTCGGATCGCTGCCCCAGACGAGATAGCCGTTCACATCCCGGTTCTTCGCCCACCAGTCGTTCCACGCGAGCAGCCGGTCGTAGCTGTCGCGGAGCAGCCACCGGTCTTGGAAGCGATGGTAGAGCCTGAGAATAGTGATCGATCCCACTGGCGGCTCTGAACGGTCGGTGCTCTTCCACGGTCCCGGCCGCGCATAATTGGGGACGAAGCCGGCATCGGTCTCCTCGTTCAGCACTTCCAGCGCATTGGCGTAGGCGAGGTCGCGGTTGCCCAAGGCCGCCATCGACGCGGCAAAGAATGTGTCCCAGTCGAACAGCACATAGCCGCCCCAGTTCTGGTTCCAGATGCGGCTGACGGGCGAAAACACCCGGCGGTTGCCGGGGTCGTAGATCGTGTCCCACCCGAGCACCGTCTCGATTGCGCCGCGCACGTCTCCCGCAGGCCCCGCAGCACTGGTGCGGGCCTCGAAAGCGGCTCGCGCAGCTGCAACGTCGCGCTCGATCTCGGGCAGCGACCGTCGGCTGCCGGTGCTGATCCCGCCGGACCCATCGAGCCGAAGCGCGAAGTAAGGACCGATCGCCCCGAGATACGGATCGTCAGGAACGTCACCCGCGGCAAAGATCGCAAAATTCTGTCCGGGGAGGTGCGCAATGATCTCATCTCCGTCACGCTCGACTGCTCCCGGCTGGTTCCAGAGCATGTTGGCGGAAACGACAGCCACCGGCGGCAGCTTGGTCGAGCTCTCGTCGGGCAGCGGAGTGACCAGCATCACCAGGTCATTGCCCACGTGGGCGGTCTCCAGCCGCAGCGCCACACCATTCCATTTGAGCTTCAGCGAAGTGTAGGAGCCATCGTAGGCATGCGGTCCGGGAATGACCTGCTCGGCGTCCGCGCCTTTCCGGCCAATCAGTGCAGTCGGAAGGAATGCATCACCATATTCGCTGGTCCGCTTCTGCACCCCCATCCGAAGCTCCAGCCCGTACGGCAGCAGCACCTGCGCGGTGACGCTGTTGGTGTCCCAGCTGTTCCAGCCGCGCTGCAACCGCGCCTGCACGGCAGCATAGTCGGGAGAACGAGGCTGGGGCGCCGCTTGCGCAGCGGCGGCCATTCCGATTGCGGCGAGAAATATCGCTAGACGCACTGGAGCCCTCCCACTCTTCCAGTCACGTTAGCCTTCGATCAGGACTCCGCAACTGAGGAATGGGGAGAGCAGTGAGCTCTCGTTCAATTCGCTGTGTCGGAGCTCGCCGGACCCCGGCCCCGAACGACGTGCGGTGTCACCACGATGTAGAGGTCCCGCTTCGTCTTGTTGGTGTGCTCGACGCTGAACAGGCTTCCGAGCAGCGGAATGTCGCCGAGTAGCGGCAGCTTGCTTCGGTTGGAAATGTTGCTCTCTTCCGTCAGCCCGCCGATGATGAATGTGTCGCCGTCCCTCACCGTGGCGGACGTCGCGGCCTCGCGCTGGCTGATGGTCGGGTAGCCTTGCGAAAAGCCCGTGACGCTGGAAACGACGGCGAAGATATGCGCAGTGACGAAGCCGTCGTCGCTCACCCTCGGCGCGATCTGCAAAGTCACCCCGACATTCACATATTGCACCTGCTGCTGAACGGCATTGACGCCTGACAACGCGATAGACGTGAGAATCGGAAGCGCGTCGCCCGTGACGATCTTGGCTGTGGCGCCACTCTGGGCGGAAATTCGCGGCTTGGAGACGATCCGCCCTTCCCCCCTCGCAATTTGCGCATAGAGCGCGACCTGGAAACTGGCGCTGATGCCGCCCAGCCGAGGCGTATCGCCGAGCGCTGGAAAGCCCTTGGCATAGGCGATGTTGACTGCGCCGATCTGATCGCTGCCGTTGGTGAAATCGAGGCCGAGGTTGCGGGCTCCGGTTTCGCTCAATTCCACGAACTGCGTCTCCAGCACCACGCTCGTGACCGGCACGTCGAGCATTGCGATTTCGTGCTTGATCTCGGCCACGCGCTCCGGCGAACCGCGCAGGATCACCGCATTCAGCCGCCGGTCGATTCCAATCGTTCCGTCGACCGCCTGGCCGAGCGAATCACTGCTCGCCGGTGCGTTATTCGGGTTGGCGAGGATTGGCGAGGACGGAAATTGGCCGCTTCCGAAATAGCTCGAGTTGGTGGCAGAGCCGAAATTGGGCTCCTCGGGCGAAAAATCATCATTGGACTTGATGTTCTGGTTGCCGGTGAGGAGACCGACAATTTCGCTGACGTCGGCGAATTTGAGCTTCACCACCTCGAACTGGTCGCCCGGACCGGCAACCAGGCCTGCGCCCTCGCTCGGTGCACCCGCAGCCGGTGCCGCTGCAGGTCCGCTATTTCCCAACTGAAACCAGCTGACAGTGGGCGGCGGCGGCGTCGCTACCGGGACGACGGCCGGCACTGGCACCGGGGCCGCCGCGGAAAAAGCAGGCGAAGCGGCAATACCGATCACGGCTAACGGGAGCGCGATACGCAAAGGGGTCATGGCTCAAGGCGAGCGCGGCTTCCACGGCTCGATGGAAGCCGCGCTCAAACTCCATTTAGTCGCTGATGCGCTGAGCGGTTACATTTCCGGGAACGTGCTGCAGCAGAGCGCCCGAGGTCGGATCATAGAGGTCGAGCATGAACGTTCCGGAATATGCGGTACCGGTACCGTTCACCGTCACATCCTCCGAGATGTGCACTTTCCCGTTCATTGCGCCGGAAGTGTCATAGCTCAGGGCATAATGGCTGAGATGAAAACTGCGCAGACCGGTTGGATGCCAGATGCCCAGGCAGAAATTTTCGGTCGCGGGCGCGCGGCCGGCGCTATTCTCGATCTCAGTACCGTCTGAATGCCACTGCACATAGCCGTAATCGACTGTCGCGCTGCCCGCGGTCATCTTGAATGACCACATGCCAATGATCGGCTGCCCGGTGAGATCGGTGAGCGCGGCTTCCTGCAAGAGGCTGCGCGCGCTTCCATCGCTCTGGAAAGACGCGGGATGCTTCCATGAATTATCGCCGCAGCCGGCGAATGCAGCCGAGGCGTAGGTAAACGCGGCGAGGCCGCAAACGGCCAGCGCCGACGCTCTGACAGAAGCTCGAATTGATCTAACCATGACCTGTTCTCCAGATTACCCGAACATTTTCGTGCGCCGATGGACCGTCACGAAAACCGGAGCGCGGCGCGCTGCCTTTGCTGGGCGCGACGGAGCGAAACAGGCGATGGCAAAAAGCTGATTTTTTTCTGATTTCTGATAATGTCGGCCGGCTCGGCGGGGGCAAGCCGCATGGATCGACCAATATCCCTGGAAGCTCGCCGGATCGACCTCGCGGTCGAACCGCCCTTCCAGCTTGGCTCGGCCAGGATCGACCCTCGGTCCCACGAAATCGCGTGGGACGATGAGCTTCGCCGCCTCCAGCCGCTGACGATGAAGGTGCTGGTGGCGCTCCACGACAAGTCAGGCGAGGTCGTCACTCGCGACGAGCTGGTGGATCGCTGCTGGGACGGGCGATTCGTCGGCGAAGATGTCGTGAATCGCTGCATTTCATTGTTGCGGCGGGTTGCAGCGGACTGCGGCGCCTTTGAGATTCAAACCGTCCCGAGGATGGGGTATCGAGTCGTCCAGCCATACAGCGTGCCCCAGGGCGACGGCAGGCGGGATGCTGCCGCGGAAAATCAGCCATCGTTGAAATTCGCGATGCGGATGTCGTCTCGCGCGGCACTTGCTGCAGGAGTCCTCCTGGCTTCGGCCGCAGGCTTCTTTGCGCTCAAGTACCTCAATGAACCCACGACGGACGCAGTAATGCTGAGGCCCTTCGAGGTGGCAGGGAGCGCCCCGCTTGCTCGAACTTTCGCAGAGGGAGTATCGGCCGACATCAATAGCGCGATGTCGGCAGCGGGCGTCGACGTACTGGATCCCGACTCTTCAGGCCGATCGAAGGCGCAATTCATCCTCAGCGGCCGAACGGAGCAGCCGGGTGCCGATCTGCATTTGACCGCGGAATTGCAGGATGCCGCTGATCACAGCGTTCTTTGGTCCACGAGCTTTACCCGTCCGGCCGCGCAAGCGCAGGCGATGCAGGAACAAGTCGCGGACAACCTCGCACAGGTGCTGCACTGCGCCCTCGACACGTCGCGTAAGCCTGGCGGGGAGGAACTTAGCCAGGTCTCGATCAAACTTTATCTGAAGGCCTGTGCGCTCGAACAGGCGGTCGATCCGCCCTCCGAGGAGATTCAGGATCTCCTGAAGCAGGTAACTCAACAGCAGCCGGATTTCGCGGCGGCCTGGGCTCGGCTGGCCTTTTTCGCTGCTAACGCAGCGTTCACGGCTTCTCCGAACGATGTGCCCCAGTTGCGCGCCGAAGCAAACACGGCTGCGCAGAAGGCTCTTCATCTCGATCCGAAGTCAGGTGTAGCCTACAATGCGATCGCCGAACTGGAGCTCGGGCACGTGCCGTTTGCGGTGCTTCATAGCCAGTTTCAGAAGGTGTTGCGCTTCGATTCCGATGACGCCTTCACCATAAACAACGAATGCGAGCTGCTCATGCGCATGGGCAGCATTGAAGACTCATTGCGCATGTGCAGGCGGGGTGTAGCCCTCGAACCGCTTTCGCCAGTGCAAGTCTCGGATCTGGTTGCTGCACTCATCGCCGACTCCCGCAATGCCGAGGCTGAAACAACGTTGAATCGCGCTCTCCGGATTTGGCCCGACGACGCAGGTCTCAAGTTGACCAAGCTCGGCTACGAGGCGCGTCTCGGTGATCCGGCCGTTGCGCTTTCGATCCTGAGGAATCCCGACACCCGACCCCCCAATGCGCGGGACATTACGCTCGAGGCATACCGACGTCTGGCCGAAACTCGCCTGTCGAAACAGCCGACCCAGATTGCGGATTTCATCGATTGGTTGAAACAACAGGTAGCCGGCGGTCAGATTGGCGCCGATTTTGCTGCACCCCTTATGGCCGGGTTTGGAGACGTGGATGGGGCATTCAAAATCGCGTTCGCTTATCGGGGCAACGTGATCAACATCGATCCTGCGTTTCTCTGGCAGCCAGAGTCCCTTTCGCTTCGCCGCGACCGCCGTTTCATTGGCTTGGCGGCCAGGCTCCACGTAGCCGACTTCTGGGGGAAAACAGGATTGTGGCCGGATTTCTGCTCCACGCCGGATTGGCCATACAATTGCGCGGCCGAACAGAGGCGTGTGGCTGATGCAAGAGCCTAGCGCGGATGAGGCGTGAATGAACCGTCCGGCGCCTTGGGGCGCAATCATCACGAGCGTTGCGGAGCGGAATCCCTTCACTGTCGGCAACGCGACAGTCGACCCGGTTTCTCGCGAGGCAACTTGGCCCGGAGGATCTGAACGGCTGCAGCCGCAAACTCTCAAGGTCCTGATGGCGCTGGTGAATCGCCGTGGCGAAGTCGCGACGCGCGATGAGCTTGTTCAGCTATGCTGGGGTGGACGGATAGTCGGCGACGACGTCATCAACCGGTCGATTTCCATCCTTCGACAGTTCGCGGAGCGCGCCGGCGGCTTCGAAATCGAAACGGTCCCGCGCGCCGGTTATCGGCTGGTCGAGACACCGACCCCAGCGCTCCCGAGCCGGCATTTGTGGGCAATGGCTGCAGCTGTGGCGGGACTGGTGCTGCTGGTTATTGTCGGTTTGCAATTGCGCTCGTCGGACAAGCCTTCCGCCGCACCCGCGCCAACGATCGCTCTGCTACCTTTTGCAGCGGATTCTTCGGATCCTGAGGCCGCGAAGCTCGCATCGGCGACACGCGAAGCAGTCGCCAACACGCTTTCCCAAGGCGCCTACGCCGTCAGCGCCATCGACGATGCCTCTCACGGCAAGCAGCCGGCGGCTGATCTCGTCATTTCCGGACGCCTGACGAGCACGTCGAACGCATTCGTCGCGACCGTCCGGATGGAAGAGACCGCGCATCACATCGTGGTTTTCGACCATCAGTTCAGCGTGCCGTCAACCAAGGCTGACGGCCTGCCTGACCTGGTCAGTGGCCAGGTCGCCTCGCAGATCTCCGCGACTGCTCGATTGTTCGCGATCGACCGTCGTCACCCGTCAGACCCACAGGTCTTTGCGTCGCTACTGCAGGGGAGCCAGGCTGGTCTCGAAGGCGCCGGCGCCCTGCATGACTATCTGCGGGCACGACCACTCGCGGCGGAGAATCCGGGCTCCGCACTTGCTCAGACCGACTTCGCTTTCAATACCGCCTTCGCACTCAACGATATTCCGCGCGAGCAGCGTGCGGATGCGGTCGCCGAAGCTCGACTGTCGGCTGACCGAGCCGCGGCGCTCGCACCCGAGTTCGGCGACACCTCTATTCCCTGGTGCTTGCTTCGAAGCGAGCAGCGGATGACCGAATGTGAAAATCATCTCCGCGCAGCCATGCGAACGGACTCCGATGCGCCCTTCGTAAACTGGTTCCTTGCGACCCGAGTCCTTGAGCCCGCCGGGCGCGAGAGCGAAGCTTTGGAGCTCGCACGCGCGTCGCTCGCCCATGATCCCTACATGCCTGCGAAAATCGGACTGATGCTACGGTTGCTGGAGGCAACGGGTCAGACCGCCGAGGCCGACGACCTGTACCGGAAATCGAGCCACTGGTGGCCTAATCAACCGGCAATCAGTTGGCCTCGAATGGCGGGCATGGCGGAAGGTGGCGACTTCAAGCGCCTGGCTGATTTCGCAAGCCAGACTGAGGATCCCGAGAAGCCGGATCCGATCCTTCTCGCGATCGGACATGGATCGGCAGCTGACATCCGGAAGCTTTGTGCAGCCGCCCAGGATTTCGACAGTACTGTGTGCATGCTGGCGCTAGCCAGGCAAAACAATTTGGACGGCGCGTTCGCGCTGGCCGATCGGCTCTATCCGTCGCGGCGTGGGCGAACGACAACGGATGATGATCGGATCTGGCTCGACAATCCAGGCCCGAACGAAGTGTCGTTTCTGACCTCCCGGGCCGCAGCCCCGCTGCGGCACGATCCGCGTTTCCTGGCGCTGGCGGATCGGACCGGGCTTCTCGATTATTGGCGCAGCGGTCGCCTCCCCGATTTCTGCACAAAGGTGCACGAGCCGGTGTGCGCGCAAATCGGCAGGCGCGCTGACTGACAAAAAAGCCCCGGAGCGTAAGGCCCCGGGGCTCTTCATTTGGCCTAAGCCTTCCGTGACTTACGCGTTTTCGCGTTCCGCCTCGGCATTGACCGTCTGCTTCGCGGCCGGCTGATCGCCGAGCGCGCCTTGCTTGTTCTCGGAACCACTGCCGACATTGATCTTTCTCGGCTTCATCGCTTCCGGGATCTCGCGGGCAAGCTCGATTGAAAGAAGGCCATCTTTCAGGTCTGCGCCCTTGACCTGGATGTGGTCAGCAAGCGCGAAGCGCCGCTCGAACGATCGGGTAGCGATTCCGCGGTAGATGTAATTGGAATCCTTGTCCTCCGACTCGTCCCGTTTGCGGCCGCTGACGACCAGCACGTTCTGCTGTGCGGTGATATCGATCTCGTCGGGCTTGAACCCGGCTACCGCGAGGTCGATCTGGTAATCGTTCTCACCGGTCTTGCGGAGATCGAAGGGTGGATAATTCTCGCCGCCGTTTCCGACACCGCCATTTTCCATCATGTCGAACAGCCGGTCGAACCCGACGGTCGAGCGGCGGAAGGGTGCAAAATCAAATGCGCTACGCATGGTTAGTCTCCTTATGTCCTCACTTGAGCGACTGGGAAGCGACTGCGTTGGAGCAGGTCGCTCCTCACCGGACCCGACTGGCGTCCGGCACGATTCAGATGGGTGAAAAACCGCCGTTTTCAATGATGTTGGTCAAAAAGATCGAGCACAAGGGATGCTGCGGTTGACGGCCAATCATTTCCAATATTGAACACCCGTTGCTCTGGTAAAAATCTCGATCGTGGAGGGGAAAACTTGGATATCGAACGGAGGGCATTCTTGGGCGGAGCGGCGGCGCTGTTCGGCGCCACTGCGGCGAGCGCACAGGACGCTGATTTCAAGAGCCCCGCAATCGTCGGGAAAGAACCCGGCATGCCCGTGTGGCCGGCCAAGGAGCGCTTTTCGCTCTGGCCGGGACGGCCGCCGGGCTCACCGAAGGTCCTGCCGAGCCCGGCATGGCGCATGGTCTCCGACGGGCCGCAGCTCTGGGTCAACGGGATCGCCAACCCGGAGGTGAACGTCTACCGCCCCGCCCTATCGGACGGGTCTGCGATCCTGGTCACGCCGGGCGGCTCCTACACTTTCCTTGCTGTCCAGAATGAGGGGCTTCATCCGGCCGAGTTCTTCAATGCGAAGCGCACCACCGTCTTCGTGCTCACCTATCGCCTGCCTGACGAAGGGTGGCTGAACCGCTCGGTCGCTCCGCTTCAGGACGCGCAGCGGGCCATGCGGCTGATCCGGTCGAGAGCGGCCGACTTCAAAATCGATCCCAATCGCCTCGGCATTCTCGGCTTTTCGGCCGGAGGCCATCTCGCTGCGGACTTGACCGTGTCCTACGACGAGCGAGTCTACGAGCCGGTCGACGCTGCCGATCAACTGTCGGCGAAGCCTGCGTTCAGCGGCCTAATCTATCCGGTGGCGACGATGCAGCCCAAGATCACCCACATGCAGTCATTCCACGACTTGCTCGGGCCGAGCCCGTCGGAATCGCTGATCCAGGCGCGCTCGCCCGAGCAACATATTACCGCGCAAACCCCGCCCAGCTTCATCGTCCACGCGTTCGATGACGGGCTGGTCCCGATCGACAACAGCCTCGCCTGGATCGAACATGCCCGGGCCGCAAAGGCTTCGGTCGAGGCGCATCTCTTCGCTCAGGGCGGCCACGGTTTCGGTCTCCATCTCCCGAAGGACAATTCCGGATCGCTCTGGCCCGATCTGTTCGCGCTATGGATGCGCCAGCACGGAGGGTAGTTGACTCATAACTCTACCTATGTAGAGTTATGACATGGCTCGCGCTCGCAGATTGTCGCCACAAGCGCTGACCCTCCTCTCGGTACTGGCCAACCGGCCTTCGGATTGGCTCTACGGCCTTGAGCTGGCGAACCTGTCGGGACTCAAGTCGGGAACGCTCTACCCTATCCTGATTCGGCTGGCCGATCGCACCTTCCTGGAATCGCGCTGGCTGGAGCCGATTGAACCAGGGCGGCCAGCACGACATGCCTATCGCATCACAGGAGCCGGGCTGAAAGCGCTCCAACAGGCCGCCTCGACCAGCGGTCATCCATCCAAGGAGGCGTTTGCATGAACGCGTTCACCCGAGTCCTCTTTCGTCTCGCGCGGTGGATTGCAGGCCGAGACCGCGCCGAATGGCTCGACGCCATGGCCGCCGAAGCGGAGGCGATCAAAGGAGACTCCACGGCATGGGCGCTGGGCTGCTTGTGGGCCGCTATTACAGACCGCGCTCACCGCGAGCGGCGAGTAGCTCTTGCGATTTTGCTAATACCGATCTGCATCAATCTGCTTGAGTTCGCCGTGTTCTTTCCGGTGTTCTGGCTCAGTCAAGTGTTGGGCTTGCCGGGTTGGACGTTCGTTGTAGTGTTCATTCTGCTGCCATTGCCCTTCGCGTTTGCCGTGGGCAGGCGCATGGCGCTCCGCCGCGCGCTAATCATCTCCACACTGAGTTCCGTCACTCTCGACTCGATTGGGGTTGTCGGCTTCTGGATTATGTTCGGGAAGGGTCCCGAAGTCTGGTTCGAAAAGGGGTCGCAAATCTACAATATGACTCCGATCCTTGGGTTGACCTGCAGTCTGTGCGTCTGGCTCGCCGGCGCGTCGCTTGGATCATTCACACGCCGGCGAGCGAGGGCTGCCTAGCGGTTGAGCGCTGCCATGCTGCGTTCCGGATAGCGCTGCCCCGCGGCCGCTCCTGGAGGCAGGATCTCGTCCAGCCGGCGAAGATCGTCAGGCGTCAGCTTCACGTCCAAAGCGCCAATATTCTGGTCGAGATATTTGACATGCTTGGTGCCGGGGATCGGGACGATATCGTCGCCCTGCCCGAGCACCCAGGCGAGCGCCAGCTGCGCGGCATTGCAGCCCTTCTCTTCCGCCATCTTCTCGACCTCTCGAACCAGGTCGAGATTCTTGTAGAAATTCTCGCCCTGAAAGCGCGGGTGGTTGTGCCGGAAATCGCCCTCGGCGAAATCGTCAGGCGACTTGAACTGGCCCGTCAGGAACCCGCGTCCCAGCGGCGAGTAGGCGACATAGCCGATACCGAGCTCGCGGCAGGTCGGCAGCACGTCCTCCTCCGCATCGCGGCTCCATAGCGACAGTTCGGTCTGGACGGCTGTGATCGGCGACGTCGCATAGGCCGCGCGGATCGTTCGCGGCGCCGCTTCGGAAAGCCCCAGAAAACGAACCTTGCCCTCTTCCTTCAGCCTCGACATTTCCCCGACCGTATCCTCGATCGGAACGTTGGCATCGACCCGGTGCTGGTAATAGAGGTCGATCACATCGACCCCGAGCCGCCTCAGGCTCGCTTCGCAGGCGGAGCGCACATATTCGGGATCACCGCGAATCCCGAGGAACTCGCCGTTCGGCCCGCGCACGTTGCCGAATTTTGTGGCGAGAAACACGTCGTCGCGCCTGCCGCTGATCGCTCGGCCGACCAACTCCTCGTTCGCGCCCCAGCCGTACATGTCGGCGGTGTCGAGGAAGGTCACCCCGCGATCGAGCGCATGGTGGATGGTCGCGATCGATTCCTGCTCGCTTCCGCCGGCGTAGAATTCGCTCATGCCCATGCAGCCGAGCCCGATGGCCGAAACTTCGGGGCCGTTCTTGCCGAGTTGGCGCTTTTGGATTCCGAACATTCAGTCGTCCCTCATTTCCGATGCGCCCCCGCGCCTCACCGTCCCAAATGGGCTCGCGCGCCGCGCCTGACGAGAGGCGGCGTCAGAAATGATCCGGAATTCCGAACGTCTGGACCCGGAAAGCAGGTGCTTCCGAGCAGCAAGTCACCTTGGGCTTCGCCGTTCAGGCTTGGCTGTCGGAGCCTTCGCGGCGAAGATCGCGGCGCTCGGCGATGCGCGCCGATTTGCCCCTGCGGCCACGCAAATAATAGAGCTTGGCACGGCGCACGGCGCCTCGGCGGACGACCTCGATCGAATCGACCGCCGGCGAATAGAGCGGGAAGACGCGCTCGACGCCTTCGCCGAAGCTGATCTTGCGGACTGTGAAGCTGGAGCCAACGCCCTTGTTGGAGCGGGCGATGCAGACGCCTTCGAAATTCTGGACTCGCGCGCGGTCGCCTTCGACGACCTTCACGCCTACCCGCAGCGTGTCGCCGGGGCGGAATTCGGGGATTGTCTTGTCTGCGGTGAGCGCATCGATTGCTTCGCGCTCGAGAGTCTCGATCAGGTTCATCTTAATCAGCCTTCGTATCTCGTCGCCGCGCGCCAGAGGGCGGTGCCTGCGATGCGCCCCCGTGGCGCTCGATCAGGTCCGGCCGCCGTAGCCGTGTGTCTTCGACCGCTCGTTCGTGTCTCCACGCGGCGATCTTCGCATGATCCCCCGATCGCAGCACTTCGGGGATCGTGCGCCCTTCCCACTCTTGAGGTCGGGTATAGTGCGGATATTCGAGAAGCCCGGTTTCGAAGCTCTCCTCCTCTCCGCTGGAGGCCGCGCCCATTACCCCGGGAAGAAGCCGCACGCAAGCATCGAGGATCACCATCGCGCCGAGCTCACCGCCGGAGAGCACATAGTCGCCGATCGACACCTCCTCGATCGGGCGGGCATCGAAGATTCGCTCGTCGAATCCCTCGAACCGGCCGCACAGAAGGATCACCCCCTGCCCCGCTGCGAGTTCGCGAACCCAGGCTTGAGTCAATGGTTTACCGCGCGGTGTCAGGGCCAGCATAGGCCGCCCGTCGGTAACGCTATCGAGAGAAGCCGCGAGCACGTCGGGGCGAAGCACCATCCCTGCCCCGCCCCCTGCAGGCGTGTCATCGACGCTACGATGCTTGTCCATGGCGAAATCGCGAATGTGAATCGTGTCCAGCGACCAGATCCGCTCGTCCAACGCCCGGCCGGCAAGGCTAACGCCCAACGGCCCCGGAAACATCTCGGGATAAAGGGTCAGAACTGAGGCGCGGAAGGTCATTGCGGAACCGCCGCTATCACAATCGATTGGGCGACGCATGGACGAACCACTCGATTGCCTGATTGTCGGTGGCGGACCGGCGGGGCTCACGGCAGCGATCTATCTCGCGCGCTTTCATCTCGACATCCTGGTGGTCGACGGCGGCAAGAGCCGAGCCTCGTGGATTCCGTGCAGCCGAAACCACGCCGGCTTCCCCGACGGGATCAACGGCACGGAGTTGCTGCAGCGAATGCGTGACCAGGCCTGCAAATATGGAGCGAAGATCGAGACCGAGACGATCACCAAGCTGGAGCGGGACGAGGAGACCGGCCTCTTCACCGCGACCTGGGGCTCGGGCAAGGCGGTTGCCCGGACAGTTCTGCTCGCGACGGGCGTCACCAACCGCCGCCCACCGATGGACGAAGATCTGCACGACGACGCACTTTCGCGTGGCCTGATCCGCTATTGCCCGATCTGCGACGGCTATGAGGTCACGGACAAGAAGATCGGCGTGATCGGAAGCGACAGCCACGGCGTCGCCGAGGCAATCTTCATTCGAAGCTATACCGCCGACGTGACGCTGATCGCGCCCGACAAGGCGCTTCACCTTGGAGCGGAAGATCGGGATAAGCTCGAGGCGGCGTCGATTCCTTCGATCGATGGACCGGCGCAGGCGGTAGCGATCACCGGTGACTGCATCGTCGTCGAAACCGCCGAGGGCACGTTCAGCTTCGACAGTGTTTATCCGGCGCTCGGATCCGACACCCATACGCAGCTTGGCGAATTGGTCCGCGCTCGGCTCGCCGACGACGGTTGCTTCCTGTGTGACGATCACCAGCGCACCAGCGTCCCGGGCCTTTATGCGGCCGGCGACGTCGTCCACGGGCTCGACCAGATCAGCCACGCGATGGGCGAAGGCGGGGTCGCCGCGACGACTATCCGCAACGATCTTGCAAAGGAGAGCCCGCCGCTTCGCGAGGCTGCCAACGAGCTCGTGGATGCCGAGGACGGAACCTAGGCGAGGAACTCCGGATTTAGGACGACCTCGCCGTCCTCAAGGTCTGCGATTCCGGGCTTGAACGGAATCAGTGCGCGCTTACCATCTTGGGCCTCGACTTCGAGCAGGTCGCCAGCGCCGTAATTTTCTACGGCCACTACGGTGCCGAGCGGATCGCCTCCCCTATCGACGCAATCAAGCCCGATCAGATCGGAGTGATAATATTCCCCGTCTTCAAGCGGCGGCAGGGCCGAGCGGTCGACCTGGACCAGTGAGCCGCGCAGCGCTTCCGCCGCAGAGCGGTCCGCGACTCCGGAAAGCCTCGCGATCGCACCCGACGATCCGGTGCGGACGCTCTCCAGCTTTCTTTCGACATCGCCGACAAAGACGCTCCTGTGGCGAGCGAGATTGTCGACGCTGTCGGTGAACAGCTTCAGGCGCAGCTCGCCCTTGACGCCATGCGCTCCAGCGATGGCAGCAAGGGCGATGCGTTTGTCCACCCTCCCCCTCGATGGGGGAGGGTTGGGTGGGGGTGAAGGCGGGGCTGATTGCATCTTTTTCCAGGACATCACCCCACCCCCTTCCCCTCCCCATCAAGGGGAGGGGGGAAGATCACGCCTCCGGCTGCTCGGCCTTTTCGGCGCCCTCGGCCGGAGCGTCTTCGACTGCGCCTTCGGCGGGCTCGTTGCTCGACACGCCTTCATCGGCGCCCGGAGCCTCGGCGGCTTCCTGAGAGGCTGTCTCGGCACCCTCTTCCGGAGCGGCGTCGACCGACCCTTCTGCCGGTTCGTTGCTCGACTGGCCGAGATCCTCGGTGCCGTCGGTGGCAGCGGCTTCTTCGTTCACCGGCTCGGCTGCAGCTTCCTCGGCGGGAGCCTCAGCGGCAACCTCTTCAGCTGGAGCCTGGGCTGCAGCCTCTTCTGCCGCAGGCGTTTCCTCAACGGGAGCTGGAGCCGCAGCGGCTTCGGCGAGTTCGGCGTCGCGAGCGGCGCGCGCTTCGGCACGCTCTTTCGCTTTCTCGCCCGGCTCCGCCTTGTTCGGGTTGCTACGGGCGGCGCGCTCCTTGATCCCGGCCGCATCCAGGAAGCGAAGCACGCGGTCCGACGGCTGCGCGCCGACGGAGAGCCAATGCGAAATGCGATCACCATCGAGCTTCACGCGCTCCGGCGAATCCTTGGCCAGAAGCGGATTGTAAGTGCCGACCTTTTCGATGAAGCGGCCATCTCGGGCCGAACGGCTGTCGGTGACCACGATGCGGTAATAGGGCCGCTTCTTCGCGCCGCCGCGCGAGAGCCGAATTGCTAAAGCCATTTGAGTAGTTCCTTTCTCTAATTCGTCATTTCTTTGAGAATTTGTCGAAACCGGGCGGGAGGTTGAACGGCGACGCGCCGCCCAGTCCCGGAAGGCCGCCAGCACCGCCAAGGCCGCCGAGGTCGGGCATACCTCCAGCACCGCCGAGGCCGCCCAAACTGCCCCCTCCACCGAACATCGCCGCCAGCTTGCCGAAGCCGCCCATCTTCTTGAGCCTCTTCATCGCCGTGGACATTTCCTGATGCATCTTCAGCAGCTTGTTGACGTCCTGGACGGTCGTTCCGCTGCCCTTGGCGATGCGGATCTTGCGCTTGGCGTTGATCAGCTCCGGCTTCGACCGCTCCTTCGCGGTCATCGAGCTCATCATCGCTTCGAGGTGGACCAGTGCCTTGGAATCCTGCGCCTTGTCGACCGCCTGCTTCATCCCCTTCATTCCGGGGAGCATGTTTGCCAGCGCGCCGATTCCGCCCATCCGCTGCATCTGCTGGATCTGCGCGCGAAGATCGTCGAGGTCGAACTTGCCCTTGGCCATCTTGGCCGCGAGCTTCTCCGCGTCCTCGACCTTGATGGTCTCGGCCGCTTTCTCGACCAGGCTGACGACGTCGCCCATGCCGAGGATCCGCCCGGCGATCCGCTCCGGGTGAAAGGCTTCGAGCGCATCCAGTGCCTCGCCGACGCCGGCGAACTTGATCGGCTTGCCGGTGACCGCCCGCATGCTTAGCGCAGCGCCGCCCCGCGCATCGCCATCGAGGCGGGTCAGGATCACGCCTGTCAGGTCGACATCGGCCGAAAAGCCCTTGGCGACGTTGACCGCGTCCTGGCCGGTCAAACTGTCCACAACGAGCAAAGTCTCGGTCGGGCGAGTCGCCTCAGCGACCGCCTTCATCTCGCTCATGAGCTGCTCGTCGACGTGAAGCCGCCCGGCGGTATCGAGCAGAACAATGTCGTAAGCCTGCAGCTTCGCCGCCTGTACCGCACGTTTGGCGATCTCGACCGGCTGCTGTCCGGCGACGATGGGCAGCGTATCGACACTCGCCTGCCGACCGAGCACCGCGAGCTGCTCCTGCGCCGCCGGCCGCGCAACGTCGAGCGACGCCATCAGCACCCGCTTGCGTTCCCGCTCAGACAGCCGCTTGCCGATCTTGGCGGTCGTGGTCGTCTTGCCCGAGCCCTGAAGGCCGACCATCATCACCACCGCTGGCGGGTTGACGTCGACCCGAAGCTCCGACGAATCCGCGCCAAGCGTCTCGACCAGCTGGTCGTGGACGATCTTGACGACCATCTGTCCCGGTGTGATCGAGCGAAGGACCTCCTGCCCGACCGCTTTCTCCGTGACCTGGTCGACGAAATCGCGAGCGACCGGGAGCGCGACGTCCGCCTCGAGCAGCGCGACGCGCACCTCGCGCATCGCCGAGCGCACGTCGGCATCGGTCAGTGCGCCGCGGCCGCGAAGCTTGTCGAATACGCCGGAAAGGCGATCGCTCAGATTATCGAACACTCAAATCTCCCAACATGCCGGAGCGGCCCAAATGGGAAGCCACAACGCAAATCGCGCCGGCGGACGAAACCTCGTCGGTCGGCGTGCACCCGCAGGTGCTCCAGTCATGTGTTGTCGAAAACGACGCCGGGCGCTTAGCCCAAGACGTGTCCGGGCGCAATCCGCGGCTTAATGGACGCTTCCGAGCACTTCCTCGCTCGAAAGGGTCGCAATCACCCTCTCGACCTGCCGCCAATAACAGAAGCGCACGACGTTCTCATTGTCGCGGCTTTCCTCGGCGCGCGCGGCAGCCTCGAATCCGGCGTCGTCGCCGAAGCGCTCGATAAGGTCTGCGGCGTCGGCGAGGGCCGGCCGGCCGGAAATGAAGGGCGCGTCCATGCCCTTGCATTTAACAGCATCGGGTTTCGCGACTGACGACGAGCATCGTCAACAAGCTGCTAACCATGCTCCGCTGGCATGAGCGGTCCTCGTCTGCCATGGGCGCCTCATGGCTCAGAAGAACAAGCTCGGTGGCGGCTGTTTCCTTATAATACCAATCCTGATCGGCTTCATTGCCGGAATGGCGACCGGCAACGCCTATCGCGGCGTTCTGATCGGTACCGGCATCGGAATCGTGCTTGCAGTCGCGATCTGGCTGATCGACCGTTCGCGCAAAAGTTAGAGCTTCCGTCCGGCCCAGATCACCCGGCCGATGCAGTGGATGTCGTCGATGTCGCAATCGGGCCAGTCGGGATAGGCGGGGTTGTCGGATTGTACCGTGACCCGCCGGCCCGCCGGGTGGATCGCCAGCCTCTTCACCACCAGCACATCGTCCGCGCGAAGCACATAGATCCCGTCGCGCAGACGATCCATGGAATCGCCGAGATCGACGAGAATGTCGTCGCCCGAATTGAGAGTCGGCGCCATCGAATCCCCGTCGACCCGGATAATCGAAAGCTTGGGCGGCGCTGATCCCGTCAACGCCTTCAGCCACCTCTCGTCGAACGCAAAATACGGCCGCGAGGCTTCGCCGCCTGTGATCGCTCCAGGACCCGCGGAAGCACGAACGAAGCTGCGGTTCACGGACACGAGGCCGCTTGGCTGCTCCGCTGTTTCGGGGCCGCCAAGCATGGATTCAGGAATTGAGAAGTACCGCGCCAGAATTCGCCGGTCGGACTCGCTCAACCGCTTCGGAACGCCGCGCCTGACGAATTGCTGGATGTAGGCGGGGTTGCGGCCGAGCATCCGCGAGAGGCCAGCAAAATCCTCGCCGCGCTCTGCGCACAGGCTCTCTAACATTCGGCGCGCATCGGCATTCATGGTTGTTGCTGCTTTAAGCATAGGAAATAGCCTAGACAAGTAGGAAACGCATTGGAATTTAGTGTGAGGCCGAGTCGCCAGAACCAAGGACATCAAAAGTGTATCTGCTTCGAGAAGTCGAGAATTTT
>Ga0157369_10002209_pt1 | contig 23445 bp, 17 predicted proteins | sample C25metaG_FD_113461 | JGI IMG/M metagenome (GOLD analysis project Ga0157369, IMG submission 113461) | Corn rhizosphere microbial communities from Kellogg Biological Station, Michigan, USA - C2-5 metaG | ecosystem: Host-associated > Plants > Roots > Rhizosphere > Soil | place: USA: Michigan... | reverse complement strand
GCCGAACGCGCCGACACCATGGCGACGATGATCCAGGAGAGCTGCCATCCCGTCGGCCATCCGCCCGCCGCCAGCATCGCTCCGCAGAGCGCGAATGGCAGCACGAAGACGGAGTGCTCCCACTTGATCATCTCCAGCGTGACGCCGATGTTGCGGAGGACTGGCACGTATCAATTCTACAAAACGACTCACCGCCGAGACACAGAGAACGCCGAGTTCGCTGAGAAACTTAGATCGTAGGCTGATCGCCCAAAATGCTCTGCGGACTTGGCGCGCTCTGCGGCTCGGCGGTGAAGGCTTTCAATTCGGCAGTTCGGCAATTCGGCAGTTCGGCAATTATTTCTTTCTCTGCCGGATCCGCACGTCCACCGCCACCACCCCGTACTGATCGCGCACGGCCACCACCGACACGTTCCGGTTCACGTTGTATTCCATCTGGATGACCTGCTGCTGCGCCTGGGTGACGTCGGTGATGTACGTGAGCGTGATGTTGTTCGACACCTGCTGCTCAATGGTTACGCGCGCGGTCGGGTTGCTGGTGGCGGTGCCGACCTGCGGATCGATCTTCACGCGGCTGACGCCGAACAGCCTCTGCACGCGATTGCTCACCACCGAGTTGATCGCCTGGCCAAGGATCGCGCTGGAGGTCGTGTCGCTGAAATTGGCGTTGGGCTGCGGCGATGTCAGGTCTTCGCGCGTGCGTCCGAAAGCCAGCAAGGCGTAGATGTCCGCGACCGGAAGCGGCGGCTCGGAGCGGTAAAGCGTGGCCATGTGATCGAGCGGGCCGTGCAGCCCGAGAGTGACGTCGTAATCGCGGATGTGCGCGGTGAGGTCCAGGTTGAGGATGGGATCGATGCGCGTTGGATTGTTGAACGTTACGTCGCCGCGCTCCATGTGGTAACGCGTGCCGTTGAAGAAAACGTCGCCCTGCGTAATGTTCACGCGTCCCTGCACCACGGGCCGCAGCGGCGTGCCGCGCAGCCGCAGGTCGACGTCGCCGGAGACGCGAGCCAGCGACGTCTGCACCTGGAGTTCCGGCGTCGACAGAATGTGAACGTCGAGGTGCAGGTTGTTGAACGGCGAATTCTGGTCGGAGATGGTCAACGGCTGCCGCACGCCGGCGAGGTACACCGAGAAGTCGTAGTCCGGATTCAGCGAGAAGCGCGTCACCATGACGGTGCCGCTCAGCACTGCGCTCGATGGCGAACCGGTGACCTTCAGGTTCAGGTTCCCCATCGAGCTGACGCCCGCGGGGTAGCGGATGCGTATGTCGCGGCCTGTCGCAGTCAGGTTGAAGTCCGGATTGCCCGAAAGCCCGACCGAACCGCCCAGCTCGATGAGCCCGCCGCCGGTGCGCGCGCTGACCTGCTCAAACGTCACGCGATCCTGGCTGAAAGCGAGCGTGCCATTCATCTCGGAGAGTCCGTTCGGCAGGTCGGAGTGCGCGATGGCGGCGTTGGTGACTTGGACCCGTCCGTTCAACAGCGGCCGGCTCAGGGTTCCCGACGCGCGGAGCGTCATCGACAACTGCCCGGACGAGCGCAGCGCCGAATTGATGGTGTTGAGGATCTCCAGGTTGATGCGACCCTCGGCCGAGCCACTCAATGCATGGTCGCCTGTGAGCGCCAAGGTTCCGCTCGCCGACAGGTCTGTGTCGGATCCGACGATATGCGCCTGCTCGAGCCGAAGCACGCCGTTCTCCAGCGTCATGTGAACCGGCTCGTGACTGGCGAGCTTGACGTTCTCCAGCTCCGCCGAGACTTCGCTCAACTCGGCATCCAGCGACAGCTGCCGGGGATTCTTGAGCGGACCCTGCAGGCGAACGTCGCCGCCGATCGACGAGTGTCCCGTCACTCGCCCGCGGAGATAAGCGCGCAACACCGGATCGATGTCGAACTGCGAAAACGTGAGGTGGAGGTTTGCCGGAAAGTCATCGCGCAAGCGCACGTTGCCGTTCAGCAGCAGCGCCGTGTTCTGGAATCGCGTGCTCCCGGTCACGCGCATTTCCGTGCCTTGCGTGACCGCATCAAGCGCGATATTGCCCACGTGCTCGGTGTTGATGACCACGTTTTCCACGCGCAGGGTGGCGTTGATCACGGGTTCAGACAGAGTCCCCGAGCCTTGCGCATTGAACGTCGCGATGCCGGCAACGCTCGCGCGGGAAGACTGGATGGCGTCCAGCTTGCCCAGGTCGATGCCTGTTCCCTTCAGGTTCAGGCTGAAAGCCTGGCTGCGCAGGTTGAACGAGGCGGCTCCGCTGATGCTTCCCGGCGCGCCGGTCATGACCAGGTTCGTGAAGTCGGCCACGTGATTGCGCAAGTCGAGGTTCGCGGCAACCGACGTCACCAGCTGGCCATCGACACGCGCGCTGTTGAGCTGGATCCGGCCGCGAGCGCGCGGATCGTCCAGCGAACCGGTGGCAATGATCGACAGGTTCGCGCTTCCGGTGATCGGATAATTCGTGCCCGCAATCTTCTGCAAGTCGGCCAGGTCCGTGTTGGTCGCTTCCAGGCGCGCTGTAAACGGGCTGTAGTCGGTGAACCGGTAATGATAGAGCGAAGCCTGCGCGTTGCCGCTGATGCGGGCGGGCCCGCGTTGAAGCAGCGCGCTGCGGACGTTCACCTGGTTCCCAGACGCGGACAGATCGGCCGACGCGTGGTCCCAGTGCAGGCGAATCTCCCGATAGCCGGGAACCGCTACCGGCGTGGTCGTGGGACGCGCGTTCTTCTGCACCACCTGCGGCGCCGTGGTCGGCGGCGCTACCGGAACGTCGATGATCGAATCGAAGTTCGTCAGCTCGATATGGCCATCGACGGACAGGCCGCTCAGCGGACCCGACACGCTCCCGGTGAACTCGGCCGGGCCAAACACCTCCACCGGTAGGCGCTCTGAGCCTGCAAAGGCAACGATCGTCGACCGCAGCTCATGCGGGCTGCTGCTCGACGCCTTCACCTTTAAATCGACAGCGTTGTTGCTCAGCGTTCCGGTGGCGGCCACGCGCGATGCGGGCGTCGCCAGGTTGAACTGCGACACGGTCAGGAGGCGTCGCGCAAGGCTGTACGCTCCGTCCAGGCGCGCGGTGACAGGGATCTCCTCCGCCGTAGCTTTTGCCGGCGGGACGACATCGACGGTGAGCCGGGCGATTGCGTTTCGAGGCGACTCGTTCCATTGCGCGTCGATCACGCCGTTCGCAGTGCCTACCGGGTGGACGCCATCGAGGCCGCGCGTGCGCGCCATTGCGGCACGGACGACCGTCGCCAACTGCAAGCCTCGCACCGCAATTTTCGCCGATCCGTGTTCTACAGGCCGCTTGCCGTTCGTGCTCCGCGCGCCGAGCCAGTTTTCGTCGGACACTTCGCCCGTCGCCGTACCGCCCAGCGCATGCACCACCAGGTCCCGCAAGGACACGCCGGTTTCGTTGATCGTGAACGCCGCGCCGCCTTCGATTCCGGGAACATTCAGCCGCTGAATCTCGATCCCGCCTTTGCGGATCGTCAGCTTGCCCTCCGACGCCATCGCCGCGCTGCTGATGTTTCCTTTGCCGTCGATCTCCAGCGATCCCGCGCGCAATTCCGGCACGCGCAATACGGAACCCGCCTCGCGCACGTCGAGACTCGACTTGTATTCGAACTTGGCCACCGGGTCCTGGAAGCGCTCGATCGTGCCGCTTGCATCCAGCCGCGACTGACCGCTGGCCACATGCAGCGACTTCACCTCGAGCGCCGTTTGCCCAAGGCTGAACTCCGCATCCGCGCGCGCCGCCATGGGACGCAGGCCGCGGAAGTTCATGTCCACCTTGCCGACCGCGGCGCTTCCGTCGTAGCGGTGCGCGGCCCCGACCCAGGAGAATTGCGCGGTCACGTCGTTGCCCGAGAAGTCGAACGGTATGCTGCGCTCGTTCCAGAGCAGCAATCCTTCGTGCACCACCGTCTTGCCGATCGCCAGCGCCAGCAGCCGCTCGATCGGAGTTCCCTGCGACCGCTTCTTCGGAGACGGAATGTTGGTCGTGCCGTCGGCGTAGGTGATCACGTGGACGGTCGGCCGCTCCGCCTGGAGGTAGTTCAGCCGGATCTCCTGGCGGAAGAACGACACGATTTCCGCCTCCAGGTAGAGCCGTTCGATGTGCAGCAGCGGCACGGCTTCCACCGCTTCGCCGCCGTGCAGCGTGATATCCCGCGCCTCGAACTGCAGTTTTGAAACATCCCAGCGGAGGCTGCCGATGGTGGCTCTGCCGCCGGTGTCGCGTTCCAGTTCCGCCACGATGCGCGACTTCACCAGCTCGTTGAACGTGGGCGACGTCAGGAACCACGCTGCGAAGATCGCGCCCATGACCAGCACGGCGCCTGCGAACGCCTGCCAGAATACGCGTCGCTTGCGCGGGATCGGGTTGGTCGTCTCGTCGGGCATTATTCCTGGCCGCGCCCTCTCGCGGCGTTGCTGGCGGCCGGTACGGACGCGTCCGGCGCGCGCACGTCGATCTGCGCCTGTGCGCGAAGCGCTTGCAGCCAATTCGACAGCAATTCGTCCACCCGCTGCTCGGTGAGGATTCGCTCAATTTGCTCGCGAACCTCGGGCAGCGGCTTCTCGGCAGCGCCGGTCGCGCGCAGCTTCGCCACGTACTGCTCGCTGTAATAGCGCTGGACGGCGTCCGGCTTGGGTCCCGCGTCTCGCGCGAATCGCATTTCAATAAAGCGAAGCTGGTTGACCTGGCGGCGCACATGCTGCGTCACCACTTGTTCGCTCAGCCCGTATTGACGTAGCGACGCAGCCCACGCCGCATCGTCCTTCGCGATCTGCTTGCGGATCTGATCGACCGCCGCCTTGATCTCTTCCTCGTTCGCGGACACGTATTTCGACGCCGTCATCTGCTGCTCGATCAGCGCCTGGTCGATAAGCCGCTCCAGCGCCGCTCCGCGTTCTGCAGCAGCGGTGACCGGCGCGTGTCCGTTCACGAAAGCCTCGAAGCGCAGCTCCTCGTCCCAATCGCTGGCCAGGATCGGCGAGCGGTTTACCACCCCGACGATGCGGTCAATCACCTCGCCGCCCGCTGCCGCGGCCGCCATCACGACGATCAGGATCCAGAGTCGCTTCATCAGAATGTCTGTCCGATGCTGAAGTAAAAATTCCAACGCGAGATCGTGTGGACATCGCCCGGCACGTGCGGCACCGGTACGCTGAAGCGCGTGTCCGCCACGCATGAGTTGATGCAGTAGCGCGGGAAAACCGTCGGATTGAGGTTGTAACCCACATCGACGCGCACCGGCCCGATGGGGGTCTTGTATCGAATGCCCGTACCGACCGCGTGCGACGTGTAATTGAAGCTGCACTTGTTATCCGACTGCGCCTTCCCCACCCACACTCCCTTGAAGACATCCACGTAACCGATGGACCGGCAGTCGCTGAAGTTCGGCTGTCGCACGCGCCCGAGGCTCGGCCAGATGTCGCCCGGGTTGTTGAATACGTTGCCGGCATCTTCAAAGAGGACAAAACCCATGTTCTGCCCGATGAACGGCAGCGACACCGGTGGCGTCCGCAGTTCCAGGCTGTTGAGGAACATTCCGCCGCCGCCCAGGGGCGTGCCGAACGACAGGTCTCGCGGCCCTGCGCCGTTGAGGTCGAATCCGCGAATCGAGTTCGCTCCGCCGGCGAAGAAGCGCTCGGGCAAAGGGATGAACGGCTGCTCGGTGCGCTCTCCGGTGGTCGGATTCTTCAGCAGTCCGCCGAACGGCTTCGCCAGTCCGAGTCGTGTCTGGCGCGCGAACACCCATTTGTTCCGTCCAAACTGCTGGTATGTGCTGTTCTGCACGAAGAACCGGTTGAAATTCGTCTCCGAGCCGAACCACGATGTCGCTGTGCCGAAGTCGGCAGTCGTGAAATTCCCTTTGTGCGAGTCGATCGGATTGTCGCGCTTGTCGCGGATGTAGCTGATGCTCGGTATGCCGACGCGTACCGGCGCGGACAGGATCGGAATCTGCTCCACATCGATGATCAGCGTGTTGTCGATCGCTTTCACACGGCGATAGGCGAAGCGATACACCATCGACGTGATCGCCGAAAGCGACTGCTCCACCGCGGCTGCGGCTTCCACCCGCTCCGCGGTAAACGTCTGCACGTTCCGCGAGTGGTCGTAAAGCGTAGACAGCGTCAAGGTCATGTTCGGACGGCTGAACCAGTTCGGCTGCTCGAAGCTGAGCTGCGCCGTTTGCTCCAGGCGTCCGAGGTTTCCTTTGAACACCAGCGTCTGGTTGCGCCCGCGGAAGTTGATGCGGGTCACGCCCAGTGACACGCGCGGGCTGGCGGTCGGCTGGCCCGTGCTGAATAGTTTCGCGAACTGCGCCAGGCAGCTGGTGCGCAGCTCCGGCACCAGCGAGCTCGGACACGCCTGGCTCGGGCTGCCTGTCTGCACCTCGAACCCGAATCCGTAGTTGAACGTCCAGCGCCGTGCTTCGTCGAAGTGCACCAGCAGGTTCTTGCGCTCCGCCGCGCCGTCCGGATTCTGCACTGCCAGGTCGACCGCGCTGAACAGCCCCAGGTTGTAGAGATCCCGTTGCGTCGTGAGCATCTGCGACTGGCTGAGCGGGTCGCCGTCCCAAAGCTTGAATTGCCTCGCCACCACGAACCCGCGCGTGTAGTGCAGGCCTGAAAGCAATACCTTGTCGACGAAGACGCGTTCCCCTTCGCTGATGGCGTACGTCACGTCCTGCTTGTTCTCGCCATCGGCCTTGACGGCCGTGTCCACGCGCACCGCGGGGAAACCGGCGTTGAAGTAATAGCTCAGCAGGACGTCGCGATCCGTCGCCAGGTTGGCCTCCGAGTACGGCTCACCCGGCGCGCTGGCCAGCATCCCTTCCAGTTCCTCCGTCGAGAAGCTCTTGTTCCCGGTCACGTGCATCGACGTCACGCGGAACTGCGGCCCTTCGCTGACGTGGAAGACGACGCGCAAGTCGCCAGTGTGGCCCTTGTAATCGTCCACGATCTCGGTGGTGACTCTAGCCTTGGCAAATCCGTTGGTGTGATAGACGTTCTCGATCGACTGCGTGTCGCGTGCCAGCAGCGCTTCGCTGAACCGGCCACTCTCCAGCAGCCAGCTGCTCGACTGGCTCAACATGCGCTCTCGCAGCAGCGCATCGTCGAAATAGTGATTGCCGTCGATCGCCAGCGACACCAGCGAGTGCTTCTTGCCTTGATCCACCGTGTACACGACGCTGCGATGTTTCTTCGCCGGATCGAAGTCCGATCGCCAGTCCACCTTGGCGTCGAAGTAGCCCTTTTGCTGGAGGAAATCGCGCAGGTTGCGCTGGCCTTCGTTGAGCAGGTCTTCGTCCACTGCGCTCTCTTCGAAGGCGGGCACCAGCTTCTTGAGCCGCCGGTTGCTGATGCTTGCGCCTTGCACCCGGATTTCGATCGTCGGCCCACGGTCCAGCCGGAAGCGGTAATCGAGCTTGTTGGTCTCGCCGTGGAACACCGTTTGCGCAATCGCCACCTGCGCCTCCAGCCGGTGTTCGCCCTGGTATTTCCGGCGGATCTTCTGCAACGCGCGGTTGGTGCCGTTGAGGGTGACGCGATCGCCCGGATGGATGTGCGCGATCTCCTCGATATCGGCGAGATTGAACCCGGCGTCGCCTTCGACCTTGATCTCTCCCACCCGCGCGGGCGGCCCGGCCACAACGTGGAACGCCACGTCCATTTGCTGCGTCGCCGGATTCGGCGTGTGGGTCTCGGCAATCGTCGCCTTGTAGTAGCCGTGATCTTCGAGGACGCGCTTCACGCGAGCGATGCCGCTTGTCAGCTTTTCCTGGGTGAACAGCTCGCCAAGCTGCAGCTTGGTGGCATTCACCAACTGATCGATGTTGGGAGGATTCGGCGCCTTGTCGACCGTTACCGAGCCGATGAAGTAGTTCTCCGTGGCAGCGAAGACCAGCGCAACCTCCCCGCTGGATGTGCGGTCGGCGCGCACTTCGATGTCGGCAAAGCGGCCCGTGCGATAAAGAGCATCAATGCTCTGCCGGATCTTCTCGCGGTCCAGCGGCTCGCCCGCCTTTTGCGACACCAGCTCCTGGAGCCGTTCCTCCGGCATCTGTACCAGGCTTTCCACCCGCACCGACGCGACCTTCAGCCCTTGGTATTGGTTGATGGGGCTAAGCCCTGCGGGTGGAGACGGCGCTGCCGCCTGTTGAGAAGGTTCCGCACACAATTCCGCAGTCCCGCAGTTCCGCAGTTCGGCAGTGTCCTGGCGCACGCGTGCGCCCGCGGACGCGCCCAGCAGCGCCACCACCGTCATTCGCAAAATCCATTGCCTGAATTGCGACGGCAATACAGCCTCGTCGATGAAATCGGGATGCGGGTCCCCAGCCACGTTCGCCGTCCGGCCGGGAGTGACAATGCCCTGTGCCACCGACACTTATAATACTTGCTGAAACTTCCACATGACCGTTACTAGCGAAGAACGCTACTCGCGCCAGATCTTGTTCCCCGCCATCGGGCGTGAAGGCCAACAACGGCTCGCCGCCGCTCGCATCGCTCTTGTCGGGTGCGGCGCCACCGGCTCGGCCCTGCTTGGCCTTCTGGCCAGGGCCGGAGTCGGCTTCATCCGCGTGATCGACCGCGACTACGTCGAGCCCAGCAACCTTCAGCGCCAGACGCTCTTCGACGAGCAGGACGCCGCTGACGCGCTGCCCAAAGCCATCGCCGCCGCCCGCCAGGTCGCGCGCTTCAACTCAGAAATCAAGATTGAGCCGCACGTTGCCGACTTGCGCCCGGAAAACGTCGCCGAACTTCTCGACGGCGCCAGCCTCATCCTCGACGGCACCGACAACTTCGAGACCCGCTACTTAATCAACGATTTCGCCGTGGATCGTGGATTGCCATGGATTTACTGCGCCGCGGTCGCCAGCTACGGCGTCACCCTTAATGTCCTGCCCGGCGAAACCGCCTGCCTTGCCTGCATTTTTCCCGAATCGCCGCATGGCACGGTCGAGACCTGCGACACCTCGGGCATTCTCAACAGTGCTGTGAATGCCGTGGCTTCGATCGCCGCCACAGAGGCCCTGAAGCTGCTGGTGGGAGCGCGCGATAAAGTCCGCCGCACGCTGCTCTCGCTCGACGTCTGGCACAACGACCACGCGGAGATCGGCGCCGCCAAGCCGCGTCCCGACTGCCGCTGCTGCGCGCAGCGCGACTTCGTCCACCTCGCCGGCGAAGGACGCCCACACATCACGCTCTGCGGCCGCAACTCCGTCCAGATCCACGAGCGTCACCGTCCCGTCGACTTTGCCGAGATGCAAGCCCGCCTCTCCGCCCACGGCCAGGTCCGCCACAACGAGTTCGTTCTCAAGTTCTGGCGGGACCCCTACGAGATGACCCTCTTCCCCGACGGCCGCGCCATCATCAAGGGCACCACCGACACCGCCGTCGCAAGGTCCCTATACGCCCGCTTCGTCGGCTCGTAGAGATGGCAAATGGCAAATGGCAAATGGCAAATGGCAAATGGCAAATGGCAAATAAAGCTAAGGCCGCCGAATACGAGATAAACGCAGATTTCTTCTGTTTGTCCTGATCTGCGTTCATCTGCGTTAATCAGCGGCCAGAAGTTGCTTTTGCTTTTGCCCTTTGCCATCTGCCATCTTTGCGTCTCCTTTTCTCCTGATCTGCGTTCATCGGCGTTCATCAGCGGCCAGAAGTTGCCTTTATTTTTGCCATCTGCCATTTGCCATCTGCCATTTCGTGCTGCCAACCCGCAGTAACTCTCCAGTAATCAAATATCCCATACATGCCGGCTGGTGCCGGTTGGGAGTCTCTTTATGCGGTGGCAACTGTTAACCCTCTTTGCAATGGCAAGTCTCGCTGTGGCGCAGACCGCGCAGCAACCGGCGGCGCCGTCGACTTCGGGCGTCGTCATCAATGGCGGATACGCCTCCACCCCGGTCCAGGCGCCCACGGTCCTGACGCCCCATGTGACGCTCGGTATCGCGTCCCCGAACCCTGTAGGCGCAACCAGTTCCGCCGGCGGGCTCCAGGTTGGCGCCACCAGCGCGGCCATTCCGCCGGCCGTGACGCAACAGCCGATCGCCAATGAAGCGGTCGTCAGCAACGGCAGCGTCAACGCCGGCAACACGCGTACCGGAACCGGCCCCGTGGCGACCATCGTCGCGCCCGGTCCTCAGGGCACGAGCGCCGCGCAGGCCAATGGTGAGACTTCGAGCACGGCCGTCTCCGGAGTAGCCGTTCCCGCGGAGTCGCAGTCCATCGACGTCGCCGCGGCTGCCCGCTACTACAAGGAACATCACCAGCGTGCCGTCCGCACCTTCACCAACGACGACATCAACCGCCTGAATCAGCAGACCAACACGGCCAGCAGCGGCGCCAATTCCGCCCTGCCCGCGTCGGACATGAGCGCCCCGGCAGCCCCGGCGACGAGCAATCCGGCAGCGACTCTGCCGCAGACCGATCAGGCCAAACCGGCCCCGGCCGAGCCACCTGTCGCCCAGCCGAAGAAACCCGCGCCGTACACCCCGCCGCAAACTCCGCCGCAGTAAAAGCATCGCCGTAATCGCCGTAACCGCCGAAACCGCCGAAACCGCCGGAATTTTCAAAATTCATTCCGGCGGTTTTCATTTACGGCGCTTTTGGCAATTACGGCAATTACGGCGTTTCCGGCGTTTACGGCGATTTCGGCGATTCCGGCGTTTCCGGCGATTACGGCGATTGCTTGCCATCTGCCATTTGCCATCTGTAGCCTGTTCCCATCATGACTACGCCGGCAGCGGCAGCTCCTCCGCAACAGCCATCCCGCTTTTATCGCTGGGCCGTGCTCTTCTTCGTCAGCCTGGCGATGCTCGGCAATTACTACGTTTACGACTGCATCGCTCCGATCGCCGACCTGCTCGCTAAGCAGCTGCACTTCTCCGACTCGAACATCGGGCTCCTGCAGGCGATCTACAGCATTCCTAACGTCTTCATGGTCCTGATCGGCGGCGTGATCGTCGACCGTATCGGCACCCGCAAATCCATCTTCCTCTTCGGTGTCATCTGTCTCGTTGGGTCCATCATTCCCGCGCTCTCCGGCTCGCTGTACATCATGGCCGCCGGACGCCTTGTCTTCGGCCTCGGAGCCGAATCGCTGATCGTTGCCGTCACCACCGCCGTCGCCAAATGGTTCCGCGGCAAGGAACTCAGTTTTGCCTTCGGGATCAACCTCATGCTGGCGCGCTGCGGATCGTTCGCCGCGCAGTTCTCGCCAACCTGGGCGCGGTCCGCCTACGAGAATTGGCGCGATCCGCTGCTCATCTCCATCGGCTTCGGCTCGCTCTGCGTGATCGGCGCCGTCATCTACTGGATCCTCGAAGCCAATGCCGAGCGCCGGTACGCGCTCGCCGCCGGCACTACTGACAAAGTCGTCTTCTCCGACATCAAGAACTTCGGCGTTTCCTACTGGTACATCGTGGCGCTGTGCATCGTGTTTTATTCGGCCATCTTCCCGTTCGAGACCTTCGCCTACAAGTTCTTCATCGACGCGCACCACAGCACGCGCGAACTCGCCGGACAGCTCGTCGGCATGCTCACTTTGTTCACCATGTTCGGCACGCCCGCCTTCGGGCTGTTCGTCGACAAGCTCGGCAAGCGCGCCCTGCTGATGATGCTCGGCTCGCTGCTGCTCATCCCCGTGTACCTGATGATGGCTTACACGCAGGTTTCGCTGCGCGTTCCCATGGCGATGATGGGCGTTGCCTTTGCCCTGATCCCGGCAGTGATGTGGCCCTCGGTCGCCTACATTGTTCCCCAGGAAAAGCTCGGCACCGCCTACGGCCTCATGACCATGATCCAGAACATCGGTCTCGCCGGATTCAACCTGCTGGTCGGCTGGGCCAACGACTACTCGCACGCCGGCCCCGACAATCCCCGCGGCTACGCCCTGGGAATGTGGATCTTCTCCATCCTCGGATTCCTCGGCGTGCTCTTCTCCTGGCTGCTGCGCCAGCGCGAACTCGGCCCTCACGGCCACGGCCTCGAGACGATAACGACCGCCACGCAGAAGGCCTAGCCTTTGTCGTACAATCCGGTCCTCCTGAGACGTTTGTCGCCCCTTCGGGTGATCTTGCTTTTTTCAATTCGGCAGTTCGGCAATTCGGCACTTCGGCAATCTTCAGCAACTCAGGCAACCAATTCGCCGGAAATGCCGTCTTTTCAATGGATACATTGTGTCATCCGGGCCCCCGCACTCCAGCATTTTGTCTTCGCCAAGGCACGCTCCAATTAAGGCGCAGATAACGCGCCCGCAGAGGCTACGAATGGCAAAGAACAGCTCGACAGCCGCAGCCACCATGGTGCAGCCGAAAAAGCGTGAAAAAGCCAAAGTGACCAAGGTGTCTACAGCGAAGAAGACCGTCCTCGCGATCCCCGGCATGACCGAAGCCGAGGCCATTGATCGGGCCAAGGCCGGCGACGGACCGGCGTTCGAGGCGCTCTATGGCCTCCACAAGCGCCGCGTCTACTCGCTCTGTTTGCGCATGACCGGCAACACCGCCGAGGCCGAGGATTTAACGCAGGAAGCGTTCCTGCAGCTCTACCGCAAGGTCGCCACCTTCCGCGGCGAGTCCGCGTTTTCCACCTGGCTGCATCGTCTGGCGGTCAACGTCGTGCTCATGCACCTCCGCAAGAAGGGTCTGCCGGAAGTCTCGCTCGACGAGGCCATGGAGCCGCAGCAGGAAGACGGACCCAAGAAAGACATCGGCGCGCGCGACAACGTGCTCGCCGGTTCCATCGATCGCGTGAACCTGGGGCGCGCAATCGACAGTTTGCCCCCGGGATACCGCATCATTTTTGTCCTTCACGACGTCGAAGGATATGAGCACAATGAGATCGCCGAAATGATGGGCTGCTCCATCGGCAACAGCAAATCGCAGCTCCATAAGGCGCGCATGAAACTACGGGATCTCCTCAAGCTCAGCAGAGCCGAAAAGGCCGCCAAGCGATCTTGAGGATGGGAGGTTCAGGGAGAGAGCCATGACTTGCGCAGAGTTCCAGAAAGTTTTGCCGTACATCATCGAGAGCGGTGGCAACGTTGAAGAAGAGAGCCACCTCAAGACCTGCAAGATCTGTTCCGATCTCGTGCAGGACCTGCGCTACATCTGCGAGCAGGCAAAGCTCCTCGTCCCCATGAACGATCCCAACCCGCGCGTCTGGGACGGTATCCAGAAGTCGCTCGAGAAGGAAGGCATCGTCAAGCCCGGCAAGCCCGATAAGGGCGGCCCGCTCAAGATGACCGTCAAGGTAACCTGCGTCGGACTGCTCGGCATCGCCGCCATCCTGCTCGCCGCGCATTACTACACGACAGCGGTCGCCATTCTCCCCGTCCTCCGCTAGTCCACGACATCCCTCGAGAGACGCAGCTCGCTGCGTCTCTTTTTGTTTGTCTGTGACACTCAGTCCTCTATCACAAAGCCACTTTGCCCCGCGCCTTGCCCGCCGTATAACTGCGGCATGAAACGCCGCGCACAAACAGGATTGCTGATGGCGATTCTCGCGGTGTGGATTGTCAGCTTCTTTGCTCCCGCGCTCGCCGATGGCAGTTACGCGCTGCCGGGGTACAGGGCTGCGCTGTTTTCCGGCCTCGGCCTGTTCCTCGCCGCTCGGAACCTGATTTCCGGTGACCACAGCGACATTCTCTACCTGCTGTATGTCGGCTCATTCTGCTTCGCGAATGTCTTTATGATCTTAGCTCCCATCGCCTTGCGCGATCTGCGTCGCGGCCGCGGCAAGGCCTTTCTGGTCCTGATGACCTTCTGGGATTTGCTCACCTTTTCGTGGTTCTATTTTGTCCATTTCAGAGGAGACGTTGGCCCGATCCACTTCGGCTGGTGGATGTGGGAAGCCTCGCTCTTTGCAATGACCGCGTTCCTATCCATTGTTTGGTTTCAAGCACAGGGGAGACCTGTGGAGCGCTAATGTGTTTTGGTTTTTCGATTCCGGCGATTATGGCAATTACGGCGATTCCGGCGATTCGCAGCAAACTGCCACGGATGCCGCTCGCCTCATCGTTCTCCCCGCCGTCAAGATGCCGACCGGCCCCCGGCCCGTGCCCCGTACCCATTTCGACACCTCTATAAAGTCCGTCAAAACGGACACAAGCAGGCTAATGTAAGGGGGAACACGTCGCGAAAGTCGGTGGTCCAGCTCGCGTCGGAGATCCACCGCCTTGCGCGCCGGGAAACTTTTGTAGAGACGCAGCTTGCTGCGTCTTCGAAGTGAGGTCTGGATGCGCAGAATCTTCCCCGCCCTGATGGTCTTCGTCGCCGCCGTCGCTTTCGGCGCCAACACCACCGCCAAGGTGGTGGACTCCGGCACCTTCGGCATCTTCGTCGGCGGCAAGCGAATCGCCACAGAGAAGTTCGACATCCAGCAGCGCGGCGACGTCAGCGTCACCACCGCCGAACTGCGCTCCGACGACGGCGCCAACAAGTCCACCCAGTCCTCCGAACTCCAGCTCACCGCCGCCGGCGAACTCGTGAAATACACGTGGAAGGAATCGACCGAGGGTGCCAAGGCCATCGTCGAGCCCTCGAACGAATTCCTCGTCGAGCACATCAGCGCCGGGGACGGCAAGCCGCACGACACGCCTTTCCTGCTGCCCCACTCCACCATGATCCTCGACGACTACTCCTTCGCGCAGCGCCAGCTCCTCGCCTGGCGATACCTCGCCAGCATCTGCTCCACCGGCGCCCAGGGACGTCTTGACTGCAAGGGCGAGCGCACGCAGTTCGGCATCCTCATCCCGCAGCAGCAGTCCGCCGCCAGCGTCTATCTCACGCTGAAGGGAAAAGAGAAGATCTCGATTCGCGGCACCGAGCGCGAACTCAACCGCATTAACCTCGAGAGCGACGCCGGCGAATGGACCATGTGGTTCGACGACAGCAATAAGCTCGTCCGCATCCTCGTCCCCGACTCCAATACCGAAATCCTTAGGGATTAAGAAGGTTCACCGCAAAGACGCAGAGGCCGTAGAGATCTTTGGTCTCTGTGTCTCCGCGTCTCCGCTGTGAATTGTTCTTCTGCCCTCTGTCCCCTGCCCTCTGCCCTTCTTCATCTTCATGTAAAATCGAAAGATACCCATCGCACTTTGGTCTCATATGGCGAACCAGAAAATCCCTGTAGGTATCCTCGGCGCCACCGGTGTCGTCGGACAGCGTTTCATTCAGCTTCTCGAGAACCATCCGTGGTTCGAAGTCGCGTGGCTTGCCGCCTCCGAGCGTTCCGAAGGCAAGATCTACGCGGACGCGGCCTCGTGGCGCCTCGCCACGCCCATCCCTGACCGGATCGCGAAGATGACCGTCTCCCCGGCGAATCCCAGCGGCGCGCCCAAGGTGATTTTTGCCGCGCTCGACAGCGGCATCGCGAAACAGCTCGAGCCGATCTTTGCCGACGCCGGATGCGCCGTCGTTTCCAACTCCAGCGCCTTCCGCATGCAGCCGGACGTGCCGCTTTGCATCCCCGAGGTCAACGCCGATCACCTCAAGCTGATCGAGTGCCAGTCGTGGCGCAAAAAGTCCGGCGGCTTCATGGTCACCAACGGCAACTGCTCCGCCATCGGGCTCACCATCGCGCTCGCTCCGCTCGAACGCGCCTTCGGTCTCGACCAGGTCTTCGTCGTCACCATGCAGGCCGTCAGCGGCGCGGGATATCCCGGCGTGGCCTCGCTCGACATCCTCGGCAACGTCATCCCGTTCATCTCCAACGAGGAAGAAAAATTGCAGGAAGAGCCGCAGAAGATGCTGGGCCGCGTGAACGGCTCCAAGATCGATCCGGCTTCCTTCCGCCTCAGCGCGCAATGCAACCGCGTCGCCGTCGACGACGGCCACACCGAGTCCGTCTCCGTGAAGCTGAAGAAGAAAGCCTCGCCGGACGAGATCATCGCCGCCTGGCGCGAGTTCCGCGGCGCGCCGCAGCAGCTTGCCCTTCCCAGCGCGCCCGAGCAGCCCGTGATCTACATGGAGCAGCGCGACCGTCCGCAGCCGCGCCTCGATCGCGATCGTGGCGCCGGCATGGCCACCGCCGTCGGCCGCCTTCGCCCTTGCCCGCTCCTCGACTGGAAGTTCACCCTCCTGTCGCACAACACCATCCGCGGCGCTGCCGGCGCGGCCCTCCTCAACGCCGAAATCTTGAAGGCGCAGGGCTACTTGGGATGAAGAACGATTTCACCGCGGAGACGCGGAGCCGCTGAGAAAAGCAAAGTGGAAAAAACAAACTCCAAACCGCAAGAGCTTTCAAAGTCTTCGTCGAGTCTTGGACTTTGCTTTTTGCAGTCTTCTTCTCCGCGTCTCCGCGCCTCCGCGGTGAACTCTTCGTCTCTTGCCATTTGCCATTTGCCATTTGCCATCCCGCGGAGCGCGCCATGATTGTCATGAAATTCGGCGGCACCTCCGTCGAAGACGCCTCCGCCATCCGCCGCGCTGCCGAAATCGTCAAGACCCGCCTTGCCGACAAGCCCGTGGTCGTCGTCAGCGCCATGGCGAAAGTCACCGACCAGCTTCTCGCTGCCGGACGCGCCGCCGCCAACGGCGATCGCGACCAGGCCCTCGCCATTTCCCGCGGTCTCCGCGAGCGCCACTTCAACACCGCCGCTGAACTGCTCTCGGGTGGCCCACTCAAGCCGGGTGGCCCACTCAAGCCCTCTTCTGGCTTGAGTGGGGCTACCGATGATCCCCTCCAAAAACTCCACACCGACTTCGACGCTCTCTTCCATCGACTCGACGAGGTCCTGCGCGGTGTTGTAGCCATCGGCGAGCTCAGTCCGCGCACCACCGACTTCGTCTCCGGCTTCGGCGAAGCGCTGAATAGTTTGCAGGTCGCGGCTGCTTTTCAGGCCGCTGGACTCGACACCGAACACGTCGATTCTCGCGACGTCATCGTGACCGACGCCACCCACACTCACGCCGTCCCGCTGTTTGAGGAGACCGATGCAAGGCTTCAGCAGCGTCTGCGGCCCTTGCTCGACGCCCACCGCGTGCCTGTTATGGGCGGCTTCATCGGCGCAACCCGCGACGGCATCCCCACCACCATCGGTCGCGGTGGGTCCGACTTCTCCGCTGCCATCGTCGGCGCCGCGCTCGACTCCCAGCGCATCGAGATCTGGACCGACGTGGACGGCATGCTCACCACCGACCCCAACCTTTGCCCCGACGCCCACCGCATCAAGGTCATCAGCTTCAACGAGGCCGCCGAGCTCGCCTACTTCGGCGCCAGGGTTCTTCACCCGGCCACGATCATGCCGGCCGTGCAGAAGAACATTCCCGTCTACATCCTCAATTCGCGCAACCCGAAGTGCGAAGGCACGTGCATCACCTCGCAGGCGCCGCGTTCGAAGAACCTGTTCAAGGCGATCGCCGCCAAGAAGCGCATCACCATCATCGACCTGGTTGCCACCCGCATGCTGATGGCGCACGGCTTCCTGCGCGCCATCTTCGAGGTCTTTGACCGCCACCGTGTTCCCGTCGATGTCGTCTCCACCTCCGAGGTCAGCGTCTCGGTCACCGTCGACACCAGCGAAGCGATCCCCGAGCTTGCCGCCGACCTCGCCAAACTTGCCGACGTACATCACGAAGGGCACAAAGCCATCGTCTGCATCGTCGGAGAAAACATCCGCATGACGCCCGGAGTCGCGGGCAAGGTCTTTGGCGCCATCGGCGACCACAACGTCCGCATGATCTCCCAAGGCGCGTCGGAAATTAACATCACCTTCGTCATCGAAGAAGACGAGGTCCCCGACGTCGTCCGCCGCCTCCACGGTGCCTTCTTCGCCGACGTCGACCCAGAGGTCTTTGCGTGATTGAACTTGCCACCTGAGCGTCTCTTTCTTCTTCTGTCATCCTGAGCGCAGCGAAGGACCCCGAGGATGCCGCGCGCCACAAGTGCCGCTGACACGCTTTTCGGCCCGAATACCTCGCCCGGAGACCCCGATATTCCTCTGTGTCTCTGTGGTAGGTTTCGTTTTCCGACTGAGAAAGCCTGATTCTCTTTGTCATCCTGAGCGCAGCGAAGGACCCCGAGGATGCCGCGCGCCACAAGTGCCGCTGACACGCTTTTCGGCCCGGATACATCACCCGAAATTTCTCTGTGTCTCTGTGTCTCTGTGGTAGGTTTCGTCTTCCGACTGATATGAACTTCCTTCTCCTCGGCCACGGAAAAACCGGCTCGCTCGTTGCCGCCATCGCGCGCGAGCATGGCCACAACCTCACCGTCCTCCCGTCCGCCGAGAATCAGGCAGGCGCCGGCCTCACGCCCGATCGCCTCCGCGGCGTCGATGCCGTCATCGACTTCACCACTCCCGAGGCGGTTGTCCATAACATCGAAGCCTGTTGCCGAGCCCACGCCAACATCGTCGTCGGCACCACCGGCTGGTACGACGAGATCCCGCGCCTGGAAGAACTGGTCGAAAAGGCGGGCAACGCTCTTGTCTACGCCTCGAACTTCTCCATCGGCGTAAATCTCTTCTTCGATCTTGCCCGCCTGGCCGGGACTGCCGCTCGACACGGCTACGACGCCCGCATCGTCGAGCGCCACCACATCCATAAGAAGGACCAGCCGTCTGGGACCGCGATCTCCATCGCCTCGAAGCTCGTCGAGGCAACCACCGACGGCATCGACACGACCGCCCCGCAGGAAACGAATCTGCGACAGTGGCACTTCTCCATACCCATCGAGTCCATCCGCGAGGGCGAAATCGTCGGCGAGCACACCATCATCCTCGAATCCCCTGCCGACACCATCACGCTCCAGCACAGCGCCAAGTCGCGCCGCGGCTTCGCCGAGGGCGCCGTCGCCGCCGCCGAATGGATCAAGGGCAAAACCGGCTTCTTCGAATTCCACGACATCGTGGACCAGCTTTAGTTCCCGACGGTTTCCTCCGCGGCCTCCGTGTGACCTCCGTGCCCTCTGTGTTGTGCTTTTGTTTTTTCATCTGTGTTGATCTGCGTTCATCAGCGGCAAAGAAGTTGTTTTTGCTGTACTCTATCCCGATCTAACCGAGGGGTTCTCTCATGCAGTTGCGCGGTTGCGGCACAGCGCTGGTCACGCCTTTCAAGCACGATGGTTCAATCGATGAGCGGTCTCTGCGCTCGCTGGTCGAGTGGCAGATCGAGTCCGGCATCGACTTCCTGGTTCCCTGCGGCACCACCGGCGAGACGCCTACGCTCTCGCGCGAAGAGTGGCTGCGCGTCATCGACATCACCATCGAGGTCGGACGCAAGCGCGTGCCCATCGTCGGCGGCGCCACGTCCAACTCCACCGCCGAGGCCGTGAGGTCTGCCAGGGAGATCGCGCCGCGCGTGGATTACATCCTCACCGCCAACCCGTACTACAACAAGCCGACGCAGGAAGGTCAGTACCAGCACTTCAAAGCGATCGCGGAGGCGGTCGACAAGCCGCTCGTCATTTACAACGTTCCCGGACGCACCGGAGCGAATCTCGAGCCGGCCACCCTCGCGCGCCTGGCCGAGATCAAGAACATCGTCGCCGTGAAAGAAGCCAGCGGCAACATCGGTCAGATCGCGGAAGTCTGTAGCGCCGTCCCCGCCGGCTTTTCCGTTCTCTCCGGCGACGACAGCGTCACCCTGCCGGTCATTTCGCTGGGAGGCGTCGGCATCATCTCTGTCGCGTCCAATGAAATTCCGCGCGAGATGGCGCAGATGACCCGCGCCGCTCTCGAGAACCGCTGGGACGACGCTCGCAAGATCCTGCGCAAGTTCCTGCCCCTGATGCAGGCGAACTTCATCGAATCCAACCCGATGCCGGTGAAAGCCGTTCTGGCCATGATGGGCAAGATCGAGGAAGTCTACCGTCTGCCCATGGTTCCCATGCGGAAGGACACGCGTGCCAAATTGGAACAGATCGCGGCCGCCGTCGGCCTCGTAGCCTCCGCCCACGCCGCCAGCTAAACCCCGGTCGCTGCCGCCTATTTCCCTTCGGCTCAGCGACTTCCACGTCCAACTATTGCTTTAAGACATTGATTGGCAATTGTTCCACGTGGAACAATTTGTCTTCCGGGGGAGCAAAATTGTTCCACGTGGAACAATTTTGCATTTATGCCGCGAGGACGGATTGGTGCTCGTGCAGGTGGCGGACTCGCCAATACAGCGCTTCGTACTGCGTAATCATTTGCTCGGAGTTGAACATCTGCTCCGCGCGATGGCGGCAGGCGTAGGAAGAAATCTCCTCAACGCGACTCACAGCCTGCGCCATTTGGTCTGCTCCATCCACCAGCAATCCGGTTCTCCCGTCCTCAATCACTTCCGGCAACGCGCCGCGCCGGAATGCAATCACAGGAGTCCCGCAGGCAGCGGCCTCCATGGCGACCAGCGAACTGGTCTCGTCCACGAGACTTGGGATCAGCACAGCCCGCGCGCCCGCCAGCAGCTTCGCCTTGGTTTCAAAGCTGGGCCGCAGGAACAGCTGAACGCTGCCGTGACCCAGGTGCGGCAGGATCTCGCGCTCGAAGTACTGTTGGTGATAGCTGAAGCTGTAGATGTCACCGGCGATGACCACGCGCATGCCCAGCCGTCGTCCGACCTCGATCGCAACGTGCGCGCCTTTCTCTTCGCAGATGCGGCCCAGCCAGAGCAGGTAGTCGTCCTTACTCTCTCGAAACGGAAAGCGGCGGATGGCGATGCCGTTGGGCACGGCTCCGATGGCGCAAGCGACGTCATCGAAGGTCGATCTCTGCGCATTCGAAACGCAGTTCACGAAAAGATTCGGCGGCGTGGAGCGCAGCGCATCGCCATAGAACTCGCGGCCGAGATGCGCGGTGAGCAACACTGGTTCGGGCACGGCGTCGGCCAGCGTCCAGAACGACCCTCCCTTATCGTGAACGAGGTCGAACGGATGGCCGGAATCGCGCGCCACGCGCAGGGTTTCGAGCACACGCGTGTTGTGCACGACGTCGACTTCGGCGAAGGCGTCGACGCCAGGCTCCGGCACGCCCGTCGGCACCATGCTTCCCGCTACCCGCGAACCGGCGCAGGCGACGGTCACGGTTTCGTGCCCGCGCGACGCGATTCCCTCTTCCACGACGTGCAGCATCTGCTCTGCGCCACCACAGCTGTCCGGCCCGAGCTTCACCAGCGGATATGCGACGTAGAGGATCTTCATGTCAATCGGCGGAAGCCTCATGGCGGCCGCTCCCGTGGTCGGAAAGGAACCTTGAGAACTCAGCGCAGAGTTGCGATCCAGTCATCGGCCAGCGCCAAGCTTCGTAGTTGAGGACGCCCGGAAGCGGCGGGCGCGAGTAGTCGTACGCCGGTTGAGGACGAAAGCGCTCGACCTCGAGTTGGAATTCGGCAATGACGTCGCGCTGTGACTCATATGCGTTGCACATGGCGCGCTTGCGTGCGAGTTCGGCCGAGGTCAGCACGATCGTCGCTTCCTGCCCCTCGTTTGAGCTGAATTCCTGCCGCACCGTTACACCGTCGGTGGAGCGGTGATACGCCGGCATCTCCCAAACGGGGACACCGGATTTGCTGCCGACCCACGCGGCAAGAAAGCTGCACGTATCGTGGTCGGGGTGCCCGCCTTCGTAGGCGAGGGTGAGGATGGCGCCGGGACGGAGTTTGCGGACGCAATCGTCCAGCCGCTGAGACGCGCCATCGAGGTGCCGAAAGAGCTCCTGGTCTGCCCAGCCGCTTCCGTCGTCCAGGAACTGATAGTGCCTGACCCTGGCCGCGCGCATCGCGTGCTCCACCTCGCGCGCGCGGGCGCCGGCGTAAGCCTCGCGCGATCCGTAGCGCGACCAGAAGAACGAGTCGCAGGGCGCGCCGTCGGTAGCGAAGATCACGATCGCCTCGCGCATGCGCTGCAATAGACCGCCGCAGCAGATGGCTTCATCGTCGGGATGCGCCACCAGGACGACCGTCCGCCCCAATAGCGGGTCAGGCTCCATGCCAATTTGTGATGCAGAAGCGAGGCGGTTCGGCTGTTTACGCTTCCATCAATCGACGACGTGCCGGCAAGGTCGCCCGGTCGTCTATACTGCGCGGAATGCAGAAAGTACGGGAACAGATTGAACGGCTGGCTGCGGCGCCGGCGGACAAGCTGGACCGGGCTGCCGCGCGGGCGGCGTTTCTTGAGCTGCGCGGGCTGCTCGACGCGGGCAAGGTCCGGGCGGCGGAGAAGGCCGACGGGCGTTGGCGCGTCAACGTCTGGGTGAAGCAGGGGATCCTGCTGGGGTTCAGGATTGGGGAGATTGTGGAGTTCCCTGTCCGAAATGCAAATGCGGGCGAGTCACCCGCCTCCACACAATCACTTTCCTTCGTCGATAAGGACACGTTCCCGGTGCGGCGGTTCGGCACTGGCGACGGCGTGCGCGTGGTGCCGGGCGGGTCGAGCGTGCGCGAGGGCGCATACCTGGCGAAAGGCGTGATCTGCATGCCGCCGATGTACGTCAACGTCGGCGCGTACGTGGACGAAGGAACGATGATCGATTCGCACGCGCTGGTCGGCTCGTGCGCACAAGTCGGCAAGCGAGTGCACTTGAGCGCAGCGGCGCAAGTTGGCGGTGTGCTGGAGCCGGTGAACGCGTCGCCGGTCATCATCGAGGATGATGTGCTCGTCGGCGGCAATTGCGGGATCTACGAGGGCACGCAGGTCGGCGCGAAGGCAGTGCTGGGGTCCGGCACGATCCTGACGCGATCGACGCCGCTGTATGACCTGGTGAAAGGCGAGATCTACCGCGCGTCGGGCGATGAGCCGCTGCGCGTGCCGGAGAATGCGGTCGTCGTACCGGGGTCACGAGCGGTGACCAAGGGCAAAGGCCAGGAGTGGGGCTTGTCGTTGTACACGCCGGTGATCGTGAAGTATCGGGACGAGAAGACGGATCGTAGTGCGGCGCTAGAAGACGCGCTGCGCTAAAACGTCGTTGGTCGTTCGTCGTTGGTCGTTGGCCAAGTTCAAAAACCTGTACCTGAGCAGCTGAAGCCGATATCTTTCAAGGCAGAACGGCACCGCAAAGCCGTGCCCGTCCGAAAGCATTCATGAACTCAACTCAATCGACTAATAGGAATCGAACAGCCGGAACGCAGCGAACACTGCTGATCGCGTTCTTCGCCGTCGCGTTTGTGGCGGCGGCGTTGGGCGTAGCGAAGCAGTACGGCGCTGCGGTCCCGCAGGCAGCGCTTGCGTTCGCGTACTGGGCAGCGCTGGCGGTGTTGCTGGTGTATGCCGGGATGCGGCGGTCGCTGACCACGTGGATCTTCTTCGCCATGCTGCTGGGCGCGGCGATCGGATACGACTTCCCGCACGCGGCGACGAACCTGCGCGTGGTATTCCAGGTTTTCCTGCGGCTGATCAAGACGATCATCGCGCCGCTGCTGTTCGGAACGCTGGTGAGCGGCATCGCCGGACACGCCGATCTGAAGAAGGTCGTACGGATGGGCATCAAGGCCCTCATCTATTTCGAAGTCG
>Ga0157369_10002208_pt1 | contig 23445 bp, 21 predicted proteins | sample C25metaG_FD_113461 | JGI IMG/M metagenome (GOLD analysis project Ga0157369, IMG submission 113461) | Corn rhizosphere microbial communities from Kellogg Biological Station, Michigan, USA - C2-5 metaG | ecosystem: Host-associated > Plants > Roots > Rhizosphere > Soil | place: USA: Michigan... | reverse complement strand
CTGGAACATGGCGACCGCGAGCCGGTCCATGCCGAAGGCCACGCAGGCGGTGTGGGCCGGCGAGCCGTCCGCGGCGCGAATGCCCCAGGCGAGGCCGAAATGGTCGCGGTGGTAGTTGAAGCTCATGCAGGCGGTCGGCTTGTCTTCGTCGGAGCGCAACGGCACCAGCAGCTCGAACTTGAGCTGTTGCTGTTTCTGGCTCACCGCCTTCATCTGGCCGACTCGCCCGAAGAACGGATCGTTGGCGTAGTCGATCGCAAACGGCAGCCCGAGGTCGCGCGCGATGCTTTGGGCACGCTCCATCCAGCGCTCGCGAAATTCCGAGACCTGATCGGGGGCGCCGATGCAGACATATTCGCGCATCCGGAAGGACTGCAGACGGTCGAGATGGCGCGACGGCTCGCGGCGGAAGCAGTCGGCGGCGACATCGAAATGCCAGCCCTGCGGCGGCACCGGCCCGCGCGCGGCCGCGATCGGATAGACCGGATAGCAGGCGGCCGGCGACAGCACGAGGTCGGACGGCGTCAGCGACGTGGTCCAGTCGCCGCCGACCTCGAAGCGGCTTACGGCGGCGTCGATCTCGCGCTCGCCCCCGTGCAGCCCGCAGACGCAGCCGAGCAAATTCGGGAAGCTCTTGAGGTAGCCTGACCTCTCGACCTGCGCGCGGCTCATGACTGGCGGGAAGCGCAGCACCTCGGCCTCCGGTTCGCGGTACTTGCTGATAAGGGCAGCCAGCCGCTGCACGATGTCCTCGTAGAGTTCGGTGCGGGCATAGACGCCTTCGGCGCCTATCCGGCGGAACAGGACGTCGGTGAGGTGATCGAGCGGATCGGCCTGTTCGGTGAAAGCTTCGGACTTCGTGGATAGAAAGGCTACGTTCATGGTGGAGGCTTCCTTTCGCGCTTTTCGTTCAGTCTCGCAGGCTGGCCGGCATGGCGCTCATCAGCGTGGCGGCAGCCGCATTGGCGAGGATGCGGTCGTTGTTGATCATGATGGGCGCGGAGAGCGCGTCCCGCAGATAGCGACTCATGGTGAACTCGCCGTCATTGCGGTAGCCGGCGAGGCCCGTCGTGCGCATCGCGTGCATGACGGTCTCGACCGCGAGTTCGGAGGCCTGGACCTTCAACAGCGTGATCTGGGACTGGAAGTCGAGTGAGGACAGCGCCCGTTCGTCGTGTTCGTTGCGGGCGAACGCCTCCAGATTGACGGCGATGAGAGCGCGAAGCTTGGCGAGTGACATCTTCGCCTGGGTGAAATGGGCGGCTGCCGGCGGCATCTGGCCCCCCGAATTGCGCGCCGCCTTGCGGACGAAGAGCTGGGCGCGTTCCACCGCCGCGGCAGCGTTGCCGGCCCAGACCGAGGACCAGTACAGATGGGCCACGGGCGTCATAGTCTGCGCATGGATCCGCTCATAGGGCGCCGGGAATATCTGTTCGGCGGAACCCTTGAACTCGAGCTTGAATCCGGCGCTGCAGGTGCCTCGCATGCCAAGTGTCTGCCATCCGACTGTCGGCTCGAGCGTATAGTTGTCCTTGACGATAGCGAGCAGCACCTGGTCGGAGCCCGTGGCATCGCCGTCGCGGCGTGCGATGGTGACGATGCCGTCCGCCTGTGCGCCATACGAGATGACCGTGGCGTCGCGCGACAGCGATATCGTGCGGTCGTGGTCCGCACGTTCCACCGCCGCGGATGAGAAGCGGATGTTGCCACCATTCTGGCCTTCGGTAGTCGAGGAGGCCATCAGAAGCTGCTCGTCGGCGATGCGGCGCAGGAGCATTTCGTGCCAATGGCTGCCGATGCCGTGGCGGACCAAACAGGCGATCTTGGTCTGATGCATTGCGAAGATCATGCCGGACGATGCACAGGAGCGGCCCAGCGCGAAGCACATTTCGGCGATTTCGGTGGTCGAGGCGCCATCGCCGCCGAACTCGACCGGAATCTGGGCACCGAGAAGCCGTTCCCGTCGCGCCGCCTCGATGGCCTTGTTCGGAAAGCAGGCCTCGCGGTCGACCGCTTCGGCCGCCGATGCAGCCGCCGCGGCGACGGCCGCCGTACGCTGCTGGAGCGAGGCGAAGGGGCTCTCTTCCCTGTCCCTGGCGTGATTGCGGAATGTGGCGTGCTGCACGTTCATGGTTCAAGGCCTCCCGCCACTTGCTCCAGACCACCTCCGAAGGACAGGCGGTCGGCGCGACTGCAATGGCGGCAATGTTAACCGAGTGCGACTGCGAAGTCGGTGGCGCGGAAGTGGATGTCGGGGGCCGCACATTCCCAAACGGGTTACCCCCGCAGTGGAGCTACAGGGGCTGGTCGCGGTCGGCTATCGTCGCGACGAAGAGCCGCGTCGTTGCGTGCGCACGCTGGCCAAGGAGGCCCGATCGATATGGATATGGAACCATCCACCGCGGATATCCGCAGCCGCATTGTGACCGTCATCGGAAACATCCTGAAGCAGAATGCCATCGTCGCGGACATTCATCCGGAGACGCAGCTGGTGGACATCGGTCTGAACTCGATGGACATGGTCGCCCTGATGCTCAGCGTTGAGGGTGAGTTCAACATGATCCTGCCCCAAGACGAGATCACACCCGAAAATTTCAAGTCGGTGCGGACGCTGGAATCCATGATCCTCAAACTCGGCCTGAGTGAAACGAGCGATGTGCGGATGCCATCATGACGGCCGGCACGCTCGAACAGGCGTCGGACGGGATTCTGCGGCGGATTTCCTCGACCGTCGGACCGATGACGGCTGCTCGCCTGGCGAGTGCGGCCTCGCCGGCAAGGACCTCGTCGGCGAAGCTCTGGCTCAAAGCCATTGGATTGACTTCGCGGATTGAGGCCGAGCCGCAGCGGCTGTTCGCCGACGTGGTGGAGGGATGGGCGCAGCAGCAGCCGCAACGCCCGGCGCTGCTCTCGGACACCACCAACTTCACTTACGAGGAGCTTGCGGCGCGGATCAACCGCTATGCGCGCTGGGCGATGCAGGTCGGAGTGGGACCCGGAGTTACCGTCTGTCTATTGATGCCGAACCGCCCGGACTATCTCGCCTGCTGGCTCGGCATCACCAGGGTCGGTGGCACGGTGGCATTGATCAACACGCGCCTCATCGGTCGCTCGCTGGCCCACTGCATCGAGGTGGCGTCCGCCGACCACGTCGTCCTCGCCGCCGAGTGCGCGGAGGCGTTCTCGACGGCGCGCCCCCATTTATCGCGCGTGCCGCGGGTTTGGGCCCTCGGTGGCTGCGACCTGGGAGCCGATCTCGAGACGGCGCTGGCCGAACAGGATCCGCGGACGCTCGCCGTGTCCGAGCGCAGGGCAGTTGGAATCGACGACCGGGCACTCCTCATCTACACCTCGGGCACAACCGGGTTGCCGAAGGCGGCGAACGTCAGCCATCGACGCATCCTATCCTGGGGCGGCTGGTTCGCCGGACTGACCGAGGCTTCCGTCGACGACCGTCTCTATGACTGCCTGCCGCTGTATCATTCGGTCGGCGGCGTCGTCGCGCCGTGCAGCATGCTCCGTGCAGGTGGTTCGGTCGTGATCGCCGAGAAGTTTTCGGCAAGCGCATTCTGGAACGCTGTCGTGCGGTTCGACTGCACCATCTTTCAGTACATTGGCGAGCTCTGCCGCTACCTGTTGCGGGAACCCGCTCCGGAAACCGGACATCGGCTACGCCTCGCGGTCGGCAATGGACTGCGTGCCGACATCTGGGAGAGGTTCACGGAGCGCTTCTCGATTCCCCGGGTCCTCGAATTCTACGCGGCAACCGAAGGCAATTTTTCGCTTTTCAACGTCGAGGGAAAGCCGGGCGCGATCGGCCGGATACCTCCGCTTCTGGCGCATCGCTTCCCCGCCGCGATCGTGAAGGTCGATTGTGTTGATGGTCGTCCGGCGCGCGGCTGGGACGGGCTCTGCATTCCCTGCGGCGTCGGCGAGGTCGGGCACGCGATCGGACGTATCGGAACCAGCGAGGACGGCGGCGGCGCGTTCGAGGGTTATACCGACAGGGCGGAGACCGACAGGAAGATCCTGCGCAACGTGTTCGTGGAAGGCGACGCCTGGTTCGCCACCGGCGACTTGATGCGGCGCGACGATCAAGGCTACTTCCATTTTGTCGATCGGGTCGGCGACACGTTCCGCTGGAAGGGCGAGAACGTAGCGACCGGCGAGGTGAGCGACGCGATCCGGAACTGTCCCGGCGTCGTCGACGCCGCGACTTACGGCATCACCGTTCCCGGCTGCGACGGGCGCGCCGGCATGGCCGCGCTGGTGACGGAGGAGGGGTTCGATCCTGCGGTCCTTGCCAAGCACCTAGGCCGGCGGCTGCCGCCCTATGCCATCCCGGTCTTCCTTCGGCTGTGTCGCACGCTCGACGCCACCGAGACCTTCAAGCAACAGAAACAGCGATTGGTACGGGAAGGATTCGATCTCTCGATCGCGGACGATCCGGTGTTTTTGCGCCATCCCGCAGACGGCCTATACCGGCCGCTCGATGCAGCCGTCCGCGCCCGCATCGCAGACGGTGGAATCAAGTTTTAGAACGCAAGGATTAGGACGCAAGGTCGAAACGCAAGCGTTTCTTCGAAGAATGAGGTGTTCCGATGTCGGTCAGATCACGGATTTTCGTCGCCATGCAGCAAATCGCCAAAGAGCAGAAGGTCACCTTGCCGCCGCTCGACGACGAGCTCTCGCTGCACGAGACCGGATTTGATTCGTTGGCCTTTGCGATCCTGGTTGCGCGGCTGGAGGATGATCTCGGCGTCGATCCGTTCACGATCTCCGAAGACGGCACTTTCCCGTCGACGATCGGCGAGTTTGTCAGAGCCTACGAGAATGTTCCCGCGTGAGATCTGCGCGCTGCGCGACTATCTCGGGCCGGAGCCGCGTGGCCGCACGCTGTCCGATGTCCGCGACAAGGCATCACTGACCGGTCTGTCCAGTTTCGGCTCGCTGGCTGGCCCCGTGCGCAAGATGTCAGGCCGTTCCGTCCTGATCGCTACGTCGAGGCAACTTCTGGCCGCGCTCGCGATGATCGAACTCGACGGCGTGGCCCGTCGCATGCTGCTCTGTCCGCCGGATCTGGAACCGGATCGCCTTCCAGTCCTGCTTGATAACGCCGAGATCGATACGATCGTCACTGACCGTCCGATGCACGGGTTCGACACCCGCAAATATCTGGTCGTCAGCGTCGGTCTGCCGGCCGAGCGGGCCGCCGCTCCTTCCGTCAGCGAGCAGGCGACCGAATGGCTGATGCTGACCTCGGGCACGTCCGGACTGCCAAAGATCGTCCGGCACACATTCGACGGGCTCGCCGGCGCGATCATCGCCGAAGGAGCCGCGCGGCATCCGAACGCGACCTGGGCTACCTTCTATGATATCCGCCGCTACGGCGGGCTTCAGATATTCCTGCGCGCGGTGATCGGCGGCGGGTCGCTGCTGCTGTCGGAATCGGGAGAGTCGCTCGCCGAGCATGTGGCGCGGCTGCGTGCCGGTGGTGTCACCCATATTTCGGGGACGCCATCGCACTGGCGCAAGCTTCTGATGAGCGGGGCGGCCCACGGGTTCTCGCCGCGCTACGTCCGCCTGTCCGGCGAGATTGCCGATCAGGCGGTGCTCGACGGGCTGGCGAAGATGTTCCCGCAAGCCTCGATCGGCCACGCTTATGCCTCGACGGAAGCCGGCGTCGGTTTCTCGGTGGACGACGGACGCGAGGGCTTTCCAGCCTGCCTGATCGGGCAAAATCGCGAGGGCGTCGAGATGAAGCTTGTCGACGGATCCCTGCGAATCCGTTCACTGCGCACGGCACGCGCCTATGTCGGTGTCGCGGCTCCGCCGTTGGTTGACGCGGACGGTTTCGTAGATACCGGCGATATGGTCGAGCTGCGCTCCGATCGCTACCACTTCGTCGGCAGGCGCGGCGGCATCATCAACATCGGCGGGCTGAAGGTGCATCCCGAGGAGATCGAAACCACGATCAATCGGCATGTTGCAGTCAGGATGTCGCGTGCGCGCGCCCGCAAGAGCCCGATTACCGGCTCCATCGTGGTCGCCGACATCGTGCTGGCCGACGGCACGCCGGCGGACCGCCAGGAGACGATCCGAAGTGAAATCCTGGCCGGTTGCAAGGCGATGCTGGCGGCGCACAAGGTGCCCGCCGTGATCCGCTTCGTCGAGCGGCTCGACGTCACCGCGGCAGGGAAACTGGCGCGTGCCGATGCCTAATGTCATCGTCACCGGCGGCAGCCGCGGCATTGGCCTTGCAATTGCGCGCCAGCTCGCCATATCCGGTCGCTACAATGTCATCGCGGTTGCCGTCACGAGAGTCACCGGTGCCATGCTGACGGTTGACGCCAGCTATACCGCATGACCGCGGCGGCGGGCATATGCTGCTGTTCAACGCGAGCACACTTTTTGAGAAGCGACCCGGCAGTCGACTAGCCCGCCTGGGTATCTGCTTCGCGCTGGCAATGCGTGGCGCGCGCTCAAGCCACGACGTTCTCCACCTGATCGTGGACCGAGATCGCCCTTGAGGTCGCCCTTGCGCGCTCTCGCTCCAGAGCTTGCATGCCATTGCGGTGCAGCCATAGAAGTCCAACGGCGAGCTGTCGCAGGTCATTTCTGCTTGGACCGACCGGAAGCCGTCTGGCACGACGCAGGGCATCGGCAGCTTGTGTTTCCAAGGGAGACAAGTTTCCCTCCATGAGCCTGTGAGCGCCGGCAGCAGGAGCGGCCGCCCATGCTGCCGGGAGCAAGAGCCAAGCGGCTCTCTATTTACGAGACCGGATCGCGGCCTCGGCCCTCAAGTCGGCATCTTTGCGAATGAGACGCTCGATACGAGGCAGCTCGGCGTGATTTGCTTCCGCGACCAAGGCTACCGGCTCGCTGATTTGCTCGGTCTGTGAGCTCAGTCCGATTGCACTTGGTATCCGACCCGCGATGGCGGGAGACAATGGCGGTGCAAGGGCGCCGGTCGGTCCCGACAGGCATCCGTTGTTCATCCCCCAGATCGCTGCTTGCGTGCGATTATGGACGCGAATCTTGCGAAGGATTGCCTTGACATGCACCTTCACGGTGGCCTCGGCGATATCCATTTTTCTCGCAATGCACTTGTTCGAGGCGCCTTCAATAAGGCAGCGTAGAATCAACTTTTCTCGAGGTGAAAGCTGTGGCGCCGGGTCGTCAATTTCCGTCATAAGAATCTTCTGCTTGTCGTCCTCGCTGGGGCTGTCGTCGCGCAACTGATGCCGCTCGGGGCCGAACACATACGAAACAAATGCGGGCGGCAGGACTGTTTCGCCCATCATCACCAATTCCAGGGACCTGAGGAATGCATCGCAGGTCATGACGTCGACGAAGCAGCCGTTGGCCCCCGCGCGAAACGCCGTGACCAACTCCTCCGGGCGATAGCGGTCTGCCACGATCACTATTCGTCCATTCGGATAGCTGTTCCTGAAAAACTCGATCTGTCCGGCCGCGAAACCAAAATCATCGTCGGTATGGACAATCAGAAACAAAGGGGTGTCCGCTTGTACTCGAGCGGGCAATTCATCGGCGGATGCTATTGAAGCTATGATGCGAAAATTTGCTGAGTGGAGAATCTTGGCAATGCCGTCTCTAAGCAAACTACTTTTTCCAATTATTGTGGTCGCAAACGAATGACGCTTACTCATGGGTACTCTCCCAGCCTGGTACAAAACTGCACACTTTTCCGGCGGGTGACCTCCAATTTGTCACCCGTCCTGTCGATTTTCTGGCGAACTAGGGATTGTTTTGTTGTTGGTATGCTAACGGTGATGCGGCTTCAAAAGGCAACTCTCCCCTTTATGGCAATAGCTTTGTTGATCATCAGTTTTTGAAAAAATCACTGTAGTCGTTACCATTTGAGTAACACTAAAGCTAAATCCATGATATCTCTATATATCTTTCGATATAGCCCGGCCGGTGCTTCACGGCTCTCGCTGTTAACTCCAAGTAGACGCTGTAGGAACCCTTGCTATTAACTCCAAGTAGATAGTGTAAGATTGGGAAGACTAGGAAGATTAGAATGTAGTCGGGCTTGGGCGAGCTCAACTTTAAATACAACCGGCTGGGATTTCGGGGCAGAAATGCGAAGATTATATGGACTATATCCGCATTGTGATTGCACACCCACATCCAGTGATCGTGCGAGGCTTGAGCAGTGTGCTCGAGGCGCAGCGCGAATTCAAGATTGTGGCACGTTGTACTGACGTTGCCAGTTGCATCGAGGCGATCCGGCAGTTCAGGCCGCAAATTACCATAGCGGGCATCTCCATGCCTGGCATCGGCGGGTTGGAGATTCTCGCCTTTGCAAATTCCGAAAGCACGTCTACCCGGGTGGTTCTTTTTGCCACCGCCGTCGAGGAGCGCGATCTGCAGACGTTGGCAGGCGCGGGAGCCTGCGCTGTCGTCCCCCAGGACGTGGACCTTGATATCCTCGTGCAGGTCGTGCGGCAGGTTGCAGGTGGTCAAACGTTGCGCTCACCCGATCCGGGCGCGTTTGAGGAACAACAGGCGGTCGTGGAGAAGGTTGCGCCGTCACTGACGGACCGCGAGCGACAGATCATGCGTTTGGTATCTGAAGGGCTGTCGAACAAGGAAATCGGGCGTCGCCTGAATCTTACCGACGGCACGATCAAAGTTCACCTTCATCATATCTTTGAAAAGCTCGAGGTCACGAACCGGACGGCACTCGCTGCCTTCGCCATGTCGCAGGACGATCGTTCAAGCTTTTCTGTCGACGATTGAGGCTCCCGGCAACTGCTCGCCTGCGCACTGAACGGCCCCGCCGTTTACCGGACACGGCGGGGCCGCATGCCGCCGAACCAGGGGGGGTCGTTGTTGGAGGTCCGGGAGGCGTTACCGAGTTTACTTTCGAGGCGCGCCCGACGCGAGCGCGCGACAGAGGTACTCAAGCAAACCCGCTCATGCCTGTGATTGCCTGTGCGCGTTCAAGTCAGGACAAGTCCTCTTCCAGCGGTCGCGGTCACGGCTGGCCGTGACTGAAATAGGCGGGGCGGCGGGAGCCGCCGACGGCCATCATCGGCGCAGCGATCGGCGCTTACGAACCGGGGTATTGTGATCGTCCCAAATTTGGCAGCGAGGAAAGTGGCACTCAGCGTTTTGAGTGTCGCGACAATGATAGGCATCTTCCATGCTGCAGGGCTTCGTTGTTGGCGGACTGGCTGACTGCTCGTGCATCGCATCGGCGAGCCAGCGCATGACCTCTTCGGCGAAGAGATCAACCTGAATCGGCGTCTCGTCGAGCAAAATATCATACCGCATCGCGACGCCTTTTTGCCAACCCGCAAGTTGCACCCTGATGCGTCTGCCGCGGTGCGACACATCAAGGATCGGTTTGATCGCCATCGCCGTCATCCTGTTGGAGGATCCGATGCTTGCGATCGGCAAGTACGAGGACCCGCCGATGATTTAGACCCAAGCGCCGGGCCTTCCCGCCAGAATGCTCTGGAGCTTGCAGTCATCATGCTACAACACGCTGAGCCATAGGAGCAAACAGCGGGTAGATGCCGGGTCGCGGCCTTGAATCGGCATCCTATCGTCGGAGGTAATCCCTTCGCATCGCGCCTCCGTCGGGCGCCGCCTCGACTGCTCGCGCGTCACAGGCTTGCTCATCTCCAAACTGCGAAAGGAGAGCAACACGGTTGGCCGGCGCATTGAGCGTACTATCCGAGAATTAATTTATCATGACGGCTGAACGTCCGCAGCCGGCTTCCGATACGTTACGTCGGCAAGGCCTCATGTGATGCAGGCAGCCGTTCCTCATAGACATCTGAGTTGAGGTCGGAAGCCCCTCCGCAGAACACCCGTTGATGAGGGAGATTGCGAGACCCGATGCGTCATGGCTCGAACTTCCCAAAAGACTCCAATTCGGCCTTCTCATCGTGCCTGACAACAAGCCTGTTGGCGGTCTGGCTTTTCTACCTTGAGTGTGAGTGCAAGTGAGTTGCTAGAGCTACGCTAGAGTTTTTTCTTTCTCATCGCGATCGCTGCTAATCCGAAATGGGTAGGCGAAGGGTCCTCCTTGCGAGGAATAGGATTCGTTGGCCCGGGAAGCCTATGATGCGCCACCAGATTGGGCCATCACGATATGCGACAGGTGGTCGAGAATGCACTCGGAGATCTTCAAGTCGTCATTCTCAATGATGACGTCGACGTTGATTGTCAAATCGACGGAGAAGCAGCTGAGGCACGGCTTGGTCAGATTCCGGTCATAGGCAAGTTCGCATGGAGACGACCTGCGCGTCTATGGATCGGCGCGGCTCTCCTCGCGACGGCGTGGGCATCCGAAGTCCGAGGCTCTTCCGAGGCAGCGTACCCGCAGGCAGATGCACGCGCCCATGCGCAACCCGAGATATCTGCTTCCGAGCCCGGATTTCGAGATCCTATTGGCGCTTTCGGCGCCGAAAGCGCGCCATCGAGCGGGTTGACCGCCAAATCGGTGCGGCTCGCGCAAGCGGTCCCGGATAATCCGGAAGACTTGCAGAAGGCACTCGAGCAGGAGCACAACAGGGCCGAACTGCTGGCCCGTGAACTCACGATCCATCGGCACCTCGAGATGCTGCTGACGTTGAAGCGGGCCCGTATCGAAGGGGCTAGCTCCAAGCAACGGTCGGAGAGTGAACGCACCCAATTGCAGGAAGACCTGCAGCAGGAGCGCACGCGCCTGAAGCAGGCAGCCGAGCGCGGCGCCACAGAGCTGTGCAAGGTATTGTCCGGTAGCCAATCAGAGCGGCCGGCTGGGGCAACCGATCTCGTCGCGCTGCAGACGTCGCTACAACAGGAGCACGAGCGGAGCGAGCGCCTGAAGCAGGATCTTGCGACGGCGCGCCGCGATGTCGCGACGCAGACCGCGTTGGCGTCCAAGGTGAGCAACGAAGCCAGCCAAGCGAAGGGGCAGGCGGAAAAAAATGCGGCCGAGCTGACAAAGTCCTTGCAGCAGGAACGAGAGCGGTCGGCGCAGCTCGAAAAGGATCTCGGGGCGGCGCGCCGCGATGTCGCGACGCAGACGGCGTTGGCGTCCAAGGCGAACGAGAAAGCCAGCCAAGCGAAGGGGCAGGCGGAAAGCGATGCGGCCGCGCTGAGAAAGTCCTTGCAGCAGGAACGTGAGCGCGCAGCGCAACTGGACAAGGATTTGGCGGCTGCCCGAAGTGATGCCAAGACGGCGCAGGCATCCAACGCGAGTCCGGATGCCGCAAAGTTGAAGCAGGTCGCCGATACGCGTTCCGCCGGACTGAAGGAAGCGCTGCAGAAGGAGCATGAGAGGGCCGAGGCGTTGGCAAGAGACCTGTCGACGGCGCGTGCCGCCGTCTACGCGTACGAAGCCCAGGCAGGTAAAGCCAGCGATCAGGTTGCGGAGGCCAAGCAGGCAGGCGAGGACAGCGTGACGGACCTGCGGAAATCCCTGCAGCAGGAGCAAGCTCGTACAGCGCGGCTGGAACAGGATCTCGCCGCGGCCCGGCGTGACGTCGATGCGCAAACCGCGCTGGTCGCCCAGGCAAGGGAGGATGCCGCCCAGTCGAAACAGGCGGCCGGCAATGGCACCGCGGAATTGAAACGCTCGTTGCAAAAGGAGCACGACAGGGCCGAGGAGTTGGCTCAGAACCTCTCGATGGTGCACACCGCGGTCTATACCTATGAGGTTCAAGCGCGTATGGCCAACGATCAGGCAGCCCGCGCGCAATCGACGTCGGACAGCGCGGCAGAGCTGCGAAAGCTCCTGCTGCAGGAGCAGGCGCGCTCGGCGCAACTGGAGCAGAATCTGGCGGCGTCGCGCCGTGACGTTGCGACGCAGACTGCGCTGGTGGCCAAGGCTAGTGCCGAAGCTGCTCAGCTGAAGCAGGCTGCCGAGCGCAAGCCAAAAGGCGTGCCTGCCGCATCTGGCGTTGCGACCCCTGTGAACCATGCACCCGCCGCGGCCGCGCGAAGCAACGCCACGCCAGATCCGCAAGGCGCTGCCGAAGTTACAAGATTGGTGGCGCGCGCGAGCTTGCTGCTCGGCCAGGGCGACATCGGTTCTGCGCGGATCGTGCTTGAACGCGCGGCAGAGACAGGCAACGCGCAGGCAAGCTTCGCGCTCGCGGAGACCTACGATCCGCTGATTCTTCGCAAATGGGGCGCCTATGGGACGCTCGGCGACGCGGCGAAGGCACGCGATCTCTACGCGAGCGCCCAGGCCGGCGGCGTCAAGGAGGCAAAAGAGCGGTTCGACGCGCTGCGTCGATGATTCCAGGTCAAGCAGCGGCAGCGCGAACGGAATTGGCGGTTCACAGGAGGGAGCTGATCCATGAATACATCTCGTGGGCTACGACCGCTGTTCGCGCTCGCGGCATTGATTCCACTGCTGCTGGCGATTCAGCCGGCCTCGCTCGATGCTCGGACGAAAACGACCAGGACCAAGGCCGTTCATGCGCTGCCACATCAGCCGCCGCTGCCGTCACCGCAAGAGACCATGAATGCCTGGACGATCGGTCTGGCCGGAGGCCTGATCGAGGGGGCGCCCATCCGCTTTGCCGCGGAGATCTCCCGTGTGGTCGACGACGGAGACAATCTGCATGTCCTGCCGATCGTGACGCGAGGACCGACAGAGAACGTCAATTCGTTGCTCTATTTGCGCGGCATCGACGCGGCGATCATCAATGCCGACGCGCTCGACGAGTACAGGAGCCAGGTGCCGGACATCCAACGCCGGGTGACCTACGTGCTCAACCTGTTTCCGTCCGAGCTGCACGTCTTCGTGCGGCCGGAGATCCAGAATCTGAAGGACCTTGTAGGCAAGAAGGTGAATTTCAACACCCAGGGCACGGCAGCAGCCTATTCGGGACCCTTGATCTTCAGCCGGCTCGGTCTCGACGTGCAGCAGACTTTCATTCCGCATCCGCTCGCGTTGGAGCAGATGCGCAAGGGCGAGATCGCGGCGGTGGTGTTCATCACGTCGAAGCCGGTCGATGCGTTCGTGCGCGGGCACTGGGATCCGGGGTTCAAGTTCCTGCCTGTTCCCTACGACAGCAAGCTGGAAGACTATTATCTGCCTGCTACCCTCGAGGCGAGCGACTATCCCGGCCTGATCAAGCAGGGCGAACATGTGCCGACGATTTCCGTCCCGACGGCACTGGTTGCCTTTAATTGGCCGCCGAATACAAACCGCTATGACCGGGTTGCGCGTTTTGTCGATCATCTGTTCTCGCGGATCGACAAGCTGCAGGCGCCGGGCTTCGATCCAAAATGGAAATCGATCAATCTCGCCGCGACGGTTCCGGGGCTTGCGCGGTCGCCCGCCGCGCAGGCATGGCTCGATGCTCATTCGCGCCCGACACAGGCATCGCAATGAGACGCGCTCTCCTCTTTGCCTCGGTCGCTCTCGCATTGATAGGCGGGATTGCGTCGGCGCAGGGGGGAGATGATGCGATGACGCAGCTTCGCGCCTGCTCGCTGATGGAACGCGCGGACCGGATGGAATGTCTCGACAAGCTGTCGCGGGCGCTTGCGCTGACTACTCCTCTCGTACCCAGGGAGGATCGCTGGATTATCAGCCAGACGAGCTCGCCCCTGGATTACTCGCCGATCGCCACGGCGACGATCTCATCGCGCGAGGTCGAAGGCGGCGGCGCGATGCAGTTCTCCATCCGCTGCCGTGAGGGACGCACCGAAATCGTGGTGACTGGACCAGCCATCACCGGCCGCGGCGATGATTACGCCGTCTCCTATCGCGTCAGTGGCGGCCAGCCCGTGCAGATCGCGGCGGCCACACCGGCGTTCGGCGGTGGCATCGCGTTCAAGACCGATGCGGCCGCATTGATACAATCGCTACCCGGCGATGGTGATTTCGTTCTGCACCTTTCGCCCCATGTGGGGCCATCTCAGGATGCCATCTTCTCTCTGACCGGACTGGAGAGGGTGCGCGCGAGGATCGCCGCTCCGTGCAGATGGCCGCACCTCATCGCGAAGCCCAATGACTGACGATCGGCGGAATACCACCTTTGGCAGGAGACGGATCATGAGCAGGTTTTGGTACACGTTGAGAGCAGGAACAATCGGCGTCATCGCGCTCCTGCTGGGCACCTCGCTATCTGCAGCGGGAGACTATTGGCATCCGTCGGGCACGCCTGAGCACGCAGCCGGGGAAGGACCGCGCACCACGACCAGGCATGCGGCGCCACCCAGGATCACGCTGACGCGCAACCGGACGGCGTTTGCGCTTATGGCCCAGTCCTCGGCCGCCAAGACAAAGGATCACGCCCTGATCCTGCAGGTGAATACCAACGATCCCGCGGCGATGAATCTCGCGCTCAACAACGCGATGAATGTCACGCAGTATTACAAGGACCTCGGTGAAAAGGTGAAGATCGAGGTCATCGCGTTCGGACCAGGCCTGCACATGTTGCGCGAGGATACCTCGCCGGTGAAGGCGCGGATCGAGACCATGGCATTGAGCGCGCCGGAGGTCTCATTCAAGGCCTGTGGCAACACGCGGGAGAACATGCGTAAGGCCGAGAACCGGGAGATACCGATCGTTCCACAGGCGCAAGTCGTCAAATCGGGCGTTGTGCGCGTGATGCAGCTTGAAGAACAGGGTTGGACTTACGTGAAGCCGTGAGCCGGAACGGTGGTCGATCGGCGACCGGCCAAAACCTCGTTGTGGCCGCCTTTGTCTCGAACCGAGAATAAGAAACACTAATGCGCGCCGGTTGCAGCGACCCCAGAGGTAATCAGCAACCTGTGTAGCGGGGATCGGGTTCCAAAGCCTCCTGTAGATAGGCGGTGCCGAACAGCAGAAGCTGTTCATCAGTTTTGCCCGTGGAGGCCAGCAATCGTATGTAATTCAATAGCTTTTCTTGGGTCAGCCCGCTGACCTCGCCGCTATAGGAACTCACAACGCTATCGACGATATTGTCCAAGGCTACACCGCAAAATCACCTTCTCGCCACATGAGCGCAGTGCAGCATTCGGGCCGCTGGTGGTCAATAGCCCGGGAGTATAAACCCCCAGCATATACGGGCTATTTGCAGGACTCGATCGCAAACGCGCAACGCACTCACCAAGGGATCGTATCGCAGGCCGCAAGCGCCTCCCGGTACCGCGATGCCTTCGCAAGCCCAGCGCAGCGAGCGCAAAAATTGTCTCGGCGTGTAATTTTCAAATGCTGATAAAGCCGAGTCCAATCAATACGAGCAAGCAGCTTGCCGCCGTGATCAAGAACCAGCGCTCAACGATGTCCATGGCCCCACCCTCACGCAAGTCTCACCGAAAGGAAATTCTGCGCCGCTGGTTCGGCGACCGTCTATATCAAAAGATAGTTTCTGGGATTAACTCTTCGTGCGAGGCATTCGGACTCGCTGTTCCATCGACTCTCGTGCATTGGCTAGCGCGGTGCAGCTTGCGGATACGAGGCATCCGCGAAATGCGCGGTCAGCGATGGATTTCATCTGCTCCCGGCGCTTGGCTCATTCTCCGGCAGCGTTCGGCAAATCATCTATATCCAGCGACATAACCCAAAAGAACCACGCCGAAAGCCTTGCCGGACCGCAGGTGTGTTTGGAGAATTTAGTGAGGACCAGTGGGTGATACTTGGCTCTCGCTACAAGGTAGATCCGAATGAATTGGGTTGAGCGCTCCTTCATGATCTCGGCCGCCACCGGATTCGTCGTCTTTGCGATGCTCATGGCGTGGCTGGCGACGGTGTAGTGATCGGGCGACGTGGGATCGACCAGGGCAGCATAGCGAAATGGGCGTTGGCACCTGCCGCTGTCGACAGGCGGCCGCCAGGCTTTCTGGGTGCCAAATATATGGGGCTGTAAGGACGCTACGGCCCAATTGACGGCACCCGATGCCGCACATCGTCTCTGCATTGCAGGTCGTTTTTCGCCCAGTTTGGCGCAGCCGCAACATGCGCCTGCAACGCACAATATCCCTATAAGCTTTGGATATAGCCAAATTGCCGCACGTCGCGTTCTCTCGGGCGGCCTGCAGGACGCTGCATTGCGGTAAGAGCAATACCTGAGACAATAAATCGCTGCGAAAGAGCCCCGATATTGGAGTAACTTGGTCAGGAAAGTGCTTAGCAGGGGACTAACCGAGGAGCGCATGTGCGGCGTTAGTGTGGTTATCGCGGACCGGCATCCCGTGGTTTTGCAAGGCCTGAGTAACGTGCTTGCTGCAGAGCAAGACTTCAGAATTGTCGCGCGTTGCAGTGATGGCGCGAGTTGCCTCAACGCCATTCAAGCTTTCGAGCCAGACATTGTGATTTTGGATCTGTCCATGCCCGACATGTCGGGGCTGGAAATCCTGATCTGGGCGAACGCCGAAGGTCATTCGACCCGGATCGTCATTTTCACCTCATCGGTAGAGGACCGCGATCTGACCGCGCTGGCCACAGCCGGCGCCTACAGCGTCATTCTCAAGGATCAGGAGCCCGAAATACTGGTGCAGACCCTGCGGCAGGTGGCCGCCGGCCAGAGGGTGTTGCCGCTGCCCAGTGCCGAGGAGGCCGTCAATCGAGCCAAAACCGTGATGACGGAGAAAGGCTTTGCGCTGCTGACGGAGCGCGAGCGCCAGATCATGCATCTGGTGTCCGGGGGATTGTCGAACAAGGAAATTGCGCGTCGGCTAAACGTGACTGACGGCACGATCAAAGTGCATCTTCATCACATTTTTCAAAAGCTCGACATCAGCAATCGGACCTCGCTTGCGGCGCTTTTTCGTAGCACGAGGTTCGTCGATCCACCCGTCGAAAGCCGGATGATCCCGGTGGACGGGAAACGGTCATAGCCACCCCCAGCCGTCCCGTTCTGCCCGCCGGCGATCTATCGCGCCTGCGTCAAGATGCAGCGCCGTTTGCTCGGCAATGCAGCCCATTATCTGCGGACGCCGCTGGCGCTTGCTGCGTGCCAGGATCGAGCTAGCCGTCCTTGCAGCGTTCGCTTCGCGGCGAACCCGCAATATGCATTCGCGCCATCGGCAGCAAAGTTAGAACGCGGGATTGTAAGCGAAACCGAGCGCAAGTATCTGGATGCAAGCGAGCTTGCGCGCCGGAGGTCGGCATGAAGATCATTGAGCATTCAATCCCTTCGCCGCGCAGCCATCCCTATATTTTAACCTTCGGGCCCGACGGCGCACTGTGGTTTTGTGATAACGGAGCCGGTGAGATCGGCCGGATGGATATCTCCAGAGGCACGTTTCGTGCGTTTGCGCTGCCTCGCCCCGATTGCCAGCCGGTTGGCATCATTACCGGACATGATGGACATCTGTGGTTCACGGAATATGCGACGAGCAAGGTGGGCCGCATCACGATTGACGGCGACGTAGCGGAATTTGATTTGCCGACGCCGTCGGCGGGGCCGAACGGAATCATCGACGGTCCTGATGGCAATGTCTGGCTTGCGGAGACGGAGGCAGGGCAGATCGCGCGAATTTCTCCAGACGGAATCGTGTCGGAGCAAGCGAACGGGATTGCTTCGAACTCGCGTCCTTTGTCGCTTGCGGTCCGCGGGGTGGAGCTTTGGTTTACCTTGGCGGCCGGCAGCGGAATTGCCCGGAGGGATGCAAACGGTGCAATTTCAGTGCTGGCGACCAAGTCCGCACACAGCCAGCCGCGCGCCCTGATCACGCATCCAAACGGAGATCTTTGGTTCGTGCTCACGGACGCGAACGCGCTTGCACGCGTCGACGCCCGGAACGATCTCACCGAGCACCCCGTCCGGACGCAAGGCGCGAGCCTGCGCAGCGTAACGGTTGGCGCCGATGGTGACCTCTGGTTTACGGAGAATGCCGTCAGCAAGATCGGCCGGATGAGATCGGATGGAACCATGGTCGGCGAGTATGACATCCCGACGTCGGGTGGCGGTGCTCGTGCCATTGTGAGCGCACCGGATGGTCGTCTCTTCTTCGGTCAGTACGATAGCGGTCGGATTGGTGAGGTGCGCCCTTGATGCACATCCTGGCGGTCTTAGCAGGCACATGAATTGCGCCGCGAATGCTGGAGGCGGGCTACGTGAGGCGGTCAATGATCCCAAGGAGTTGCTCGCAATATGCCTCGATTTTCCTTTGTGGAGACGTGGCGATGCCGAGCAATAGACCGGGGCGCGCCGAAGCCTTCGACGCATACCAGACGGATAGCGGGGTAGGCGCCAATCCGAACGGTGCGGTTTCCCTGGCAATGGCGACGTCGGATGTTTCGTCCGGCAATCGCAGGAACGCCGCCAGGCCGGCAATCGCCACGTTCCCGCCGCGTGAGCGAAGGCATTTCAGCAATGCATCGCCTTGTGCGGCATAGACCCTCTTCGTACGTCGAAGGTGTCGTAGATAATGGCCGTCGCGCATGAACTCGGCGGTCGCGAGCTGCACCGCGGGACCGGGAGCCGGCGCAAGGCAGGCCACAATTTCAGCGAACCGGGGCGCGAGGGCATGAGGTGCAACGACGAAGCCCAGCCGCAAGGCTGGAGTTAAGGTCTTGCTGAAAGAACCGATGTGAATGACTCGCCCGGCACGGTCGAGAGAGGCGAGCGCCGGCGTTGCCCGGCCTTTGAGCTGAAGCTCGCTGAGATAGTCATCCTCGATCACCCACGCCCGTTGCTGAACGGCCCAGTCGAGAAGGCGTGTGCGTCTTGCCAGCGATAATGCGAATCCGAGCGGTGCTTGCTGCCCGGGAGTGACGACAACCAGCGCGGCGTCAGGCGCATGTTTGAGGCCGTAACCGATGTCGATGCCCTCCGCGTCAACCGGGATCGGCTCTATCGACAACCCGGCAAGCGCGAGACCGTGCCGGGTGAAGGGGAAGCACGGATTCTCTACCCAGGCCTTCTTCCCATCGAGGCTCAGAACGCGGAGCGCCAATCCAAGGCCGCTGCTGAAGCCGCCGGTGATCATGATTTGCGAAGGCATGCACTCGATCCCGCGCGCCAGCGCAAGGTACGCCGCGATCTCGCGCCGCAATTCCAGCTCGCCACGGGGATCCGGATAGAGGGCCGGCGCGCTCATTTCGGCGCGAACCGCCTGTGTGCGCAGCCTTGAGAATAGCTTGGCGGGAAACGTTTCCTGCGCGGGTACGCCCATCTGGAAAATGGCCGGTCCCGCCGTGAGCTCCCGGTACATTTCCATGAACGAGCCGGGGTCGGGAGCTCGCTCCCGCAGAACGGCGAAGGAAGGCCGATCCGCGACGTGCGTTCCAGTTGCGCGCGAAGCGACAATCAGTTGAGCAGAGGAGAGCCTTTCATACGCCGAGCGTACCGTACCGCGCGCGACGCCAAGCTGGGTCGCGAGGTCCTGCCAGGAAGGCAGACGCGCACCCGGGGCGAGCACGCCGCTCTCGATGGCGGCCCCGATACCCTTGCGGATCTGCTCGGCCAGCGGCGTCTTCGCCGACCGATCAAGCTCCAGTCGCAGCGGCTTGGTCATGCCCCGTGGTACATGATTTTTGTACGTTCTTGGTGCTTTTTTATGGACCAACGCATGGGCACCTGTTGAGGGCAAAGGAGAGCACCCACCATGAAAATCCCAGCCATCTTCGCCGCCGCCTGGGCTGCGGCCATTATTGCCACCGCGATGCCTGCCTTCGCCCAAAACAAGGACATGCCGAAGGACATGCATATGGGCCAGACAGTCACGCCGACCTTCCAGCAGCCGATCACCAACATTCCCGGAAAGTCGTTGATTGCCGTCGTCGTCGACTATGCGCCGGGCGGGGCGTCGCCTTCGCATGTCCACGCCAAGTCGGCTTTCATCTTCGGCTACGTCCTGTCCGGCGAAATCGAATCGCAGGTGAATGACGGGCCGAAGCGGGTCTACCGCGAGGGTGAAAGCTTCTACGAGACGCCGGGCTCTCGCCATTCCGTGAGCCGCAACGCGAGCCAGACCAAGCCCGCAAAGCTGCTCGCCGTGTTCGTCGTCGATACGGACGACAAGCCACTGACCACTCCGGTTCAATAAGACCGATATCAAGGGAGCAAGACATGACCGAGCGCCTCGACTACAACCACATCGCACCGGCGGGCGCGAGAGCATTGGGCGGTGTTTACGGCTACATCACGCAGAGCAAGCTTCCTGCGACGCTGATCAACCTTGTCTATCTGCGTGTGTCGCAGATCAACAACTGCGCCTACTGCCTCGATATGCACACGCGCGACCTGCTCAAGAGCGGGCAGAAGATCGAAAAGCTCACTCTGCTGCAATCATGGGCGGAAGCCGACGATCTCTTCGACCAGCGCGAACGCGCCGCACTGGCATGGGCCGAAACGGTGACCCGCGTAGCGGAGACGGGCGTGCCGGATCAAGCCTACAGGGCTGCGCGCGCCGTCTTCGAGGAACGTGAACTCGTCGACCTCACTATCGCGATTGGCCTGATGAATGCGTACAACCGCCTCGCGATCAGTTTCCGGAATACGCCGAAGGCCGCGATCGAGATGGCGGCTTGATGATCAACGCTTTGAAGGCAGGAGCTTGAAAATGACAGACGCGATTTCGGGCGTCAGGATTCCCGACAGCCAGTTGGCGCGTGAGGCGGCCGAACTGGTGCGCCAGTACGAAAGTGAGATGCTGTTCAACCATTCAGTCCGCGTCTACGTGTTCGGCGCGATGAAGGGGTTCCGCCAGAAGCTGAAATTCGATTCCGAATTGCTCTATGTCGCGGCGCTGTTTCACGATCTCGGCCTTGTCGATCGCTATCACACCGAGACAAAGCGATTTGAAGTCGACGGCGCCGACGCTGCGCGCGAATTTCTCCGCGGGCACGGTATTGCAGAGCCAAAGGCCGATCTGGTGTGGGAAGCGATTGCGCTGCACACCACACCCGGAATTCCGCAATATATGCGACCGGAAATCGCTCTCACGAACGCGGGAGTTTTGGTAGATGTCGTGGGCGTTGGATATGACGACTATACGCCGGAGCAACGCGAGCAAGTGATCGCCGCATTTCCGCGCGGCGACTTCAAGAACGACTTCCTTGAGGTGCAGACCTGCTCGGCCCTGAAGAAGCCTCAGACGACGTTCGGGACGGTCAATTTCGATTACATCGAATATCGCGATCCCACGTTTCGCAAACCGAACGCGTGCGTCCGTATCCGCAACACTCCCTGGCATAGCTGAGCCTTAGGTCCGCCTCTTCCCTTTTCAACTTGTCGTAGTCGGCCATCGGCTTTGTCATGCTGCCTGCTGATGAAAACGGCGTTGCGGGCAACGCCCCAGGCTTCTGGCGGTATTCATCGATGAATAACTTGCGGGCGTGCTGTTGCTGTTCTTCCGAGAACGTCATATGAGGGCGGCGTAGCACGACAGGAGAACAGTAGGCGTGGCGAAAGCAACGAAGGCGACCAAAACAACAAAGCGCGTGGTTCAACACACGTGGAAAGTGACGCGGCGTAATAACCAGGTGATCGAAATTACCGCTGATAGCTTAACCGTCGTGTACGGTGATCTCGTGTTCTCAACGAGCGGTATTGTCGTCAGGGTGATCGGAGTGGATACCTATAACGACGTAGAGTTGGTGAGTCCTTTGGAGCCGTAGCTCGCCCTTGGCGTCGCGTTGATGCGGGGTAGCATCGCGCATCGGGCTTCATCGAGCACTTTGCCCGCGCGTTCCTTGCAGGCTGTGTTCAAGCGATCAAGCTCCTTGCGAGGGAAGCCACCTCGCCGACTACTTCCTTTTTTCACCGGAGAAAGCCGTGTCGAGCACGTCGCCGATCGGCTGCCACGTGTGGCCATCGAACTGGACCAGCCGCAACTGCTCGATCGGCCGAAAATTGAATTGTCCAGTGTTGATCTTGATGCCGGGCAACAGGACGGAGGGGCGAAAATCATTGAGCGCCTGCGCCTGCTTCATGACGTTTTCGCGCGACAGATCGTTGCCGCACTGTTTGAGCACCTGGATCAGGGTCGCGGCGGCCGCATAGCCATACATGGCGGCGCCGTCGTCCTTGCCTTCGGCCTTCCTGTATTTGTCGAGGAAGGCGAGCCAGTCCGTCGCCGCCTGATCCTTCCAGGCTGGATCGCTCGCGTCCTTCAGGAAAGCCGCGGTGATGACGCCCGCCGCGTTCTGCAGGCCCGCTGGCTTCAGCACCGTGGCGATTGAGGAAGCGATCTGGTTCACGATGAAGACGGGATGCCAGTCGTGCTCGGCCGCGATCTGGATGGCCTTCGCTGCGTTTTCCGGCTCGCCTGCGAACACAAAAATCTCGGCGCCCGACTGCTTCAGGATGCCGACATGCGTGTCCAGATGCTGATCCCAGGCATCATACGCAACGTCGACCCTGATCATCCGTGCGACATCGCCCAGTCCCTGCTCAAGCCCCTTGAACAGTTCCCGGCCGAAATTGTCATTCTGCCAGAGTGCCACGATTTTCTTGCCCGGATAGAACGCCTGGATGTAGTTGGCGTAGATGCGGCCCTCCTCCTGGAACGAAGGCTGCCAGCCCATCGTCCACGGATACAACGACGGATCGTTGATATCCCGGTCGCCTGACACGACGAAAAGCTGGGGCACTTGCTTTTCGTTCAGATACTTCCTCACGGCCAGGTTGGCTGATGTTCCGAATGAGCCGAACATCAACAGGACATTGTCGGTCTCGACGAGAATGCGCGTGAGATCAAGCGCGTTCGATGGGTCCGAAAGATCGTCATATGACATGAAGCGGATCTTGCGGCCATTGATCCCGCCGCGATCGTTGATGACATCGAAATAAGCAGCTTCCGCCTTGCCAATCTGGCCGAAGCTTTCCAAAGGTCCGCTGTACGGCATGAAATTCCCGATGCGAATCTCGGTGTCGCTCACGCCTCCGTCGCGCACCTTCTGGGTGATCGCGCCCAGGGATAGGAGAGCAACGACGATAGCCAGCAGGATTCGCAGCGGTGTACGCATGGGAGCAACTCGTCTGGAGGCGCCTTATTGCCGAGATTTCGGCCCGGACAATCCTATCGTTTGATCTAGATCAAAGAAGGGCGTGTTGCAGCAACCGGCGCCTATTCGATCACCTCGTCGGCTTGGGTAGATCGATTGTGGCACCGTCAGGCCGAGCGCCTTCGCCGTCTGGCGGGCTTGGCGCCTTTTCAGGATCTTGTCGACGCAGATTGCGGCCTTCCGGTACGCGTCGGCCTCATCGGAGCCTCGCTCTACGCGCCGCGAACGAGGGTGAGGCGGCGGCACAATGGCTGCGACACTTCTGGATTGAGAAGCCGTCAAATTCATCGGGCATTTCAATCAGGCTCGATTGATTTCTGCTTTTCGTAAAAATTTTGCTTTCGTTTTTCCGAAGAATGTGTTTATCTCTGCTCATCCCGCTCTCTCAGGAGGGGCGCTTCGGCCAATCGTCACGAACGTTGGGGGCGGGATGCGATGGACGTAAAGGCCGTGCGAGACGAGCGCGGCCGGTGCGGACGGCGAAGTCGTGTGGTCCTGATCTCCCGACGCTGGGATCAAGT
>Ga0157369_10002206_pt1 | contig 23455 bp, 16 predicted proteins | sample C25metaG_FD_113461 | JGI IMG/M metagenome (GOLD analysis project Ga0157369, IMG submission 113461) | Corn rhizosphere microbial communities from Kellogg Biological Station, Michigan, USA - C2-5 metaG | ecosystem: Host-associated > Plants > Roots > Rhizosphere > Soil | place: USA: Michigan... | reverse complement strand
GCCGAAATGAGCAAAGCTGCAATTGACCAAATGAAAGATCACAAAGACGGTTTTGTTTTACTTATAGAAGGCGGAAAAGTAGACTGGGCAGCACATGCAAATGATATTGCAGCACTAATACACGATCAGCTGGCATTTGATGAAGCTGTAAAAACAGCCGTCGATTTTGCTGAAAAAGATACAGAAACGCTTGTTATTATAACTACAGACCACGGTAATGCCAATCCGGGACTTATTTATGGCACAGATGCTACAAAAAAGTTTAACAGCATTGCTGATTATAAATACACTAATGAATACATTTTGAATGCTATTCACAGTAATTTTAATTTACAACAGATAAAAGACTGGATTTACCAAACCAACAAAATAAGTCTAAGCGATCAGGAAGCACAACATTTACTTGATTTTTATTCTGGTTTGGAAAAAATGGAAGACGGATTGTACAACTACAAAAAACTACCTTTTAAAGCTTACTCAGAAATACAAAAAAAGCATAATAACATTGGATGGATCAGCATGGATCATTCTGGTGATTATGTAGAGTTAGCTGCTTTTGGTCCCGGAAGTGAACTTTTAAAACCTTTCGTAAAAAATACTGATATGCATTATTTAATGCTCGAAGCCGCAATGCAGGATAAATTATAAAAGATTAATTTCGAGATATAAAAACAAACAGCCGGATAAATTTTACGGCTGTTTGTTTATTTTATGAAAAACACGAAAGATCTTTTTTTGTTTAATAACCTTATCCAAAATTGTATTTTAGCTTTTATTTCTAACTAAAATGACAATTTATAATGTCATTGAATCTATACTAAACAGCAGATAATGGAACTTAAATTCAGCCACATCGATATCTTGGTTAAAGACCTTCAAACCGCTTGTGATTATTACCAAAAAACTTTGAACGCCCAGATTTCAAAGACATTTACATGGATGAGAGATGATCTGCATGTTGTGTATGCTGTTGTAAAAATGAATACGGAGCATTTTATGCTGGTGCAGCCTTTTTCCGGAAATCTTAAAAACCTGCTGGATACAAAAGGAGAAGGCACGATTTATAGACACTGCTACTCTACTCCTGATATTGAAAAAGCTTTTGACGAATTAACTGCCAATGGCGTTCAGCCTGAAGATGAAAATGGAAATCTCATTTTAAGAGAAAATCTAAATTCTCCAAGCGGCATACGCATTATCTGGCTTCCAAAACGTTTTGGAGAATTTTCGATTGAAATACTGGAAGAACAAGGTTTAAAAGAATTTATGCACGAGGCTTTTCAGTAAAAAACAGTATTTTATTTTTACTTCATTTCTTTTATAATGCTTTCAGCAACTTTGGCATAATCATTATTATAGTGATGTGAGCCTGGTATTTGTATCGTTTTTATATCCGATTCTGCAAAACGCTTACGGGTTTCAGGATCTTCTTCGGTTCCAAAAAAACAAACAGGATTATAGGCTTTAATTTTTTTAATTTCAGAAATCACATCATAGTTATCTTTTGAACTTCCCAGACTCAGCATATCGGCAATATGAATTTCAAAATCGGCTTTTACATCTGGCGATAAGGAATACACCCCTTTTAATTTTTCTTTTAAAGGTTCAGGGAAATTAGCTGCCGCAAATGGAACAACAGAAGCTCCAAACGAATAACCGGCAAGTATAAACGTCTTTTTATTCCATTGCTGTAAATAATGTTCTACAGCTTTAGAAATTGCTGCAGAAGTTTCTAAAGGCGTTTTGGCATTCCAAAAATATTTCTGAGCGTCGAGTCCTATTACAGAAATCCCTTTTTCTGCCAAGGCTTCACCAACCGACTGGTCAAAACTTGTCCATCCGCCGTCGCCTGAAATTAAAAAAGCAATAGGCAGATTTTCATCTTTATTTTTTGCAGGAATTAAAATTAAAGGCATTTCAAACGGAAGCGGCGCCAGGTTCTGCTCTTTCAATACAGGATTTTGTTCTGCTTTTTGTCTAGTGTAATTAGGTGTATTTAGGATTTCTTTGTAAGCCTCAATAAACTGCGGCAGCCAGTTTTTGGTAACAGAAAAACCATGTCCTACTTTTGAAAGTCTAATTAATTTTCCTTCTTTCAGCCCGTCCATATATTTTTTAGTATCTGCATAATTGCAAACCTGATCTGTTGCGCCCTGCAAAACGATAAAAGGTGCAGTTAGTTTTTCTGTTTTATCAAGATAATACGCTTTTCCTTCTTTTAAAACATGAGAAGTCAATCCGGAACCATCGCATAAAGTTCGGTCAGTTTCTATGTCAGGACAAAATCCTAAACCCACCGCACCGCTGAACGTATTGGCTGGAGCTTGTGCCAGCATGCCGTACACAAGAGTTGCTCCGGAAGAATACCCAATTAAAACTGGTTTAAAATATTGTTTCAGCTTTAATTTCTTTTGCAAAATAAGACTCAATTCTTCAAAATCTCCTGCCGGATAATAGCATTTGGTTTTTTCTTTTTTAATAGCTTTAAAATAATGCTGAATATCAATACCTGCAACCAAAGCACCCTGATCGACTATGTTTTTAGCCATTTCGACAACGCCGCTGTTCCATCCTCCATCACCGGAAATAAACAAAACAACAGCATTTGGAGCAGTTTTAGGTTTATAAAGAGTTACTTTTCCAAATGCTCCCACACGAATAGTGTCTTGCACAGAAGCAAAAACAGCCGTGCTGCAAATAAAAATCGACAAGATTAATATTATCTTTTTATTCATCTTACTTGGTTTTAAGTATTGAACAATTAAATGCTGTTATTTAAAAAATTATGGTTTGACTACTTTGTTTAAAACCAAAGGAGCCTGCAGTAAATCATAATCATGCGAATACACCAAATATTTATTATACCATACGGGAGAGAATTTTTCTTTGTAATCTCTTAATCCTTTGTAATGCGAGAAATATTTAATTCGTTCATAAGCAAACTTCATTGATTTTTCGGGAAAAGTATTTGCTTCTTCAATGCCGCTCATAGCTGCTAATCCTAAATTTACAGCGGTACATTCCTGAGATTTTAAATACGTAAATAACTCTATCAAAATAAAATCGATGATTCCGTTTGGTGCGTCATCGGTTTTACGAATTAAGTCGTATGTTCCTTCGTTTTTGACATAATCCGGAATTACGTTTAGAAAAGCGACAATTTTTTCTTCGGGATTTTCAACCGTAATAATGGTCTGGTTTTTTAATTCTTCCCATTCAAATCTGCCTTGCGAAAAAACGAGCTCACTTCTTTCGGTACTTTTAAGCCATTCATCACTCACCGCTTTTATTTTTTGCAGCAGTCCGTCTTTTATTGGTGCAGTATAAACGGTGGTTTTAAACCCTTTTTCTTTCACTTTGTTTATGGCGTTACGCAGTGTTTTTTTGGCGCTTCCTTCTAAAGTAAATGCTGCTAAGTCAACAACACCCTCCTGCCCTATAAACAAACTTTTCTTTTGCAGAGAAGTAAACACATCCAGATTTTCTTCGGGAACACGATAATAAATACTTCTTAATCCGTTATTATAACAGTATTTATCAAATTCTATAATACATTCCTTCATTTCAGCAGCAGATTCTGCAACCGGATTTTCTAATACTACAGCAAAATTATCGGCTGTACGATAAGCTAAAAATGCTTTTCGGTTTTGAGTAATAAAAATAGTTTTGTCATCGTAGGTTTTAAAATAATCTAAAGCAGAAGCTCCGTATTGTTCTAAAATAGAATTTGCGGTCATGAAGTCATCTTCAACCGCTTCTTTTTTAATTGTATACGGACGAACTAAAGCATAAACCAAAAACCCTAAAGATAAAAACCCGCAGATGTTTATAGAAAGTAAAAAACGTGCGGCGAAACGATCTAAGGGAACTAAATCCGAGCTTCCCATTAAAAAGTAATTTTGCAGCCCGTATTTTATAGATTGAAGCCAGTCAAAATCAATATTAAAGTGTTTTCTATCCAGAAAATAAAATCCTAAAATACTGTAGATTAAAACAGCTGCAATACTTATCAAAACCGTTTTTAAACCTATGCTCTGTAAATGTGCATTGCTTTTTATGTAATATTCTTTTCTTGTTACGATTAGACTCACCAAAACCATAAGCGCAATTAAAGCCTCTTCATAATCGATTGCTTTCGTTATATTTCCCACAACAGAAATACTTGTCAGTAAAATAGCAGACCACCAGGCAGTTCGTAATCCTTTGAGCAGAAAAGCAGCATTAACAAGCATGAATAATCCGGCGGTTATTACAAAATAATTGGATACTTTGATGGCCGAAATTGGTATTATATTTTCTAAAACATGCAGACGTTCTGAGATTGCGGGTGTTAAAACCGAAATGATATTAATTAATCCTAAAGCAAAAAGAAGAAATGACGGTACTATACGCATTAACAGCTTATTGGCACTGAATATAAAAAGCGATGCCCCGGCAATAAGCGGAATCCAAAATTCAAAAAAACGATATAAAAAAGTAATGGCTATAGCATTAACGTTTGTAAAACCAAATTGTATTAAGATAAAACTCATCGATATTTCTATAGCGCCCAAGCCGCGGAGAAAAGGCGAAACAATCAGGAAAATAACAGAAATAATATAGCCCATTATCGCTGCGGTTAAAGACGGAGTAAATCCCAGCGCAATCATAGCTACATACAAATGCGCTATTCCCACAAACTCAATCAGCACCGAATAAAAAACAACCTGCAGAAATTTATTTTTTATAATTCTGTTGTTTCTTAAGTCCTCCATAAATACTTCTGCAGATGGAAAAAACTTAATGATAAATCTGTAGATGGATCCTTTCTTTAAAACAGAATCATAAATAAAATACAGAATAAGACTTAATCCTGCAACGGCCCCAAATGCGTACCATTCTCCTGATCCGGTGGTTCCTTCAAAAAGTGAATACAGCAAAGCGGGAATTGCCACTATTATTACAGACAGAATTCCAACGAAACCGTATATAATTGACGCAAAATGAATTTGAGTGGGTTTAACACCTTTCTTTTCGATGGGTTTGGTAAAAAAAGCTAAGGAAGAAATTCCTCCTGCCGGAAGAAAAACACTTATAAAATTTCGTTTCAGAAACAAAATCACAGCATCTTTAAAAGAAATTTTACTTTGTACAGCCTTAAACGATGCATAATACATGAATGCCTGAAGCAGTATATAAACAGCGGCAAGTATAACACCGCACAAAACCCAGAAACTGCCGGCATTTGCAATTACATTTTTTACTTCTTTTAATTCTGAATTTTCGTGTTTGATAAACCAAATTCCAATTCCGATAAAAAAAATAGTAAAAATAAACTGTCTGATAATTTTATCATTTTCGCGAAGAAAAGAAATGCCTTTTCTCTCTTTAAAAAAAACAAGAAACCGATTCGAAATGGCTTGTACCTTCATATAAATACTAATAAAATAAGCGAATGAAAATCAAATCTTAAGGTATATAAATGTACGATAATTATTGCATCGGTTTCTTCTTTTTACAAAATATCAAGAGCTTTTACAAAGAGCCTGCTTTTACAAAAGTCTGCCAGCCGCGCATGGTATCAATAAAGCGTTCACAGCTCTACAGAGATACAATAGGTTTTAACAGAGGCACATCCTGATTTAAAGTTAAAAAGCCAGACGATAGGTACGCTGGCTTTTTAAAACTGATAAAATTGAATGGGTCAATTATTTCTGATCTACAAAAACGTATAATTTCTGTACTTTTCCGTTTTCAATTACAAACAAATCCATACCGCTTACAACAGCCGGTTTTTCTTTTGAACCAAACTGCCAGTACAATCGAACAATGTTATGATTTGTCTCTACTGATTTGGCAGTAAACCTGAAATCCGGATTTTTAGTTTGAAGTTCTACAATAAACTTACTGATATCCTCAATTCCTTCTGCAATAAAATGACGGTCAACCATTTCAACATTAACAGTATACACTTTATTTAATAGAACTTTGCGTTTTGTTTCGTCTTTTTCATTCCAAATTTTAAGATGATTTTCTACTATTGCCGTGTTCTTTTTAGAATCGAAATCATCAGCAGAAACTTTTTTCACTGAAACATTTTTTGGCGACCATAATATAGTTTTAGGATGTGATTTTTCATATCCTTTTCCGTTTGGATACGAAACCAGTTCCATTTTAGACCCCCAAGGTGTTTCAAAATAAACCCAGGTTTCTCCTGCTGTATCACCAGAAGGCATTGTAAAAGGTTCTCCTATTATTTTTACGTCTTTGCTTTTTAAATACTGCACTGCGTCATTAATATCATTTACATAAAACGCAATGTGTGATGCTCCAATATCATCTGTATTAGGATGTGTTTTGCTTCCTTTGTTATCTGCATATTCAAACACTTCTATGCTTGCTCCGTTTCCTGCATTGATCATTTTTATGGTAACAGCACCAGTATTAGGATTAATTTTATTTAATTTTTTCCAGTCGGCATCAAGCGGAATTGGTCCTAATTGTGTTACGGGCGTAAAACCAAGTACATCGTTAAAAAATATAACGGCTTTATTGAGATCCGGCACATTAATGCCCACGTGATCGATTCCAACGATTCCTGCACTAGTTTGTGCGGCTGTTTTTTCTGAAGCTGAAAAAAGCAGTATTAAATTAAGTATTGCCGCTGCTGAAGTCTGTACTTTTTTATTTGATTTTTTATGAGTTGTTTTCATGATTATTTATATGTGTTGTAAATTATTAAATGTGTTTAAAAGGAAAATTAATTAGTGTAAGCAGCTACCCATTTTGCTTTAATAGCAGCACGGGATTCTATAAATTCTTTATCAGTTCCCTGAGCAATGGCATCAAGCGGAAAACGAAGCGGTCTCTCTCCTTTTTTCATACTTACCAATTCCAGAATACCATCGGCAATAGTCTGCGGATTCATATCGAACTGTGCCATTTTGCCAAATAATGCTGTGCCCAATGCGTTGAATTTTTCTGTTGCAGCTTCGCCGTATTGTTCTATAATTTCTGTTTTATCAGCATAAATACCCGCTTTCGATCCGTTATTCATTTCTGTTGGATAAACTCCCGGCTGAATGCTTACGTTTTCAATTCCGTAATCAGCAAGTTCATCTTGCAATCCTTCTGTAAAACTTTCTACTACAAGTTTTGATGCGATATACGGAACCATAAAAGGAAGTGTGTGTCCGCTTGCTCCGGTTGTAATATTAATGACAAGTCCGTTTCTTTCTTTTCTCATAGAAGGAAGCACCGCCTGATACATACGAAGTACGCTGTAAACGTTTACATCGAACATTTTACGAACCTGATCGATCGAATAACCTTCAAGCAAACCAAAACCACTTACTGCTGCATTGTTAATCAATACATCAATTTTGCCGTATTTAGTGATTACTTTTTCGATGGCTTTGTTAACTGATGCATCATCTGTAACATCAATATCTACTACTTCAATGTTTTCTACAGCTCCCAGTTCTTTTGCGGCTGCGGCATTTTTATCATTTGTGTTACGCATTCCTGCAATTACTGAATGACCAGCGTTTGCTAATGTTAAAGCTGTTAATTTTCCAAAGCCTGTACTTGTTCCTGTAATGAAAATTGTTTTTGACATGATTTCTAATTTTTAAATGTTTATAATGTTTGTTTCTTTTGAACATTACAAAGTTGCGACGAATGCAAAACCTGTACATTGATTAGAAATAAGTAAAAACTTGATTTAGATCAAGAGTTTGAAGCAGGCATAAAAAAAGGAGCTTTAAAAGCTCCTGATGATATTATTTTTTTGCGGTTTGTTTTCGAATACGGCTTAGCGTTTCTGGTGTCATGCCCAGATATGAAGCAATCATGGTCTGCGGAATCCTCGAAGCAAATCCCGGGTATTTATTTATAAAATTTAAATACTTTTCTTCGGCTGTTAAAGTCAGTGAAGCCTGAATTCTGTTTTGAGCGGCTATAAAACTTCTTTGCAAAATAGCATTAACCATATTATTAAACGCGGGAATTTCTCTGCACAGCAGTTCAAAATTCTCATGAGTAAAAAGAACAAGCTCGGTATCTTCTATAGCATCTATATTAAAACGTGACGGCTGCTGCATCATTAAACTCTCCCTGTCGCCTGTCCACCAGTTCTCTATACTAAAACTGTTTACATGCTCGCTTCCTTTTTCATCTACGGTATAAGTTCTAACACAGCCCTGAGTAATAAAAGCGTCATATTTCCAGACGTCTCCTTCCTGAAGCAGATATTGTCTTTTACGAAGTTTTTTAATAATAGCAAATGATTGTATACGTTCTGATTCTGCCTGTGTCAGTTCAGTTTTATCTTCAAGGTATTTTTGGAATATTTCATACATATCATGTAAAATTATATAAAAGGGTCTTTATCGGCAAATTTGATTTTACGAGAAGAAGAGATATTGCAAGAAAGTTAATTCTAGGAATTTTCGGCACAATAAAAGCCTTTACTCATCGTTAAATATCTGTAGTGCTAATTTAAAAAAATGTGCTGTATTAAATTTACTGCAGCAAATGTTAAATATCAGTAAAATCAAGGTCTATGTAAACCTTTTTGATTATATTTGTGTATAACACTGCAGAAAAACCTACTCTGATATTTTTTTAAAAGTTCTATTTAAAATAAATGTTCACTTAACGGTTGCCGAAGGTCAAAAACAGCTGTATTGAATAAAAGCTTCGTTCTGAGATGTTTAAAAATTGTATAATACCTAAATAGCCCCCAAGACTATGAAAAAAATTACTCTAATGATTTGTTTACTGCTGACAGCTGCCGGCGTAAACGCACAACAAGAAAAAGGAATTATTGGTTACAACAACTGGCTGGACAACTGGACAGAATTTAAACCTCACAAGTCCGAATCTAAAGATGCAAATCAAATTTTAGCTGGAAACATTACTGAAAACACAAAACTGATGAAAAGAAACGTATACATTCTTCAGGGAAATGTTTATGTAACAAACAATGCAGTTTTGACTATTGAGCCAGGTACAATGATTATTGGCGATGTAAGTACTAAAGGTGCTTTAATCATCACTAAAGGTGCGAAAATAATGGCAGAAGGACAAGAAACTGATCCAATTGTGTTTACCTCAAACAGCAGCATGAAAAAAGCTGGAGACTGGGGAGGTTTAGTAATTCTTGGTGATGCTCCAATTAACAAATTTGGCAGCGTTGGCTCTTACAACATGGATCTTGATCCTGCTCTTACTGTGTATGGTGGAAATAATACAGCATCAAACTCAGGAGTATTAAAGTTTGTAAGAATTGAATTTGCTGGTAAAAGAGTAAAAGGTGCCGATACTTTTAATGCATTGACTATTGCAGGTGTTGGTAATAAAACTGTTATAGAAAATATCATGGTAAGTTACTCAGGCGGTGATTCGTTTGCTTTTTACGGCGGAGATGTAAATGCTTCTCAGTTAGTTTCATACAAATCAATCAATGATGATTTTAAATTTACACAAGGTATACAATGTCGTTTGTTTAATTCGTTAGCAGTAAGATCTTCTTACTTATCTAGTAACAAAGACGGCTCTAGATGTTTAGAGGTTAAAGCTTACGAAAAGAAAAGCGAAACTGACTTTACGAAAAAATCTACATTTGTTTCTGCTACAAACATTACAATGCTTAATGACAGCGAAAAAATTAAAGCTGATATTCAGGCTGGTTTAGTAAAAGAAGCTGTTTATGTTGCTGAAAATGCTTCTTTAGAATTAAAAAGAAGTGTAGTTTCTGGATTTAATCCTGCGGTTTTAATTGACAGCAAAACTGAAATCAATGCTGATAACTTAAAGAAAATCAAATTTGAAGAAATGTTTTTTAACCAATGCAGCGGGAACATTTTTGCAGAAAACAAAAGCGACAATTCAGATTTAGAAAACTGGTATGGAAACAGTGTTTTCTTTAACGTTTATTCACAAACAGATAATAAAGAAACTTTTGTTGACGTATATAATGCTAAAAGACCAGATTTTAGACTTCAATTAGGAAAAATTACTGCTTCAAGCGGAAAATAATAAAGCTTTTAAAAAGCAATAAAAAAGGAACTGATATTTCAGTTCCTTTTTTTATTTATTAATTTCCCTTCTATCTCCATCCTAATGCAGGAGCAATATGTTCTAAAATTGAAGACAAAATATGTACATTATAATCTACACCCAAAGTATTAGGAATTGTAAGCAGTAATGTATCGGCTTCCTTTATCGCTTCGTCCTGACTTAGTTCTTCGATTAGTTTGTCTGGTTCGGCTGCGTAGCTTTTTCCAAAAACAGCTCTTTTATCGCGTTCGATATAACCAAAACTGTCAGCTCCTTTGCCTTGTCCGCCAAAGTAATACCTGTCCTGTTCATTAACTATTGCAAAAATGGAACGGCTTACCGAAACTCTTGCTTCACGCTGATGTCCTGCTTTTTCCCAGGCTTCCTTATACAATCTAATTTGTTCTGCCTGCTGAACATGAAAAGGTTTACCGTTTTCATCGTACTTAAGGGTAGAACTTTGAAGATGCATACCATTTTCAGCAGCCCAAACGGCAGTTGCATTCGATGCGGCTCCCCACCAGATTCGTTCTCTTAATCCTTCAGAATGCGGTTCAATACGTAACAATCCCGGCGGATTTGGAAACATTGGATATGGATTAGGTTCTGCAAATCCTTCACCTTTAAGTCCCTCTAAAAAATCCAATGCTTTCTTTCGTCCCATATCGGCATCTGTTTCACCAGCCATTGGTTCATAACCAAAATAATGCCATCCGTCAATAACCTGTTCCGGTGATCCTCTGCTTATTCCCAGTTGTAAACGTCCTCCAGATATCAAATCGGCCGCGCCAGCATCTTCCACCATATACAATGGATTTTCGTACCGCATATCGATTACTCCTGTTCCTATCTCAATTTTGCTTGTTTTTGCACCAATTGCAGAAAGCAAAGGAAAAGGCGATGCGAGCTGCTGCGCAAAATGATGCACACGAAAATAAGCTCCGTCTAAACCTATTTGTTCTGCAGCTACCGCCAAATCGATAGATTGAAGCAGTGTATCAGCAGCTGTACGAGATTGATATGATGGATTATTTGACCAATGCCCAAATGATAAAAATCCTAGCTTTTTCATAAATGCTTCCTTTTTTTACTATATCAAATATACGCATCAAAAATCAATTTTGTTACTAATTTTTACAGCAAACACGGAGTCTGTTTTATATTTGAATATTTTTTGGATCATAAAGCATTGCAGTGCATAAACAGTTTTTTCTGTCCTTACTTTTTAAAATAGGACAATTGACACAGGTTTTGCAATTATCCCAAAATTCTTCGTCACTGGGCAGTTCTGAATATGTTACAGGTTCAAATCCCAGTTCATGGTTCATTTTCATTACCGCAAGACCAGTTGTAAGGCTAAATATTTTAGCGTTAGGATATTTTTGAATACTAAGTTCAAAAATCTTTCTTTTAATTTTTTTCGCTAATCCGGTATGTCTGAAATCTGGCGCGACAATCAAACCAGAATTTGAAACATAACGGCCGTTTTCCCAAGAAGAAATAAAGGAAAAACCTGCCCATCTTCCGTCTGCAGTAAATGCAATAACAGCTTCTCCCTTTTTCATTTTTTCCATAAGAAGTTCCGGCGAACGTCCAGATATACCCGTTCCACGTGCTATAGCCGATAGTAACGTTACTTCACAAATTTCATTTATCCATAAAATGTGAGCAGGCCCGGCAGTTTCAATACTAAAATCAACTGGTTCTTTAGACACCGCATAAGGCAAAATTGCAGCGGTTTCTTTTTTACGCTTTATAGTTTTCATATCAGTTTAGAAAATTTCTATTTGTAATACTACTCTATCGAAATTCAAATGCTAAACTCTAAACTGTTAAACTATTTGTGAGATTAGCAAAAGAGCGATAAAGAAAACTATCGTAAATACCATTAAATTGATGATTCTGTTTTTATGCTGCAGAGATTTATTAGATAGATACACTTTTGTAATCTCTTTACTTCTGGTTTTATTCCCTTTCATAGTACAATTATTTTGCTTTTATTTTTAAAATAAAAAACAAATGATATGCCAAAACATTCTAGGGTAACAAAATACATTGATTATCAATATAATAAAAAAGACAAGCCATTTTCTATTTGTAAAAGCCTATCAAAATGATAAAACAGCTGCTCAAAATGAAAAGATAATTGAAAACAAAAAAGTAATTTATTAATTTTCACAACATGAAAAATACCATTTTCCCCTTACTTATTATCGCTTTAATTTTTAGTTCATGCAATACAAAACAGAAACCAGATACTGATATTTCAATTTTATTTAAATATGAAAAATGTGTTGCTTTTGATTTTAAAAATAAAACAGTTAGAACATTTTACCGCGGACAAGAAAATCTGGACACTATTTTATTTACTAAAAACGACAGTATTAAACTGCTCAGTTCTATCTCTAAAAACAAAATAGATGAAATTAGAGGCGATTACAGTTATCCTGAATGTTATTGGCTTATGCCGAGTTCTGAAGATCAAATTGAATTTTTTAAAGAAGGCAAAATCTTAAACACTATTAGAATTAATTACAGACCGAATTGTTCTGATACTAAAGCACTGTCAAATAAGGAAATGAGAAATAGAGCTTTTGGAATTGATATCAGAAATTTAGTTTTAAACAAACCTTGTTTTAAAAGAGCGATGGATACTTTAAAAGTATATCGAATTAGAAAAAAAGGAATAATTTAATTTTCAAAAATGACGCGGAATGATGTATAAAAAAAGAGAGCTGTAAAAGCTCCCTTTGTATTTGATATTTTGTTTTAGCAGTTTCTGCTAAAAATTGCATTCTGATTTTTAATAATAAACTGAAAGCATGATTTTAGAATCTGAGCTGTCAATTATTTTTTCAAGTCTTTTAAAGAAAAGTTCACTTACCATTGGGCAGCCGTGGCTGTTTATTATATAGTATTCTTTTTCATCGTCTGGAACTTCTTTGTAGCAGTGCAGTACGATAGCTCTTTTTAAAGCATTGCTGTTAGTTTCATCCATACCGCTCAATCTGAATGCTTTTCCGAAAACACCTTTATAAGGTTTTTCTACGCAATAACGGCCTAATGATGTACAGTTAGAATTTGGGGTATTGCTAAATTGAAGAATATCACCTTTTATTCCGGTTTCTGATCCTGAACCATGTGCAACTAGTCCTTGATCGATAATTTGGTTATTTTGTAAGTCATATACAAAAAAACGATTTTTACCTGATTTGATTTTCATATCTACAAGAAAAGCGATTTTCTTATTGTAGCCATGATTTGAAGCAGTAAATGTTTTGATTTCATTTACATGCTCTGTAAGTCTTATCATTTCCAGTTCAGATAAAATTTCTTTATTGTCCGCAGTCTTGTAAGTGGTAAACGAACTTAAAGAAAAAAGCAGTGCCATAAAAAATATTCTCATATTAAGACAGTAAATTAAAGTTAAAAGCAGTTTTGGGACTTCTATCAAGTTTTTGACATTGCAAAATTATGCACAAATTTTACAGAATTCCCATGTTTGCAGTGTTAAATATATTATAAATATTTGAAAACTTGACGTTTACAGTAATTTTTAACACTTTTTATATCATATTTTGAAATTTTGAATTAAAAAATCTTATAAAATGTTCTTCAAAAAACATTTTTTTATCAAAATCTAATTACCTCATACACATAGTCATATCAAAAAAATCAATCTTCATTTGGCTTAAAACTGCCTTCTCCAGGGTATTTAATACTGTCTTTAATTTCTTCAACACGCTTGGGATCAAATTTAGGCAGCTGCAATTCATTTTTTTCTTTCCATTTTTTAACCGTTTCTGCAACTGCTGCCGCTTTTTCATTTGAAGGTGAACTATCTTGAGCCATATACAATGTTTGAGACGGATAGGCTAAAGATGTTCCGCTTGCTTCTATAATATCCATCATTCGAAGCAAAATATCTTCTTGTACTTCTTGGGATATATCAAAATTTAATGCTTCTATATATGCCGTAATTTCAACTTTTAAAGCATCTGCTGTTATTCCTGTAAAACGAACTACAGGCGGAGAATTTAAAACTGCAGGATGAGCATACAGTAAAGATCTTAGTTCTACTAAAAGATAACGCATTTGGTCAGGAGTAGTTTCCATTCTAAAGGTAAATACCGGATTAAATATAAAACGGTCGCGATGGGCAAAGTTTTCTATTTTACTGGCCGATAATTGTCCGTTAGGAATCGTTACAATAGTTCTAGCAGAAGTACGAAGTGTGGTAGATCGCATTCCGATAGACTCAACTGTTCCTTTAATATCATCAACCCGGCAGTAATCGCCTACTCTTAAAGGCTGATCTGCAATAAGGCTGACGCTGCCAACAAAGTTTTCTATAGTTTTCTGCGCTCCCAAAGCCAGGGCGATACCTCCAATACCAAGTGCCGCAAGTCCTGCCGTAACATCTACACCAATAATTCCGAGAATTGCAATAATTCCAACAAAAACAATGGCCGCTTTAGTAGTACGGCTCAAAAATAAAATTGCCGATATGGCAGAAATCCGACCTTTCCTGCTCATTCTGCTTCGCGCAAACATGCTCACAAAATCGGTCATTCTCCAAAGCAGTATTAAAAAAGCGACGATTCCGATGGTGATTATAATAATACTAAAACGCTGGCGGACGACTATGGAAATTCCCATGCGCTGTGTAAACGCGACAAATAAAATTACGGTAAGATACATGTGAACCGGCAGTGTCAATGCCTCTATAATTGCTGTTCCATTTTCTGTATCGGCTTTTTTCCATAGCTTTTGAATCACAAAACCTATTACGAAAATTAATATTCTGGCCAATAAATAGGATAAAATCGTCATGACAACTACTACTGCCCAATGACCAATAGGAACGTTTCCTAATTTTCGTTCCTTTAAATAATGAGGAAGTATACGATCTAAAAAAGTTTTTTCTCCTCTAATATCGGCTGAAAGTATAGATTCTACTGTTTCGGCAGAGAAAAGCCATAATGCGGGCTGGCTGTCATCTGATTGATTTTCTACGTAGAGCTGTATGGTTTCTTTACCCGTAGAAATATTCCCTACAAGATCTACACCCGTTGCCAGATCATCGTCTGTCCGCCCAGTTTCTTTATTGCTTATAATGGACGAGGGCGAAAGGTTACCGCCTTGATCTAAAAGCTGTTGAAATGTTTTTACTATGCGTATTCTTTCGGTTGTTTTGCGGTAAGAGCGTTTACTTAGTACAAGATACTGGCTGGCACGCAGGTAATTCTGCTCGCCAATAGCTTTAATAAATCCATTAACAGTTCCCTGAGGTGTTCTTCTTCCCAAAGAATCTTCCGGAGCTTTTGCCGGTTCTTCTGTTGTAGTTTTTGCCGAACCCAATAATTGGGCTGTAACTGCATTAGAATTTATAAGTAATGCTGCTAATAAAAGCAAAGAGGACACTAAACGCTTCACACTTAAAATCATGCTTTTTATTTTAGAATACTAAAAATAAGAAATATAGGAGATAAAAGAAATCTTTCTACAGGAAAAAGAAGCAATACTTTTTTTATTCTAAACTTTAAAATAAGGGTTGTTTTGAACTCTTTTACAAATGAAAAATGTATTTTGAACCACTGTTTTGCAGATTATTTAAAGCATCACTCAAATCTGTTCCTCCATTGGAAGTAATAATTTTGAGCATGCTTTTTAAATCATTAAAATCATTTGGTTTTACAAAATAACCTAGTGCTCCCAGCTGAGAAGCCGTCTCCATATCATTTTTATGCGAAGATGTTGAAATCATGATCACAGGAATATCCTGATAGTTTTGATCTTTTTTTATTAATTTCAGACATTCCCATCCATTCATAATAGGCATATTAATATCCAGAAAGATAAGCTGTGGTTTTTCATTGTTGTCGTTTAGCATACGCCACGCCTGATCGCCGTTTTGTGCACAATGGCAGATAATATTTTCATTAACCATTTCTAAGGCCTCGCAAAACATTTCTATATCATCTCTGTCATCGTCAGCCAGTAAAATTATTTTTTTATTCATATTTAAATATCATTTTCTTCTTGTTTCAAAGGAAGCATTATAGTAAATACTGCTCCATTATATGGACTTCCTGATGCAGTTATAGTTCCTGCATGGCGTTCAACTATTTTTTTACAGAGCGATAACCCCAGACCTGTACCTTCATAAGAATCTTTAGAATTAAGTCTTGTAAAAGTTTCGAATATTCTTTCTGCCTGATTTTCGTTAAAACCAATTCCGTTATCTTCAACAGTAATAACGGCAAAATCATTATCCTGTTGTTTTATTATTTTTGATGATAATTTTACTTTAACCGGAACATCATTTTTAGCGAACTTAATAGAATTATTAATCAGGTTGTAAAAAAGCTGGTACAATAATACCTGTGCACCTTCCAGCACGGGAAGATTATCATAATAAATTTCACCGCCTGTTTTTTGTAAAGAAACTTCTAAATCAGTTTCAATATTTTTTAAAACTTCATTTAGATCCACTACTGTTGGTTTCTGCTGATCTGCATTTATTTTAGAATATGCCAGAACACCTTCTATCATATTAAACATTCGATCTGATGCAACGTGTATTCTCTCAATGAATTTCTTTGCCGAGTCATCGAGTTTTCCTTCAAGATTATCTTCAAGCCTGCTTATAAAAGTCTTTATTTTTCGTACCGGTTCTTTTAAATCATGGGAAGCAACATGAGCAAACTGCTGTAAGTCTTCATTAGAACGCTGCAGTTCACGCGTGCGTTCGTTTATCAGGACTTCTAATTTTTCGGTAGCAGTTTTTTGTTCATGAATATCTGTAGATGTACCAAACCATTTTGTAATAACGCCTGATGCATCCCTGATAGGAACTGCTTTACTTAAATACCATCGATACTCTCCTGCAGCACTATCTTTTAATCGAAATTCAAGCTGATAAAAATTACCCGATTGAATACTCTTATACCAATTATCTTTAACTAATTCTACATCATCCGGGTGTAATACAGAAATCCAGCTCGAATCACCATATTCATTTTCTTTCAAATTTGTATACTCGTACCAGCGCTTATTGTAATAATCAATAAAACCATCCGGCCTGCTTGTCCATATAATCTGAGGTACCAAATCAGCAAGCTGTCGAAAATTTTCTGCACTTTCATTAATAATCTGCTGTACTTCTTTTTGTGAAGTAATATCACTTGCGGCACCAAACCACTCAATGATAGTATTATTATCGTCTAATATAGGAACTACTCTGGAAAAATTCCAGCCAATAGTTCCATTTGCGTTTAGAACTCTATGTTCTAATTGGAAAATACTTTTATTATCTATTGCTTCAGATATAAGTTTCAAAGCCTTTTTCCGGTCATCAGGATGAATATAACTGTTAATCCAGTTAGAAACCGGTTCGCCTTCAGATGCATAAGAATCCAGTGTTTCTAAACTCCTCATTACAGTCCAGTCTGCATTCATACGATATACAAAGTCTGAAGAAGCATTTACCAAAGCTCTGAAACGCTTTTCGCTTTCTTCCATTTTATTTCTTGCCGTAACCTGTTCTGTAACATCCTCTGCTACCTGAATCATTCCTGTTATTACGCCATCCTGAACTAAAGGACGATAGGCCAGATTATAATAATAGTCGCGCATTTCTCCCGTTCGGTTATGCTGAACAAGCACTTCTGCCTGATCAAAAGGAATTCCTTTATTGTAAACGTTCTGCACCTGTGTCCAAACATATTGCCCGTTTAATTCCGGAAGAACATCAATTAAACGCATGCCTATAATTTCTTCGCCACGGCCAATTAAAGCAAGCATTTGTCTATTAATCTGCTCTATTACCAAATCTGCTCCCATAAGCACCAATGTAGCCGAAGGTGTCTGGTGAATCATCGACTGTAGTCTTGATTCACTTTCTTCTATCCTTTTTCTTGCTAAAAACTGCTGTTCTTCTGCCAGTTTTATTTCTGTAATATCGCGTGTTGTTCCGGCTACCGCTTCTACTTCGCCCTGCTTATTAAAAACCGGAGCAAAAATGTAGTCATAAACTCTTCGCCCTAATTCTGCATGAGGAAAGGATACGGTGCCTCTAATCATTTTTTTATTAGCAGCAACGTCGTCTATTTCTCTTTCATGCATCAATGCGTGCCATTCTTCGTAGCCGTTCTCTCTTAAGCCTTTACCTATAGCATCTTGTGCTGACTTGCCCCACATATCCAGCAAAGCTTTGTTGGCATACGTAAAATTATATGCAAGGTCAAATACATACACTAAATCTGGTGTGGTATTGGTAATGGAATTATAAAATCTTTCCTGCTTTTCAATCGCTGTTAGTGCGGCAATAAGATTGTTTCTCTTTGTTTTATATTCGGTTATGTTTTCAACAGTAACGATTAGTAAACCGTTTTTTTCTTCTGCCGTAAAGCGAAACCAATGTAATTGTTCTCTAATTTCAAAACTGATTTCAAAAGTAGAATTTATTCTATTTACGAAAGTTTCTGTAAATTTTTCGAGGAGAATATCTGCATCATAACGTTTGAAAATATCTGTAAAAAGCTGGTCTTTACATTGTTCAACTTCAAAATATTCTTGAATACGGGAATTGCAGAACAGTATTAAGAAATCTTCAATCTTTTCTTTATTGTATACTGGCCGCAGTGCAATAAGACCGTTTGCCGCAGAGTTAAAAATTGTATAAAAAAGTTCATCATTACCTGTTAACCCCATTGCTGTAGAATATCTAAAAAAGCTTAATTGCCTTAACTGCTAATTGTCAAATATACTTTATTACCGTCGAATATTTAAAAAAAAACAGACAGTATAAAAATTAAAATTATTACAAGCCGCCCCGCATATTCTATCAAGTCTTAAAGCTGAATACGTATGAAAAATGAATACTTTAAATTTAAAAATATGAAGTATCCAAATCTCTTTAAAATTCTTTTTAAGGTGAACAATTGTTCTAAATGATTTCATTTGAGCTACAGATAACAAACCAAATATAAATTACCACTTTTAGTTTGTTTTTATATAATTCCCATTAATTTTTACAAAATTTTATGCTGGCTGCTTATTTCGTTTAAAAAAAACAAAACCCTTATGCATGCTGCATAAGGGTTATTGGATTTATTTAAATTAAAAAATATTATTGCAAATTATTTCACAATCAGTTTTTTAGAAATATTTAAAGCATTTGAATGAATTGTAACAACATATATTCCTGAAGCCAAATCATGACTAATTGCTGCCGATGAATTCAGTTTCTTTACTAAAACTTTTTTTCCGTTTATATCTGTAACTGTTATCGTTGCTGTATCATCTGGGCTTAACTCCGGTAATGCAATATTAAATTCATTATTAACTGACGGATTCGGGTAAATACTAACAGCAGTATTATTTTCGGCTGTTACTTCGGCTTCATTGATTTTTTTTGATGCCGAAGCTGCCTGAAACTGCCATTGTGCACTTTCCCAGCTATTTTGAGCTCCCACATATTGAGCAGAACCTGTTAGGTTTTCAATATGAATCATACTTCCTGTCTGCCATCTGTTTTTGATTCTTACCCAGGTTCCGTCTACATTTTCGGTTGACCATTGTGCGCTCCACCAGTCAGATCCTGCTGCTATACACTGTACAGATCCTGTCAAATTTTCAATATGCATTACATCTCCTGTACCTACATTTTTCAAGATAAAGTTTGCAGCATCTACAGCTATTTTTTCCCATTTATAATTGTTATTTGCAACAGTTGAACCATAACCTACATTAGCCCCTGCATCATATAAATAATTATTTGTCCATTTGTTTTTAATGGTAAAATAACTTCCTGTGGCAGTACTTACCGTAATTAAGGCTGTGCTGGTTTTGTTTCCTTCTGCTGTGGTTACTGTAATTGTTGCTGTTCCATTAGCAACTGCTGTTACAAGTCCTGAAGCATTTACTGTAGCAACACCTGTATTGTTTGAACTATAACTTACTGATTTATTTGTTGCATTAGAAGGCAGAACAGTTGGCGTTAATTGTTGTGTAGCGCCAGCACCCAGCGTTACTGTTGTTGGTGCAATTGTTACACCTGTTACCGGAACATTTGTTACAGAACAGTTACTGCTTTGTGTCCAAGAAAAATTGCCAATCGCACTAATTTCTTCATTAGCCGTTGCATTTCCTCCTCTGTTAGAATAATTCATATTGCAGTACGTTCCGTTTCCGTTGGGAGAACCCGCAATAAGTACAAAATAACCTCTGCCCCAATTTCTGTTAAGAGCATTGTTGTTTGGATATTCTTTTCCTGTTCCGTTAACCGTAATATTTTTAAAACTAAGATTATAAATACCGTCTCCAGATCTTTTGCTTATAGAAATAGCATCGTTTCTTGAATCTAAAATATCGATATTATACAACTGAACGTTCTTAACCTGAGTTCCTGCATTGCTGGCGCTGAAAATATCTACTGCCGCAACAGGATTGTTATACGTATCATTAAAAGTACCACACGTACTTACTGTAATATCGTGTATTTCATGGGTTCCGTCATTATTAAATGGTGCGCCGTCAAAATTATTGCTCACACGAATACCTGCTTCAAGATTGTCTTTAATAATCAGGTTGTAAGCTTTATTATTTTTTCCACCATAAATAGCCAGTCCGCAGGCACGCCAGCAGTTTTCTGACGTATTATATCTAAAAGTATTGTTGATACATTCCTGTCCGTTAGCAGACCAGATTGCCTGATCGTCGTCACCGTTATTTCTAAAATTACAATGTTCAACAATAGCATTTGCCGTTCCTTTGCAAAGGTTGATTCCATCGGCATAATTATTTCTAAAACGGCAGTGTGATAAGGTAAATCCATCTGCAATTGCAGGTCCGCCAACATTATATTGAGCAATCCATGCGCCGCATTCAAAATGTTCTGCCCAGATATTTTTTATTGTAGAACCAGACGTAAATACACCATTTATCGCTTTATAAGAATTACTTCTTGAAGCAGAATTTGTAGTTAAATACAAATCTGAAAAAGAAATATTACTTGCATTGGCTCTCAATCCTCCGTTACCGCTGCTAGTATTGGTAAAATTAATCTGTGTGTACCACATTCCCGCTCCAATTAAAGAGGTATTGGCGGAACCAAAATACAATTCGCGGTTCACATTAAAAACCCCGCTTGGAACAAATATTTTTTTACCGCCGTTGGCATCAATAAAAGTTTGAAGATCACTTCCGTTTCCTGTATAAGTTACAGAACCTGAAGGCGCTGTTACTGCAGCCGGAATGGTTTCCATTTCGGCAAAATCCAAGTGAATATTACCCGTTTCTCTTACCAAACGCAATGTTCCGGATACTGGTATTTTACTTGGAAGTTTATAACGTACTTCATCAAAACGCATTCTTGGATTTTGGTTTGTAATTCCGTTGTTATTTGGATTTCCATTACTCCACAAATATTCCCATGACCATGTCGAAGTCAAAGTAAGCGTTGTAATTTTTGTACTGCCATTATATACGCCTATTGTTCCAGACTGACCGTCAGGAACGCTATATCGAATAACGAGTCCGTCTGCAGCCTCAGTTAAAGTCCATTGAACTGCTGCATTTGACGCAGACATATTCACACAAATTTGATCTGAAGCTTCTGACTGTAAATCAGCTTGATTATACGATTTTGCAGTTACTGAAGCTCCATTAGACAATTGTCCTAAGTTTGCTTCGTATCTTTTATAAGCTGCATCATAATAACCTCGCTGCGCATACAAATTTGAAGTTAAAAGAACGAAAAAAATCCACATTATAAAGTGGCAGCTTTTTTCTCTTTTAAATAAAATACCATGTAATTGTTTTCTCATAATTTTCGGTTTTTTAAATAGTTAGTTCCTAGAAATAGGATTATAACGAAACTAGACCTAAAAAAAAGATTACAAAAAAAGTGGAATAAAAATCAAGATATCTAAAACGTTTTCAAACAAATAAAACACTGAAAATCAATTAAATAAAATTTTAATACAAATAAAAAATCAAGAACTTATCTAGATGAGAAGTTCATAATTTTTACTCAAATTAATAAGAATATGGAAATTTTTAACATCATAAATTATAATATTCTCTTTTCTTAAAAATAAAACTGAGTATTATTTATTCTAATAAAAACTAATCCGAAGCATTAAATTAAAAATGTACTTTCATAACTTGCAAAAAATCTTAACTAATACCAACAATGACGTCATTGCATATAAAAACGCCTCGTCTAATTATAAGACATCTCAATATACATGATTTGTCTAACTTTATTATTTACCGCTCGAATCCAGAAGTTACAAAATATCAAGGTTTTGATGTTATGAATTTAGAACAGGCAGAAGAGTTTATAACAGAAAACGCTGCTAAATATTTTGGAAAAGCCGGTGAATGGGTACAATATGCAATTGAAAATCGCGAAACCAAACAGCTAATTGGCGACTGTGCCATTCAACTTGATCAATACGATACAAGAATTGCCGAAATTGGAATTACTATTTCACATCTGGAACAAAGAAAAGGGTTTGCAAAAGAAACTTTATTAGGCATTTTGACTTTCTTGTTTGATGAAATAAAATTACACCGCATAGTCGAAATAGTCGATGCAGAGAATACGGCTTCAATTAAACTATTGGAGAGTGTCGGTTTTAAACAAGAAGGCCATTTTATAGAAAATATATTTTTTAAAGGGAAATGGGGAAGTGAATTTCAATATGCAATGTTAAAAAGAGAATGGGACGAACGGAAGTAATCAAGGCTTTGAATGACAAACGATTAATAAAAGTTTTTTCGTAATTTTGTAAAAATTCAAACTCCCATGAAACGTTCCGGTACAGCAGATCTTCCATTACATTATGGACAAGTGCCGTTATGGCTTTCTGAGCGAATGTCTAAGCTTGGCCTGGCAATTGTAGAAACAATTGCTTTAGAATTTTCTACTTCTGAAGTGATAAGCAAATTAAGCAATCCGTTTTGGTTTCAAAGTTTTGGCGCTGTTATGGGAATGGACTGGCATTCATCCGGAATTACTACTTCTGTACTTGGCGCCTTAAAAAAATCTGTCAATCCGCATTCAAAAGAACTTGGAATTTACATTTGCGGAGGAAAAGGCAAGCATTCGCTTTTAACACCTCAGGAACTTTTATTTGTAGGCGAAAAAACAGGACTTGACGGAAATAATCTTGCAAACTGCAGTAAACTTGCTGCCAAAGTAGACAATACAGCCATTCAGGATGGTTTCCAATTGTATCAGCACAATTTTATTGTTGATAGTATGGGACAATGGGCTGTTATTCAGCAGGGAATGAACCCCGATTCTAAAACTGCCAGAAGATATCATTGGCATTCACAGGATTTAAAATCTTTTATTGAAGAGCCTCATACCTTTATTTATGGAGAAAATCAAGGAACAATT
>Ga0157369_10002205_pt1 | contig 23461 bp, 19 predicted proteins | sample C25metaG_FD_113461 | JGI IMG/M metagenome (GOLD analysis project Ga0157369, IMG submission 113461) | Corn rhizosphere microbial communities from Kellogg Biological Station, Michigan, USA - C2-5 metaG | ecosystem: Host-associated > Plants > Roots > Rhizosphere > Soil | place: USA: Michigan... | reverse complement strand
CCCATCGAGCGCAAATACGGCCGCACGGCCGCCGCGGGCAGCACGGCGACGCCGAGCCCGGCCGCGACCATCATGCACATGGCATCGAAGCTGCGCACGCGAATGCGCAGCTTCAGCCGCCGGCCTATCGATTCGGTGGCGTGTTCGAGCCGTTTAGCCAACGAGGTACCCCGTGAAAGGCTGACGAAGTCGTACTCGAGTGCCTCGTCGAACGAGATCGATCGGTGGGCGGCAAGCGCATGGCCGTTCGGCACGACGAGCACCAACTGATCGCGCCGATAAGGGACGGTCTGCAGGCCCAGCATGGGCGTCGATTCCGCAAGAATGCCGAAGTCCGCTTCACCGTCGAAGACGGCCGTCGCCACGCGGTCGCTGTTCTGCTCTTCGAGTTCGATACGGATTTGCGGATTGGCCGCTGTGAAAGCGGCGATCTCGGCCGGCAGGAACTGCGTGACCGCCGAGGTATTGGCCCAAAGCCGCACCACGCCGACGACGCCCGCGGCGTAGTCCGAGAGATCCGCGCTCAACACGTCCACATCGTTGAGAATGCGTTGCGCGTGCCGCTGTAACGCGGTGCCGGCCGCCGTCAGTACGATCCCGCGGGAATGACGCTCGAAGAGGGCGACACCCAGCGCGGCCTCGAGGTCTGCGATCCGCTTGCTTGCAGCGCCCACCGCGAGATGCGCCAGTGCCGCGCCCTTGCTGATGCTACCGCTGCGCACCACCAGGCTGAACAACGAGAGCGAGACGAGATCCAGGCGGTGCAGATTCATGATCGGGCGTAAGTCGGTAACCGATTTACCGTGCCGAGCATTATGCAATATCGCTCTTCATCCCCCGATAGCGGTTAGGGAAGACCCTGAATCGGCTTTCGCGTTTCGCGAAAGCTGGATGCGCGACTGTGACATTCCGCCGAATTGGGCGGGCTCGCATAATCGCCTGCAATCGAGATAGCCAGGACTTCAGGGGAGATAGGCCAATGAGCGGTCAACCATCGACTTCCATTTCACCGGCAGCACTCGATGGCATCCGGGTCATCGAAATGGGACAGTTGATTGCGGGGCCATTCGCCGGCAAAACACTCGGTGAATTCGGCGCCGACGTCATCAAGATCGAACCGCCCCGCACGGGCGATCCGCTGCGCAACTGGCGCCTCATGAAAGACGGTACGTCGGTCTGGTGGCAGGTGCAATCGCGTAACAAGCGCTCGATCGCGCTTGATCTGCGCAGCGCGCAAGGGCAGGAAGTGGCACGCGCGCTGATCGCACAGGCCGACGTGCTCATCGAAAACTTCCGGCCCGGTACGCTCGAGGCCTGGGGCATGGGCTACGAAGCGCTTTGCGAGATCAACCCGGGTCTCATCATGCTGCGCATCTCGGGGTACGGCCAAAGCGGACCCTATCGGGACTTGCCGGGCTTCGGCTCGATAGGCGAGGCGATGGGCGGACTGCGGCACCTCACCGGCGAACCCGGGCGCGTGCCGGTGCGTTGCGGCATCTCGATCGGCGACACGCTGGCGGCATTGCACGGCGTGATCGGCGTTTTGTTGGCGCTTTACCATCGCGATGCTCGCGGCGGAAAAGGGCAGGTGATCGACGTGGCGCTGCACGAAGCCGTATTCAACGTCATGGAGAGTCTGGTTCCGGAATACAGCGCGTTCGGCGCCGTGCGCGAAGCGGCGGGCAGCGCGTTGCCGGGTATTGCACCATCGAACGCCTATCGGTGCACGGACGGTTATGTGCTCGTCGCCGGTAATGGCGACAGCATTTTTCGGCGCTTGATGAGCGTCATCGGCCGCGACGATCTGGCCGCCGATCCGTCGCTCGCCGACAACGCGGGGCGCGTTGCGCGTGTCGACGAACTCGACGAGGCGATCGGCGCATGGACAGCGTCGCGCACGTCGCAGGAGGTGCTCGATACGCTATCGGCCGCGCGCGTACCCGCCGGCAAAATCTATACGGCCAAGGACATCGCGGAGGATCCCCACTATCGGGCGCGGGACATGATCCTGCGGCAAACGACGCGGGAAGGCTACGAACTCGCCGTGCCCGGCATCGTGCCGAAACTGACCGGCACGCCGGGCGCAATTCGTTCGGCCGCGCCGCGGCTCGGAGACGACACCGAGGCTGTGTTGAGAGAGGTGGGCCTGACCGACGACATGATCCGCACGCTGCGTGAACAAGGGGCGATCGCATGAAGAGCTGGCAAGGGAATCATCGACGCATTTATCTGCACGAGGTCGCGCCGCGCGACGGCTTGCAGTCGGAACGCGCGTTCGTGGCAACCGATCGGAAGATCGCGTTGGTCGACGCGCTCTCGCTTACGGGCGTCGCCAAGATCGAAGTCACGGCATTCGTCTCGCCTCGGGCGATTCCCTCGCTTCGCGACGCCGATGCCGTGCTGCGGGGCATCGAGCGGCGTCCGGGCGTCGTGTACACGGCGTTGGTGCCGAACGTGCACGGTGCCGAACGCGCCATCGAGGCGCGGGCCGACGAACTTAACCTCGTCATGTCGGCGAGCGAAAGCCACAACCTCTCGAACCTGCGGATGACGCGCGAGCAATCGTGGCAAGGATTGCTCGAGGTCGCGCGTCTCGCGCACGGGGCGGGCGTGGCCGTCAACGTTTCGCTGTCGTGCGCCTTTGGCTGCCCGATGGAGGGCGATGTGCCCATGGATACGGTGCTCGAGAGGTCTAGACGCTTCATCGAGGAAGCCCATGCGCGCGGTGTCACGCTGTGCGACACCACGGGCATGGCCTACCCGAGCCAGGTCGCGGCCTTGACGCAGACATTCTGTACGCGCTGGCCGACCACCGAGCTTACGCTGCATTTTCATAACACGCGCGGCATGGGGCTGGCCAACGTTCTCGCCGCCATCGATGCCGGGGCGACACGCTTCGATGCATCGTTGGGCGGAATCGGCGGCTGCCCCTACGCACCGGGCGCGAGTGGCAACGTGTGCAGCGAAGAGATCGTGCATGCGTTGAAGCTGATGGGATACGACACCGGCGTCGATCTCGATGCGTTGCTCGCGATTTCGCGTCAACTGCCCGGAATGCTCGGGCATGACACGCCGAGCCAGCTCGTCAAGTCGGGGCAGCGGCTCGATCTGCATCCGCGACCCGCCGGTTACGACGGCATCGTTCAGCGCGCGCTCGAACGCAGCACCGGCAGTTGACAGCGCGCTCTTATCGGAGCATCGCGAATGCGGGCAAAAACCTACCGGCGATCCGATCGAGGTCGCCGATGCCTATCCAAATCGGAGGAGACATGAAAAGAGAAGCCACGTTACCTGAGCAGAAGTCCGCGGAAATAGCCGCGCGCTTCGACCGCCTGCCACCTTCGCGTACCGTCTGGACGATGGTGATCCTGATCTCGCTTGGCGGGTTTTTCGAGTTCTACGACTTGTTCTTCACCGGCTATGTCGCGCCGGGGATGGCCCGCTCGGGACTCTTCACGCCCGAATCGCTCGGATTCTTCTCGGCGCTCGGCCCACTGAAGGTTGCCGGGTTCGGGACCTTCGTGTTTTCGACGTTCATGGGGCTCTGGGTCGGCGCGCTCGCGTTCGGACAAGTTGCCGACCGGTGCGGGCGACGGATGATCTTCACGTGGTCCCTCATCTGGTACGTCGTCTGCACGACGATCATGGCGTTCCAGACGACAGGGCTCTGGCTCAACGTCTGGCGCTTTGCCGCGGGTGTCGGACTCGGCATCGAGCTCGTCACCATCGACACCTACATCTCCGAGTTGATCCCGAGCCGGGAGCGCGGCCGCGCCTATGCTGTAAACCAGGTCATCACGTTTTCCGCGGTGCCGGTGGTCGCGTTTCTCGCGTTTGCGTTGAAGGACATGCGGCCGTTCGGACTCGATTACTGGCGCGTGGTCGTTTTGATCGGCTCGCTCGGTGCCGTGGCGGTCTGGTTCTTGCGGCGTAGCATCCCGGAAAGCCCGCGGTGGCTCGCGCGTCATCAGCGCGTCGAAGAAGCGGAGCGGATCGTCGCCGACATCGAACGTCGCGTGGCGGCCGAACGTGGCATCGCGCTGAGCGCCCCGCAACCGACGCAGCCCGAGAAAGAAGGGCGCGGATCGCTCATGGAAGCGCTGCGGCCTCCCTATCGTAAACGCACCGTGATCATGTCGGTGTTCAACATGGCGCAGGTGATCGGCTTCTATGGATTCGCCGCCTGGGTGCCAACGCTGCTCGTGAGCCGTGGCGTGCACGTGACATCGAGTCTTGCCTACGCGTTCGTGATTGCGATCGCGAATCCGTTCGGACCGTTGCTCGGGGTATGGTTTGCCGACAAGTTCGAGCGCAAGACGCAAATCGTGGTGAGCCTTGCAGCAATGGGCGTCGTGATCGTGCTGTTCTCTCAGGCGTCTTCTCCGGCGCTGCTGATTGCGCTCGGCGTGCTGTTCACGCTGGCATCGAACGTCATGTCGTTTGCCTACCATGGCTACCAGGCCGAACTGTATCCGACGCGGATGCGCGCGCGTGCGGTCGGCTTCGTCTACTCGTGGAGCCGTCTCGCCGCGGCATTCGCAGGGCTCGCGATCGGAGTCCTGCTGCACGGCTACGGCGTGCCCGGCGTCGCGGCGTTCATCGGGACGTCGATGCTCGTCGGGATTGCCGCGATTTTGCTGGGACCTGCGACGCGCGGGCTCGCGCTCGAGAAGATCAGCCACTGAGGGTCCGGTCATTATCCGTCCCCACGTCGTACGGCGGCTTCGGGGATCCGATGCACATCGCGCTCGTCGTCTCACATCATGCCCCCCATGCCCCCGGTACCGCCCAACCCCGTCCCGCCGGTCCCGCTCGTGCCGGTCCCCGGCGATGTTGCGATCGGATTGGCGGCCCCCGCCGTGGCCATGAGTGTCACGGCGACTCGGTCCGGTTCGCCGTTGACGTCAATTGCTCCGCGAGCGAGGAGCGCTTCGAGATCGCTGTCCACGCCGGATTGTCCGACCGTGAACGTGGAGGTCAAAAAATTGGGGGTAGAAAGCGTAACGCCGTACCTCTGTTGCAGATTCTGGACGACAGCGGCCTGCGCAGTCAGAACGTCAGTCTGATTCTCCAGCGTCTGCTGAAATCGAGTGTTCACCGCGAAGCCGATAATGAGCGCGCTTTCATTCGTACCGAGTTGCGCCGCGAGATACGTCAACAGCAGATCCGTCTCCGGCGTGATGTTGTACGTACCTCCAGCAAACGCAGCGGAATGCAGCGTCGTTACGCCCGAGGTCGCAGCGATGATGCACGGCAACTCTGCGCTGAACGTCGCGTGGTAGTTTCCGTTCGCATCGGCTGCGACCGAGATCGAGCCTCGCGTGCAGTCGATGCTGATCGCCGCATTCGCGAGTGCCTTGCCCGTTGCCGCCGTACCGGAGATCGAAATCATCGACGCGTTGCTTGCGTTACCATTGCCGCCGCCGCCGCAGCCGGCGAACAAAGCAACGCAACCGGACAGCAGCTCTGCGCCGACAGAGCGAACGACGTGCGGTGGCCAAGTGCTCATTGAAGTCTGCCGTTGGTTCGTATGTCGTCTAAACGATTCCGCGGGAGCGTCTATTCCATCTTTCTGCTGCGAAGGCATTGCGCAATGTCTGAGTCGAGCGAGGTGGCGGCTGCGCGCCCGAGGTGTTCCCGGTTTCGCCGCGGCATGCCTTCACTTCACACGATTGGAATAGTGTCGCCCGCCCAACGTTTATTAACCGTGTGGCCGACGCAATCGTTAACGCACGGAACCTGCGCAATGATACCGATCGAGAACACCGAGGACCGCTTCGGAGCGGTCGCAATCCTGTTCCACTGGTCGATGGCGGTTCTCATCATCGGACTTTTGGCATTAGGCCTTTACATGGTCAGGCTTCCCGATGCCGGGTTCGATACGAAAAAGATCATGCTGATTCTCTACCATAAGGAGATCGGCTTGTCGGTACTCGTTCTACTCGTAGTGCGGTTGGCCTGGCGGCTAACTCAGATACTGCCGCAGCTGGTCGACCACCTGCCTGACTGGCAAAAAATTGCCGCCCGATTCGTCCATCTTTCCTTTTACGCGTTGATGTTTGCGTTGCCGGTGACCGGTTGGTTGATGTCGTCCGCCGCCGGGATCAACGTTTCGTTCTTCGGCCTGTTCACGCTACCCGATTTCCTTCCACACGACGACGATTTGTTTCGACAACTCATCGTCATCCACAAATGGCTGGGTTATGCATTGATCCTTTTCATATGCGTTCACATGAGTGCAGCGCTAATGCATCATTTCGTACTCAAGGACGATACGTTACGCAGAATGCTGCCTTAATGTGCTTTCTCGACCACGAACCTGGCGAGTTGCCGCAATAGTTTTGCCATCGCCTCGTTGGCCGCAGCAACGCCTGCTGCGGCGTTCTCTTCCTGCATAGGCTCCCGCGCCGACAATTCTCTCGTCGCGATCACCTTGTTCGTGGCTCCCCGGCTCAGAGAAACGCGCATCGCGAACTGAAGCATTGCGGGGTTCGAAGTAAAGTCTTGTTCGAGCGTCAGAATCTCGGTATGAAGCACGAAAGTGTGGCGGCCGAAGTGAGGGGGGGATAGGACGTCGCTGAAGTAGCGGGTGCGTCGAAGTGCCTCGACGATCAAAGGCTGAATCATCTGCGGCGGTGTTTCCGCCCATTCATTCTGGCTGAAATACGCGACCTGATGCGCCTGCGTCGTATAGGCCATTTGCCGTGTGGCATAGATCGAACCGGCCTCCGGGGTCAGCACCAGCAGGGTCGCAGGGTGGGTCTGTCCGATGGGCAGATCGAGCGGGATATTGTCCAATAAATATTGTTTCGTCTCAGTCGTGACTGGCGAGAAGACAGTGCACCCCGAAAACGCAAGAACGCACAGTGTGACGAAAGTCGCCCTGTGCCAGTCGATTTTCATTTCCGCTCGCCGGGCCCGGGTAGCGGCGGTGCCGCGCCGCGTATCACAATCGACGGGTCGCGATTGATCCTGGTCGCGACGTCGGTCATAGAGCTGGATAGATTGTCAAGGTTGGACAGCGCCTTGTGCGCCTCCGGCAAGACCTGCGTCTGGAGCGCGGTCACGGTGTCATGGCTCGACTCGAGGAGCGGCCCGAGGCGATTGCTGGCGCGTTCGGTGTTAGCCACGATCGAGTTCAGTTTCCCGGTATTTTCCGCCAGTGCCGTGGTCACTCTTTGCAAGTTGTCGACCGATTGCTTGAGCGATGCTACGGTTGTCTTGTCGAGTATCGATTCCAGCAGTCCGGCGACGACCTGAACGTTTGCGTTTACCTGATTCATCGCCGTATCGAGCGTCATGGCCTTCGACGGTGCCGTCGATATGATCGGATAGGGCTCGCCCGGACGTGTCGTCAGTGGCCGCGGATCGACACCGACGTCTTCGAGCGAAATGTAGACGTAGCCGGTAAATCCTCGCGCCGCGAGTCCTCGGGAGGTGATCGTCGCTACGCTGGCCGAAGTGACTGGCGCCGTTTTGTCGATAGACAACACGATGGCCACTGAATGCGGATTGACCAGTCGTACGCTTTTCACCTTTCCCACTTCGACGCCGTGAAACTCGACCGGGGCATCGGCAATGAGACCGGAGACCGACTCCTGGGTATAGATCTGATAAGTCGCGTATTGGCTTGCGGAAAAGAAATACCAGCCCACTCCGGCGGTGGTCGCGACAAACAGGAAGGCCGCGAACGCGAGTCTGGCCTTCATGTTGACATCGACTTTCATCACCCATCGCCTCCAGGGCTACCCCGGCTTCGACAGACGTCTGCCATGCGGGAGTGGCTACCTGCTGGGTAAACGATGGAACTCGCCAGGTTATTCCGGCGACCTTGATCGCATCGAAGGGGACGAAGCCGGTACGCTTACACGCTCCCGGGCGAGCATGCGCCACAGTGGCGCGGCGAAGCTCGCATCGAGCTCGCCACCCGGTCAGTGAGTGACGCCTTCGACGGTCAGAACACGGGCCTGCTACGAGAAGACGTCAATTCAATCCCGTTAGCCGATAACCGACTCCCGTCTCCGTGATGATGTGCTGAGGCTGCGTCGGATCCCGCTCGAGCTTATGCCGGAGGTTCCTCATATAAATGCGCAGATAGTGCGCGTTTTCGATGCGCGCCGGCCCCCAGACTTCCCTCAGCAGTTGCTGGTGCGTCAACACGCGGCCCGCGTGCCGTATCAGCAGGACGAGCAGGCGATACTCGATTGGCGTGAGATGCACGGCGCCACCATCGCGCTCGACCGCGCGCAATTCCAAATCGACCGTCACGTCACCGAAGCGCGCTTTCGATGTCTCCGATGCACCGTTTGCGTTGCGATTATGTCGCCGCAAATGCGCGCGAATGCGCGCCAACAGCTCCGCGGCACCGAACGGCTTCGTCAGGAAATCATCGGCACCGGCATCGAGCGCAGCGACTTTCTCTTCCTCGCGCGTACGCGCCGATAACACGATCACCGGCATCGAGGACCACTCGCGCAGCCTCCGGATCACATCGACACCATCGATGTCCGGCAACCCCAGATCGACGATGGCAAGGTCCGGCCGCGCGCTCGCCGCGAGCGACAACCCTCGGCGCCCGGACTCGGCATCGAGCATACGTATCGCCTCGCTTTCCAGGCACGCTTGCACGAAGCGGCGAATGCGGCTGTCATCTTCGATCAGCAGTACGGTGATGGCGGGTTCCGACATGAGTTATCCGTTCCTATCGCCGGGCGTAGCATCGAGACCCTCGATCGGCACCGTCTCCAGCGGCGTTTCGTTCGCAGGCAACATGAACCAGAACGTCGCACCGAGCACCGTCCCGTCCGCCGCGACGCGGTTCATGGCGCCGATCTTGCCCCCGTGGGCTTCCACGATCGCGCGGCAGATGGCAAGGCCGAGGCCGATGCCCGGCTTGGCGGATTCCTTTTCGCCACGCGTAAACTTTTCGAATATGCGCGACGCCATGGCCACTGGCAAGCCCGGCCCGTCATCCTGAACTTCTACCTTCACGTAACGCTCGTCGCCTTCATGCTGCACCGACGCCACCACGCAGATCGGCGAGCCGGCCGGCGTGTATTTCGAGGCATTCTCGAAGAGATTGGCAAAGAGCCGCTCCACGAGCACCGCATCGAGCTCGATGAGCGGCAGATCCGCAGGCACGCGCGTGCGAATCGGCCGGCCCGCGAGTATACGCCGGCACGCGGCGAGCGCCGAGCCGATGACTTCCTCGATCGACGACCACTGACGGTTGATCTTCATGCTACCTTCCTGCAGGCGAGCCATGTCGAGCAGATTGGTGACGACGCCCGTCATGCGCAACGCCTCGTCGTGAATGGCCTCGGCAAGCTCGAGCGAACGTGCATCATCGACCTTCACGCCACCTGGCTCCCCGGCCAGCATGGACGCAAAGCCGACGATGGACGTCAACGGCGTACGCAGATCGTGCGAAATGGCCGACAAAAGCGAATTTCGCAATCTTTCGGACTCCATATTGACCAGCGCGTCCTGGGCGATTTCGACGTAATGCACGCGTTCGAGTGCCAGCGCGATCTGTGCAGCGAACGTCTCGATCATCCGCCGCTGCTCGGGGACCTGGAGATCTTCCATGCGAGGCGAAACCAGCGCCATGACGCCGCGCGTGCGCATCGGTGCCTTGAGCGGCAAGTAAAGCGCACTCGTGGCGGGAAGTGTGTCCGTGCCGTGCCCGGCTGGCTTTTGCTGATCGTAGACCCACTGCGCGATGTCCTTGTCGATCTCGGCCTCGGCGAGCGTGACGGCGGGATCGGGGTTCTCGATCTTGGGGCGCACGCTCTCGTTGCTGTCCGGTAAAAGAATCGCGACGCGTGCCTGAAAGACTTCGGCCACGTGCCGGGAGCCGGTCTCTATGATCTGCACCGTAGCGAGCGCGGCACCGAGTTCCCGCGTCATGGCGAACATCGCGCCGGTGCGGCGCTCGCGCAGGTTCGCGATACGCGCCTGCCCGCGCAAGCTCGCAGTGAGATGACTGATCGTCAGGGAAGTGGCCAGCATGACCGCAAACGTCAGCAGGTATTGTGTATCCGATACGGTGAACGAAAGGTGCGGCGGCACGAAGAAGAAGTCGAACGAGGCGACGCCGAGAAACGAAATCAGCACGCCCGGTCCGCGCCCGAGCCGGGCCGCCGTGAAAATCGTGCCGAGCAGGTAAAGCATGACGAGGTTGGCGAGCGAGACCCGCCCGAGCGCCTGGCTGGCGATGACGGTGATGGCCGCGCATAGACCGATCGCGTACAGATACGACGAGGGCTTCGAACGCTGTACCTCGGCGCTCAGGCCCGCGAAACGCACCGCCGACTCGCGGCGCTCGGCTTGTTCGCGTACGGCGCCCGAGTTCACGAGTGTCACGTCGATGTCGCGTGCCGCACCGATCAAACGCTCCCCGGTCGAGCGACGCAGCCAGGCAGACCAGCCGGAGGCAGGCGATGCACCCACCACGAGCTTCGACACATTACGCATGCGCGCATAGGCGATCAGCGTTTTCGGCGGGTCTTCGCCCTGCAGCGTGACCGTTTCGGCGCCGAGTTCGGAGGCGAGCTTCAACGCATCGAGCGTTCGCTTGCGAATGGCATCGGGCAGGCGCTGCAGTCTGGGCGTTTCGACGTAGACGGCAAGCCAGTCCGCCTTGAGACTTGCCGCGAGCCGCGCGGCTGCTCGCACGAGCGTCGCGCTCTCGGGGCCCGCGCCGACACAAACGATGATGCGCTCGCGCGCTTGCCAGATACGCTCGATCGATTGATCCGCACGATATTCCCGCATCTGGGCGTCCACGCGGTCAGCCGTGCGGCGCAAGGCCAGTTCGCGCAGCGCGATCAGGTTGCCCTTGCGGAAAAAATTCCGGACGGCGTGCTCCGCCTGACGCGGGAGGTAGACCTTGCCCTCTTGCAGGCGTTCGAGCAATTCGTCCGCCGGGAGATCGACGAGCGTCACGTCGTCGGCGAGATCGAACACGCGGTCCGGCACGGTTTCCCATACACGGATACCGGTGATCTGTCCGACGATATCGTTCAGGCTCTCGAGATGCTGAACATTGACGGTCGTATAGACGTCGATGCCGGCGTCCAGCAGCTCGTACACGTCCTGCCAGCGCTTCATGTGCCGCGAGCCCTGCACGTTGGAATGCGCGAGCTCGTCGACGAGAATCAGCCCGGGCTTGCGCGCGAGCGCCGCATCGAGATCGAACTCGGACAGTTGGTGCCCGCGATACTCGATCGTTGCGGGAGGGATGACCTGGAGCCCTTCGATGAGGCCTACCGTTTCCTTGCGGCCGTGCGTCTCCACGACGCCGACGACCACGTCGACACCTTCGTCGCGGCGCCGCCTCGCCGCCTGCAGCATCGCGTACGTTTTGCCGACGCCGGCGGAGGCGCCGAAGAATATCTTCAACCGGCCGCGACTGCGCTTTTCTTCGTCTCGCTGAATTTTTTCGAGCAGCGCGTCGGGATCGGGACGTTCCATAGTGCCTCGTTGCAGAAATGGGCCATATGCGAGCTTAGCCTAATCAATGCACGCGTTGAATTCGATCGAGTGCAAGATTCAGCCGTAGTACGTTCACGCGCGGCTCGCCCAGCACGCGGAACTGTCGACCGGACGTATTCTGCTCGATCGCGCGATACACCTGATCGAGCGTCAGGCCGCGCGCCTTTGCCACCCGGGACGCCTGATATGCCGCGGCTGCCGGCGAGATGTCAGGATCGAGACCACTGCCCGACGAGGTGACGAGATCGACGGGAATCGGTGCTGTATTCGTCGGATCGGCTGCATGTAACGCCAGGATCCTTCCCTTCACTTCGTCGGCGAGCGCGGGATTCGTCGGTCCCAGGTTCGAGCCGCCGGAGTTCTGAGCGTTGTAGGGGTTCGGCGTGGTGGCCGATAACCGTCCCCAGAAATAACCGGGCGCATCGAATTGCTGGCCGATCAACTCGGAGCCGACCGGCTTGCCGTCTCTCTCGAGGATGCTGCCATTCGCCTGACGAGGAGATACCGCCTGGCCTATCGCCGTGACGATGACCGGATAGGCGATACCCGTGATCAGTGTCATCGCTGCAAATAGCACGAGCGTCGGTCGCAACAGGTTTTTCATGATCGATCGAATAAGAAAGGGATTCGGTTCAGGCCCAGCCCATCGCGGCCAGGAACATGTCGATCAGCTTGATGAACGGGAACGGCAACATGATGCCGCCGAGCCCGTAGATCAGCAGATTGCGGCGCAACAGTGCGGCTGCGCCAAGCGCGCGATACGTCACGCCTTTCAGCGCGAGCGGAATCAGGAAAACGATGATGAGCGCATTGAAGATGACCGCGGAGAGAATGGCCGAGGCGGGCGACGTCAGATGCATCACGTCCAGCACGCGCAACTGGGGGTAGGTCGTCGCGAACGCAGCCGGAATGATCGCAAAGTACTTCGCGATGTCGTTCGCGATCGAGAACGTCGTCAGCGAACCGCGGGTCATCAGCATTTGCTTGCCGATTTCGACGATCTCGATCAGCTTCGTCGGGTTCGAATCGAGATCGACCATGTTGCCGGCTTCCTTCGCCGCTTGCGTGCCGGTGTTCATCGCCACTGCCACGTCGGCCTGGGCGAGCGCCGGAGCGTCGTTGGTCCCGTCGCCCGTCATCGCGACGAGCCGGCCTTCGGTCTGGTGCGCGCGGATCGTCGCGAGCTTCGTCTCGGGTGTCGCCTCGGCGAGGAAATCGTCGACTCCGGCTTCGGCCGCGATCGCCGCGGCAGTCAACCGGTTGTCGCCGGTCACCATCACGGTCTTGATGCCCATTTTGCGCAATTCGGCAAAACGCTCCTTGATACCGCCTTTGACGATGTCCTTCAACTCGATGACACCGAGCACGCGGGCGGCTCCGCTGGCATTCTCGCCGCCGGTCTTTTCCGCGACCACGAGCGGCGTGCTGCCGCGCCGTGCAATATCGTCGACGGCCTTGCTCACTTCCTGCGCAAACCGGCCGCCGTTTTCCTCGACATACTTGCGCACCGCAGCTGCCGCGCCTTTGCGGATTTCGCGACCGGGCGCCCCGAAGGAAGTCCCATCGGGGAGCGCCCCGGCGCGCGTTGTCTTCGGATGCAGATCGACGCCGCTCATCCGCGTTTGCGCCGTGAAGCCGAGAAAGGTCGCCTGCAGTTGGGCCATGTCGCGCTCGCGGATATTGAACCGCTGCTTCGCGAGCACGACGATGCTGCGGCCTTCCGGCGTTTCATCGGCGAGCGATGCAAGCTGCGCCGCATCGGCGAGCTCGTGCTCGGTAACACCCGGCGCCGGCACGAATGCCGATGCTTGCCGGTTGCCGAGCGTGATCGTGCCTGTCTTGTCGAGCAAGAGCACATCGACATCGCCCGCCGCTTCGACCGCCCGGCCTGACGTCGCGATGACGTTGGCCTGCATCATGCGGCTCATGCCGGCCACGCCAATGGCGGAGAGCAGCCCGCCGATCGTCGTCGGAATCAGGCAGACGAGCAGGGCAACCAGCGCAGTGATCGTCACGACGCTGCCCGAGTTCATCGTCGCGACCGAAAAGAGCGAGAACGGCAGGAGCGTCGCCGTGGCAAGCAGCAGCACGAGCGTCAACGCGACGAGCAGAATCGTGAGCGCGATCTCGTTCGGCGTCTTTTGCCGCTTCGCGCCTTCCACCATGGCGATCATCCGGTCGAGGAACGCCTCGCCGGGATTGACGCTGACCCGCACGACGATCCAGTCGGACAGCACGCGCGTGCCGCCCGTCACGGACGAGAAATCGCCACCCGACTCGCGGATGACAGGGGCGGATTCGCCCGTGATCGCGGATTCGTCGACGGAAGCCACGCCGTCGAGGACTTCGCCGTCGGCCGGAATCGTATCGCCGGCCTCGACGAGCACGACGTCGCCCTTGCGAAGATCGGTCGACGTCACGATGCGAATGGGCGACTTCGGATGCGGCTCGTTGAGCTTCTTCGCCGTGACGTTGTGTTTTGCGCTACGCAATGACGCGGCTTGCGCTTTCGAGCGTCCCTCCGCGAGCGCTTCGGCGAAGTTGGCGAACAGCACCGTGAACCACAGCCAGAGTGCGACGGCCAGTATGAAGCCGGCGGGCGCTTCGGCCTGCCCGCCCAGAGCCGCGATCCATAGCACGGTCGTCAGAATGCTGCCGACATAGACGCAGAACATCACGGGGTTGCGCAACTGCGTGTGCGGCCCGAGTTTCCTGAACGAATCGACGATGGCCGGCTTGAGGAGCGCGGGATCGAACATCGCGCGCGCGGCCGTGCGCGTTTGCCCCTGATTATCCGGGCGATGCGCAGGCGTTGGATGGATTGTTGTCATGCTTTTCCTCGAGATCAATGGCCCGAAATCATCATCAGATGTTCGACGATAGGGCCCAGCGCCAGCGCGGGCACATAGGTCAGCGCACCGACGAGCACGAGCGTGCCGAGCAACAACACGACGAAGAGCGGCCCATGCGTCGGCAGCGTGCCGGGCGTGACGGCGATGCGTTTCTTGTTGGCGAGGGATCCTGCAATGGCGAGCACGGGCACGATGGTGCCGAAGCGGCCAAACCACATCGCGATCCCGAGCAGCACGTTGTAGAACGGGGTATTGACCGTCAAACCGGCAAACGCGCTGCCATTGTTATTTGCGGCGGAGCTGAACGCGTAGAGCACTTCCGAGAAGCCGTGCGGGCCCGGATTGGCAATCCCGGCCGTACCGAGCGGCGAGAGTATGCCGATGGAAGTGCCGACGAGCACGAGCAACGGGGTGAGCAGGATCGCGATCGAGACCATCTTCATTTCGTACGATTCGATTTTCTTGCCGACGTATTCGGGGGTACGGCCGATCATCAGGCCCGCGACGAATACCGCGAGCAATGCGAAGACGAGCATGCCGTAGAGCCCGGAGCCGACGCCGCCGTAGACCACTTCGCCAAGGTCGATCAACAGCAGCGGCACGAAGCCGCCGATCGGCGTCAACGAATCGTGGGTGTTGTCGACGGCGCCGCACGACGCAGCCGTCGTCGCCACCGTGAAAATGCCGGATTGAGCGATGCCGAATCGCACTTCCTTGCCTTCCGCGTTGCCGCCTGCCTGGCTATCCGACGCATGTTGGTCGACCGATAACGTCGAGAAAAGCGGATTGCCGGCCTGCTCGGCACTGATCTCACCCCAGCAGGCGAGCGCGAATGCAATCGTCATGGCCGCTAGCACCGCGACGCCCTGGCGGCGATCGCCGATCATCCGGCCGAACACGATGGGCAGTGCAGCGGGAATCACGAGCATTGCGATCAACTGCACGAAGTTCGATAACGGCGTCGGGTTCTCGTACGGGTGCGCAGAATTGGCGTTGAAGAATCCACCGCCGTTCGTGCCCAGCATCTTGATCGCTTCTTGCGATGCGGCCGGGCCCATGGCGAGAGTCTGCTTGTCCGCCTGCCGGTCCTGCATGATCGGGTTGCCCTTCGCGTCCTTCAGGGCGTTGCCTTGCGCGTCGGTCTTCGGCGCCTGGTAGGTCGTCACCTGCAGGGTCGACACGTCCTCGTAGGGCTTGAAGTTCTGTATCGCGCCTTGGCTCACGAATACCAGCGAGACGACGATCGCAAGCGGCGCAAGGATGAAGAGCGTGATGCGCGTGAGATCGACCCAGAAGTTACCGATGGTCTGGGCCGTGTGCCGCGCGAAACCGCGGATCAGCGCGACCACGACCGCGATGCCGGTCGCCGCTGACAGGAAGTTCTGGACGGTGAGCGCCGCCATCTGGGTCAAGTAACTGGCTGTAGCCTCCGGCGTGTAGTTCTGCCAGTTCGTGTTCGTCACGAAGCTCACGGCCGTATTGAATGCCGCATCGGGCGTCATCGGGCCAAAACCCTGCGGATTCGCGGGCAGCCATGGCTGCAACCGCAGGAACGCGTAGACGGCGAGGGCGCCCAGCGCGTTGAAAAGCAGCACGGCCAGCGCATAGCGCTTCCATGACATTTCGGCATCGGCATCGACGCCGGCAAGCCTGAACAAGAGGCGTTCGATGGGACGACCGATACGGCGAACGACGATGGACGAACCGTCGAGCACGCCTGCCATGTACCGGCCAAGTGGCACGGCCAGGGCGATCAGCGTGACGATGAAGAGCGCGGTCTGCAGCAGGTCGTTCGCATTCATTCGAGTTCCTCCGCCCTGAGGAGCGCGTACACGAGGTAGGCGAACAGCAATGCTGTCGCGGCTGCCGCGAGCCAGATCATCCAGGTCGTCATGGCCGGCCTCCCGAGGCGCGGGTACCGAGCCTCTCGCATCCAGCCACGAATCCAACGGTCATTGCCAGGAAAAGGGCAATTCCCGCGATATAGATCAAGTCCATTCTTCTCGTCTCGCTTACGAACCATGACAGCCCTGAAGCGTAGAGGAGGGGGCGTAAAGGCAGGGACAAGACTGGGGGCGGCGACGTAAAAAACGCGTAAAGACGATTCTCCCCTCGCCGAAGAGACCGGCCGGACGTTCGGGCATTTCCGTAGGAATACCCGAAACGCTTATCGCAACATACGGAAGTCCCGTCACTCGCCTGACCGAAAGACTGAACAATGGAGCCCCCGTCTCACGGCACGCTCTACAAGCGTCGCCCTACATCGAGGGTTTCGGCATGTCCGCTTACACAGAACACGCGAGGTTCTTTTCGCTCCCCGCCACAACCGCTACGGAGCAAGACCGCGCAAAGCACGAGGTATGGCAATCGCTGGGGTCGCGCACCAAGGCCTTGCTGAGTACCGACGGTACATTGACATTGCTGCTCGACGCGTTTTCCGGCGAAAGCATCGAGACCGTGCTGCTCGCGCAGCACGCCGAACGCGCCGATGCGATATCGGCCTGCGCAACCATGAGCCTCGGTCCAAACGAAGCAACGACGCGGCGAGAGGTCGTGCTGCGAACCGCGCTGAGCAAGCGCAATCTCGTGTATGCCGAGTCTCGCATCGCCGATGCGCGCTTGCCGCCGCCGCTGCGGGCACCGCTGATGCAAGGCACGCTTCCCATCGGCATGTTGATGCGCTCGGCGCGTATCGAGTCGTTCCGAGAACTGCTCGACTGGGGCATCCACCCACTCGACGAAGCGCCTTGCCCGGACGCATGTTTCGACGCCACGGAACTCGTCTATCGCAGTTACCACATCGTCGTGGCGGGCCGCCCTTTGATGCGCATTACCGAGTACTTTCCTCGCGGCCTGTTCGGGGGCGTCGATGAATAGCCTGACATCACCGGTTCTGATCGTCGGCGCAGGTCCTGTCGGGCTGACCACCGCATTGTTGCTGGCAAGACAAGGCATCCGTTCGACGGTCCTGCAACGTGGCTCCGACATCCTGCGAACCGGATCGCGCGCCATCGTATTGCTGCGCGACACGCTCGAAGCGTTCGACGCAGCGGCGCCCGGCACGGGCGCGCGGTTGGCCGCACGCGGTATCACCTGGCGAGTGAAGCGGACCTACCACAAAGATCGGCTTCTTTTCAGCGAAACCTACCCGGAATCGAAGGACGCGCGCTACCCCCTCTTCGTGAACGTCTCGCAACAGGAAACCGACAGCGCGCTACTGGATGCCGCGCGCACGCAGTATCCGGACCACATCTCGGTCGTCTTCGATCAGCACGTGACGGGTTTGCGGCAAACAGAGCGACATGTCGTGGTCGTTACAGAAGAAGGCCGGGAGTTCGTCGCGGATTTCCTCGTCGGCGCGGACGGCGCACATTCGAATATACGCAAGCTCCTGGGCATCGAATTGATCGGCCGGCGATCCGAAAACCGCTTTCTCATCGCCGATGTTCGCGCCGAATTGAACATCGATTACGAGCGCCGTTTTTACTATAGCCCGCCCGGCAATCCAGGCTATCAGGCCTTTATGCTGCCGCAACCCGACCGGGTCTGGCGTTTCGATTGGCAGGTCGCGCCCACTACGCGTCTCGAGGACTTGACCCACGGCGATGGCCTCCACACGAAAATACGCGCGCTCATCGGACCGGATATCCCTTATGAGGTGCTATGGACGAGTCTCTATCAGTTCAACAATACGCATGCGAAGACATTCGGCGCGGGCCGGGTCTTCCTGGCTGGCGATGCCGCGCATCAGTTCAGCCCGTTCGGCGGGCGTGGGCTCAACTCGGGCATTGGCGATGCGCGCGCGCTGGTCGCGCATCTGGCCCGCGCGATCGGGGATAAGACCGCGATCTATTCGCTCCCCGGCTACAACGCGGAGCGACAGAGAGCGGCTATCGCCAACCTCGATGCGACGGGAAGAGTCCTTCGCGTGCTCGTGCCGGCTACACCGCTGCATCGCGCCGTCCGTCATCTTGCGTTGCGGGGCGCGCGGCATTTTGCGTTCTGCCGTCGATACGTCGACTCCGGCCCGTACGCCGTGTCCCAACGCCCGACGACGCAAATCGATTGAAAGGTCGGCCGAGACTGGCGCACCGAGCCGATCGGCCGACGCACGCCGGTCGTGAGCTCACGCGCTCATTCGCTCATTCGCTCGATGAGTTCGAACCCTACATCGATGCGCCGCCGCTCGAGCGGACTAACCATCGTCGGACAGCCCAATTGACGTTACTCGGGAAACGGCAGCGCCGTTTGGCCATCGGCACGCATGTCGAACACGTTCAATGTCATCGCCACCAGCGCGTAGTAACCGAGCAGACCGACCAAGTTGATCGTCACTTGATGACCGAAACGCTCGGCTGCCCTTTGAAACGTCGGACCCGACACACGCTGCGTGTCGTAGAGTTCGGTGGCGAAAGCGAAGATCAGCGCGTCGTCTTCATCATCGAATTCGGGCTGCCGTCCGCTGCGGATTGCCTCGGCTGTCGCCGCGGGCACGCCGGCATCGAGCGCGATCGGATAGTGGATGTGCCACTCGGCCTGCGAACGCCAGCGTGCGGCGGTAACCAGTATCGCCAACTCAGAGAGGCGCAGCGGCAGCCCGGTACGATAGCGGCAGAACGCGCCGAGGCGCTGCGCATGCTGTGCGAGCTCGGGGCTGTGAATCCATCCGAGGAACGGACCGTTTAAATTGCCTCGCGGTCCTGACTGAATCTCCGTCAGGACGGCTTCCTGTTCGGGAGTGGCATGCGCTTGATCAAAGGCCGGCAAGCGGCTTGCGGGTGGGGCGGATGAGGGTGGTGTCACGGTTGGATCCTGATTTCAGCGTACGCCCACGACGCGCAGCGCGTCATCGATCGCATCGGTCAGGCGGCTGACGATGCGATCGATGTCCTCGGCCGTGCAAATGAAGGGCGGCGCCAGCAAAACGTGATCGCCTGATACGCCATCGACGGTCCCTCCCATCGGATAGACCATCAGCCCACGCTTCATCGCCTCACGCTTGATCGTGACGTTCACCGCCAGCTCGTGTGCAAACGGGACCTTGGTCGTGCGGTCCTTGACGAGTTCGACGCCGACGAACATCCCGCGGCCGCGCACGTCGCCGATATGGTCGTGCCGCGAGTAGTGCTCGCGCAGCGACGCTCGCAATTGCTCTCCGCGCGCCTTGACGTTATCGAGCAGGCGGTCTTCTTCGATCACACGCTGAACCTCCAGTGCCGCAGCACAAGCGGTTGCGTGGCCGACATAGGTATGGCCGTGCTGGAAGAATCCCGAGCCCTTGACGATCGCATCGAAAATCCTGTCGCTGACGAGCGTTGCGCCAATCGGCTGATACCCGGCGCCGAGGCCCTTCGCGATCGTGAGCAGGTCGGGCGCAACGCCGTCCTCGTCGCACGCATACAGATGCCCGGTGCGGCCCATTCCACACATGATCTCGTCCAGGATTAGAAGAATGCCGTATTTGTCGCAGACCGCGCGGATCTTGCGCAAATAGTCACCCACCGGCGGCACGGCGCCCGCCGTCGCACCAACGACCGTCTCTGCGACGAACGCCGCCACGGTGTCGGCCCCGAGCTCCAGAACCTTGCTCTCGAGTTCGTCCGCGAGGCGCTGCGTGAATGCGTTATCGGATTCACCGGGGCGCTGCTCGCGATAGGCGTAGCAGGGACTCACGTGATGCGCCTCGATGAGGATCGGAAGAAATGGCTCGCGCCGCCATGCGTTGCCGCCGATCGCCAACGCGCCGAGCGTATTGCCATGATAGCTTTGACGGCGCGCGATGAAATGACGCCGTTGCGGCTCGCCGGTCTCCACAAAATATTGCCGGGCCAGCTTGAGCGAAGCTTCGATCGCCTCGGAGCCGCCCGACACGAAGTACACGTGGCCAAGACCCTGCGGGGCCCGCGCTACCAGCCAGTCGGCCAGTGCCTCGGCCGGCTCCGTCGTGAAGAACGAGGTGTGGGCGTAAGGGAGCTGCTGGACCTGTCGTTTGATCGCGTCGATGACCCGCTGGTTACTATGCCCGAGACACGACACCGCAGCGCCACCCGACGCATCGATATAGCGTTTGCCTTCGGAATCGATGATCTCGATACCATCGCCGGCGATGGCAATCGGCAGCGTCCGCTTCGGCGCACGGTGAAAAACGGTGGTCATGCGGTTTCCTCTGAAAGTGCGTTAGTCAGCAACGGATTCTGTGACGAGGTGCCGTAGCTTGTCGCGTACGTCTTTCCAATCGTCCGCGTCCGAAAGAGGGGCTTGCCTGCCGATGATTGTAGGCCATTGTTTCGCCAGGCAAAGCCAATCCGATTGAGGGGCGGAAAGCCGAACGCGACCGCACAGACGCCTAAGGCCGCCTCTCTCATGCGTTAGAAGCGATTGCATAGGCCGGCTCGGTCGACGCGCTGGAAACGGCATGGCCCGAATGGCGTACAACGCTGATGTTCGTCATGCTTTCCTCTTCGAAGAAAAACTTCCTTTCGCCGAACGCCGGCTTCAGATCATGCAGCCAGGTTGCCGTCGGATCGAACTTTGCATAGAAGGGCCGGCGCACCCAGTTTGGGTTGCGTGCTTGCAAGAACTGAAGGGCGAACACCTTTTCGCCGCGAATATCGACGATGCCATCGATGACTACTTTGCCGGGGAACGCGCTCATCGAAGGGCCGCGGACCGTGCGCGCGAGTCCCGATACGGTCTGATAGGCCGCTTGGAAAATCTCATAGGCTTTCGCCAGAGGCAACTGGAAATAGTGGCTGGGACCGGTGTCGCGTTCGACGAACATGTAGTAGGGAATCGCGCCGAGCCGCACGCCCGTCGTCCACAGCTCCGCCCATCCCTTGGGGTCTTCGTTGATATGGCGAATCAGCGGCGCCTGCATACGAAGCGTCGCGCCGGACGAGACGATGCGTTTGACCGCACGTTGTGCGATGGCCGGACGCAGTTCCGCCGGGTGATTGTAGTGGCCCATGAGCGCGAGGTTTTTGCCGGCCGCAACGACCTTCTCGAACAGGCGCATGAGGTCGTCGGAATCCTTGTCCGTCACGAAGCGCTGAGGCCAGTACGATACAGACTTCGTACCAATGCGGATGTTCTGGATATGAGAGAGCTCAGGCGCCAGCAGAGGTTCGATATATCCAGCGAGAGATCGCGTATTCATGATGAGCGGATCGCCGCCGGTGATCAGCACATCGGTCACTTCGGGATGTTGCTGCAGATAGGCAACCAGTTCGTTGGATTCCCGCGCATCGAACTTGAGATCGTCCATGCCGACGAATTGAGGCCAACGAAAGCAGAAGGTGCAATAAGCGTGGCAGGTTTGTCCAGAGCTGGGGAAGAACAGCACGGTTTCTTTGTATTTGTGTTGCAGGCCGCTTACCGGTTGACCGTCCAGGAACGGGACGTTGTGCGTCATTTGGCCTGCCGGATGCGGATTCATGCGCATACGGATCGCACGCACCATTTCCTCGATGGCGGCCTCATCCTTTTTCTCGAGTACGAGATCGCGCAACTGCGCATACTCGGACGGCGGCAGCATGTCTTCGTGAGGAAATGTCAGGCGATAGATTGGATCGTTCGGGATGTTGGTCCAATCGATCAGTTCGTTCATGACGTACTGATTCGTGCGAAACGGCAAGACGCGAGAGACGACCTGTACTGCTTCGCGAAGCTTCGTCGGAAGCAGTTGCCATTGGGGGGCCTGGCTGATCGTTTGGCGGGTGTAGGGTTTGAACTTTACGGGAAGCTCGTCGTTGGACATGATGCTCCTTCGATTCGAAAGAAAATATTTATATAAAGACAAGGAACGCTAATAAGGTTTCCCTGAAGAAATTCTTCGACGCAGTTCGGTTCGATGGCCGAGGCCTACGAAACGCTACAAGACAGCGGCAACATCGCTCTGGGGAAAGCCCGCGGCCCGTTGCGAAGCATGGCGATACGTGATTCCACTTGAACGATGTCCCCGCGATATGGAAGACATTGTTGCGATATGGTTCGCCACTAGCAAACGATATAAACTCGCGACGTTGTGCGTTTGAGGAAGGATCCGTGAAACGAAAGATACCGAGTATTGAAGCGCTGATCGCCTTCGAGGCGGCGGCCCGTCACTTGAGCTTCACACGCAGCGCCGACGAACTCGCCGTGACGCAGAGCGCCGTGGGACGGCAGGTTGCGGTCCTCGAGGAGTATCTAGGCATTGCGCTGTTCAACCGGGTCAAGAAGCGTCTCACGTTGACAGAGGTCGGCCAGCTCTATGCCAAGCAGGTGCGAGAGAACCTCGGGAGAATGGAGCGTGACACCCTGGCGGTGATGGCCCATCGGAATGCCGGCGGTATCCTCGAACTCGCTGTTATTCCCACGTTCGCCACGCGATGGTTGATTCCGCGGCTTCCGCGATTCTATGAGGCGCACGAAAACATTGTCGTCAACCTGTCGACGCGGGCCGAGCCGTTCCTGTTCACCGACACACAGTTCGACGCAGCGATTCACTTCGGCGATCCCATCTGGCCCGGGGCAATCGCCAAATATTTGTTCGGCGAAGAGATGACTGCCGTATGCAGTCCTCAATTCATGAACGGACGGTCCGGCCTGGGACCTCACGATGTTCCGAATTTCACGTTGCTGCATCAGTCGGCACGTCCCGATGCATGGCGACAATGGCTCGCGCAGGCAGGCGTTCACGACGCGGACAGCATGAAAGGTCAGCGATATGAACTCTTTTCGATGTTGGTGGAAGCCGCCCGCGCAGGATTGGGGATCGCGCTCGTGCCGCGATTCCTCGTTTCGCATGAGTTGGCTAGGGGTGAACTCATGTGTCCTTGCAATCTGCCCTTGCGGAGCGACAAGGGCTACTACCTCGTGTATCCGGAGCACAAACAGAATTCGCCGTGGTTGCAGGCGTTCGAGGCATGGCTGCTGTCGGCAGCGAGCCGGTACATCGAGCGCGGCGGGGAGTATTAGGAGGAGGGTGCTGAACGCGGCGCAGCTTCTCATGTCGTCGACGACGCGCAGAATGGGGCCCCGCGCGTCGTTCGATCCAAAGCCCAAGCACATCGCGCGTGCTATCGGCTGGCTGCGACGGTGCCTGAATTGACTGGCGTTACAGTTCTCGGAGCCTG
>Ga0157369_10002202_pt1 | contig 23480 bp, 18 predicted proteins | sample C25metaG_FD_113461 | JGI IMG/M metagenome (GOLD analysis project Ga0157369, IMG submission 113461) | Corn rhizosphere microbial communities from Kellogg Biological Station, Michigan, USA - C2-5 metaG | ecosystem: Host-associated > Plants > Roots > Rhizosphere > Soil | place: USA: Michigan... | reverse complement strand
CGCCGGTTCACTGGCGCGCAACATGGGCCTGCCGATCAACCAGTTATTCGTCACGACCAAGCGCAACGACATCCTGCACCGCTTCATGAGCGGCAATCAGTACGTCAAGGAAACCCTGCACGCCACGTTGTCGCCTTCGATGGACATCATGGTCTCGTCGAACTTCGAACGCCTGCTGTTCGACCTGCACGGTCGCAACGGTGCGGCGATCGCCGGGCTGATGGACACGTTCAAGCAAGGTGGCGGTTTCAGCGTCGAGCAAGAGCGCTGGACTGAAGCGCGCAAACTGTTCGACTCGCTGGCCGTAGACGATGCGCAGACTTGCGAGACCATCGCCGAAGTCTACGAGCAGACCGGCGAAGTGCTGGATCCGCACACCGCCATTGGCGTCAAGGCTGCGCGCGAATGCCGTCGCAGCTTGGACATTCCAATGGTCATTCTCGGCACCGCACATCCAGTTAAATTCCCGGATGCAGTGGAGAAAGCCGGTGTAGGAAAAGCGCTCGAGCTACCTGCACATCTTTCTGATTTGTTTGAGCGAAACGAGCGCTGCACCGTTCTGCCAAACGAGCTGAAAGCCGTGCAGGCCTTTGTCAGCCAGCATGGCAACCGCGGCAAGCCGCTTTAAGCCAGTAAAAGCTGTCACATTTTGAAGCCCGTCTCCTGACGGGCTTTTTTGTTTCTGCTGCCACACTGCTCGGGTTTTCACCCACGAAGGACGGGTGAGTCGATCACGAAGGAAGTGGCAATGCTGTTTTATAGAGGTTTGAAACCGGCACTGGGTGGACTGTTCTTGTTCGGATTACTGGCTTTGATGCGCAGCAGTGAGGCGGCGCAACTGGCGCTGCATGACGAGGCCGTGGCTGGCAAAGTCCAGCCCATCGAACTGGCTGCACACGAGCGTCAATGGATTCGCGACAACCCCGAGGTGACGGTGACGTCGGTGCAGTATCCGTTGTATCTGTTCCAGGATGAGCACGGGCAGTGGAGCGGCTTGAACAACGATGTACTCAAGCGTGTGACGGCGATGACCGGGTTGCGGTTTGTGCATCAGGAATCGTTTTCCACCGATCACATGCTTGAACGTCTGGAGAGCGGAGCGGCGGATATCAGTACGACCCTGGCCATGAGCGAGGAGCGTAAGGCGTTTCTGGATTACAGCCACGCTTTCGGTGGCGCGGGCTGGGTATTCGTCGGTCGCGCTGATGCGCCGCGGCTCGATTCCTTCGAGCAATTGAGCCAACGGATACTGGTGCTGCCGGCCCGGCATGCACTGGAAGACATGATCAGGCGTGATTTCCCCTCGATCGATATTCGCTCGGTCAAGACTTACGCCGAGGCGCGGGCGCTGGTCGAGAGCGGCGAAGCCTACGCCACCATCGAAAACGAAATCGGCGCACAGCTTTACCCTTTGGGATTGCTCAAGGTGGGAGGGCTGGTCGAAGGCAAATGGGAGGCCGATAACCTCGCCGTGCGCAAAGGCATGCCGGTGCTGCTGAGTATCCTCAACAAGGCTCTTGAGGCATTTCCTGCGGCGGAGTTGCGGGCGATCCGCCTGAAATGGCTGGAAGGTATTGCTCCGGCGCCCGTGCCGTCGGTCTGGCAGCAGATGCTTGAATGGGGTTGTTGGGGCATGGGCGGGCTCGGCGTGTTCGGCTTGCTGTCGCTGGTGTGGAATCGGCGTCTGACGGCAGTGATCAAGCTGCGGCGCGTGGCGGAAAAGGATCTGGGCGATCAACTGGCGTTTCAGCATGCGCTGATCGACTCAATGCCTGATCCGGTGTTCGTCCGCGATCTGCAAGGACGGCTGGTCATGTGCAATCGCAGCTATGAGGAGGCATTGTCGGTTCGACTGGATCAGGTGCAGGGGCGGTTGCTGATCGAGGTTGACTCGCTGCCCGACGCCACGGCGCTGCTGTTGCATGATGAGTTCATGGTGCAGTTGCGCACGCGCAAGTCGCGCTTCAGCAAACGGCGATTGCAGTTCAAGAGCGGTCCCCGTGAGGTCTATCAGTGGACGGTGCCGTTCTACAGTGCCGACGGTAAATTGCGTGGGCTTTTGGGTGGCTGGACGGACATCACCCAGCGTCGTACAGAGAGCGGGTGCCGATGTCCGCAGTGAAGATGGGAAATGTCCTATACGACGCGGCTACTTTTCCGATGGGAGGCTTAGGACGGCTGCCCTAGAGTGACAACAACTGCGGTGAGAGTCCGCGATTGTCGCTTCAGAGGTCGCTTATGCGCTCGCTTAAAGTCCTGATACTTGAACCCAATCCGTTCCAGCTGATGGCGTTGCATCAAATGCTCAATGCCATTGGCATCTATGACGTGCTGACGGCGCCGTCGCTGGCTTCGGCCCTGTCTTCCTTGAGCCATCGCGGCGTGGTCGACATCGCCATTTGCGATCCGCAACTCAGGGGTGGCGATGGCATGGCGTTGATCCGGCATCTGGCGGTTCAGCAGGAGGCGCGTGCGCTGATCCTGCTGGGGACGGTCGCACCGAGCCTGCTGAACGATCTCGAACCCTTGCTGTGCGAGCATCGTTTGCGATTGCTGGGGCGCCTGCAAACCCCGGTGTCGGCGGTGTTGATGCGCGGTTTGCTCGACAGTTACCTGAGCGCTGCTTCGCCCCTTGTGCGGTTTTGACGGGGGCGGTTATTTTTCTGTCATCTTCGCCGTGCATGCTCTGACAGACCGGTGACACTCCATGAACGGAGCAATCGGTATGCAGAACTTTCTTCTCGGGCCGGTGGTCATTTATTGTGAACACGCCCCAGGCACACAGTTTTCGGACTATTGAGTGGAGATCGAGATGGAAAGTATCAGTCTATTGCTCGGTGAGGCTCTGAGCCCGTATCAGGTTTCGTTGTCGCCAAGCGGTTCCCACGGCGAATGCCTGGTGACCTTGAAGAACAGCAGCGGCGCCATTGTTGTGGAGCGCGAATTCAATCAGGCACAGCTGAGCGACAAGCGCCAGTTGACTGATGTCGTTGACGGCTTGCACCGCGACGTTCTGATCGCTGAAGGAAGGCTGGAGCCTTGTGTGATTGCGGCCTTGCGCAACGCTGCACTGGACAAGCGTGCGGCGCTGTAAAGATGAAATATTTTTTGTGGGAACCTTCCTGCACCCCTGTCAGTCAGACCCCATAACAGCAGGATCAAGCATTGTGCTCCGGTGCTTGTCGCTTGCTGCTACGGGTCTTTATGTAGGCCACGTTTAACCCCGAGTCGTCTCCCCACTTCTCGGGGTTTCTTTTGCCTGCGATTTGCTTATTGCGTGGCCTGGTGTTCGAAAAATGCACGGGCCTTTTGCAGATAATCCGCTTGGCGCTCGGGGTCCAGCCATGCGGCATAGAGCTGATTGAGATGTTCGTGGGGCAGAGTCCGCAGCAATTGATTGATCTCGCTGATGGCCTGGCGTCCCTGGGTGGTGTCGGAACAGGCCACGTAGCCCGAAATGTATTTTCCTGTGCCGCGAACCGCATAAAACACCAGTTCATCTTCGGCAATCTGCGCCTGTCTGGCCTGGTAGCGAATCTCCGGCCAGTAACCCAGCACCACCTGCAACCGCCCCAGTCGCTGCATCGACAGCAGATTGGTCAGCGCATCGTTGCCGTAATGGGCAGTCAATGCGCCGGCGGGCGCTTGCTGCAGAATATTGTCGATAAATTCGCCGTAACTGCGCTCAGCGACCACGCCGACTTTTCTTTCGGTGGCGGCCAGCAATGCCGACAGATCGACTTCGCCGTCCACCAGATAGGGATCAAGCACCGCGCGATCCTGTTGGCGAACCACCAGGCCGTTGCTCACCGCGCGGATCGCCGGAATCGAATACGCCACCCACTGCGCACGCTCCTTGTTCCACAGTAGCGCGGGGTCGCAGGCAAACGGATTTTCGTGAAGCATTTGCAGGCCGCGGGCACGATTGACCCGCATCAGCGTGTGTTCGTATTGCGGCATACCGGCGATCAGCAGCGGCATCAGTTGGTCGATCACGCCCAAGCCCTTTTTCGGGCCTTCGAAAATGGTCAGTGGCGGCAGGTCGCGCAGTAACCAGATCAGCGTCGGTTTCGCCTGCACGCCGGTCGACAGCGTGAGCAAAAACAACAAGCCGAATAACCGCCACGTCCACCAGTGATGGGCGCGGTGGGTGTGCGACTGCCGGCGTTTCAGCTTAAATGGCTCCGTCTTCGCGTAACTTGGCGATCTGTCTCTCGTCATAGCCAAGGTCGTGAAGTACCTGCGCATTGTGTTCACCCAGTTGCGGTCCGACCCATTCTGAACTGCCCGGTGTCTCAGAGAGTTTCGGCACAATGCCCGGCATCTTGAAATCTTTGCCGTCGGGCAGTTTGGCCTGCAGGAACATCTCTCGAGCCAGGTATTGCGGATCGTTGAACATGTCCTCGGCGCTGAAGATCCGGCTGGCCGGCACTTCGGCCTGATTGAGCAGGTCGAGCACGGTTTGCAGCGGCAACGAATTGACCCAGCGATCGATCACGCCGTACAACTCGTCGCGGCGACTGTCGCGCCCGTCGTTGCTGGTCAGATCCGGATCGTTGGCCAGGTCTTCGCGGCCAATAATCAGCATGAAGCGCTTGAAGATCGCGTCGCCATTGGCGCCTATCTGCACGTGTTTGCCGTCGGCGCTGGTGTGAATGGAAGAGGGCGTGATACCGGGCATGATGTTGCCGGTGCGCTCGCGGATAAAGCCGAACACGTCGAACTCCGGCACCATGCTTTCCATCATCGCGAAAATGGCTTCATACAACGCCACATCGACAACCTGACCGGTGCCACCGTTGACCTCGCGATGACGCAGCGCCATCAGTGCGCCAATCACCCCCCACAGCGCAGCAATCGAATCGCCGATGGAAATCCCGGTACGCACCGGTGGCCGGTCCTCGAAACCGGTGATGTAGCGCAGACCGCCCATGGACTCGCCGACCGCACCGAAGCCCGGTTGATCTTTCATCGGCCCGGTCTGACCGAAACCGGACAGACGCACCATCACCAGTTTCGGGTTCAAGGCATGCAGGGTTTCCCAGCTCAGGCCAAGCTTTTCCAGTACGCCGGGGCGGAAATTCTCGATGAGGATGTCGGCTTCACTGAGCAGTTTTTTCAGGATCGCCAAGCCCTCGGGGTGTTTGAGGTTCAGCGTCAGCGATTTCTTGTTGCGCGCCTGGACGAACCACCACAGCGACGTGCCTTCGTACAGTTTTCGCCATTTGCGCAAGGGGTCACCGCCGTCCGGCGATTCGATCTTGATCACCTCGGCGCCGAACTCGCCGCAAATGCGCGAGGCAAACGGCCCGGCAATCAATGTACCCAATTCAATGACTTTCAGACCCGAGAGCGGTTTGCTGGTGAACGGCATGCGAAATCCTGTAGGACAAGGCTGAGCGGATACAGCGTTTTAACATAGCCGGCTGTCAGACGCCGCAGGTTGATCGCCATCAATTCGATGATTGCCTACCGCATCGGTTAGACTTGCCGACTTTCCTCGTATCAAGAAGCCCGTTCATGGCCCAGCCGTCCACTACCTACAAGTTTGAACTGAACCTCACCGACCTCGACCGCAGTGTCTACGAGAGCGTCAAGCAGACCATCGCCCGTCACCCTTCGGAAACCGAAGAGCGCATGACCGTGCGACTGCTGGCCTACGCCCTCTGGTACAACGAGCAGTTGTCGTTTGGCCGTGGTCTGTCAGACGTGGATGAACCTGCGCTGTGGGAAAAGAGTCTGGATGATCGCGTCCTGCACTGGATCGAAGTCGGCCAGCCCGATGCCGACCGTCTGACCTGGTGCTCGCGTCGCACCGAACGCACGAGCCTGCTGGCTTACGGCAGCCTGCGCGTTTGGGAAACCAAAGTGATCCCGGCGATCAAGAACCTGAAAAACGTCAACATCGCTGCGGTTCCGCAAGAAGTGCTGGAAACCCTGGCCAAGGACATGCCCCGCGTTATCAAGTGGGACGTGATGATCAGCGAAGGGACGATCTTCGTCACCGACGACCGTGGTCAGCACGAAGTCCAGTTGCAATGGCTGCAAGGTGAGCGCGGCTGATCCCGCGTCACCACCAGAATAATCCCACGTAATCAAGAGAAGTCTCCGTCACCCCATGCGTATCGAACCTCGTCAACTGCCTGCCACTCTGCCTTTTCTCGGTGATCTGCCGCCGCTGTTGACCCGCTTGTACGCGGCGCGGGGCGTGCAGTCCGAGGCTGAGCTGGACAAGAGCCTGGCGCGGTTGATCCCGTTCCAGCAACTCAAGGGCATTGATGCGGCAGTGGACCTGCTGGTGACGGCGCTGGAGCAACGCCAGCGCATTCTTATCGTCGGCGACTTCGATGCGGACGGCGCGACGGCGAGCACCGTCGGCATGCTTGGTTTGCGTTTGTTGGGCGCTGCGCACGTTGATTATCTGGTGCCGAACCGCTTCGAGTATGGCTACGGCCTGACCCCGGAAATCGTCGAAGTTGCGCTGACCCGCGAGCCGCAATTGCTGATCACCGTCGACAACGGTATCTCCAGCGTCGAAGGCGTGGCAGCTGCCAAGCGTGCCGGCCTGAAAGTCTTGATCACCGACCACCACTTGCCCGGTGATGAGCTGCCGCTGGCCGATGCGCTGGTCAATCCGAACCAGCCCGGTTGCGAGTTCCCGAGCAAGGCGCTGGCCGGCGTCGGGGTGATTTTCTATGTGTTGATGGCGTTGCGCGCACGCTTGCGCAGCCTCGGTTGGTACGAGAACAAGCCGCAGCCGAACATTGGTGAACTGCTTGATCTGGTGGCGCTGGGCAGTGTCGCCGACGTGGTGCCACTGGACGCCAACAACCGGATTCTGGTGCATCAGGGCCTGGAACGGATTCGCGCCGGTCGCGCACGGCCGGGGATCAAAGCGATCCTTGAAGTGGCCAAACGAGACGCTGCGCGCATCACCTCCACCGATCTCGGCTTTATCGTCGGGCCGCGCCTGAATGCCGCCGGGCGTCTGGATGACATGAGTCTGGGCATTGAATGCCTGCTGACCGCCGACGCCAACCTGGCCCGGGAAATGGCCGCGCAACTGGACGGCATGAACCAGGATCGCAAATCCATCGAGCAGGGCATGCAGCGTGAAGCGCTGGCGCAGCTCAAGGACCTGCCGGTGGAGTCGATGCCGTTTGGTTTGTGCCTGTTCGATCCGGAATGGCACCAGGGCGTGATCGGGATTCTCGCGTCGCGGATGAAAGAACGTTACTTCCGTCCGACCATTGCCTTCGCCGATGCGGGCGATGGTTTGCTCAAGGGCTCGGGGCGTTCGGTGCAGGGCTTCCACATTCGTGACGCGTTGAGCGTGGTAGCGGCGCAGCATCCAAACCTGATCGCCAAGTACGGTGGCCATGCAATGGCGGCCGGTCTGACCTTGCCACAGGAGAATTTTCCGCTGTTCGCCGAGGCCTTTGACGCTGAAGTGCGTAGGCAACTTCGCGAGGACGACCTGACCGGGCGCATGCTGACTGATGGCACGCTGGCGGTCGAAGAGTTCCACCTCGAACTGGCTCGTGCGCTGCGCCATGCCGGGCCTTGGGGACAGCACTTCCCGGAGCCGCTGTTTCATGGCGTGTTTCAGTTGGTTGAGCAGCGCGTGGTTGGCGAGCGGCACCTGAAAGTGGTGCTGAAGAGTGAGTGCGGCTCGGTGAAGCTGGATGGCATTGCCTTTGGCGTTGATCGCGATATCTGGCCGAACCCGACGATTCAGTGGGTAGAACTGGCTTACAAGCTCGACGTTAACGAGTTTCGGGGTAATGAGACGGTACAACTGATGATTGCTCATATCGAACCGCGCTGACCCCTTCGCGAGCAGGCTCGCTCCCACAGTTACGGTGTTGTCCTTGTGGGAGCGAGCCTGCTCGCGAAAGCGTCCTTTCACACACAGAATCACTCTGAACCCTCCCTCATCCCCCGTTGTCGACTAGGCTCTAAGCACTGCTTGATTGGCCTTGTGACGTCTTGTCGAATTTTTTGCCCGCGGGGGCGGGTGCTGCACCTTTTTCCTGTCACTCGTCGACTATTCAAACAGAACCCTGGAGCCTGCCCACTGATTTGAGAGGTGCCCCATGAGTCTGCTGCTTGAACCCTTCACCCTGCGCCAACTGACCCTGCCCAACCGCATCGCCGTGTCACCGATGTGCCAATACTCGAGCGTCGATGGCCTGGCTAACGACTGGCATTTGGTGCACCTCGGTAGCCGCGCGGTGGGTGGCGCCGGTCTGGTCTTCACTGAAGCCACGGCGGTCACTGCCGACGGACGGATTACCGCCGAAGACCTTGGCCTGTGGAACGACGAACAAATCGAACCGTTGCAACGCATTACTCGTTTCATCACGTCCCAAGGCGCAGTCGCCGGCATTCAACTGGCCCACGCCGGGCGCAAGGCCAGCACCCACCGGCCGTGGATCGGCAAACATGGCAGCGTCAAACCCGATGATGGCGGCTGGACACCGGTCGGGCCGTCGCCGATTGCCTTCGATCCGCAACACACGCAACCGAAACAGTTGGATGAAGGGCAGATTGCCGACGTCATTCAGGCTTTCGTCGATGCTGCCAAACGTGCTCTGACGGCTGGTTTCAGTGTGGTTGAAGTACACGCCGCGCATGGTTATCTGCTGCATCAATTTCTCTCGCCGCTGAGCAATCAGCGCCGCGATCAATACGGTGGTTCGTTTGAGAACCGTATTCGGCTGGTGCTGCAAGTTACCGAGGCGGTGAGGGCGGTCTGGCCTGAGGAATTGCCGGTGTTTGTTCGCGTATCGGCCACTGACTGGGTGGAGGACGGCTGGAACCCGGATGAAACCGTAGAGCTGGCGCGGCGCCTGCACACCCTTGGCGCGGATCTGATTGACGTTTCATCGGGCGGGACAGCGGCCAACGCGGAAATCCCGGTCGGGCCGGGTTATCAGACGCGCTTCGCCGAGCGTGTGCGCAAAGAGTCAGGCATCGCCACCGGTACCGTGGGAATGATTACCGAGCCGGCGCAGGCCGAGCACATTCTGCGCACCTGTCAGGCCGACATCATCTTCCTCGCCCGCGAACTGTTGCGTGATCCGTACTGGCCGCTGCATGCCGATGATGATCTGGGTGGACGCAAAGCGGTGTGGCCGGCGCAGTATCAGCGCGCAACGCATCGTGATCAGCCGATTCATGAGTCTGATTTGCGCGATTGAGTCAGTCGCAATAAAGCAAAAAGCCCCGGTCAGTGATGGCCGGGGCTTTTTTCTGGTTTTTTTGTGCTGACTGGGCGGACGCTATCGCGAGCAGGCTCACTCCTACAGGGTTATTTGTCGTTCACAAAATACGTGTTCGACACAGATCAACTGTAGGAGTGAGCCTGCTCGCGATGAGGCCCAATCAGGCGCTACATAACCTTCAAGGATACTTACGCTTGTCCGGCGCCGGCGGGAAGTACTGGTACAACCAGGTCTCGCTCAACGTGCGGTCATTGGTGCGAATGAACAAGCGCAGCTCCACCGGCTCGACGCTGTCATTGGTCGGGTACCAGTCGAACAGGATCCGGTAACCCTTGATGTCATCCAGCACCAGCACGCTGAAGTCCTGCACCTTGCCGTTCGAGCAGGTCACCACGGGCTCGATCCCGGTGCCCTGCGGCAGGCGATCCAGACCACCGCCGGTGAAGTCCACGGCAAAGCGACGCGCCCAGACTGGCGGGTAATGCTCGCCCGGTGCCCAACCTTCGGTGAATCCGCCCATGCCGGAACGGGTCGCGTGCACCCGTGCCAACGGCGTACCCACTGGCGGCAATGCGCTCCAGTAAAGCTTGTAGCCATAGTTCAGCGAATCGCCGGCAGCCACCGGTTTTTTCGGTGTCCAGAACGCCACAATGTTATCGAGTGTCTCGCCGGTGGTAGGAATTTCCAGCAGATCGATCGAGCCTTCGCCCCACGCAGTGGTCGGTTCTACCCACAGGCTCGGGCGCTTGCTGTACCAGTCGACGGTGTCCTGATAGTTGGCGAACTCATGGTCGGTCTGTACCAGACCGAAACCCTTCGGATCCTTGTCGGCAAACGCATTGAATTGCAGGGTCGCCGGGTTGTTCAGCGGACGGCAGATCCACTCGCCGTTGCCGCGCCACATCGCCAGACGATCCGAGTCGTGGATCTGCGGGTGGATGGTGTCGCACATGCGGCGTTCATGGGTGCCGCAACTGAACATACTGGTCATCGGCGAGATGCCCAATTGCTCGATCGCCGTGCGCGCATTGATGTGCGCATCGACCTCCATCACCACGCGCTCGGCCTGGCAGTCGATGTCGAAACGGTAAGCGCCAGTGGCACTCGGCGAGTCGAGCAGGGCATACACCACAAATCGGGTGGCGTTCTTGTCCGGTGTCTCGAACCAGAACTTGGTGAAGTCAGGGAATTCTTCGCGTTTCTTCGCATAAGTGTCGATCGCCAGACCGCGAGCCGAGAGGCCATATTGGCCAGTGGCGTCTACCGCACGGAAATAGCTGGCGCCGAGGAACGACAACACATCGTGACGATCCAGCTCCGGCGCTTTGAACAGCTTGAAGCCGGCAAAACCGAGGTCACCCTTGAGCTGCTGGGTGTCGACTGAAGTGTTTTCATAGTTGAACAGTGCCGGGCGGAAATGCACTTCGCGGGCAGTGCGCGTCTTGGCGTCGACGCTGTACATGCGCACCGGCTGACGGAACCCCATGCCGACGTGGAAGAACTGCACGTCGAGCTGGCCCTTGTTTTCCTTCCACAGCGAATGCTCGCCGTCGTAGCGGATCGCATTGAAGTTCTGCGGGGTCATGGTCGCCAGGGTCGGCGGCAGCACCTGTTTGGTGTCCTGATAGGCGCTGCCAGCCAGTTGCTTGGCCTGGCGCTTCAGCGCTTCGAAGTCGAAGGCCTGAGCCTCGCCATCGGCGGCGCCGCCATTGGCCGCCCACGCACGGCTGGCCAGCAGGCCAGTGGCCGAAAGACCGGTGTAAGCCGCAATGGCCATGGACGCTTTGAGCAAATTCCTGCGGTGCATAAATACAACCTGTCGTGTGCAATCCCGCGCCGTTCCTGGCACGTGCTGGATCAGAAATAACGGTTCGGACAAGCCTTCGGCCAAACGCAACGGACTATTAACAGATGCCCGCTAGCTTAAACGGTTCGCTCGCAATGCAAAATTCGTTGATTCACCGCGCCAGTGTGTCAATGAAACAAGACATGTCGGTTAAAAATCTGACAGGGCGTTCTGATTTACACGGCATATCTGCTTTTTTCGACTAATTACTCTAAAAACCGCTTTTCAGCGCCGATTTAATTTCTATTCTATGGGCATGACCGGTGCTGACCGGTAGGGCACACGGCGCTGCTGTAAGGGGCAGGGCGATGTGGTGGTTTAGCAATTCTTTGAAGTACTGAAGGACATCGTCCATGGCAAAAATACAAGGTATCACCGACATGCTGGGCATCTTTCCCTGCCTGGGCAGCGGCCGCAAAAGGCGTCGGCTCAGCTCTGACGAAGTGAAACTGGTGGAGCGTTATCGGGAGCTTTCGGAGAATGACCGGATTGCGATGCGGTATCTGGTGGATGCGATGAGGAGTGTTTCGCGGTTTTAACGCTGGGGTAGGCACCGTGAAAGCCATTTGGCTTTTACGGTGGCCAGATCAATCAAATTGCCTGCGTCGGCATCGTCGATGCCGACGGCAATGGCTTTCTGAAGATCGGCACAGTCGTTTAGTTTCAGGTAAGAGATCGCAAAGCTTTCATCACAGGGAATGATTTCCTCAATCTGAGGAGATTTGAGAACAGTTCTACTCATCTGAATTCAATTCGCTAGAGGTGGACATGCTAAACCTGTGGCGAGGGAGCTAGCTTCCTCGCCACAGGTTTTTTGTTTATGAGCCTTGGCTGCAAATGCCCAGAACCGGATACGGCCGTTGGCCGTGCATCAACTCCGGCACATCCCGCCATTTGACCCACGCCTGCTGTTGCCAGTGCAGCAGCGGCACGGTGACGCCTGCCCAATGCATTGAACTCAAGCTCGGGTGGTTTTCCACAGGGCTTGATTGGGTTTCGCGCAGCATCGGGATGACTTCATGGCTCAGCCACTGGCGCAAGTGTCGGTTTTCCGGGACGAAGTGATGGACGAGCAGGGCGAACAGGCCGGACTCGCTGACCATCGCGCAATCGATGATTTCGCCGTCCCGACGCAGAAGGACATGGCGACGCTGATCGGGATCGAGTTTCAGGGTGAGGCGTTCGTTCAGGGGGTAACCCATCAAGCGACCGAGATCTTGCACGCAGAACCAGGCTTCGTGGTCTTGCATGAAGGCGTGGAGGAAACGGTTGTGGCGGGTGAAGATGCTGGGGGTGAAGTGAGTGGAAGATGGATTGTGGATTTGGGTAGACGTGTAGTGACTTCCGTTTCGAGTTGGAAAGTCGCCACCAATTCTTCGAAAAATTGGGTGGCGAGCCGAGTGGCGTTCGAAGTCGGGTTACTTCCTGTCAAAACGGTAAAGCCGGAAGGCCCGCGCCACACGGCCCGCCATAAAGCAGAACTGAAGTTGTGAAAAAGCCGCAGTTCAATGGAGGGCATGCAAGCACCGTTTTGACAGTTTCCGGCTTCGACCCCGGGTCGCTGAATTAGCAGCGACGGGATAGAGCCTATCGGTCAGGCGCTTGCGGCGACAAGTCTACTCTTTCGCCGCACAGCGTAGGAAATGGGGCATCTTCAGGAAGGCTGTGTCTGTAGGAAATGCCTGTTTTTGCACTCGCTGCAGTCCGTTTGCATCTGAAGCCTGTTTTTTCGTTTATTCATGAAAACCTAAGCAATGAACTGCAGGTTTTCTTCATGTTGATCGAATTCTCGGTATCCAATTACCGCTCATTTCGGGACAGGCAAACCCTGTCCATGGCGGCGAGCCCTCGTCTGAGCAAAACACGCAATACGTTCAAAGCCTCCACGAGCGCAGAAAAGCTTCCGGAGCTGTTGAAGGTTGCAGCTATTTACGGTCCGAACGCCTCCGGAAAGTCTTCACTGATCCGCGCAATGGGCATCGTCGGACGCTTGCTAGCGACACCACATGGTTCAAATGACGAAGCGCTACCCGTTTCACCCTTCCGATTTGACTGCACTCTGACCGATGCGCCCAGTGTCTTTGAGTACGACTTTATTCAAGGCGGACTGCGCTATCGGTTTGTCCTCGGGCTGACCGCGCAGAGGATTGTTCAGGAACAACTGACTACTTACCCGAAAGGTAAGGAAACACTGCTTTATGACCGCCGGTTTGATGCTGACGGTGAGCATTACCTGTTTGGTAAAACCCTTGAGGGCGGCAAGGAAGTGCACTGCGCCTGGCGTCGATTGACCAGTCCGACGATGCTGTTTATTGCACAAGCCGTCACTCATAGCAGCGAAGAGTTGAGTCAACTGCGCACTCCATTCAGTTGGTTTCAAACCGGTCTGCTAGTCATTGAACAAAACAACATGCTTGGCTTATCCACAGCCTCGATTCGCTTTCTGCAAATGGTGAAAAATCATACGAGCAGCCTGCGCGATTTTCTCAGTGCGCTGGATATTCCTGTGTCTGCGATACAGCTCGACCCGGATGACGCCTTTGCAGACTCGAGCAACAGAAAACTGACCTTGAAGGAGTTCTTCGCGGCGGCTCAAAGGGACAAACTGACCCTCACGCATTCCAGCATTTCAGGCGATGCGCAGTTCGACTTCTCGGAGGAGTCTTGCGGAACCAAAAACCTGATTGGCTTCTGGTTGCCCTGGTTCATGATGAATCAGGCCGGTGGCAGTGGGATCCTCTGCGTCGACGAACTGAATAGCAGTCTTCATCCCGAAATCGTCGCTGACTTGATCGCAAAGCATCTGGACAGTGGGTTGGATACCCAACTGATTTTCTCGACACACGATACCCATCTGATGAATGAAAAGATTCTGCGGCGTGACCAGTTCTGGATTACAGAACGTGATGCTCATGGCGCCACGAGCCTGTTTTCCGTACACGATTTTGGAGGCCGGGAAAGCGAGGATGTCGAGAAGCGTTACTTCGAAGGGCGTTATCGCGGGCTGCCGCTGATAAGGCAGGGGTGAGGGTAGTGAGTTCGTTCAAATCGTTTGATCGCAAGGCTTCCCGCTTCAAACCGCAGCCTAAGGTGCTGGTGTTGTGTGAAGACAGTAAGTCAGGGAAACGTTATCTGGAGGAAGCCGCGTTTTATTTTCGGGCCAAGGCCCAGGTTGAGATCGTCCACTGCGGTGTTACACATCCAAGCGGCATTGTTGAGCGAGCAGTCGTAAGGCAAAAAAGCTTCGATAAGGTGTTCTGTGTTTTGGATCGAGACACCCACATGTGCTTCGAGCGAGCGTTGAATGTGGCGAAGTCTTATCCAAAAATCCAAGTCATCGCATCTTATCCGTGCTTCGAGTTTTGGCTACTACTGCACTTTGGCTACAGTCGAAAACCGTTCAGCACAGCCGGGAAGAACTCTCCGGCTGATTTGGTGACCAAGAGCCTCAGAGCAAAACCCAGCATGGCTGACTATCAGAAAGGCAAAGACGTCAGCTACTTCGCTCAGCTACTCGGAAAGCCATTTCAGCAGGCACGAGCGCTGGCCCCAAAAGTTCTTGAGGATGTCGCCCTCAGTGGCGAACACAACCCAAGCACTGAAATTCACCTATTGATGGATGAGTTCGAAGCCCTCTCAAAGCCCCAGCCGATTGACACATAAGCCCTCTCCGAGCCCCCCATTGGCTTGGCTCAGTAGCTGAGAGGAGACGTTGCTGGCAGTCGCTGGCTGAACCAAGGCCATTCAGTCGCCATCCACTGCAGGAAACAAGATTTTTCCTTGACGGTCACGCCTGTAGGAAATACCTGTTTTTGCGTGGGTGTCAGCGAACTTGCTCCTAACCAGTGTTTTTTCCGTTATTTGTTTGAATCTTGCGCATCGCTACAGATGCTCGGCCCTTGGTTTCCGGGCTCAAAGGATTGTTACGAATAACGGAGAAATCACCACCGATGGAAGCTGGAATGTTTTGGTTGTAGATGATTTGTTTGATAGCGGGGCGTCGATGGACGCAGCCTGCGCTGTTCTGCGTAAATACCCGAAGGTAGGGAAAATTTACGTCGCAGCGCTAACTTGGAAGTGAACTCAATGACGACTGTATTTATTGCCGGCTCTATCAACATCAAGAACCTTGATCCGAAGGTTAAAGAGCGCATCAATAATATCGTAGCGTCAGATTTTGAGGTGGTGGTGGGTGATGCTGGGGGCGCCGATACCTCCATTCAGGAGTACTTGCTGAGTCTTGAACGATCCAGAACCACGGTGTTCTGCAGTGGCTCGGCACCGAGGAACAACCTAGGGCGTTGGCCCGCCAGAACAGTCGACTCCAAACATTCGAAAGGGTCGAGAGCCTTCTTTACCGAGAAAGACGTCGTCATGGCCGAAGCAGCCGACTACGGCTTGATGATCTGGGATGCAAAGAGCACCGGCACGCTCAGCAACGTCATTGAATTGTTGTCGAGAAAGAAGAAGTCGCTTGTTTTCGTCAACAAGGAAAAGGAATTCAAAGTGGTCGGAGACGTCACTCAGCTCGAAGAATTGGTTGCATTCATGTCCGATCACGCCAAGCAAAAAGCCAATGAAAAAATCAAACTGTTCGACCGTATTTCCCTGTTGAAGCACGATCAGGCAGAGCTTTCTTTTTGATGTTTTCTTGGCTTTCCTAAAGCCCGGCACCTGTCAGTGCCGGGATCACAGGCTCTTGGCGACTCACCTTCCACGCATCCCCAGCCGACCCTTACCATGGTCATAAGACTTGCCAATCCGCGTATAAACCAGCCCCAAACCAATCACGATGGCCGTGCTCAACACCATCGCATAGTTCACGTACCACGCCGCATCCGACCTACGTGGCCAGGCCATGTTGATGACTTCGGTTGCGGCCCGGCGCCGCGCCACAGACGCCGGGCGTTGCGATCCATTTCATCGACGTTGAGCTGAATCAACGGTTCACGGGCGATGCTGGCGAGATTGATGCTGTCGTGCTCCAGCAGTGGATGCTGGGCCGACAGCCATAAACGGTGGGGCGAGTGGCTCAGCTCTTCGGTCTGCAAGACGTGGCGGTCTCCGAGATTGGATAGGATCGACACGCCGACATCGATCTCGCCGCTGATCAGCAAATGTTCGATGTCAGGCCGTTTTGGCGGAGGAGCTGCGCGTCCTGAGCAACATCTGGAAGCACACTCGCAGGTCGGACAGGGGCACTTTCGAACTAGGCTGAGGGCCTTATAGATCCGGATAACCCCTGTTTTGGAGGTGGAACATGAACACCCGTGGATTGCTCGATCAACTACTTAAGTCCGGCCAGGATCTGTTGCAGAACAAGGCCGGTGGCACGCAGAACAAACCGGCTGGGGGTGGCTTGGGCGGTTTGCTCGGCGGCGCTTCAGGCTCCGGTGGCCTTGGCGGTTTGCTGTCAGGTGCAGGTGGCGGTGCATTGGCGGCTGGCGCGATGGGCTTGCTTCTTGGTAACAAGAAAGTGCGCAAGGTCGGCGGTAAAGTCGCGATTTATGGCGGCCTCGCGGCGCTGGGTGTGCTCGCCTACAAGGCTTACGGCAACTACAACGCGCAAAAAGGCACCGCCCCACAACGTGAACCGCAAACCCTCGACCGTTTGCCACCTGCACAGGTCGAGCAACACAGCCAAGCCATTCTCAAGGCGCTGGTCGCTGCCGCGAAGGCCGACGGCCACATCAATGACCGCGAACGCGAACTGATTGAAGGCGAATTCACCAAACTCGACAACGACCAGGAACTGCAGCACTGGCTACACGCCGAACTCAACAAACCCCTCGACCCGACCGACGTCGCCCGAGCCGCGAGTACGCCGGAGATGGCGGCGGAGATGTACATCGCCAGCGTAATGTTGGTGGATGAGGAGAGCTTCATGGAGAAGAGCTATCTGGATGAACTGGCGCGGCAACTGAAGCTGGAGCCGGGGTTGAAGGTGGAGCTGGAGAAGCAGGTGAGGGCGGTAGTGGCGTGATTGGAGCGCTTGCCCAATTCCCGGCGAGGCGAAGAGATTACTCGCCGGGAATTTTCACTGCGAACCTCACCAGACTAGCTGAACAAAAGTCGACGCTTTGGGGTTATGGCAGTTTTTATCAATTGCTGCAGCTTTAAGGCGTCACTGAAGTCAATCCATATATTTCACGTGTTTCGCCATCAGATTGGATCGACTGAATGTGTCGATGGCATCGATCCGTGCCAGCAAATCTGCGACTTTTTCTTTAAATACATCGTCGGCCATGTCTATCCAGTAACGAGGCTTACGACCAATCTTTTTGTCATGTGTAACTGAGACTGGATCAAGGTGACGTGAAGCTTCGAACATTGTTATGTCGGGTAGTGGGCGGCTGATGTCCATGTAGTTTTGCAGAAAATCCCATAGCGCGCAGGGTTGCTGAGTCGTGTTGTCGGGAGTGATCAGATCGTTGAAGTTGATCCCGGCACCGCTATAACGATGGCCCAGCGACAAACCGTTCATGGCTAAGCCCTGCCGATCTGGACTGGTGATGATGTAAGCATCGAATTCAGTGAACGGAGCTTCAAATTCGACGGCTTCGTTTTTATCGGCAGTGTTCCTGTCATTGAAAATTCTGACCATGCCGGTGCGCCGGTTGAATTCCCACTTCGGACCAGGCGGAGGGCGAAACCAGATTGACGGGAAGCGGGTGATGACAATGTGGCCTGTCGCCCAACAGATGAGCGGTAACCCTAATGCCCAGGAATAGAAATTTATTAACAAATGGATTGTGAAATCCCAGGCCGACTGTTCCGACGCCGACATAACCGTCATGTGTGCCAGTATCAGAATGGGTATCAAAATTATGGTTGTCCACTTCCCTGCGCCCCTCAGGAATAGCCAGAATTGCGAGCGAAAAGGCAGTTGTGCATGGCGAAACACTTCATGGTCATGCTTGATGTGAAGTTCCACGTCTTCAAGCGGACGTGGCGTGTAAGTACCGCTTGCTTTCATTTCATTTTTTTCCATTTCCCACTTCTCCCAAAACCGCAAGGTTCCGGGAGTCGGGTCCTGAAATAAACTGCCTGGAACTACTTCCTGCGCATTTCCCCACGGAAGCCGAGTACCGATCAATTTGTGCAGAGTACCGCGGGTTGATGCGTCCGCTTGGTCTGGTATTCGACGCGAGTCGTAGGCTTCCTTCGAGTAATAGGTGGAGGGATCCATGAGCGTGGGCATTAGTTAGCCTTATTAGTCTGTTCATCAGCCCAGAAGGGCCGGTTGGTCTTGACGAAGTCGGCTTTCGCATACTTCGGACCATAGCGTGTGGCGTCTTTTATTCCCGGGGCTGGGAAATAGCGTGTTTCCGAGGGGGTTTTAAGAACGAATTGTGCTCGAACGGCCAGATCGTACCCGACGGCATTTTTGAGTGCAGAGCCTGTTGATTCCGGAGTGTCCAGATATAACTCCAGAAAGTCCGGGAAGGGACGTTGCGCTTTGATAGGCGGGATTTCATTCAAAATGCTGGTTTGCGTAGTCACTGGCATAAACCTGAAGTATGAAATCTCATTTTTTCTCATCCGGCACTCCGCCTGAATGCCAATGCTACCCACGCTGCCCAAGAGGCCGGGCAGTCTGCTTTCAATACGAATTACCGTATTTGAAGTGCGCACGTCATAGGGTGTGGGATTTTGGTTATCCAGTTTTGCGCTGGCGTCAAAAAGCGGGTTGCTTCTGATGTCAATGCTTACACCGGCGAGTAGTCCAATCAGGCGGTAAAACGCTTCCGCGGGATCCCGAAGATGTCGCGTGGCCCCACTTCGACTGGACCCGAACGGACCATTCGACAGCCAGTCCTCCAACGGCGTATTGCTCGACAGAATGACCACACCTGCTCCGGCGCCGATCAACAGAAGTGCCAGCCACCCCAAAGGCGTCAGTCCGAGCACGGGGGTTGCACTGACCAAGCCGGCAGCAACACCCGCCATTGCGCCACCTGCCATCAGCAAATAACCATACATGGCATGGTCATTCCACTGCCAGGCATACCAGGCGTCATAAAGACTTAGTCCGGCAAACAATGTTCCGGATACCGATTGAGCGATCAAGCGTGCAGTGATGGCTTTTGTAATTCGATCGGCGACAACCTTGCCAAACAGCTTTTTCGCTGTTTCATCTGAAAGCGTGAAGATTGTCGTTCGTGCGGCCGCTAAGGCTGATTGGCTTCCTGCCAGCTTTACCGTCAAAGCCTCCATCGCGATGATCAGGTCGATGTAAGCGCTCGCCACACCACCTACGGTCCTGATGCTTCCTTTTTCGCGGATATTCTGTTCTTTACTTTGTATCTCCACGCTCACGTTCCACATTTCGATCATCAACACACCGATCGTGAACGGGCGGGAGTTGAGCATCCGATACGTCAGTGCATTGTTTCTGGCACTGTGTTGTTCTATCGCATTGGCGAGCGCGGTGTTGGCTTGAGTCACTTGGCTATTGGCAGCAATGCTCGCCGCTGCTGATTGCTGCGCAGCGGCAAGCTGTCTGTTCATGTTACCGACCAGTTGCGCCGTACTGTGATTACGTGGAATCACCAACACAAGGTGTTCTGCAGTTTCTACAGCTGCTCCTGTCATGCGGGCGCGATCAGTACTCCCGAGCAGGTTTCCCTGTTTGTCCAGAAACTCCCCATAAAACGTTCTGGGTACAGACTGTCGGGAAGGAAGGTCTTCCAGGCCGAAGAGATAATAGTTCTGTGTAACCTGAGCACGGCGCATGAAATAGGCAGCGCCGAAAGTATTCGGCAGCATGCTGCGAAGTTGTTGTACACCTTGTGCGTGTATTTTCATGCTGACTGGACGCGAGCGTGCACCCAACCGGGCGCGCGTGCGCTCCAGCCGATCATTTGATCTGGCTTGCTCGGCACGAATTGCGTCGGCGGCGGACCTCGCCTGATCCAGATCGGCGCTCAATGGCTCGGTGGCGGCAAACGCGGCATTCACGGCACCTTGCAGCGTGTCATAAATGCTTAGCAGCGCGCCGTTGACGTTTTTGATGCTGGTAATCATAAAACTTTTGAAACTTGCTCCCGCCAGAATGTTTTCCACAATGCTCGCATCCAGCGTGTCTTTTGGATCAGGCGCGGGCGATGCCGTATTTTCAAGTGCCGCAAGCTCGCTGGCACGGAAATAGCCGTCACCTTTATTTTTCGCTGCTTCGGTGGATACTTCATAGGGTTTGCAGACTTGCTCCATCTCGGACTTGGGCCAGAACATCCGATGCAGGGGCAGTTCGGGAGTAGACGCCAATTTACGGAGCCATTCCTGGCCGAGCGTGGCTTTAGAACTGTAAAGGCTGACGCCGTTTGTGGCGTCGACGAGATCACCGCTCGGGGCTAATGGATCAATGCGTGAGGGAGGCGCTGCAACGGCGGCAACGGTCTGACAGATGACGACCATGGCCGATAAATAATCGAAGCCGTCTGTGCTCAAGTGATCGGCGAGTGTTTGCTGCGTGATGTCCTTTTCCAGGCTTTCGGTGAGCAACTTTTGCGCGCTGGTCATGTGTTGCCAGACCATTGCGCGCTCCAGAACGGCCGTGCAGCGATTGATGCTCTGTTTTCCTGTTTCGCCAATGTTTTCCAGGCTTGCATGGAGGGGATTGGTGCTGCCTTGCAGGCTATGTGGCACGACCAATTGCTGTATGACCAGGGCACTCGCGTGGTTGGCTTGCTGTGCTGCCCGAAGAGCAAAGAGCCTCAATAGGTCATGGTGGGTTTCCACACGACTTTTCAAATGTCGAAGTCGGTAACGTGGATCCTCAAGCAACACGCCGCAAAGTTGCCGCTGCCGTGCCTTGGTCAGCGCATCCACAGCATTATCACGGGCTTGCCAAGGGTCCGCGGGTTCATCCTGGGTGTCGGATGTTTTTGCGGCAGGCATGGATGTTGTCAGCGAGTGGGTAAGGGCATCCAACTCCAGAAGTTCTGTGCGCAGCACCGGTTCGTTTCTTTCCGAGGTGCCTTTGTTACATGCCTGGATAAACATGTTCGCATTCTGTTTTGCCGTCACTGGAAATTGTCCAGTGAGGTCACAGAGGTAACAAGCCGGCTGATCAAACAGCCATTCGAAACCTGGTTCCCGAGGCCGTTGAGGTGCGACCACGCTAACGGGGAAGCAACCTCCTTCAAGCTCAAATCTGGTGACGTTAGCCTTGCTCCAATTGGTTTGATTGGCGTAATCGCGTACGTTGAAGCTGGAATAGGCTTCAAGCATCGCCTTGCCATCAGGCTTGCCTGGGTATCGATTTTTGAACTCTTTGTTCGAACACGTCAGGTTCCGAAAGCTTTTACAGCGCTGGCTGCGCAACTGGCTATCTTCCTCCAGACGCTGCAATCGAATTGCGGGCAGTTGTATCTCGGAAAAACACAGCTGGACCGGGGCCGGTTTATTGTTCCAGGACGCAGGGATCCAGATATCCTCCAATGCCACTCCAGTCCTTTTGCGTGCCCCGGTTCTGAACGTCTTGCCCTGACGAAAGTGGGCGACATCCACATCGTGAAAAGTCGTTGCCCCGTCCACAATGCAAATTTCCAGTTCGCGCCACAATTTGCCTTCGTAAAATATATAGACGAAGCCTGGCCGGGCGAGCACAGGTGTGCCGTAGTCATAAGAAATCTTCGATCCGGGAAGCGGGACGAAAGGAAGGATCGGTACAAGTTGATTCCATTGTTCGTCCTCTTGACGCTGTGTCGAACGAACATCTGCAAGCAAAGGCACCCGGATGGGGCTGCCCTGTGTCGAAGCGATTTCCAGCCAAAGTCGTCGCTTGGGTTGTCCGGAACAGTCCCAGACGTTGAGGACACTGCTGCAGAACTCTTTATCCACAGGCTCAAGCTGAGGTTTCTGAACCTGATTGGCAGCATTGCACAGCACGACTCTCTGATCGGAAGGGTGATCCTTGCCGATGACCTGAACGATTACTTTTGCGGCTTCGCAAGCCGGGCCGGAACTCAGGCTTCCAACGGGTTTGCTCATGTCCTGAGCTCCTTGTCCTTGAGATGACTGGTCAAATGCTGGCGTAAACGCTCAAGGCGCTCCTCGGCGCTACCATCGAGGGAAATGACTGGCAGCTTGTCGTTTGGATAACTTGCGCGCAATGACAGGTAATTGTTCAGCACGTCGGGTTCCACGAAACCGTATTGCATACCCTCGTCCAGAAAACTGGAGGCATCGGTCAGTGATAGAGCGCTCTGGCGTTGCCACCACAGATAAAGGAAATGCTCCTTCTGTTGCCGCTGCAGTGCTTGCTCATGCAGTTCACTTATATGAAAGGTTTTTTGTTCATCCGGTTTGGTCCAGCGTTGGGCGGACTCTGCCTGCGTGTTGAACCAGCGAAGCTGGTTATGCGCCAGATCGAACCAGGTACCACCAAACCATCTCAGGCGGGAAATAGGTCCCATCCAGAGACTGGAAGTGTTTTCGTCATTGATCGTAAAAAAGTAGCTGGCTGTCGTTGGACTGGAATAGCGAAGCACTCCTCTACGTTCCGTGTCGAAGTGCACGAACAAAATGTGTCGCAGATGCCCCAGCAGCACCTCCTCAGTGGCGTGACTTTCAATGATCAGCCCTGGCCATTCAGTAGGCGCCTGATGCATTGACTCCAGAATGATTGAGCTGGAGGAGGGAGGGAGCCAGATCGGGCTTTGCTTCGAATACGCTTGCAGCTCAGTCGAGTCGAACAGAAGTTTCGGATTGGGGTCAGGCACACGCTGGTACAGCTTTTCCAGTAAATCGTCCGAGCGCTCCAGCAATACTGAAATCGTCATGCCTCTGTTCCTGCCAACAAGGCTTTTCTGCAGGGACAATCCGACAGGGGACACTGCATTGGCGTTCCGCCCGTAGGTTTTTGGCAAAGCTCCACGATGGGTACATTTTCACGCAGGCGTTGCTGCAGTAGCATGCCAGGCTTGTCCGCATCCGCCTGCTTCAGCAATCCCGGCAACAACGGCGCCGCCCCCGTGCCGCTCCCCGGGCTACCCCCCGAGTTCATATTGATCACCGGCCCACTCATCGTCACGCCACCAGCATCAATCTTGATAAAGCTGCCGCCGCCGATCAGGGTCAGCTCCGCACCGGCCTCCATCACCACTTTCATGCCGCTGCTGAGGTGGATTTCCTGGCCTGCGTCGATGAACTGACCGGTACCAATCTTGATGTGCTGGTTCACACCGACGGTGAGGTGATCGTTGGCGCGGGTTTCGACTCTGCGGTCGGCGTAGACGGTGTGGTGTTCTTCGGCTTTGAATTCGCTGTAGCTGTTTTGCTCGACGGTGTCGTGGCGTTCGTTGCCGACGCGGATTTTCTGGTCGTGCTCGATGTTTTCGTCCCAGTCGCGCTGGGCGTGCAGGTAGATCTGTTCCTGACCTTTTTTGTCTTCGATGCGCAGT
>Ga0157369_10002199_pt1 | contig 23484 bp, 28 predicted proteins | sample C25metaG_FD_113461 | JGI IMG/M metagenome (GOLD analysis project Ga0157369, IMG submission 113461) | Corn rhizosphere microbial communities from Kellogg Biological Station, Michigan, USA - C2-5 metaG | ecosystem: Host-associated > Plants > Roots > Rhizosphere > Soil | place: USA: Michigan... | reverse complement strand
CCAGCGCGCACCGCGGCGAGGCGTTCGCGGCGTGCGAGTTCATCATGGATTACCTGAAGACGCGCGCCCCGTTCTGGAAGCGCGAGGAAACGCCTCGAGGTGCGCGCTGGGTCGAGGCGCGCGAGAGCGACGAGCAGGCCGCGAAGGGCTGGGAGTGAAAGCGGGGGGAAACGGGGGAAACTGGGGACGGGGGGGAAACCAGGGACGCAGTCGGAATTGCGTAGTCGCGGCGCTATCGCTCCGCGAGTGCCCAATTCCGACTGCGTCCCTGGTTTCCCCGACTGCCTCCCCGGTTTCCCCCCGTCCCTGGTTTCCCCCGTCCCCGGTTTCCCCCCTGTCAGCTGCAGAAGATCTCGCGGGTGAGGGCGATCATGCGGACCACGCGGGGGTCCGCGATGCGGTAGAAGACCTTGGTGCCGTCGCGCCGGGCTTCCAGGATGCCGTTGTCGCGAAGGATCGCGAGGTGCTGCGAGATGTTGCTCTGGGACGTGCCGACCGCTTCCACGATCTCCAGCACGGAGAGCTCCTGGTTGCCCACGAGGCAGAGCATCTTGAGCCGCAGCGGATGCGCCATCGCCTGCATCGCGGCGCTCGCCTTGCGGATGCTCTCGCTCTTGCCGATGAGCTCGAAGATGTCCCCGGCGGGCGCGGGACGGGCGGGGCGGACTCGGGCGGGAGCGCGGGCGGACATTGCCAACGACTCTAAGCGGCGCCGCTTGCGCCGTCAATATGAGGCGGATCTAATATGCAGCGTTTCTAATATGACCGGCGCGTCGAACCATATGCCTGCGGTTCATAAGGGACCCATGCCTTATTCCCGGGCTATAATTTCCCGACGAACTCGCGGAGGACCCACGTGATGCAGAGACGCACGATCGACGCGCGGCGCAGGCACCTGCTCCAGGGCGCCGGCGGCGGCACGGTGCTGGCGCTGATGGCGGCCGCGGGGCTGCTCAGGCCCGCGCCCGCCTGGGCGGAATGGAACAAGCAGGCCTTCGACGTCAAGAATTCGCTCAACGACGCGGTGGCCGCGCTGGGCGGCGCGAGCCCCCCGCAGCAGAGCGCGGAGATCGCCATCAAGGGTCCCGACATCGCCGAGAACGGCGCGGTCGTCCCGTTCGAGGTGACGAGCAAGATCCCCGGCACCCGGAACATCGCGTTGCTGGTCGAGAAGAACCCGAACATCCTCGCGGCCAACTTCTCGATCCCGCAGGGCACGGACCCGTGGATCAACACGCGCATCAAGATGGGCCAGACCTCCAACGTGTTCGCGCTGGTGAAGGCGGCCGACGGCAAGTACTACTACGCGTCCAAGGAGGTGAAGGTGACCTTGGGCGGCTGCGGAGGTTGAGATGGCCGATCCGATGAAGATCCGCGCGAAGATGGACGGCGACAAGGTCGACGTCCGCATCCTCATGGCGCACGAGATGGAGACGGGCCAGCGCAAGGACTCCCAGGGCAAGGTGATCCCCGCGTGGTTCATCCAGAACGTGACGGCGACCTGCAACGGCAAGACGGTGCTGTCGGCCGAGTGGGGCCCCGCCGTCGCGAAGAACCCGTTCCTGGCATTCAAGTTCTCCGGCGCCAGGCCCGGCGACAAGATCGTCGTCACGTGGACCGACAACCACGGCGACAAGCGCAGCGACGAAGCGACCATCGCGTAGTGCCCAACCCCCGAGGAGGTTCGATGCTTTCCGCCATCCGTCATGCCCTCGCCGCCGCCGCGGCGAGCGCCGCCTGCGCGGCCTTCGCCGCGACACCCGCCCCCCAGGTGCCCGCGCCCAAGGCGGCCGAGCCCTCGATGAAGGTGGTCTACCACGTGAACGAAGGCGTGGACCACGCGCCGCAGGTGCTGCGCAACATCAAGAACCATCTCGACGCCGAGCCGGACACCAAGATCGTGGTGGTGACCCACGGCCCCGGCATCGACTTCCTGCTCGAGGGCGCGCACGACAAGAACGGCAACCCGTTCGACGCGACGGTGGACACCCTGCAGGCCCGGGGGGTGGAGTTCCGCGTCTGCAACAACACGCTGCAGTCCCGCCACATCGATCCCGGGAAGGTGATCCCGGAGGCCACCATCGTGCCCTCGGGCGTGGCGGAGATCGGCCGGCTCGAGTCGAAGGAAGGCTACGTCTACCTGAAGCCCTGAGCCGCAGGCAGCACGGATCGACGACAAGAACGAAGGAGGAGTCCCGTGAACGTCATGCAACGGGTCGCGTTCGCCATCGCGGCGGGCGCGGGCCTCGCGGCGCTCGCCGCATCGGCGCAGCAAGCGCCGGCCCCGGCGTCGTCCGGCGTCGAGCAGTATCGCGAGATGCTGGGCGAGGACAACCCGGCGGAGCTCTGGGAAGCGCGCGGCGAGGAATTGTGGAAGCAGAAGCGCGGACCGAAGAACGCCTCGCTCGAGCAGTGCGACCTCGGCCTCGGGCCCGGCGTCGTGAAGGGGGCCTATGCGGTGCTGCCGAAGTACTTCGCCGACAGCGGCAAGGTCGAGGACCTCGAGTCGCGCCTGGTGACGTGCATGGTGACGCTGCAGGGCTTCACGCCCCAGGAGGCGAAGAAGAACCCGTTCGCGAGCCCCGGGAAGAAGGTCCCCATGGACGCCCTGGTCGCTTACGTGGCGGCGCAGTCGCGCGGCATGAAGGTGAACGTGTCCCTCGACGACCCGCACGCGCGCGACGCCTATGAGGTCGGGCGCAAGATCTTCTTCTACCGCGCCGGCCCGCACGACTTCGGCTGCGTGACGTGCCACGGAGCCGACAACGAGCGCATCCGGTTGCAGGAACTGCCCAACCTCACGCGGCCCGAAGGAGCGGAGCGCGCGTACACGACGTGGCCCGGATATCGCGTGTCGCAGGGCGAGGTGCGCTCGATGCAGTGGCGCCTCAACGACTGCTTCCGCCAGGCCCGCTTCCCGCAGCTCGAGTTCGTCTCGCCCGCATCGATCGCGCTCGAGCTCTACCTCGCTTACAACGCCAACGGCGGCGTCATGAACGCGCCGTCGGTCAAGCGCTGAGGACGCGCATGAAGAACACGAAGATCGCCGCCGCGGCCGGGGTCGCTCTCATCGCCGCGGGCTGCGCGGTGACGACGATGAAGACGCAAGGCGCCTCCGACGCCGAGGTGAGCAAGGTGCTGCACGAGTCGTTCGAGGCGCGCGGCCAGGCGACCCTCGACCGCCTCGACCAGGACGAGGTGCAGCGCACGTGCTCCGAGGCGCAGGGCAAGCCGCTGGCGAAGGATGCGGCGCAACGGCTGCAGCAGGCACAGCTCGCGACGATCAAGTATCCGGCCGACGGCCAGCTCATGGGCGACTGGAAGCGCGGCGAGAAGATCGCCCAGTCGGGGATCGGCAAGCAGTACTCGGACGATCCGAAGGCGGTCGCGGGGGGCAACTGCTACGCGTGCCATCAGCTCACCCGGCACGAGATCGCGTACGGCACGATCGGACCCAGCCTCCTCGGCTTCGGCCGCAGGCGGGGATTCACGCCCGACATGGAGAAGTACGTCTACGGCAAGGTCTACAACGCCGACGCGTTCCTCGCGTGCACGAACATGCCGCGCTTCGGCCACATGGGCATCCTCACGGAGCAGCAGATCAAGGACGTCGTGGCGCTGCTCATGGATCCGAAGTCGCCGGTGAACCAGTGAGACGCTGGCTCGCCGCTGCCTCGGCGCTCATCGCGCTGCCGGCGGCGGCGGCCGACGGCGCGACCTTCAGCGTGCGGTTGATGGCGCCGGAGACGGCGCTCAAGGCAGCGCAGGCCGCGCTCGCGAAATGCCGCGGCGAGGGCTTCCAGGTCGCGGTCGCGGTGGTCGATCGCAGCGGCATCGTCCAGGCGCTGCTGCGCGACCGTTTCGCGAGCCCGCATTCGATCGAGATCGCGCAGCGCAAGGCGCAAACGGCGGCGAGCTTTCGCATGGACACCGCCGCGCTGGACCGCGAGCTGCAGCCGGGCAAGCCCACCGCCGGCCTGCGCGCCGTGCCCTCCATCCTCGCCGTCGCCGGCGGCAAGCCGATCGAGGCGGCCGGCACGCTCCTCGGTGCGATCGGCGTGTCCGGCGCGCCCGGGCCGCAGAACGACGACCTCTGCGCGGCGGCGGGCATCGCCGCCATCGCCGACGACCTCGAGTTCTGACCTTGGATCGCCGCGAATTCCTGCAGGCGCTCGCCGCCGCGTCCGTGGCCGGCCTGCCGGTGGGCACGCGCGCGGCCGCATCGTTCTACGACCTGCCGCGCATGGGCAACGTGAGCCTGATCCACATCACGGATACGCACGCGCAACTGAACCCGGTGTACTTCCGCGAGCCCAGCGTCAACATCGGGCCGGGCCCTTCCTCGGGGCATCCGCCGCATCTCGTGGGGCGCGCTTTCCTCGAGGCCTACGGCATGGGGCCGCGAACGCGCGACGCGTACGCGTACACGTACCTCGGCTTCATCGAGCTCGCGCACGAATACGGGCGCATGGGGGGCTTCGCGCACATCGCGACGCTCGTGAAGCGGCTGAAGGCCTCGCGCCCGGGCGCGCTGCTGCTCGACGGCGGCGATTCATGGCAGGGGAGCGCGGTCTCGCTCTGGACGAAGGGCCAGGACATGATCGATGCGCAGAAGCTCCTCGGCGTCGACATCATGACGGGCCACTGGGAATTCACGTACGGCGCCGGGCGCGTGAAGCAGGTCGTGGACAACGACTTCAAGGGCCGCGTCGAATTCCTCGCCCAGAACGTGGCGACGGCCGATTTCGGCGACCCGGTCTTCAAGCCGTACACGATCCGCGAGATCAACGGCGTGCCCGTGGCGATCGTGGGCCAGGCGTTTCCCTACACGCCGATCGCGAACCCGCGCTACCTCGTCGCCGACTGGACCTTCGGCATCAAGGAAGAGGAGCTGCAGAAGCAGGTCGACGACGCGCGCGCCAAGGGTGCCCGGGTCGTGGTCCTCCTCTCGCACAACGGCATGGACGTCGACCTGAAGCTCGCGGGCCGCGTGCGGGGCGTCGATGCGATCCTCGGCGGCCATACCCATGACGCGGTGCCGCGCCCGGTCGCCGTGAAGAATCCCGGCGGCACGACGCTCGTCACGAATGCGGGCAGCAACGGCAAGTTCGTGGGCGTGCTCGATATCGATTACCGCGCCGGCTCCGTGCGCGGCCTGAGCTACCGCCTGCTGCCGGTGTTCTCCGACCTGCTCGAGCCCGATCCCGCGATGCAGGCGCACATCGCGAAGAGCCGAGCGCCCTTCGCGGCGAGGCTGGGCGAGAAGCTCGCCTCGACGGAGGGGCTGCTCTACCGGCGCGGCAACTTCAACGGCACCGCGGACCAGCTGATCCTCGACGCGCTCATGAAGGTGAAGGATGCGCAGGTCGCGTTCTCGCCCGGATTCCGCTGGGGCACGACGCTGCTGCCGGGCGATGCCATCACGATGGAGAACGTGATGGACTGGTCGGCGATCACCTATCCGTACACGACGCTCACGCCCATGACCGGGGCCACGATCAAGACGATCCTCGAGGACGTCTGCGACAACCTGTTCAATCCCGATCCTTACTACCAGCAGGGCGGGGACATGGTGCGCGTAGGCGGTCTTGCCTACACGTGCGCGCCCAAGGCGAAGATGGGCGAGCGCATCCGCGACATGCGCCTCGGCGGCAAGCCGGTCGAGGCCGCGAAGACGTACAAGGTCGCGGGCTGGGCGCCGGTCGCCGAGGGCGCCGAGGGCGAGCCGGTGTGGGAGGTGATCGCCGCCTATTTGCGCGGCCTGAAGAGCGTCGCGCCGCCGAAGCTCAACGTCCCGAAACTGGACGGCGTTGGCCACGACCCCGGCCTCGCGTGAAGCGAACGGCTATTGCGCGCCCGTGGGACGGGTCGCGCTGAAGCGATAGTAGGTCGCGTCGAGATACTCGACCACCTGGTCCTCCTCGTCGGGGAAGAGGCCGAGACCGAGCTCCGAGTTGCACAGCGCCACCTGGGACTTGAGCTTCGGAAGGCTCGTCACGTGGCGCTCGCGTCGTGTGTACATCGCGCCCGCGTCGCCCGCCTTGCGCGCATGGCAGGCGTCGCAGTGCTTTTCCTGCACGAGCTTGCGCCCGGCGTCGACGTCCGTGGCATGCGCGGGGACGGCGCCGAGGAGAAGGGCGAAGGCGAGCGGTAGCGCGGTGCGCATGGGCCATTGTGGCCCAAATCAGCCGCCGGGGCCCGATGCCTTGTGCCCATCGATGATTCGCGAGATCGCCTCCGGATCCACGGGCTTGGTGAGGTGGTGGTCGAACCCCGCGGCCTTCGCGCGGCGGCGATCTTCCTCCTGGCCCCAACCCGTGACCGCGACCAGCAGCACGCCGTCGCCGCGCGCATCGCGAATGCGCCGCGCCGCGTCGTAGCCGTAGAGCTTCGGCAGCCCGATGTCGAGCAACACGACGTCGGGCTGGAACGCGATCGCGGCGCCGACCGCCTCGAGGCCGTCGTAGGCCACGCGCACGTCGTGCCCGCGCGCATGCAGCAGCATCGAGAGGCTCTCGGCCGCGTCGCGGTTGTCGTCCACCACCAGGATGCGGCGCGGCTCGACCATCGCCGCCGCGGCTTGCGCCGCGGGCTTGGGCTCGCCTTCCTCGCCCGCGACCGTGGGCAGCGTCACGATGAACTCGGCTCCGCGATCGAGCCCTTCGCTCCTCGCCTCGACCTGGCCGCCGTGCATCTCGACCAGCCGCTTGACCAGGGTGAGCCCGATGCCGAGCCCGCCCTGCTGGTGGTCGCTGGTGCCGCCCACCTGGGTGAACATGTCGAAGATCCTGCGCAGCATCGGCGGCGGGATGCCCATGCCGTTGTCGCGCACGCGCAGCTTCACGTGGCCGTCGCAGCGATCGGCGCAGAGCCAGATGTGTCCGCCGGGGCGCGTGTACTTGGCCGCGTTGTTGAGGAGGTTCGAGAGGATCTGCGCGAGGCGCGCGAGGTCCGCGTTGAGGAAGATGGGCTCGGGCGGGATGCGCACGGTGAGGATGTGCTGGCCGCGCTCGATGAGCGGCCGGCTCGCCTCGAGCGCGATGCGCACCGCGGCCGAGAGCTCGATCCTCTCGCTCCTCAGCTCGATCTTGCCGGTGGTGATGCGCGACACGTCCAGGAGGTCGTCCACGAGGCGCGTCATCTGGCGCACCTGGCGGTCGATCACGTCGTGCGTCCATTGCAGCTGGGGGCTCGGCGACTGCGTGGCGCGCAGGATCTCGATCGCGTTGCGCACCGGGGCCAGGGGGTTGCGCAGCTCGTGCGCGAGCACCGCGAGGAACTCGTCCTTGCGCCGGTCCGCCTCGCGCAGGGCGCTCACGAGCTCGGCATTCTCGAGCGCCACGGCGGCGCGGTGCGCGAGCTCCTTCGCCACGTCGAGGTCGTGGACGCTGAAGGCGCGGCCCGATTCCGAGGTCGCGAACGCGAGTGCCCCCAGCGTGCGAGCCTTCGAGCGCATCGGCACGCAGAGGTACGAGCGCAGCTCCAGCGCGCGGATCATGCGCAGGTGCTCGTCGCTGCGGGCCGCGTGCTGCAGGATGTCGTCGGTGACCTGCGGGATCCACACCGGCTCGCCGGTCGCGACGACCTGCCGCGCCGTGTCGGTATCGATGGGCGGGTAGCGGAGCACGATCTCCTCGACCTGCGCCACGCGCGAGGGATCGTGGTGGTGCACGGCGACGCGCCGCAGCGCCCCGTGGGGCTCCTTGAGGGAGACCTCGACGTAGTCGCAGAAGCGCGGCACCGCGAGCGCCGCCACGCGCTTGAGCGTCTCGTCGAGCTCGGCCAGGCGCGAGAGCTCGACGCTCGCCTCCGCGAGGAAGCGCAGGTTCTCCTCGCCGCGCCGGCGGTCGTCGATGTCGATCGCGCTCCCGGTCCATTCCACCACGCGGCCGCGCTCGTCCTTGAGCGGGACCACGCACAGCATGAACCAGCGCCAGGCGCCGTCGGCCCGGCGCAGCCGCAGCTCCATGTCGAATTCACGGCCCTCGTGCAGCGCGTCGCGGAACGCGCCCTCGCGCTCGCCGAGGTCATCGGGGTGCACGATGCGACGCGCCCATTCGCGCATGTCGACATCGAGGTCGATGCCGGTGTACTCGACCATGCGGCGGTTCCCGTAGACGAGCCTCAGGTCCGCGTCGGCCGACCACATCATCGAGGGCGCGCTCTCGATCATGTGGCGGAAGCGGTCCTGGTTGGCCGCCGTGTCGCCGCGGGGCGCCTGTCGGCTCGCTTCGACCTTGCGGCCGGCGGACGGATTCTTCGGGAACGAGCTGGCCATGCACCCCTCCGGGGCGGGACCTCTCGTGAGGTCGACGCCATCATCGCGGGCGGGCGTGACAGACGTTTCCGAGGCGGGTTGGTCTGAGCGGGCTATGGCATCGTCAAGTGCGTACGACCGACGCCGTACATCCACGCGATCGCAGAGAACGTGACGAAGGCAATGGCGGTGGTGAGGAGGATCGCCGCGGAGATGCGCCCCGCGTCGGCCTTGTAGCGCACCGCGAAGATGAAGACCCAACCGGCGGAAGGAAGCGCCGCGGTGAGCACCGCGATCATGGTGGCGAAGGGCGCTACGCCCAGCAGTTGCATCGCGCACCACACCAGGAGCGGGTGCGCGAGCAGTTTCACCCCGACGGGGACGGCGAGCATCGGCGTCTTGAGCGGCGCGTCCGGCCGCACGAGCGAGAGGCCGATCGCGAAGAGCGCGCACGGGCCGGCCGCGGTGCCGAGCAATCGCACGAACTCGTTCACGGGCGAGGGAAGCGTCCATCGCAGGCCGGAGAACACGCCGCCCAGCAGCATCGCGTTGAGGAACGGATTCATCAGCAGCCGCTTCGGCGACCCGCCGCCGACGAGCCCGAGGCCGATGGAGGAAACCACGACGAGGTCGGTCGCGGTCGCGAGGATCACCGGCCCGGCCGCACGGTCGCCGAGCAGCGCCACGATCATCGGCAATCCCATGAAGCCCGAGTTGGATACCGCCGCCGCAAGCCCGTAGAACGCCGCGTCGCGCGTGGGTTGCGCGAAGGCGCGGCGCATCGCGAAGTACACCACGAGGCACGTCGTGGCACCGGCGCTCGACCACGCGGCGAAGTAGCGAGCGTCGGCGAGCTGCGCGAAGGGCGTCCCGGCGGCGAAGTTGAACAGCATCGCCGGCACGGAGAAGTACAGCAGGAACCCGTTGAACGCGGGAATCGACTCGACGGGCACCCAGCGCTTCCTCGCCGCGACGTACCCGAGCAGGACGAGCGCGAAGAAGGGAAGGGTGACGTTGAGGATCAACTCAACGCATGTTGCCCGTGTGGCCGAGCGAGTAGCGGCCGGGTTGCGGCCACACCGCGAGGCCGTGGGGCTCGGTGCCGACCTTGATCTCGCGGACCGCACCCGTCGTCGTGTCGAACGCGTACACGACGTTGTCGTAGCGGCCCGACAGCCAGAGCGTCCTGCCGTCGGCGCTCACGTTGCCCATGTCCGGGCTGCCGCCGCTCGGGATCGGCCAGTTCGCGACCACCTTTTCCGTCGCGAAGTCCACCACCGACACGCTGCCCGGCCCCGACTTCTTGCCGTGGATGGCATGGGAGCCGCGGTTGGCGACGTAGAGCTTCGTGCCGTCGCGGCTCGGGTAGAGCCCGTGGGTGCCCTTGCCGGTCGGGATGAGGCCGATCTCCTTGAACGACTCGCCGTCGATCACGAAGATGCCGTCGGCATGCATGTCGGCCACGTAGAAGTGGCGCCCGTCCGGCGAGATGCGCACGTCCTGCGGCATGCCGCCCTTCGAGAGCTTCAGGTAGCCCAGCACCTTGCGGTCCACCCAGTCGATCTTGGCCAGTCCCCCGGAGAACTCGCACGTGAAGATCACGAAGCGCCCGTCGATCGAGAAGTCGGCGTGGTTGATGCCGGCGCAGCCGGGCGCCGGGATGTAGTACTGCAGCTTCATCGTGTGCGGATCGCGGAACGCGAGCCGCTTCTTCGCTTCCTCCACCACGATCGCGCTCTTGCCGTCGGGCGTGAAGTACATGTTGTACGGGTCGTCGACCTTGACCGTGCGCTCGATCTTGCCGGTCTTCGGGTCGATCGCGGTGAGCGAGCCGCGGTCGGTGTTCTCCGCGTTGTTGGTGACCCAGAGCGTCTGCAGGTCGTACGAGGGCACGACGTGCTGCGGATTGAGCCCGACCTTGTACTTGTCGACCACGGTGAAGGTCTTCGGGTCGATCACGTACACGTCGTTGGACGCGACGTGGGGCACGTAGACCAGCTCCTTGTGGCCTTGCACCGCGGCGCTCAGCTTGTCGGCGCCGATCTCGCTGTAGAGGTTGCTCGGATCGATCACCGGCGGCATGCCGGGAATGGTCTGGACCTGGGCGGCGGCGGCGAGGGCAAGGGCGCCGAGGGCGGCGCAGGCGAGAGCGCGCGCGAGGCGGGGGTGCATCACTTTCGAAGAGCTCCGGGGTGCAGGGGCAAGACCGCTATTCTAGGAGGAAACCCTTACCGCGTGGCCTCGCGAATCGCCTTCACGGAGCGTTCCACGATGAGGTTCGCGCCGAGCCTGCCCAGCTCCGCGGTGGCGCGCCCGGGCTTGCCCTGGACGCCGTCGGCCGGACCCATGTTGGGCGCGGCGATGCGGTCGGCCCGCACCATCTCGGGCACGAGCGCCAGGGTGAGCGATGTATCCGCCAGTCCCGCGTGCACGCCGATCTCCTCCTTGCCGAACCCGCGCGCGGCGAGGATCTCGTCGAATCCGCGGCTCGACGCCTCGTAGTACGCGGTGAGCGCGTGCGCGCGGAAGCGATGGTTGCCCTTCTCCTGGTTCAGGCGTTGCGCCACGCGCTCCAGGCTCTTCTGGTAGCCGCCATGGTCGCCGAGGAAGAACACGTCGTGGAATCCGTGCAGGCGAAAGCTGCGCGCGGCGGATTCGAGCACCTTCTCGAACGCCTCGTCCGGGACACTGATGGTGCCGGGAAAGCGCATGTGGCCGGCGGGCGGGTCGATGGAGCCCTCGGGAACGTAGCTCACCACGGGGGCCACGAGCGCGTTGCCGAGCGCCTGCGCGATGCGGCCCGCGAGGACGCGCACGCGCGCGTTGTGCTTGCCGAGGGCGATGTGCGGGCCGCTTTGCTCCGTGCCGCCGATGGGAACGAGGACGATCGACTTCCCCGCCTTGGCATCCGCGCGCACCTCGGTCCAGGTGAGGTCCTCGAGGAAAACGGAGCGCGAGCCTTCGGCGAAGGCGCCGGGCGCGGCGAGCAGCAGGGCGAGCCCGGCGAGGGCGAGCAAGCGCATGGGCTCTGATCCTACCAGAGCATCGGCGCGCCTGAACGGCGCGTGCGGCCGCCGCCTCCAACCGGTGCAACCGCGAAAGACTGCATCCCCTTGGCCCGGACCACGATCACCGTCGCGCAGCTCTACACGATCCTCGAGCGCGAGTTCGAGAGTCTCAAGCCGGGACGCTGCAGGCGCTGCCGCGCGCCGCTGCCGTACTATCGCGCGCCGCCCGACGAGGTCTCGGCGAACTGGCACATCGGCACTCCGCCCGAATGCCCCGAGGGATGCCACGTCGTGATCGCGGAGATGTTGACGCGCCTCTGGACGCGCTACGACATCCAGCCGGAGCGGATGAATTGAACGGCGCCGGGATCACGCCGTCGCGCCCACGCGGCAACCGGAAGACCGTGGTGAGCTGGGCCGCGCGGGTCGAGGGCGCAGGCTCGGCGCAGGAAGTGGTCGAGGTGGGCCGCGAGTTCCTCGCGCAGCTCACGCCCTACGAGGTGCACGGGCTGCCGGCGTCGTGCGCTCCGCCCCCCAAGCTCGTCGATGCCGACGACGTCACGGCCTACGCGCTCGCGCTCGTGCGGCACGACTGCGCCGGGGATTGCGGCGACGCCGATCTCGCGCACAAATTGGCCGACTTCTTCTCCCATGCATCGGGGCGTCTCGCCCGACTGGCCAACGACGCGGGCGTGTTTCCCGATGCGTGAGCCTGTCCGTTTCCGGTGAAGGGCGCGCGTAGGCGAAGTCCTACGAGCGATTGCGCCATTGCGGCATGATGCCGCGCAACCCGATAGGCGAGAATCGAAAGGTTGGCAACAGGGAGAACATCGATGCGCCCCACGGTGGGCCACCCGGAGGCGGGGCGATACGTCACTGCGGGCGGCGGCGAGCGCGAAGACGCGCGAGCGAGTGACGGCGCGGGCCTGCTCGCCGCGATCGTGTCGTCGTCGGATGATGCGATCATCAGCAAGGACCTCAATGGCACCGTCACATCGTGGAACGCCGGCGCCGAGCGCCTCTTCGGCTATCGCGAGGAGGAGATCGTCGGCACATCGGTGCTGCGCCTCGTCCCGCCCGAGCTGCACGAGGAGGAGGCCCGCATCCTCGCGCTCGTGCGCAAGGGGGAGCGCATCGAGCATTTCGGCACGGTCCGGGTGCGCAAGGACGGCTCGCGCGTGAACGTCTCCATCACGGTCTCTCCCGTCCTCGACGCCAGCGGTGCGGTGGTCGGCGCCTCCAAGATCGCGCGCGACGTCGAGCTCGCGCAGGAACGCGAGCGCGCCCAGGCGGTGCTGGCCGCCATCGTGGAATCCTCCGACGACGCCATCATCAGCAAGAGCCTGGACGGCACCGTCACCTCGTGGAACCGCGCGGCCGAGCGGCTCTACGGCTGGACCGCCGGGGAGATCATCGGGCGCTCCGTGCTCACCATCGTCCCGCAGGAGTTGCATGCGGAGGAGCACCGCATCCTGCAGCGCCTGCGCGAAGGCGAGCGCGTCGAGCATTTCCGCACGCATCGCGTGGCCAAGGACGGCCATCGCGTCGACGTGACGCTCAGCATCTCGCCCATCCGCGATGCCTCCGGCCGTGTGGTCGGCGCCTCGGAGATCGCGCGCGACGTCTCCCTCATGCGCGACGCCGAGCGCACCAAGGCGATCCTGGCGGCCGTCGTGCAGTCGTCCGACGACGCCATCGTCAGCAAGGACTTGAACAGCATCGTCATGTCGTGGAACCCGGCCGCCGAGCGCATGTTCGGCTGGACCTCGGAGGAGATGATCGGCCGCTCGATCCTCACGATCATCCCGCCCGAGCTGCGCCACGAGGAAGACACGATCCTCGCCAACATGCGCGCGGGACGGCGCATGGAGCACTTCGAGACCTGGCGCGTGGCCAAGGACGGGCATCGCGTCTACGTCTCGCTCACGGTCTCGCCGGTGCGCGACATCACGGGCCGCGTCGTGGGCGCCTCCAAGATCGCGCGCGACGTGACCGCCCAGCGCGAGGCCGACCGCGCGCGCGGGATGCTGGCGGCGATCGTCGAGTCCACCGACGACGCGATCGTGAGCAAGAGCCTCACCGGCATGGTGACCTCGTGGAACCGCGCGGCCGCGCGCCTCTTCGGCTACACCAGCGAGGAGATGGTCGGGTCCTCGATCCTGCGCATCGTCCCGCCGGAGCTGCACGAGGACGAATACCGCATCCTCGGCCGCATCCGCGCCGGCGAGCGCATCGAGCACTACGACACCGTGCGCATGGCCAAGGACGGCCGCCGGCTCGACGTCTCGCTCACCATCTCGCCGCTGCGCGACGGCACGGGCAACATCGTCGGCGCCTCCAAGATCGCGCGCGACGTGACCGCGCAGCGCGAGGCCGAGCGGCGCAAGGACGAGTTCCTCGCGATCCTGGCGCACGAGCTGCGCAACCCGCTGGCACCGGTGCGATACGCCATCGCCATGCTGCGCCAGCCGGGCGTGGGCGAAGAGCAGCGCCGGCGCTCGGAGGCGATCCTCGAGCGACAGACCGAGCACATGGCGCGGCTCCTCGACGACCTGCTCGACGTCTCCCGCATCGCGACCGGCAAGGTGGACCTCAAGAAGGCGGTCGTCGAGCTGCATCCGATCGCCGAGAGCGCCGTGGAGGCGGTGCGCATGCTCATGCAGGAAAGGCAGCACGAGCTGCGCGTGAGCCTCGCGAAGGAGCCCATGTGGCTCGATGCCGACCCGGTGCGCATCACGCAGATCCTGATCAACCTGCTCACGAACGCGGCCAAGTACACGAACCCGGGCGGGCGCATCGAGCTCGCCGCGCGCCGCGAGGGCGACGAAGCGGTGCTCTGCGTGAAGGACAACGGCATCGGCTTCGCGCCGGAGGTGAAATCGCGGCTCTTCACGCTGTTCACCCAGATCGAGGCCGTCATGAATCGCTCCGCGGGCGGCCTGGGCATCGGGCTGGCACTCGTGCGCGAGTTCGTCGAGCGCCATGGCGGCCACGTCGAGGCGAGAAGCGCCGGGCCCGGGCAGGGAAGCGAGTTCGTGGTGCGCCTGCCCTGCGTCGCGGCGCCGGCCTGACTTATCCCCAATCACTCCATCCGATAGCCGGACCGCATCGCCGCCCTTAGCATGGGGCCATGAATGTCCGGGTCTACCTGCTGCGGCGCCAGGGCCGCTCGTTCCGCGATCGCGACTGGGAAGGCGTGGAGGGTGCGCTGCGCATGCACTCCATCGTGCGCGCAGGGCGGCTGCATCGCGTGGCCCGTCTCTGCCGCCGCGGCGTGAGCAGCGCGCGCGAGGAGGAGCTGGTGCCGACGCTGCACCAGCCGGAGCTGGTCGGCGTGGACGAGGGCGCGATCGTGCTGCGCGGCTTCGAGGTCTGCGAGGGCGCGGGCTACGTGCAGGAATGGCGCTGCGAGGTGACGCGCAAGGCGGCTACGAGCGCCGCAACGCCCCTTCGATCTCGAGGGCTGCCTCCGTGACGAGCCCGATGCGGTGCGCGCGCGCATCCGCCACGCTGCTGCTCACGTCGAGCGCCCCGGCGAGCCGGCCGTCGGCTCCGTGGATCGGCGCCGCGGTGCACGTGCAATCCTGGAATGCGGTGAGCAGATGCTCGCGGCCGGCCACTACCATCGGCCGCCCCACCGCGAGGCACGTGCCCGCGCCATTGGTGCCCATGCGGGGTTCCGACCAGTCGTAGCCGGGAAGCAAGCGGAAGAGCCGCAGCTGCCCGGGATTTCCGTCGGACGCGAGCACCACGCCCTCGGCATCGGTCACGTACGCGACGTTGGTCGTGCCGGGCAGCTGGCGCAGCAGCCATGCCAGGCGCGGCGCGGCCGCCTCGACGAGCGGCCGGAAGCGCTCGAGGCGTGCGTGCAGGTCCTCATCCGCCACGCGATGGAACGCGGGCTCATCTCCCGGCGAGAGGTGCGAGCACCGGTTCCACGAGGCGACGATCGCCCAGCGTGCGGGATGCTCGGGGGGAAGGGCCTCGATGAAACGCGCGGCGCTGCTCGGTTGGACACGCACGGGCTGCTCCTCGGCCCCGTCGCGGGGCACGTAGAACCGGGAAGGATGCGGAGCGGATACGAAGGCGGCTGCGGCAGCGCCGAGTGTACTGCGAAAGCTCGCGGAACGCGGCGAGCCGGCGCGCTCGATTTCGCGATGTAGGAGGCAGCCGACAGAACTCTCGTGAAATCCCGTGCACGATGGTCCCCGGGAAGCAGCCTGCAGAGGCGGCGAAGGCGGCGCATGCCGCAGCTCTCCATGCACGGGAATCACGAGATGCAATCGCAAGCAAGGGCCGCGCAGGCGGCCACTTTGAAGATCGGCCGCGGCGCGCTCTATGGCACGACCGCCGGGTTCATGGCCCTGGTGGGCACGGTGTTCTGGACGGCGGGATATGCCGCGGGGCTGCACAGCGCCGGGCTTCTCGCGACGCTCTTCGCCATGGGCGCCAGCGCCGCGCTGCTCGTCGTGGTGCTCTGGTTCCTGAGCCAGTTGCGTACGCTCGACGACGCCGGCGCCGGGGTACCGGGGCGGCGCTAGCGCGCGCTCAATGCTTCGCGCTCGACACGTGGTCGTGCGTGAGGCGCTCGAGGAGGGCCTTGTCGAAAGCGGGGATGTCGTCGGGCTTGCGGCTCGTCACGAGCCGCCCGTCGACCACGACCTGCTCGTCGACCCACTCGGCCCCGGCGTTCTTCAGGTCCTGCCTGAGCGTGGGCCAGCTCGTCATGCGCTTGCCCTGCGCGATGCCGGCGTCGATGAGCGTCCACGGGCCGTGGCAGATCGCGGCGATCGGCTTGTCGGTACGTCCGAACTCGCGGATGAAGGTGATCGCCTCGGGCGAGAGCCGCAGCTGGTCGGGGTTCGCCACGCCGCCCGGCAGCACGAGCGCGTCGAAATCCGCGGGCCGCGCCTCGCGCACGCTCATCTCGACCTTGAACTTGTCGGCCGGCGTGAGGTGATTGAAGCCCTGGATCTCCTCGCCCTGTTTCTTCGGCGCGATCAAGGTGCACTGCGCGCCGTGCTGCTCGAGAAATGCGCGCGGGGCCGTGTACTCCACCTGCTCCACGCCGTCCGTCATGAGGATCGCGATGCGCTTGCCGCGAAGCTCGCCCTGTTTTCCAGCCATCGTGCTCTCCTGGCTCCATGCCCACGCAATCCCGTACGACCGGGGCGGGGAACGGCGAGTTTCGCGCGCGCGCCGTGCGGCGCAGGGCCGCGTGTTGTAGTCGCCCGCCTACATACGCGCACGGCTCGCATCACTAACCTTGCTCGATGGAACCGCAACACCCCGAGTGCCGCATCGTGGTCGTCGACGACAACCAGGACGCGGCGGACATGCTGGCGGATCTGCTCGGCGCGCGCGGCTTTCCGGTGCGCACGGCCTACAACGGGTCCGACGCGCTGCAGGTGATGCACGAATACCATCCTCGCATCGGCATCCTCGACATCGGCCTGCCCGACATCCTCGGCTACGAGCTCGCGCGCGAGGCCCGGCGCGAGCTGCACGACGATGTGCTCCTCGTGGCGGTCACCGGCTGGGGCGCCGAGAAGGACGTGGAGCGCGCCTTCCAGGCGGGCTTCGACTTCCACGTGACCAAGCCCGCGAATCCCGACGATCTCATCGCGCTGATCGAGGAGCGATGCTGGGACGTGCAGGGAACGCTGCGCTCGGGGCGCGTGCGGGGCAGCGGGCGGGGCTAGCCATGGGCCAGGCGATACCGCCGCGCGACGAGGAGGAGTACGTCGAAGTGTTCTGGTACCGCTACTGGGATGCCGACCTCAAGCGCATGGCGGTGTCGAAGTGGATGGCCACCCGCGAGGCGATCGGCGAGCGCGGCGAGCCCATCCACGAGACGGCGCGGCGCGTCCACCGCAGCGAGCTCGACGGTTTCGGGCGCTTGATCGTCACCGAGCGCAAGATGCATTGATGCTGCAGTGCAGCGAGCGTGTAGGCCTCGTCCTACAGCCGCTTCGCCGCGTCCCGGGTACGATGGCGGCGCATCCAGCGAGGAGGCCGCGTGGCCCACAAGTCCGTGGTGTACCGGTTCGAGAGCGAGTCGTGCGGGCGCAAGGTGAGCCCGCGGCACATGCTCGGCACGCTCGAGGCGATCGCCGGCCTGGGCGCGATTGCCCTGCTGGACACGCGCCGCGAGGTCGATCCGAAGGTGCTCGAGGCCGGGTTCCTGTTCGAGCCCTTCAACGCCGCCGAGCCGGCGCGCGTGCTCGACATCGCGAGCCGGCGCATGCACGTCGACGCGGACCACCTCTAGACCCGCCGTCATCGCGCGGCCCGTGGCTGGATCGGGCTCGCGCGCTTCAGCCTGCGAGCGGCAATCGCACGACGAACGCGCTGCCCTTCATCGGGCCTTCGCTGTGCGCGCTCACGCTGCCGCCATGGCGCTCGGCGAACTCGCGCACGAGTGCCAGCCCGATCCCGAGGCCGCCCTCGGAGCGATGCAGGCCCGCCTCGTCGCGTGCAAAGAGACCGAAGAGCTTCTCGCCGGAATCGTTGCGGAAGCCGATGCCGTTGTCGGCCACGCGGATCGTCGCGTGCATGCCGTCGCGTGCGACCTCGAGCGAGATCCTCCCGCCGTCGGGCGTGTACTTCGCGGCGTTCGACAGGAGGTTGTCCAGGATCTGGGCGATGCGCGCCGGATCCGCGTCGAGCCACAGCGGCTCGGGCGGGATGGTGCAGGCGAGCCGGTGGCGGCGCTTTTCCATGAGGGGCCGCACGCTCTCCACCGCCTCGCGCGCGAGGCCCGCCACGTCGGCCCGCTCGATGCGCAGGTCCACGCGGCCCGTCGTGATGCGCGCGACATCGAGCAGGTCGTCGAGCAGCCGCGTGAGGTGGCCCATCTGCCGGTCCGCGAGGTCGACGGCGCGCTCGATCTTCTCCGGCGGCAGCTGCTTGCAGCGCACGAGGTGCAGCGCGTTGCGGATGGGCGCCAGCGGATTGCGCAGCTCGTGGGCGAGGATGGCGAGGAACTGGTCCTTGCGCCGCTGCGCCTCGCGCGCGGGCGAGATGTCGCGCGCGATCTTCGAGGCGCCCACGATGCGTCCTTCCGCGTCGTAGACCGGCGAGACGGTGATGGACACCTCGACGCGCGTGCCGTCGGCGCGCAGCCGGCACGTCTCGTAGTGCTCCACGCGCTGCCCCGCCTTGATGCGCTCGATGATCTCGTCCTCCTCGCGCCTCAGGTGCTCGGGGATCAGCGTGTAGATCGACTTGCCCACGATGTCCGCCGCCTTGTAGCCGAAGAGCCGCTCGGCTGCGGGATTCCAGGAGACGATGCGTCCGGCAAGGTCCTTGCTGATGATCGCGTCGTCCGACGAGTTCACGATCGCCGCGAGCCTCGCCTCCGCGAGGCCCGACGCGCGACGCGGCGGGCGGTGTGCGCTCATGTCCATGGAATGTGAGATCAGCGCGACGCCGTAGCCGGTTCCCGCAATAAGCCGGGCGAACCAGCGCGCGAGCGGTACGGCTCGGCGCGGGTAGGACGGAACTTAGTCGGCGGCGCCGCAGGCCGCTTCGGCGAAGCGCGCGGCCTCGTTGCGCGCGTCGAAGCGGGGGTCCTCGATCGACTGGAAATTGAACGGGGCGTGCTCGAAGAAGAAGCCGTGCTCGAGGAGCTTGGCATCGACGATGCGCGCCGATGCCATGATCGGCGTGCAGTTGGCGAGGCTTCCGATGGCCTCGAGCGTCCCCGCCATGTACCTCGGCGCCACGATGTGGCCCGGGATCTCGCACGTGAAGTTGTAGACGGTCACCTTGGTCGCCATCGCCGCTCCCCCTCGATCTCCTGGCGGCATTCTTGCGCTTGCCAAAGGTGGCGTCCAGAGGCGGCGACGATCGTTTGCGTTTCGACTGCAACCGGGCGCGGTGCGAGCGTATTTCAGCTGCAACCGGCACTGTGACAAAGCGCACATTCGGCCCCCGCGCGCGGTCCGCACAATGCGGCCACAACGACAAAGGCACGCAACCTGCGGTGACGCATTTTCAACGCAAGGGGAACGCGATGAAGAAATCGACGTTGGTGGAACGGCTGCGCGAGCGCAACCCGTATCTCAGCGAGAGCGACTCGGAAGCGCTCGTGAACAGCCTGATCGGCGCGCTCGCGGGCGCGCTCGCCGAAGGGCGCCGCATCGAGATCCGCGGCTTCGGAACCTTCGCGCCGCGCTATCGCCCGCCGCGCACCGGCCGCAACCCGCGCACCGGCGGCCTCGTGCACGTGCCGGCCAAGTACGTCCCGCATTTCAAGGCGGGGAAGGAACTGCGAGAGCGTGTCACCGATTAGCGAGGCGGCGCGCGACTACCGGATCTGGGGCACCGTCGCGCACACCGCACCCCACGTGTTCGTGGTCGTGGTCTCGGCCATCCCCGCGCTCTACCGCGACCAGCTCGTGCACACGACGGAGATCGTGACGCGCGTCTGCGGCGGCCTGGAAGAAGCGCAGATCGCAAGGAACCGCATGGCGGTCGAGCTCGGCAGCCGCCTGGACGCGCGCGGCGATCGCGTGATCGACGTCGACATCGGCTAGTCCGTCCGGTTTTTCGCGCGCGCTCGCCGGGAGAGATGGCGCGGCGCGCTATGATCGCTGCATGGACGGCGAAGCATCGGCAGACCGGCGCGAGGTGCGCTTCGAGGCGCTCTTCGAGCAGGCGCCGTTCAGCTTCCAGCTGCTCGCGGCCGACGGCCGCACGCTTCGGGTGAACCATGCGTGGGAAGCACTCTGGATCGCCCCGGGTGACGAGCAGCTCAAGGATTGGGTGCTGCGCGAGTACAACGTCCTCACCGATCCGCAGCTGGAGGCGCTGGGTGTTACGCCGCACCTCAAGCGCGCCTTCGCCGGCGAGTCGGTCGAGCTGCCCACCGTGCGCTACGATCCCGCCGCCATCGGCAAGCCGGGGCGCGCGCGCTGGGTGCGCGGCTTCGCGCACCCGATCCGGGACGAAAGCGGCCATGTGCGCGAGGTGATGCTCATGCACGAGGACGTGAGCGGCCGCATGGCCGCCGACGAGGCGCTGCGCGAAAGCGAGCTGCGCCTGAAGCAGCTCGCCAACACGATCCCGCAGCTCGCGTGGATGGCCGATCCGAAGGGCTACATCCACTGGTACAACGACCGGTGGTACGAGTACACCGGCACCGCGCCCGCGCAGATGGAAGGCTGGGGCTGGATGAGCGTGCACGACCCGAAGGAGCTGCCTCGCGTCGTGGAGCTCTGGAAGCGCTCGCTCGAGAGCGACCAGCCCTTCCAGATGACGTTCCCGCTGCGCGGACGCGACGGGCTGTACCGCCCGTTCTTCACGATGGTGGCCCCGCTGCGCGACGAGCACGGCCGCGTCCTCCAGTGGTTCGGCACGAATACCGACGTCTCGGAGCTCGCGGACGCGAACCGGCGGCTGCGCGAGGCGCAGGAGCGCCTGCGCATCGCGATCCTCGCGGGCAACATCGGCATCTGGGACTGGGACTTCGCGAGCGACATCGTCACGTGGTCCGAGGAAGTCTATCTGCTGCATGGGTTGGAGCCGCAGGCCCGGGGCCGGCCGCCCGCCGAGTTCACGAAGCTCGTGCTGCCGGAGGATCGCACCAAGGTGGACAAGCGCATCGAGGGCGCCATCGCCCGCGGCGACGGCTTCTCCGCCGAGTACCGCGCCATGCTGCCGGGCGGCGAGCTGCGCTGGCTCTCGACGTGGGCGCGGGTCGTCGCCGGCGAGGACGGCAAGCCCGCGAGCATGATCGGCGCGGTGATCAGCATCGACGCGTACAAGAAGGCGGAGGCGGCGCTGCGCGAAAGCGATCGCCGCAAGGACGAGTTCCTCGCCATGCTCGCGCACGAGCTGCGCAACCCGCTCGCCCCCATCACCACCGCCGCGGAGATCCTGCGCATGGCGAGCGCGGACCCGGCGCGCGTGGGACAGGCCGCCGAGGTGATCGGGCGGCAGGTCCGGCACATCACGAAGCTGATGGACGACCTGCTCGACGTGTCGCGCGTGACGCGAGGATTGGTGCAGCTGGAGAAGCAGCCCGTCGACCTCTCCGCGGTGATCCACAGCGCGGTCGAGCAGGCCTCGCCGGCGCTGGAAGCGAAGGGGCACACGCTGGTGACCCGTCTCGATGCGCCGCGCGTGCGCATGCTGGGCGACCGCGCGCGCCTGATCCAGGTCGTGGTGAACCTGCTCAACAACGCCGCGCGCTATACGCCCAGGGGCGGACGCATCGAGGTCGCGCTCGCGGCCGACGAGGCGTGGGCCACGCTGTGCGTGAGCGACAACGGGCAGGGCATCGACCAGGACCTCATGCCGCACCTCTTCGACCTCTTCACGCAGGGCAAGCGCTCGCCCGACCGCTCGCAGGGCGGCCTCGGCATCGGGCTCGCACTCGTGAAGCGGCTCGTCGAGCTGCAGGGCGGCCGCGTCGTCGCTCAGAGCGCGGGCCTCGGACATGGCAGCACCTTCACCGTGACCTTCCCGGTCGCGCGCGCGACTCCGGGCGCCGATGCCGATTTGCCGGGCGCGAAGGCGGCGGGCGCGCGCGGGGCCCTGCGCGTCATGGTGGTCGACGACAACCGCGATGCCGCCGACTCGCTCGCGGCGCTGCTCGAAGCGATGGGACATGAGGTCGAGGTGCACTACGACGCGGCGAGCGCGCTCGCCTCGCCACATCTCGAGCGCACCCAGGCTTTCGTGCTCGACATCGGCCTGCCCGACATCGACGGCCACGAGCTCGCGCGCCGGCTGCGCGCCCGCATGGGCGACGCGTCGCTCATCGCGCTCACCGGGTACGGCCAGCCGATCGACCGGGAGCTCTCGCGCAAGGCGGGCTTCGATCACCATCTGGTGAAGCCCGTCGAGGGGGCGGCGCTCGCGCACGTCCTCGGCGAGCGGCGTCTCGCGAGCGGCGGGATGTAAGCTTTTTCCTACAGCTTCGTCGAAATTTTCGGCGCACGATGGCCGCATGAGTGCCCTCGCCGAACGCTCGAACTTAGTGCTGCACCTGCGCGCGTTGCCCTGCGCGATCGCGGCGGCACTGCTCGCCACGCCGTCGCATGCGCTGATGCTGGGCGAGCCGGAAGTGCGCTCCTACCTCGGCCGTCCGCTCGACTTGCGGATTCCCGTGCAGGGCTCGGGTGCCGATGCCGTCGACGCCTCGTGCTTCGAGGTGCTCGCGCAGCCGCAAGGCGGCGTGTCGACGCTCACGCGCGCGACCCTCGAGGTCGAGCAGGTGGGTCCGCAGACTTATCTTCGCGTGCGCTCGACCGCGCCGGTAGTGGAGCCCGCTTCGCTGCTGCGTGTGCGCGCCGCGTGCCCGCCGTCCAACGGGCTGCTCGTGCGGCAATACGGAATCCTGCTCGACCCGATGCCCGCGTCGGTTGCTTCCGCGCCGCTCGTGGCCGATGCGACGCCGCCGGTCGCGGCCCCGGCCCAGGCCGCCGTAGCCGCCGTCTCGCCTCTGCCGCCGCCAGCGCGTGCGCGATCGCCGCACAAGTCCGCACACAAGCCCCATGCGTCATGGCATGGGAAACGTGCGCATCATGCGACCCCCCTCGCGGGGGGCGCATTCCATCTCAGGCTTTCCGGCCCGGTGCTCGACCTCGCGCCGAGCCGCAACATCACCGATGCGCAGCGCGCGCTGCTGCGCGAGGCACGCACGCTCATGGACGGCGACGATTACGCCTCGGCCATGCTCGCGCTGCGCGATCGCATCGACACCCTGCAGAAGCGGCTGGAAGCGCTGCAGTCCGAGGCGGCTCGCATCGAGACCGCCGCACGGGCCCAGCCGAAGGTCGCGTTGGCGCCTGCGCCGGGCGAGCGGGCGGCGGCGCTTCGCCTCATCGACGGCGCGTGGCTGTGGGCCCTGCTGGCGTTGCTCGGGCTCGCCGCGTTGCTCATGCCGCTCATGCGCTGGATGCGCCGGCGCAAGCCCGCCGAGATCGCGGAGCCGGTCGCGAAGCCGCGATCCGTGCAACCCGGCACCGAGACTGGCCGGTTCGCGCCTCCGCCGCCGCAGGTGCTCGCGCCGGAGGCGGTGCCCGCCGTCGCCATCGCCGCACCCATGGCGATGGAAGACACCGAGGACGCGATCCGCACCGCGCGCGATCTCTACAACTCGGGCGAGCGGCTGCAGGCCGCCGGCGTGCTGCGCCTCGCCATCGAGAGCCATCCCGAGCGCGTGGCACCCTGGCTGCCGCTCTTCGACTTGCTCATGCGCGAGCGCCT
>Ga0157369_10002198_pt1 | contig 23499 bp, 19 predicted proteins | sample C25metaG_FD_113461 | JGI IMG/M metagenome (GOLD analysis project Ga0157369, IMG submission 113461) | Corn rhizosphere microbial communities from Kellogg Biological Station, Michigan, USA - C2-5 metaG | ecosystem: Host-associated > Plants > Roots > Rhizosphere > Soil | place: USA: Michigan... | reverse complement strand
TACGTATTTACGTATGCGTGCAACCCCTTGATTTCAAAAATATTTCGTATTGGCATCAAGGGGTTGCGCGCCTGCCCTACTCCTTGATGCGCAGTTGTTGGTACTGCGGGTCGGCCTTGATTTGGGCTTCGGTGAAGGGCAATGGGCTGAGTTTTTTCTGGGAGAACGCTTGGGTCTGGTCCTTGGAATGCGCGGAAGCCGGGTTAGCGGACTCGGAAAATGCGAGGACGCCCTGGGCATGCGGGCCTTGGTCGTCGAAGGTGACGATTTGCAGGTAGCTGGTGCCACTGACCACTTCGCGTTTGCCGTCGGCGCGGGGCACGGTTTGCATGGCGTTGTAGATGCCGAGTTCCTGCGGGCCGCCGTGGATCGGGGTTTGCCCGGCGACTTGTACCTCACCCCAGGTGCTGCTGGCGGTCAAGCCGCGTTTGGCGACGTCGGCGGTGGAGGCCAACATGGCTTCGCGCAGGGCCTTGGCGACATCGGCGCGGTCGATGGCCAGGCCGCGTGGGGTGGTGAGGGGCTGGGCCGGGTCGAAGGCGACACGCCAGGCGTCGGGGATCTGCTGCAGGTGCTCCACCAGGTTGATGAAGTGCACCAGGCCAATGCCGCTGTCGAGGTTGGCGTGCTGGTCCCAGTGTTTCAGGCTGCTGCACAGCGGCTGCAGGGTGGCGGCGTCGGCACCGAGGTGGTTGGCGCAGAACTGCAGCAGGTCGGGCAGGACTTGGCCGGCCAGGTACACCTCGTTGTCCATCACCATGTTTTGCAGGTCGGTGACGCTGATCGGTTTTGTCAACGATTGCAGGCGCTGCAGGGCAAAACGCGCGCGCGGGCCGAGGCCGATGTGGTCTTGGCTGATCACCGGGGAGAACCCGGTGAGCGGCGCTTCGGGGTTGGCCAGCCACGCTGAATCGTTGGAGTGCTGGACGTAGTCGGTGCGTTGCAGTTGCGGCAACTGGTCAGCCGCAACGATGCCGGGCTGGGCGGCGCGCGGGTCGATGTCCCAGGCACAGGCACTGCGGGCGCCGTCGAGCATGATCAGCTGCAGGCCGGCGCGTGGGTCGCTGCACTGCGCCAGTTTGGCCGCGCTGACGTTGGGCACCACCGACTGGTTCATATACAGGCTCTGGCCCTGGTCATCGGCGGCCAGGGTGTTGACCCACGGAATGCCTTGCAGGGTGTGCACCGAGGTTTTCAGCTCTTCGAGGCTGGAGGCGCGGTTCATCGCGTACCACTGTTGCAGCACGCGGTCGTTGCCCAGGTTGGCGTCACGCAGGCTGAAGGCGTATTGGCTGTCCCAGTCGAGTTTGCCCGGCCATTGCACCACCGGACCGAATTGCGAGCTGTACACAGTGCGCGACTGGTCCTTGAGGCTGCCATCCGCTTGTTTGACCTGCACGGTCAGCGTGGTTTTATCCAACGGCACCGATTTGCCGTCGAGCAGGTAGCGCGTGGGATCCTTGGGGTCCAGGGTCAGGCGATAAAGCGTGAAGTGTTTGGACGTATCCACCGTATGGGTCCACGCCACATGCGTGTTAAAGCCGATATTGATCACCGGCAGGCCCGGCAACGCAGCGCCCATTACATCCAACTGACCGGGGATGGTCAGGTGCATCTGATAAAAACGCATGCCCCCCACCCAAGGGAAATGCGGATTGGCCAGCAGCATGCCGCGCCCATTGAACGAGCGATCACGGCCCACCGCCACCGCATTACTGCCGCGATCAAAGGCGAAGCGCTGCTGGTTGGCGGCAGCAAGCTCAAAAGCCTTGGCGTTGGTTTCCACACGGGCGGTCGCTTGAGGCGGCGTCGCGCCGACCAGGGCTTCGGCGAATTGCCCTACGCCGCCTTCTACCAAAAGCCGACGGGTCAATTTGACCAAATCCGCCGCCACCAGTGGTCGCACCCAGGCCGCCTGGCACTGTGCGGGAGCGCCCTGCTCTTTCAGGTAACGGTTGTAGCCGGCCACATAGCCTTCAATGCGCTGTTGGATCTGCGGGCTTTGCGCTTTCCAGAACGCGGCGACCGATTCCGGCGTATTGAGCCACGTGAAAAACACATCACTGGCCAGGTTATTGCGCTCTTCCAGGGTCGCCTGCTCAGGGCCGAAATACTTCGCGCGCTGGCCATTCACCGTGACCACTTCGTTGGCCAGCAGGCACAGGTTGTCCTGGGCGTAGGCGTAGCCAATGCCAAAGCCCAGGCCACGCTCATCATTGGCGCGGATATGCGGTACGCCGTAACTGGTACGACGTATGTCGGCCGACGCTTGCGTCACGTGTTCCCGCGCGGAGGCGGCCAGGCTCAGCCCCAGCAACACCCCGGCCACACACACCCTGGACAACCCATTGGAAATAATCACGCAGACTCCACCGTCAGATTTAACCGTCTCACAAGGGGTAACAACCCCACCGTAAGAACGCAAATCACCGGGAATAATTTAGCGCGAGGGCAGGATTATTTAGGGCAGCGCGAATGTGACAAAACCGATACCGACAAAATTTCTACATCCGGCACTTCATGATTTTGCACGCTCGTTCGTCTTATTAAGTAAGAGCGCTCATTTTTTCCTGATCAGGCTCTGAAAAGGAGTTTTGCATGTACAACCCGCAAGTGCCCACGGATGGACATTCATCGGCTGCCGAGGCCAATTTTGGCAACGGCACACAAGCGTTCGGCAAAGCGCCCGAACAACAAGGCAACCAGCGTATTCGCCACCTGCTCAAGTGTTTTGGCTTGCGCACCAGCCTGATCCGGCTGAAGGTCATCGACGCCCTGCTCACCGCTGCCGACAACCAGCGCACCCTCGGCGTGCGCGGTGTGCACAGCCATTTGCTGGAGCTGGGCATCCCGTTGTCGTTTCTGAGCGTGCGCGAAGTGCTCAAGCGCCTGTGCAGCGAGGGCGTGATCACCCTCAATACGGATAAAAGCTACAGCCTCCATGAAGAGGCTGCCAAGGTGCTCGACGGTCGCGCCTGAGGGGCGACCTGTCGCTTAGAGCTTGACCTTGCGGCGCATGATGCCGTTGATCACCACCACAACCACTGCGACAGCGATGGCGATGGTCTGGAATGTCTTCTCACTGATAACCCCGGTGTTCTGCAAGTAGGACAGGCCAAACATCGTCGCCAGTACGGCCAGGGCAATCAGAATCGAATATTTCAAGCGCTGCTTTTGTGTCATGACGGGGTCCTGTAGACGTGGCATGGATCGGGATAAATAGGCGCCCATATTACAGACGATGAAAAACTTTGGCGCGTCTGACACGCACCTCGATAAACCTTCCCCTCCGGTAAAGCTGAAAATATTCCCTCACACTACAACGCTGACGCTGTAGCGGGCACGGGACTCACTGCATCCAACCGCTTCATCGGCCCTCATCTACATCAGATCTTGCAAACCACGGTACCTACAGACGGAACGTGAACGGGCGTTTTCCGCACCTAGCAATGCGCCAAGGGAAAGCCCCCCGTTAACAGGCGCTTACTCTCAGCACGTCTGAATAGGTACCCGAAGTTGACTAATCTTGATACTCGCCCTTCTGGACAACTGCCTCCCACCCCTTACAGCTATCACCCTTCTCTCCAACCGGAGCGCTCCCTCTCCGCCCTGCAAGGCACTGCCACCAATCGCGTCGACTCAGCAGGCACCCCACTCCATCCGAATCCGAATGAAAGCCCAGGTACCGGGGGCTTTAAACAACAATTGGCAGACCAGCAAAACTTCAGGACCCTGGCACGCGAACTCATTGAGCTGGCCAGGTGCCTGGATGAAACCGTGCCCCCACATGCGATCCTGACTGCGCTCAAGGCCACGCCGATGAGTGTCGCACCCGGCTCGACCTCCTCGGATGAGGCGGGTAGCAGCACCACGCTGGAAAACTACATTGCCACCAACGGCCTACCCCTACCTGACAGCCTTTCTTCCTTGACCGAATTGGCCAATGCCTTGATCGACAGAGCCTTGGAACATTCTCTGGGCAATTTTGGTGGTGCCTTGAGCTGGCCCCTGCCCTTAAGCACAGATGAACAACAGCGCCTGCGCCTGAATGCCATGTACCACAAGCACCACCTCGGGGATAAGCGCTCGGTCGTGCAATCCAAAGGGGGGTTGCTAGAGTTTTTGCGCTATGAGGCGCCACTTCTTGAAGGCGTACTGAATGATCCCATCAAAGTGTTGGAGGCCCTGGTCGGTTCGGCCCAAGGGCAATTGATGGGAGCAGCCCTGCAGCAACGCATGAACGGGGCTCGCACTGAAGACAGTGCGAACGATTACCTCATGGCGGCCATGATTCTGCAGTTGGACCCGCAATACTTCACCGAAACTCACCCCAATAAAGTGGCTGGTTTCGATGTGTCCAGCGACGCACATTGGGGCAAACCCTTGTCGACCATTGTGGACGACTTGAGCACTTACCTGAGCGATATCGATAAAACGTCGCCCGAGATGGCCAAAACGGCTGCACACCTCCTGCTGTCAATGAAGGCCCCCGAACTCCTGATAAAGGATGTTCCAGGCACGGTGGTATGCGGCAGCGCAGCTTGGGTCAGGCTGGCGGTCGCTGCAGCATCGATAGAAGCCCAGACACCTGGAAAAGTACAAAACATGACCTTTGCCCAGGCCATGGCCGAGGCTGATAGTGCCGGCCTCGCCGATCTAAGCGCCACTCAAAACGCGCAGATTGCGGCCCTGCGGGTATGGGCTTTGGCCAACGGCATTCTTTCTCCGGCGCAGGCCGGGCGGTACAACACAGCCGATATCGAGGTGGCCAGAAACGCGTTCAATCAACAGACCCTTGATCAGGTAGAGGCCTCCAGTCTGATCCAGGCCAAAATACCCAGCCGTAAGCATATCGCCCTCGCTCGTCTTAAAGAGCGGTTTGGCGAAGACGTGCCGTTTGAAGAAAAACTGCTGAAGGTCCATGACACCAAGCAACCCTTCGCGCAGCCGGTCTACGACCCTAATCGAGCCCCTGCCGGCCTGTTCTCGCTGCTGGACATCGCCATGAGCGGGTTACACAACTACGACTGGATAAGCCAAGATAAACGCATCAACACTGCGTTGCAGGGCAAGTCGCTCAAATTCGATGTAAAGGCCGAATTTGACAACCAACTGGCTCAAGCCATCGACGACAAGAAAAAGGGCATTGGCGTAGCGATCAAACATATGATTGCCCAGCTTCCACTGGCAGACAGGCAGAACCTCGAGTACGGGCAGCTTGAATTCTATCAACTCGACACCTACCGGCTTGGCATGGGTTTCACCGGCCGGACTCTCGAGACAAAGAATGAAAAACTGTACGTTAAAGCCTCGGGCGCGAATGGCGACGCCGTGTATGAGCTGGACCTGAAGCGGCAATCCATCACCCAGGTCGATGACAACGACCTGACCCGCGAGCGCCAACGTAATGGCAGTCTGGTCTATCCCATTCAAAAATTCACACCGCCTGCTCATGCCGACTTCAGCCAGAACACACAAGCCGAAGTGCCACTGCCTACCCCCTCCAGCTTCACAAGCGCTCGAACCAAGGCCATCGCAGATGCCTTCGTTGAACACCTTGATATTGATAACCGGTACGTGATCAAGCAGGCCAAGGGCGCCTCCACCTTCGATAAGCAGATGGACGCCGAATGGGGCGTGACCCATTTTTTCCTGGACTTCATTCCCCTCAGATCGGCGATTCGCAACTTACGCAACGGTGACTACCTGGATGGCGCGATAGACCTGGTGATGGACATCTTCAGCTTCGTCACGGCCGGCTTAGGGGCTGCTGCGAAAGCCGCCAAAATCGCCACCAAGGCTGTCAGCCTGTCGAACAAGGCTTTGCAGCTGTCGAAAATTGTCGGGACCACGGTGATCAGTGAGCTCAACCCGCTCAGCGGGGTAGGCGATCTATTAGTGGGAGGCACTCGCCTCGTGAGTAAAGGCATTACGAAGGCCAAGATCGCAGCAGGGTTGACCAGCCCCACCTACGGCACTGTCACTTGGAGTTCTTTCAAGGTCGGGGACCGTACTCTGGAGACCAGCACCGTTCTGGTGAATGGCAAAACTTATGCGTACGACCCGGTCAAGAGGAGGCCTTATGGCTCCCCCCTGGCACAACCCGACGTACTGGAAACCTTGAGCCCCAAGTCTCCAGACACGCACTCCCCCAGACAGTCGAACAAGCGCCATCGATACAACCCCATGAATACCGACGCTCGTCCAATTCGCCTCGCAGAACCCTTACCCAAGGGCGCCTACGTAGAAAGCCTGAAAGGCACATTCGAACCTGACCATTTCAAACCTCACACCAAGATGGCAACCAAGGAAAAGTTCAACAAGGAAATGAGAGAAAGCTATGAAGCCCTTGACGAAACGGTATTGCCGCCGCGTCCTGTTATCCCATCAGTGCCCGAACCCATCACGGTGCAAGAAATGTTCGTAAAGTCTTTCAAGGCCTCAAATGGCGTAGTCTTGGGAGAGTCACATAAAGAGATGGCCAGTTTTAAGGTGCTGTTTGAAAACATAGACACATTAAAGAAGCAAGGCGTCAAGAAAGTGTATTTCGAAGGGTTTATCGAATTTCCGTGTCCGAAAAGTTTTTTGGATGACGGTATTGGCTTTCTCGGAGATGGCAAAACGAAACGCACTGACCCGACGTTTAAAGAACTGTGCGAGGAACTACAGGCCAATGACATACAAGTCATTCCCCTGGATCACTTCTACCTCACGCGGCACAAAGATCTTCCCCGCCACCTGCGGCCGCAGCTGACAACGCCCATAGGCACGAAAACCCGCCTCGAAGAATTCAACTACTTTGCCTCAGAGACCATCCTGGCGAATTCCGGGACTGAGAAATGGGTCGCGCTGGTGGGGAATTCGCATATGAATACTTCCGAGAACGTACCAGGCCTCGCTGAATTGACAGGCGCTATCGGCATCGCTGTGTCTAACAAAGCAGGTATCCAAGGAGCGTACGGGACGAAAGTAGTGGGTCGCCCCCAGAACAAAAAAAAACCAGTAGGTTTCGACGGCGGTGTTCCGGGCGATCTGCAAATTTACGTACAACCGTAGACTTGCTCACCGCCCTTTCGCACACGACGGCTCGAGGAGGGTGTCTGGCCGTCGTTTGATGAGTCAGCCGGCATGCACCCAACGCCGGTGCAACCAGCGCGCAAACGCATCCAGGGCAAAGCCCAACAGCCCGATCAGCAGCACCATCGCCATCAGCTCCGAATAGGCCAGGCGATCACGGGTGTCGAGGATGTAATAACCCAGCCCGGCGCTGACCCCGAGCATCTCGCACGGCACCAACACGATCCACACGATACCAATCGCCAGGCGCACGCCCGTCAGCACATGCCCGACAACGCCAGGCATAATCACCCGGCGCAAGGTTTCCCAGCGGGTCGCACTCAAGCTGCTGCTCAACTGCAACCAGCGTGGGTCCAATTGGCGCACGCCTGCGGCGGTGTTGAGCATGATCGGCCACACGGCGGCAAAGGCCAGCAGGAAATAGATCGGCTGGTCCCCTACCCCCATCAGCATCACCACGATGGGCATCCACGACAACGGCGAGATCATGCGCAGGAACTGGAAGGCCGGCGTGGTCGCCGCCTCCAGCTTGCGCGAACTGCCGACCAGCAAGCCCAGCGGGACACCGACCAGCAAGGCCAGGAACAGCCCGACAACAATGCGCTTGAGGCTCACTGCAATGTGCAGGTACAGCTCACCGCGCCCGAGCAATTCCCACAGGCTACTGAAGGTGGCGGCCAGGGAGAAACGCACGGACAACCCATCAGATGCGCCAAACACCTTCACCCCCAGCCACCACAGCAGCAGCAACCCCGCCAGGCCACTCAACCCAAGCAACCAGCCCGGGATTTCACGGTTTTTCAAACGCCGATCTCCTCGCGTCGCGCATAGCCGTCCGGCAAACCAAAGGTCCGCATGCCGCCCACCGCCTCGATGGCGTTGCGCACAAAGCGGTCATCCACTAGGTCCTTAGCGACGAACGCCGGGTCAAGGTCGACGAGGAATTTCTTGTCGCCCTCGATCAGGGTGTCCTTCAGGCGGCGCACCAATTCCTCGGTGTAGCTCGGGAAGGGATAGGGCTGGAAGTCGATACGGTGCTCATCCCAGTTCCCATGCTGGATCGCACCGTCGGCCAGGTAGGCAGCACGGTCAGCGGCGGCAGGCGCCAGCACCTTGCTCAATACCGGCTCGGCATGCGGGGTGTAGCGGTTCGGGCCGTCCTTGGACAACAGCTTCACCGCCTCTTCACGGTTGTCGCGGGTCCAGACCTGTGCCTTGACGATGGCATTCACCACCTTCTGCGACCACTCCGGGCGGTTGGCCAAATCGTGCTCGTGCATAAACACCACGCAGCACGCATGGTTGTGCCACACGTCGCCGGTAAAGCGCTGTACCCGGCCAACCTTGAGGTTTTCTGCCAGGGCATTGAACGGCTCGGCGACGATGTAGCCGTCGATGCGCTTGCTGGCCAAGGCCGGTGGCATGTCCGACGGTGGCAACACGATCAGGTTGACCTCATTGGCCGCCATCGCGCTGCCCGCTGCTCGCGCGACCGGGGTCAGGCCGTTGTCGCGGAACAGTTGTTGCACCACCACGTTATGGATCGAATACCAGAACGGAATGGCCACCGATTTACCGCCCAGTTGCTTCACATCAGTAATGCCCGGTGACACGGTCAAGCCCGAGCCGCCCACATGGTTCCAGGCCACCACTTTGGCCGGTACCTTGCTGCCATACCGCGCCCACACGGTCATCGGTGACAACAGGTGAATCACATTGACCTGGCCCGAGATAAACGCCTCGATCACCTGCGCCCAACTGCGCAGCAGCACCGGGCGCTCGGCCTTGATGCCTTCGGCTTCGAACAGGCCATTGTTATGCGCAACCAGCAGAGGCGTGGCGTCGGTGATCGGCAGGTAGCCGATGCGTACCGGTGCATCCGGCTCGCTGGCGGCGCGGGCTTGCAGGCTGTTCAACAGCGGCAAGGCGCCGGCGGCACTCAGCACCGCCGAGAGTTTGAGAAAGTTGCGGCGCGAGTGGGTCAGGTCATCCAGGCACATGGGCAGGCTCCAGCAGGTCAAGGGGGTTGGGTTGAGGGCGGCTCGCCTGCCGTAGGGTTTTAAGAATGTCGATGCGCAACGCGCCGATGGCTTCGACCTGTTCCTCCCGTGGTTGCGGCAGGTCGATCAGCCACTCGCCCAACGTCCGCGCCGGGCGGTTACCCAGCAGCAGGATGCGGTCGGACAACAACAGCGCTTCATCAATGTCATGGGTGATCAGCACCGCTGCCGCACCTTGCTCGCGATTGACCTTGAGCAGCAGGTGCTGCATGTCGGCGCGGGTCACTTCGTCCAGGGCGCCGAAGGGTTCATCCAGCAACAGCACTTGGGGTTGGCGCGCCAGGCAACGGGCCAGCGCCGTACGCTGGGCCATGCCACCGGAGAGCTGCGCCGGGAACTGCTGCCGCGCATGTTCCAGGCCGACGGCGGTGATGGCGTGATCAACGCGGCGGCGACGTTCGTCGTGGCTCAATTGCGGCTGCCGAGCGAAGTCGAGGCCGAAGGCGACGTTCTTTTCCAGGCTCAGCCAGGGCAACAGGCTGGGGTCCTGGAAGGCCACGGCCACGCGCGGATGGGGGCCATCCAACGGTTCGCCCAACGCCCGCACACTGCCGCCCTGCGGGGCCTGCAGACCGGCAAGCACCCGCAACAGACTGGACTTGCCAACACCGCTGGGGCCCAGGATCGACACCACTTCACCGGGCTGCAAATGCAGGTCAAAGCCCTGCAGCACCGGCCCGCTGGCATACCCCAGGCAAATCCCCTGGGCGCTCAGTACGGCACTGGTCATAGGTTGGCCTGGCGCTGCAACTCGGTGCGCAATTGCACCAGGCTTGGGGTCACGATCGGCACAAACGCCGACTCGCGCCAACGTCGCGCAAACCCACTGCCGTGGGCCGTGAGGTAGGCCTTGCCACCGCTGGCTTGCAGTTCCAGTTGCACAGCGCTGGCGGCTGTCTCGGCCAGGGCGATACGCAGCTTGAACAACGGCACCGGCTCGGCCGCAAACCGCCCGGCCAGCAGGCCGTTCTTGAGGTCGGTGACCAGGTGATCCAGGGTCACGCGCAAGGTTTCCAGTTCTTCGCGCAACACCGTACGGGTCGCGCCCAGATGGTTGGCCACTTCCGCCAACGAGCGGCGGGCCAAGCCAATGGCCAGGCCACACTGCAAGCCCAGGAACGCCGGGCGCACCGCCGGCAGGAACTTGCGCGCATCCTCATGCAACAGCCAATCGCGGCTCAACGCCACGCTTTCCAAGCCGAGGGCGGCAGTATTGCTTGACTGCAAGCCGAGCAGTTCCAAGTCACTGGAGCGCTGCAGCCCGGCCACTGAATCGGGGATGGCCAGGATAAACGGCGCGCCGCCCGCAGCGTGCTCAATGGCAGCGGCGGCGACGAAGCCGCTCTTGCGCAGGTTGGTCACCCAATGCAGGCGGCCGTTGAGGGTCCAGCCGTCGTCGGTGGGTTCGGCGCTGATCTGCAGGGTCTCGATGCCCGACAAGAACTTCATGGCATTGGACAGGCCCGTCGCACCCGCCAACCGGCCACTGAGCAAGTCCGGCAGCAGCCGCTCGCGCAGTTTCGCATTGGGGCTTTGCAGCAGGTATTCGATGAACGATCGCTGGCCCCAGCACACGAATGCCGCCGCCAGGGAATGGCTGGCGACATTGGCAATGGCTTCCACCGCGCCTGCCACATCACCGCCCAGGCCACCCAGTTGAGTCGGCATGCCGATGCGCAATACGTTGGCCTCTGCCAGCCGTGGCAGCACTTCCTGTGGGTCGCAACTGCCCACATCCAAGGCTTGCGCCTGGATGTCGAGCCAACGGCTCAAGATGGGGTCAAGCATTCAAGTCTCTCCTTGTGCAGCAGGTGGGCCAGGTTCAGCGTGCCGGTTTTTCCCAGCGGTACTGCGCCAGTTCCGGGTTCAACGGGGTACGGGCAAACACGTTGGCGAAGTTGCACAGGGTTGCCAGGCTGACGCCCAAAATGACTTCCAGGGCCTGGCCGTCGGAGTAACCGGCAGCACGGAAGGCATCGAAACCTGCATCGCTGACATCGCCACGGGTGGCGATCACTTCGCGGGTGAAGGCGGCGAGTGTTTCATAGCGGGCATTGGGCAGTTCGCCGCGTTGGCGCAGGGCGTCGATGACCTCTTCCGGCAACTTGGCTTTGTTGCGCGCCACGGCGGTGTGGCCCGCCACACAGAAATCGCAGCCATGGGTGGTGGCGGCAATCAGCTGCACCACCTCGCGATCGGCCAGGCTCAGCTCGGCCTTGGCGTTGAGGCCGGACACGGTGATGTAGGTTTCCAGCGCCGCCGGGGCGTTGGCCAATACCGCCAGCAGATTGGGGATGAAGCCCGAGCCTTTCAGCGCGTTTTCCAGGAAGGGCTTGGCCGCTTCCGGCGCGGTTTCAGGGGTGAGCAACGGTACACGGGACATGGAGTGGACTCCTGATGGGTTCGTGTACCCAGTCTGTTGGTTATAAAAAATCGCCTCAATAGTCTAAAGTAGCGATTACTTGCTCTTGAGTCTTTCCATTAGATGAATTCGTCCAGTGCACTTGTCGATTGGTTATTAGACAGCCTCGAACTCGACACCAGCCTGTTCCATGTCGGCCGTTACTGCGGCGATTGGCATGCGAGCACCCATGGCCTGGCGAGCGCGAGTTTTCACTTGGTGGTGCAAGGCCAGTGCTGGCTGCACATCGAGGGCGACGGCACGCCCCATCAACTGGAAAACGGCGATGCGGTGTTCCTGTTGCGGGACCTGGCCTATCGCCTGTCCGGCGAACCGACTGCGGCGGGCGCCCAGGAATGCCCCCGCGTGCCGATGGTGCCCCTGGACCGCGCCGCCGACGATGGCGTTGGCCTGGTGTGTGGGTTCTTTCATTTCCAGTCCGGCTTGTCCGCGATGATCGTCGACACCCTGCCCGCCTGGATCATTCTGCGCGCAGGCGACCCCTCACTGACCGCCGCGCGCAACCTGTTCGAACTGATCCTGCAAGAGTGCGAGCGGGTGCCCGCGCCCTCTTCTGCCTTGCTCGAACGGCTTTGCCATCTGCTGTTTCTGTACGTGCTGCGCCAACAGGTGCTGGATAACACCGAACTTGGCGGCCTGGCTGCGCTGGGCCGGCAGCCAGCGTTTGCCCACCTGCTGGAGCAATTGATCGCCCACCCGGCCGATGCCTGGACCCTGGAGAGCATGGCCGCGTGCACCGGGCTGTCGCGCTCGGCGTTTTTCAAGCGCTTCAATGAACTGTGCGGGCAGTCGCCGGGGCAGGTGCTGTTGATGATGCGCATGCGCCACGCCTGCCAGCTGTTCAAGCAGGATCAGACGGTGGCGGATGTGTCATTGGCGGTGGGTTATCAGTCGGTGGCGGCGTTTACACGGGCGTTTCACAAAGTGACCGGGCAGCAGCCTGGGGCGTATCGCAGGTCGCAGATACAGAATTGAGTCGCTAAGCAGGAAGATTCACCGACTGCGGTTGTAGGAAGATGGAACGTTTTGCGCGCGGACACCACCCATGAGGCTCTCACTCGACAGACTTTGGATGCAATCCCGTGATTACCCATCGCCCCGACTTCATCAGTGCAGCGACCAAACAACATCTCCCCACCCTTCCCACGCGCCCCGACGCTCAAGACTCGATCTACACTCCGCCCCGGCTCTCCGACCCCGGCGAGGGCCTCGTTCGATCCAAATCCGAAACACTGGTCGATAACGGCTACATGACTATCAAACGAGAGGCTAAATGGGACCTGTCCGGAGACTGGCCCCGACTCAAGAGTGTCAGCTTGATTATCGACACCGGGAATAAAGCCGACACCCTGTACGTCGGCAAGGGCCCAGACGGTCACCTGAACCTGCAAATCAATGGAAAGGCTTATGCATTCGACAGCATCGACCCACAGGGCCAGCCCATCAATTTGCAAATCAACACCCGTGGCGGAAATGACAGGGTCACCATCAGCCCTGATGTGAATAACCCAGCCACGATTGATGGTGGTGACGGGGACGATACCCTGACCGCTGGCGGTGGCAAAACCCGTCTACTGGGTGGTGCGGGCAACGACACCCTTCGCCTCGGCAGCAACACGGGCTACGCGGAAGGTAATGACGGCGACGACACCCTCATCGGAGGCTCCGGCAATGCAGTCATGTATGGCAACAATGGCAATGATCAGCTGTATGCCGGTGCCGGCCCCGTGAGCAAGCAAAGCTACTTGGATGGCGGAAGTGGCAACGACCGCCTCTATGCTGGCAACGGACATACAATCCTCCATGGCGGTAAGGGCAACGACCAATTGGTAGGGTGTGACCGAACGACTTTTTATACCGGCAAAGGTAAAAACCAGATCATCAACAATAGGCGTGGCGATCGGATATACGCAAAAGCGGGTGATGCCTACGACGCCTCCCAAGGCTCCGCATTTACCAAGGTGAAGACCAGCAACGCCGGTGACGAAGGCTTTAGCGTCGTTGGTCGCCCTAAGTTCAAGCAGCGTGTCGCCGATGATTTCGAGTTCTTGCGCAGTTCGCCTACCGGGCAAAAGATGCTTGAGGACATGGACAGGGAAGCTGCAAACGCTGGAGGAAAAGTCACGGTCCGAGAAGAACGCGAAAACGGCAACAGCTACCTTTTTGGCAGCTCGGAACTGGATAAGCTGCGACACGACAGAGACAGCAAGGTCGAGCGTGATGACCCAAGACGCGGCAGAGTTTATGACGGCCAGCCCGGAGCCCGCGCCGATAAGGGGGTATTGAATTACGATCCGATGGATCTGGGTGACCCTAGAAAAGACACGCTTGAGCCTCCCATCGTCGGCTTAGTTCACGAAATGGGGCATGCCTACAATGGCGCGACAGGAACCAACCTACCAGGCCGGACCCTGGAGCACTCACCGTCGGAACCAGCGTTTTCAAGTCAGATTCCCAACACCGAGTTTCAAGTGGTCGGTTTGCCGAGCAGCGCGCAACCCTATGACTTCGATAACGATCCTACTACCCCGCCCACCGCCACCAACCCCGAGCACTTTACGGAAAATGGCATGCTCCGGGAACTGGGGCTGCCTGAGCGCAAGAGTTACCTTTCTTAAACACCTTGCTTATGCGCGCCAGACTCACGTCTGGCGTTGCAATGGGCTGTCCGGATGGGTGCACACCTCCACCAGCCAATCGATAAACACCCGCACCCGCTGGGACAGTTGGCGATGGGGTGGGTACAACGCAGTGAGCGCCATGGCGGGAGGTGCAAGACGTGGCAGCACTTCCACCAACGTGCCTTGGGCCAGTTGCCGCGTGGCGTGATAGTACGGCGCCTGAATCAAGCCATAGCCGGCTTCACACGCGGCGAAATAACCGTCGGAGCTGCTGACCGCGATTACCTTCTCCAGGTTTATCTCGCGCAATTCACTGCCCACCTGGAACTCCAGGCCAAAGCGTTTGCCGCTGGTACGGGAGACATACTCGACCATCCGATGGCCAGCCAGGTCGTCCAGCGTTTCGGGCACGCCGAAGCGTTCGAGGTAATCACGGCTGGCCAGGGTCACCTGGTTCATCATCGCCAATGGCCGGGCTACCAGCGACTCATCGAGTGCCTGACCGCCGCGCAGCACACAGTCCACACCCTCGCGAATCAGGTCTACCGTGCGATCATTCAGGCTGATCTCTAAATCAATCTGGGGGTAACGCGCCGTGAATGTCGGCAAAGCCGGAATCACGATCAAGCGCCCGATGCCCGAGGGCATATCAATGCTCAAGGTGCCACGCGGGTTCTGGCGTTGCGTAGAAAACACCGCCTCGGTTTCCTCAAGGTCCGACAGTAATTGCACACAGCGCTGGTAGTACGCTGCGCCATCCAGTGTCGGGCTGACTTGCCGCGTGGTGCGCTGCAACAGTTGCACGCCCAGGTGCGCCTCTAATTGCTTGATCAACACCGTCACCGAGGCGCGCGGCAGTTGCAGGCTGTCAGCGGCTTTGGCAAAGCCACGCAGCTCGACGATCCGTGTGAACACGCGCATCGCGTTGAAACGGTCCAAGGGCGATTTCCTCAGTTGGATTATTTAGAAAATACGAACAGTAATACTGCTTTTAGCTGGTTTATCTCGATTGTGTCGAGCGTGACAATGAAGGCCTTCCCACTCCAGGAGCTGAACCCATGCACACTCGTCAACTCGGCACACACGGTCCACGCGTCTCAGCCATCGGCCTCGGCTGCATGGGCATGAGCGATTTCTATACGCCCGGCAGCGACACCCGCGAGGCCATCGCCACCTTGCACCGCGCGCTGGAGCTGGGCGTCAACTTCCTCGACACCGCCGACATTTATGGCCCGCACACCAACGAACAACTGATCGGCCAAGCCATCGCCGACAAACGTGACCAGGTGTTCCTGGCGAGCAAGTTCGGTATCGTGCGCGACCCGGCCAACCCTGCCTTGCGTGGCGTAAACGGTCGCCCTGAATACATCCGCAACGCCATCGACGGCACCCTGCGCCGCCTGGGGGTAGAGACCCTGGACCTTTACTACCAGCACCGTATCGACCCGCAGGTCGCTATCGAAGAAACCGTTGGCGCCATGGCCGAGTTGGTGCACCAGGGTAAAGTGCGTTACCTGGGCCTCAGCGAAGCCTCCGCCGCCACTCTGGAGCGTGCCCATCGGGTGCACCCGATCAGCGCCCTGCAAAGCGAGTACTCCCTGTGGAGCCGCGACCAGGAACACAACGGCTGCCTCGCCACCTGCCAGCGCCTGGGCATCGCCTTTGTGCCCTACAGCCCGCTGGGCCGTGGCTTCCTGACCGGCGCGCTGAAAAGCCCAGACGATTTCGGAGCCGACGACTACCGGCGCTTCAGCCCGCGCTTCCAGGGCGAAAACTTCGACAAGAACCTGGCGTTGGTGAAGCAGGTGCAAGCGCTGGCAGCCGACAAAGGCGTGAGTGCCGGGCAACTGGCGCTGGCCTGGGTGCTGGCGCAAGGCGACTTCATCATTCCGATCCCGGGTACCAAGCAGCGCAAATACCTGGAAGAAAACGTGGCGGCGCTATCGATCCACCTCAGCCCGGCTGAGTTGGCGGCACTGGAGGCGATCTTCCCGGCCGAGGCCACCGCCGGCCTGCGCTACCCCGAGGCGGTGATGGCCATGCTGGATATCTGAGTCAACAGAGCGCCCTCACCCGGCGCTCTTTTTTCTTGTACGAACGTACCTAAAGCTCCGCTTGCTCAAGCCGATAGCCCTACGAAGCTCTAAAAAAGCCGCGTCGATAATAAACGCTTCGTAAGGACGACCCCATGCCCCCACTGCGCTCCATCCAAGCCCGCTATACCCTGTTCCTGGTGCTGTTCGTCCTGGTGTTATTTGTGTTGACGGTGGTGGGTATCGGCCAGTTGGTCGCCCCCACGCTGCGCCACACCGAAGAACAGGTGGTGCTCAACCGCATCGCCGAAGTGGCCGAACAGATCCAGGGCGAACTGAACAAGGTTCAGTCCCAGCAACGCACCATCACCCAGACCATCCCCTTGCTCGACAGCGATGCCATCGACAAAGTCCTGCCGGGCCTGGTCGATCAATATGGCGAACTGAAAGTCTTCGGTGGCGGGATTTGGCCGCTGCCCAACCAGCGCACACCGGGGCGCAACAAGCACAGCACGTTCTGGCACCGTGACGCGTCGGGCAAGCTGGCGGTTAATACCTTCTGGAACAGCGACCCTGCGCCCAACTATTACGACCAGAGCTGGTACAAGGGCGGCCTCGCCTCACCGCGCGGTCAATGCGCCTGGGCCGCCGCCTACAAGGACGACGCCAGCCAGGAGCCACGCACTAACTGCGCCATGGCCATCCAGCGCGACGGCGTGCCCTATGGTGTCGCCACCATCGACGTGACCCTGGGCTTCTTTAATGACCTGGTGGCCAGCAAAGAAAAAGACATCGGCGGGCAAATGCTGATCGTCGAAGGTGACGGCAAAATCATCAGCAACAGCTCGCGCATCAGCGGCCCGGTGGTGTTGAAGAACATCAGCGAACTCACTGGCAGCTCGGCGTTCGCCGGCCAGGTCAGCAAAGCCCTGGCCCACCGCGACCAGGCGCTGCAACGCAGTGAGTTCGACAACCTGGGCGTGGCCAGCACCTTCTACATGCGCCCCATCGAAGGCACGCCGTGGTTCCTCGCCACTGCCCTGCCCACCTCGCTGATCACCGCCCAGCGCGATGACGTGCTCGGCACCCTGGCCTTGCTGCAAATCCCGATGGTGTTGCTGCTGGTGCTGCTCGCGGTGTATGCGATCCGCCAACTGGTGCAGCGCATGAAGTCGCTGAAAACCAATATCGACGCACTGTCGGCCGGCGATGCCGACCTGACCCGACGTATCACCATCCGCGCCGAAGACGAACTGGGCGCTATTGGTCACTCGGTCAACCGTTTTATCGTCTACCTGCAGAACATGATCGGCGAAGTCACCCAAGCCACCGGTGCCATGTCGTCGAGCCTTGAGCAACTGCAACGCACCTCGGCGCACACCAACCAGATCCTGGTACGGCATGCTTCGGAGACCGATCAGACGGTTACCGCCATCACCGAAATGAGCTCCACCGCCGACACCGTGGCGCAAAATGCCGCTGAAACCGCCGCGTTCACCCAGCGCGCCAATGAGCACGCCGACCGTTCCCGCGTGGTCGTGGGCGAAGCGTCCAATAGCGTCAGTGCCTTGATCGGCGAAGTGTCGAGCGCCACCCACAGCGTGGAAAACATGCGCCAGGACGCGGCGCGCATCACCGAAACCCTCGGCGTGATCGGCGCGATTGCCGGCCAGACCAACCTGCTGGCCCTCAACGCCGCGATCGAAGCCGCGCGTGCCGGCGAGCAAGGCCGTGGGTTTGCGGTGGTTGCCGATGAAGTCCGCGCGCTTGCGGCACGCACCCAGGCCAGCACCTCGCAGATCAACGAGATGCTGACGCGCCTGACCGCCGGGGTCAGTTCTTCGGTCGCGGCCATGGAAAACACCCAGGCCAGTTGCCAGTCGGCGGCGGATGCCACAGCGCGGGTGAACACCGGGCTGGATGAGATGGCCGGCTCCGTCAGCCATATCAACAACCTCAGCACCCAGATCGCTACGGCCGCCGAGCAACAGAGCGCGGTGACCGAGGAGATCAACCGCAGCATGGTGCAGATCCGACAAATGGTCGAAGAGCTGGTACAGAGCGGCCACGCCACTGAAACCAATACCCAAAGCCTGCTGGATGCGAATGGCCGGGTGATTGCCTTGATGGGTCGATTCAAGGTGCGGTGATAAACGGCTGAAACACTCCCGTGCAATGTGCGGGAGTGGGACTATTCTGACAGTTCGAAGTGCTTAGAACTGCCACACAGGAGGTGTGCCATGCGCGCAGCCGAGCAATCGGTCCGCTTGGAGCGGATCAGTCAGGAACGCTTTATCCAAGCCCCTATCGACGCCGTTTACGACTACGTGACCCAGCCGGATCGCTGGCACGAATGGCACCCCACCTCCCTCAGCGCTGACACCGGCACCACTGGCTCACTCCCGGCAGGCGCACGTTTTACCGAGTTCATCGACCTGCTCGGTGTGCGTGTCCCCATGAGTTACCGCGTACAAATCGCCCGACGCCCCGGCGAGTTCAAGACCGTGTTCACCTCCCTGGCCGTCGACGGCTCGATTCACTACTTCCTGTTGCCCCATCAGGGCGGCACGCTGTTCAAGCGCGTGTTGACCTATGAAACCGAGCTGCAACTGGCCACCTTGCATGAACGCATGATCGAACTGTCGGCGATTGCCCTCGGCCAGCTCAAGCACCGCCTGGAAAACCCGCCCTTCGTATAATCTTGAAACATTACCGCGCCACCCGCTGACCTGTGGGAGCTGGCTTGCCTGCGATGACGTCGTCATGATCGCCGCCATCCCAACGGCCCCCTCCCGCACGCGAGATCCTATGAAAACCACATTGCGCCTGGTCCTGCTGTCAGCCCTGTTCACCACCTCCCTGGCGCAAGCCGCCGAGTTGATCCCCATCGACGTGCACCGTGATGCCAACTGCGGCTGCTGCAAAAAGTGGATCAGCCACCTGGAAAGCAACGGTTTCAAGGTCAATGACCACGTGGAAGCCGACATGAGCGCCGTCAAGCAACGCCTGGGCGTGGCGCCACGCCTGGGCTCGTGCCACACCGCCGTGATCGATGGCAAATTCGTCGAAGGCCATGTGCCCGCCGAACAGGTGCTGGCCTTGCGCAAACGTGACGACCTGCTGGGCGTCGCCGCACCGGGCATGCCCATGGGCTCGCCAGGCATGGAAGTCGAGGGTCGCAGTGAGGCCTATCAAGTCATCGGCCTGACCCGCGAAGGCAAGGATGTCGTGGTGGCCGAATACCCGGCGCAATGATCGCAGGCTACCTGGGGCTGTTCTTCGCGGCGTTTGGCGCCGCGACCTTGTTGCCGCTGCAATCGGAAGCGGTGCTGATCGGCCTGCTGCTCAGCGGGCATTACAGCCTGTGGCTGCTGTTGGGCGTTGCGACACTCGGCAACGTGCTGGGTTCGGTGGTGAACTGGTGGCTGGGGCGCTGGGTTGAACACTTCAAGGATCGACGCTGGTTTCCAGTCAACGATCGGCAGTTGGAAAAAGCTCGTAACCATTACCAGCGCTGGGGGCATTGGACGTTGTTGCTCAGTTGGGTGCCGATCATCGGCGACCCGCTGACGCTGGTGGCCGGAGTGATGCGCGAGCCGCTGTGGCGGTTCCTGCTGCTGGTGACCCTGGCCAAAAGCCTGCGCTATGGCGTGCTGGCGGCCGTGACCTTGCAGTGGGTGTTAATCCGCACTTAATCCCCTCGCAACAGCATCCGAGCGACCCTTCTCGGAGCCCTCGCCAATGCCTCTAATCCGCGCTTTTTGTATCGCCGGCCTGCTCACGGCCACTGCCTCGCCGGTGTTTGCAGCGACCTACGGTCCCGAACTGCAAGGCTTTGAATACCCCTACCCGCTCAAGCATTTCGCGTTTCAATCCCAAGGCAAATCCCTGCAAATGGGCTACATGGACGTACCGGCAAAAGGCACGCCCAACGGCCGCAGCGTGGTGCTGATGCACGGCAAGAACTTCTGCGGTGCAACCTGGGAAGGCTCGATCAAGGCCCTCAGCGACGCCGGTTACCGGGTGATCGCGCCGGACCAGATCGGCTTCTGCACCTCCAGCAAACCCGACCACTATCAATACAGCTTCCAGCAATTGGCGAACAACACCCACCAACTGCTGGAAAGGCTCGGCATTCAAAAGGCCACCCTGCTCGGCCATTCCACCGGCGGCATGCTCGCTACTCGCTACGCCCTGATGTACCCGGAGCAAACCGAACAACTGGCGATGGTCAACCCCATCGGCCTGGAAGACTGGAAAGCCTTGGGCGTGCCCGCGCTGACCGTCGACCAGTGGTATGAGCGCGAGTTGAAAGTCAGCGCCGAGGGCATTCGCAAGTACCAACTCACTACCTATTACGTCGGGCGCTGGAAGCCCGAATACGAGCGTTGGGTAGACATGTACGCCGGCCTGAGCAACGGCCCGGGGCATACGCGAGTCGCATGGAACTCAGCGTTGATTTACGACATGATCTTCACCCAGCCGGTGTACTACGAATTCAAGCACCTCCAAATGCCTACGCTGCTGCTGATCGGCACCGCCGATAACACCGCCATCGGCAAGGATGTCGCGCCGCCGGCGGTCAAGGCCAAGCTCGGCGACTATGCCGTGCTGGGCAAGCAGGTGGCCCGGTTGATCCCTCATGCGACGCTAGTGGAATTCCCGGGCCTGGGGCATGCGCCGCAGATGGAAGAGCCGGAACAGTTTCATAAAGCGCTGTTGCAGGGGTTGAACGCCCTTTAATCCAACCTTTTTCGAGGCACTCGTGAATGTCGGTACAGATTGCAGTCATTGATGATTGGCAGAATGTGGCCAGAGGCGTGGTGGATTGGTCAGTCCTTGAGGCGGTGGGCCAGGTGCACTTCCTGCACGACTACCCGGCGGATACCGCCACGATGATCGAGCGTTTGCAGGGGTTCGAGGTGATTTGCGTGATGCGCGAACGCTCCACCTTCGACAAGGCCCTGCTGCAAGGGCTGCCAAAGCTCAAGCTGCTGGTGACGGGCGGCATGCGCAACGCCGCGATTGATATTCCCACCGCCAAAGCCCTGGGCATTCAGGTGTGCGGCACCGACAGCTATAAACACGCCGCGCCGGAACTGACCTGGGCGTTGATCATGGCCTCCAACCGCAACCTGGTGGAGGAAGCCAATTCCTTGCGTGCCGGTCACTGGCAGGTGGGCCTCGGCGGTGATCTGCATGGCAAGACCCTGGGGATTCTTGGCCTGGGCAGCATTGGCCAGAAAGTCGCGCAATTCGCCCACGCGTTTGGCATGCAGGTGATTGCCTGGAGTGAAAACCTCACGCCGGAACGCGCGGCCGAGACCGGCGTAACCTGGGTCAGCAAGCAAGCACTGTTCGAACAGGCAGACATCCTCACCGTGCACCTGGTGCTCAGCGACCGCAGCCGTGGGATGGTGGATGCCCAGGCGTTGGGCTGGATGAAACCGAGCGCTCGCTTGGTCAACACCGCACGTGGCCCCATCGTGGATGAGCAGGCGCTGGTGCAGGCGCTGGAAAGCGGTCGCCTGGCCGGGGCGGCACTCGACGTGTATGCCGAAGAGCCGCTGCCTGCGGATCATCCGTTTCGCCGCCTGCCGAATGTACTGGCCACCCCGCATGTCGGCTATGTAAGCGAACAGAACTACCGGCAGTTCTATTCGCAGATGATTGAAGACATTCAGGCCTGGGCCAACGGTGCGCCCATTCGGGTGCTTGGCTGACGCACCAATAAAGGGCAAGACTACTTCCGGGCGCACGGACACGCCAGGCTGACCCAGCTTGTTGTCCGTGGTGAGCGGGCTTGCCCCGCGCTGGGCTGCGAAGCAGCCCCAAACCAGACAACCGAGATTTACTTGGTGCACTGCCATAGCCCATTTGGGAGCGCTTCGCACTCCAGCGCGGGGCAAGCCCGCTCACCACAGCAAGCCCGCTCACCACAGAGCGCCCGCTCACTACAACAATCCGGCTCTCCCGGTAAATCTCCGACCATCGCCGCCGCCTAATAACCAGACCTATTTTTGTTAAAAGTATTTTGTCCTACAAAAAAACCCTGAAAACCCTACAGGCTCTAGGATCTGTCCTAGACTCATGACCGATGGGTCCGTTCCAAAACAAAAACCCCGCAAAAAATCGAAACTTTCGAACTCTGCCGTAGGTCCAGTTTTAAGGTAAGGCGAGCGCACGTGGTTCACACCTCGATGCCCGTCCATCCAATCTTTTTAGGCTTACCGTGCAACTGGCATACGCCTTGCCAGTTTGTACAGTGCTTGTGCGCATGGCCGCAGGATGCGGTCATCGGAGCTAATGGCAGCGGGCCATTAGCCGACCAACATGTGGGAGAGAACTATGATCAGTGCCGCTGTAGATATTCAGGGAGAGCGTGTCAGTCAACCGGTAGGGGGGCCTCTGTTGGCCGACCTGCCCACCACTGTGCGGCCGATCGTGAGTCAGAATCCTAATCGCAAGAAAGTCCTGTTCGTGACCTCGGAATTTGCCGACCTGGTGAAAACCGGCGGCCTGGGCGATGTGTCCGCGGCCCTGCCCCGCGCCATGGCTCACCTGCACGACGTGCGGGTGCTGATCCCGGGTTACCCGCAGGTGATGGAGAGCGACAACCCGATCCATATCATCGGTGAACTGGGTGGCCACGCCGCGCTGCCACCGTGCAAGATCGGGCGCATGGACCTCAAGGACGGCCTGGTCATCTATGTGCTGATCTGCCCCGAGCTCTATGAGCGCGAAGGCACGCCGTACGGTGCCAACAACGGTCGCGACTGGCCGGACAACCATATCCGCTTCGCCCGCCTGGGCCTGGCCGCCGCCGACATGGCCGCCAACCTCGCACAGATCCACTGGTGCCCGGACCTGGTGCACGCCCACGACTGGCCCGCGGGCCTGGCCCCGGCCTATATGCACTGGCGCGGGTCACGCACCCCAACCTTGTTCACCATCCACAACCTGGCCTATCAAGGCGTGGTCAGCCTGGCGTCCACGCCGGAGCTGGGCATTCCACCCCATGCCCTGCAACAGGAAGGCATGGAGTTCTACGGCAAGATGTCGTTCCTCAAGGCGGGCATGGCGTACTCCAGCCATATCACCACGGTGAGCGCCACTTACGCCCAGGAAATCACCACCCCCGAATTCGGCTGCGGCCTGGACGGCTTTTTGGCCAGCAAGACCCAGCAAGGCTTGCTCAGCGGCATTCCCAACGGCATTGAAGACAGTTGGGAAACCTCGACCGACCCGCACCTGACGCACAACTTCAACATCGGCGACTGGGAAGG
>Ga0157369_10002197_pt1 | contig 23502 bp, 14 predicted proteins | sample C25metaG_FD_113461 | JGI IMG/M metagenome (GOLD analysis project Ga0157369, IMG submission 113461) | Corn rhizosphere microbial communities from Kellogg Biological Station, Michigan, USA - C2-5 metaG | ecosystem: Host-associated > Plants > Roots > Rhizosphere > Soil | place: USA: Michigan... | reverse complement strand
GACTCTCCCTCAAAACAGCGATATCGCCGTGCGTCTGACCTCGATCAAACTCGCTGGCTTCAAGTCCTTCGTCGATCCCACGCATTTCCAGGTCCCGGGCCAGCTCGTCGGCGTGGTCGGTCCGAACGGGTGCGGCAAGTCCAACATCATCGACGCCGTGCGCTGGGTGCTCGGCGAATCGCGCGCCTCGGAGCTGCGCGGCGAATCGATGCAGGACGTGATTTTCAACGGCTCCACCGCACGCAAGCCCGGCAGCCGCGCGAGCGTCGAGCTCGTGTTCGACAATGCCGACGGGCGCGCCGCGGGCCAGTGGGGGCAATACGCGGAGATCGCCGTCAAGCGCGTGCTGACGCGCGACGGCACCTCGAGCTACTACATCAATAACTTGCCCGCGCGCCGGCGCGACATTCAGGACATCTTCCTCGGCACGGGCCTCGGCCCGCGTGCGTACGCGATCATCGGCCAAGGCATGATCGCGCGCATCATCGAAGCGAAGCCCGAAGATCTGCGGGTGTTTCTCGAAGAGGCGGCGGGCGTCTCGAAGTACAAGGAGCGCCGCCGGGAAACCGAGAATCGCTTGCACGACACGCGCGAGAATTTGACGCGTGTCGAAGACATCGTCCGCGAACTCGGCGCGAACCTCGAAAAGCTCGAAGGGCAGGCGATCGTCGCGACGAAATTCAAAACGCTGCAGGCCGAAGGCGAGGAAAAGCAGCGCCTGCTCTGGCTGCTGCGCAAGAATGAAGCGGCCGGCGAGCAAGCGCGCCAGCAGCGCGCGATCTCCGAAGCGCAAATCGATCTGGAGGCGCAAACGGCGAAACTGCGCGAGGTCGAGGCCGATCTCGAAACGCTGCGCGTGGCGCACTACGCCGCCAGCGACGCGATGCAAGGCGCGCAGGGCTCGCTCTACGAGGCGAACGCCGAGGTCAGCCGGCTCGAAGCCGAGATCAAGTTCGTCATCGAATCGCGCAACCGCGTGCAAGCGCAGATCGCCGCGCTGACGGCGCAGCGCGAGCAGTGGCAGGTGCAGGCCGAGAAGGCGCGCGGCGATCTCGAAGAGGCCGAGGAGCAACTGGCCGTCGCCGAGGAAAAGGCCGCGCTCGCGGAAGAGACGGCCGCCGCCAAGCACGACGAGTTGCCGGCGCTCGAAGCACGCTGGCGCGATGCCCAAACACAATTGAACGACGAGCGCGCGGGCATCGCCCAAACGGAGCAAGCGCTCAAGCTCGAAGCGGCGCATCAGCGCAATGCCGATCAGCAATTGCAGCAGCTGCAACAGCGTCACGAGCGGCTCAAAGCCGAGGCGGGCGGGCTCGATGTCCCCGACGAAGCGCAGCTCGAAGAGCAGCGCATGCAACTGGCCGAGCAGGAAGAAATTCTGAGCGATGCGCAGGCGCGCCTCGCGCAAGCACAAGAGGCGCTACCGCAGGCCGACGCCGAGCGCCGCGAAGCACAGGAGCGTGTGCAGCGAGAAAGCGCGCAGATTCACCAGTTGGAGGCGCGCCTCGTCGCACTGAAGCAGTTGCAGGAGAACGTGCAGACCGAAGGCAAGATTCAGCCTTGGCTCGATAAGCACGAACTCGCCGGCTTGCCGCGCTTGTGGAAGAAGCTGCATATCGAAGCGGGCTGGGAAGCGGCGCTCGAATCGGTGTTGCGAGAGCGGCTGGCCGCGCTCGAAATCTCGAATCTGGACTGGGTGCGCGCGTTCGCAAGCGATGCGCCGCCGGCCAAGCTCGCGTTCTTCGCGCCGCCCGCGGCGGGCGCCCCGCGCGAAGTGCCGGCCGGCTTCACGCCGCTCGTCTCGCTCATGCGCATCGACGACGCCGGGTTGCGCGCAGTCCTGAACGAGTGGCTGGGCCAGGTTTATATCGCCGACGATCTCACGCAAGCGTTGCCGATGCGGGCGCAGTTGCCCGAGGGTGCGATGCTCGTGGTGAAGGCCGGGCATGTCGTGACACGTGTCGGCGTGCAACTGTACGCGGCCGATTCCGAACAGTCCGGCATGCTGGCTCGGCAGCAGGAAATCGAAAATCTCACGCGCCAACTGCGCGCGCAAACGTTGCTCGCCGATGAAGCCAAAACGGCGGCCATCCGGGCGGAAGCCGCGCACACGCAGGCGTCGCAAGCGCTCGCCGATGCACGCGCGCAAGCCGAGCGTGCGACACAGCGCGTGCATGCCTTGCAGCTCGAGGTGCTCAAGCTCGCGCAAGCGCACGAGCGCTACACGCAGCGCAGCACGCAGATCCGCGAGGAGCTCGAAGAGATCGCCGCCCAAATCGAGGAGCAGCGGGCGCAACGCGCCGAATCGGAGGCGAACTTCGAACGGCACGACGGCGAACTAGCGGAATTGCAAGCGCGTTTCGAAGAGAATCAACTCGCGTTCGAATCGCTCGACGAGACGCTGTCGGGTGCGCGTTCGCAAGCGCGCGATCTCGAGCGCGCCGCCGCCGATGCGCGCTTCGCCGCACGCAACGTGGCCGCGCGCATCGACGAGCTCAAGCGCAGCATCCAGATCGCGCACGAACAGAGCGAGCGGGTGGCGCTCTCGCTAGAGGATTCGCGCGCCGAACTCGAAACGATCAACGAGCAGACGACGCATACGGGCCTGCAAGAGGCGCTCGAAGTGCGCGGGCAGAAGGAAGCGGCGCTGGCGGCCGCTCGTCATGAGCTCGACGATTTGACCGCAAAGCTGCGCCAGGCGGACGAGATGCGGTTGACTGCGGAGCGCTCGCTGCAGCCGCTGCGCGATCGCATCACCGAATTGCAACTGAAAGAGCAGGCGGCGCGCATCGCGGGCGAGCAGTTCATCGAGCAGCTCCAGGCGGCGGGCGTCGACGAAGCGCAACTGCAAGAAAAGCTGACGGCGGATATGAAGCCGTCGTATCTGCAAGGCGAAGTCACGCGCATCAACAATGCGGTCACGGCGCTCGGGCCGGTCAATATGGCGGCGCTCGACGAGCTGGCGGCGGCCAAGGAGCGCAAGTCGTTCCTCGACGCGCAATCCGAGGATTTGACGCGTGCGATCGAGACGCTCGAAGACGCTATTCGCAAGATCGACCAGGAAACGCGCACGCTGTTGCAAGGCACCTTCGACGAAGTCAACCGGCATTTCGGCGAGCTGTTCCCGCGCCTGTTCGGCGGCGGTCAGGCAAAGCTGATCATGACGGGCGACGAAATCCTCGACGCGGGCGTACAAGTGATGGCGCAGCCGCCGGGCAAGAAAAATTCGACAATTCACCTGCTCTCGGGCGGCGAAAAGGCGCTTACGGCCACCGCGCTCGTGTTTGCGATGTTCCAACTCAACCCCGCGCCGTTCTGCTTGCTCGACGAGGTCGATGCGCCGCTCGACGACGCCAATACCGAACGCTTCGCGAACCTTGTGCGGGCGATGTCGGACAAAACGCAGTTCCTGTTCATTTCGCACAACAAGATCGCGATGGAAATGGCGCAGCAGCTGATCGGCGTGACGATGCAGGAGCAGGGCGTGTCGCGCATCGTCGCCGTGGACATGGAAACGGCTGCCGGTTTCGCCCAGAATATCGTCTAACGAGTGGCCCGCGCCACCGGCGCATTGCGCCGAGCGAGCGGGCTGCGACACAGGATTGCTTCATGGAGCGTGCATGGACGAGTTGACACTCGGTTTGATCGGCGCAGGCGCCGTGGTGGTGGGAGGGGTGGTCGCCTATAACGCGTGGCAGGGCGCCAAGGTGCGCCGCAAGATGCCGCGGCCAATGCCGACTGACGCCGGCCCCGGGCTCTCGCGCCAGGAGCAGGAGGAAGAGCGGCCGTTCATCGAGCCGGCGCGTGGAGGCGTTCGGCGGGAGCCGGCGATGGCCGAGGCGGCGCGCGAAGGCGAAGCCGCGCGCATCGAACCGAGCTTTGGCGGCGCGGCCGCGCCGCTCGATATTCCGGCCGACATTCAAGCCGAGACGACCACACCGAACGGTTTCACGCCCGAATCGGCTTCCGCTTCGGGGCCGGCTTCTGCGTCAAGCGCCGCCGAGCCCGTGCCCGGGCAGCCGGAAAGCGCACTCGAAACCGTGACGCCGGCCGCGACGACCATTTCCGCCGCGCCGCCGCATATCGTCGATCGCCGGATCGATTGCGTCGTGCCGATCCGCCTAAGCGGCCCGATCGCCGGCGAAAAAGCGTCGCCGCTCGCGCAGCGGCTGCGGCGGGCGGGCAGCAAGCCTGTCTATATCGAAGGCAAGCCGGAAGGCGGCGAGACGTGGGAGCTTTTGCAGAACGCGCAGCGCTACGAGGAACTGCGCGCGGCGGTGCAACTGGCCAACCGCGGCGGCGCGCTCAACGAGCTTGAATTCTCCGAATTCGTCTCAGGCGTTCAGCAATTCGCCGATGCGATCGACGGGGCGCCCGAATTTCCCGACATGCTCGAAACGGTTTCGATGGCGCGCGAACTCGATGCATTCGCGGCGCAGTGCGACGCGCAGCTCTCGATCAACGTGCTGTCCGACGGCGCGCCGTGGTCGGCGAACTACGTGCAAGCCGTGGCTTCCCAAGACGGCCTGCTGCTTTCGCGCGACGGCACGCGCTTCGTGAAACTCGACGGCAAGCAAAGCCCCGTCTTCATGCTGCAGTTCGGCGATACGAACTTCCTGCGCGACGATCTCACCTACAAGGGCGGCCAGATGATCACGTTGATTCTCGACGTGCCGGTGGCCGAGGAAGACATTCTGCCGTTCCGGCTCATGTGCGATTACGCCAAATCGCTGGCCGAGCGCATCGGCGGGCGCGTCGTCGACGATCAACGGCGTCCGTTGCCCGAGCAAGCGCTGCTCGCGATCGAAAAGCAATTGATGACGCTTTACGCGCGGCTCGAAGAGGCCGGCATTCCGGCGGGCTCGGCGGCGACCCGGCGGCTGTTCAGCCAGTAACGCGCCGGCTGCGGCAAGCACGCAACGACAACAACACCAACAACATGGCTCGCAAGGACGTCGACACCGCTCCCCCCGCCGATCAACCGGCCGAACGCGCGCTTTGGCTGCGCGCCGAACTCGAGCGGGCGAACTATCAGTACTACGTGCTCGATCGCCCGGAAATCCCGGACGCCGAATACGATCGGTTGTTCGGGGAATTGCAATCGATCGAGGCCGCGCACCCCGATCTCATTACGCCGGAATCGCCGACACAGCGCGTCGGCGGGCAGGTGGCCAGTGGCTTTGCGTCCGTCGTTCATGCGTTGCCGATGCTATCGCTGAACAACGGCTTTAGCGACGAGGATGTCGCGGCGTTCGATAAGCGCGTCAGCGATCAGCTCGATCGGTCGCCGGTCGATTATTCGTGCGAGCTGAAATTCGATGGGTTGGCGATCGCGCTGCGCTACGAAGACGGCCGCTTCGTGCAGGCAGCCACTCGTGGCGATGGCTCGACGGGTGAGGACGTGACGCAGAATGTGCGGACCGTGCGGTCGATTCCGTTGCGTCTGAAGGGCGATCACGTGCCGCGCGTGCTCGAAGTGCGCGGCGAAGTGCTGATGTTCCGGCGCGACTTCGATCGTCTCAACGAGCGGCAGCGCGAGGCTGGCCAACGTGAATTCGCCAATCCTCGCAACGCCGCGGCCGGCAGCCTGCGTCAGCTCGATTCCAGCATTACGGCGCAGCGGCCGTTGTCGTTTTTCGCGTACGGCATTGGGGCCCTTGAAGGGATGGAGATGCCCGATACGCACGATGCCGTGCTCGACTGGTACATCGAGCTCGGCTTGCCCGTCTGCGCCGAGCGCGCGCTCGTGCAAGGCGCGCAAGGATTGCTCGATTTCTACCGACGCATCGGCGAAAAGCGCAAAAGCTTGCCTTACGACATCGATGGCGTCGTCTACAAGGTCAATCGTCGAGTCGACCAAGACATTCTCGGGTTCGTCTCGCGCGCGCCGCGTTTTGCGCTTGCACACAAATTTCCGCCTGAGGAAGCGCTGACGGAACTGCTCGAGATCGGCGTCAACGTCGGCCGCACGGGAGCGATCACACCCGTGGCGCGGCTGGCGCCTGTTTTCGTCGGCGGCGTGACAGTCACGAACGCCACGCTGCACAACGAAGACGAAGTCCACCGAAAGGATCTTCGCTCCGGCGATACCGTGATCGTGCGCCGTGCGGGCGACGTCATCCCGGAAGTGGTCGGCCCGGTGCTAGAACGCCGCCCCCCGGGCGCGCAGCCGTTCGTGATGCCGACCGAGTGCCCAGCCTGCGGCTCCGCCATCGAGCGGCTGCCCGGGGAGGCCGTGGCGCGCTGTACGGGCGGGCTCGTTTGCCCGGCGCAGCGCAAGCGGGCGCTCGAACATTTCGCGCAACGGCGCGCACTCGATATCGACGGGCTCGGCGAAAAGATCATCGATCAGCTCGTCGAACAAAATCTCGTTCGCACGCCGGCGGATCTGTTCAATCTCGGCTTTTCGACGCTGGCCGCCCTCGATCGCTTCGCGGATAAATCGGCGCAAAATTTGATCGATTCGCTCGAAAAGGCCAAGCATACGACGCTTGCGCGCTTCATCTTCGCGCTGGGCATCCCGGATGTCGGCGAATCGACGGCGAAGGATCTCGCTCGCCACTTCGGCTCCCTCGATCCCGTGATGGACGCGTCGGTCGACACGCTGATGGAAGTCGAAGGTATCGGGCCCATCGTGGCCGAATCGATTCATCAGTTCTTTGTCGAAGAGCACAACCGCCACGTCATCGAGCAACTGCGCGCGCCCGGCAAGGTCAGCTGGCCGGAAGGGCCGCCCGCGCCGCGTGCGCCGCAAGGCGTATTGGCCGGCAAGACGGTCGTGCTGACGGGCACGCTGCCGACGCTCTCACGCGAGCAGGCGAAGGAAATGTTGGAAGCGGCTGGCGCGAAAGTAGCCGGTTCCGTGTCGAAGAAGACCGACTACGTCCTGGCCGGCGCGGAAGCTGGGAGCAAACTGGCGAAGGCCGAGGAACTCGGCGTCCCGATTCTCGACGAAGACGATATGCGCAAGCTCCTGGAGGGCGACAATCCATGATTCGCGACATTCTCAAGATGGGCGATCCGCGCTTGCTGCGCATCGCGCAAAGCGTCGAACATTTCGACACCCCGGAGCTGCACGCGCTCATCGCCGATATGTTCGAGACGATGCACCATGTGAACGGCGCGGGGCTCGCCGCGCCTCAGATCGGCGTCGACCTGCAACTCGTCATCTTCGGGTTCGGCCACAACGATCGTTACCCGGAGGCGCCGCCTGTCCCTGAAACGGTGCTCATCAATCCCACGATTACGCCGGTATCGCAGGATATGGAGGAAGGCTGGGAAGGGTGCTTGTCGGTGCCGGGCATGCGCGGCGTCGTCAATCGCTTTTCGATGATTCGCTATCACGGCTTCGACCAATACGGCCAGCCGATCGATCGCGTCGCGGAAGGCTTTCACGCGCGCGTGGTTCAGCACGAGTGCGATCACTTGATCGGCAAGCTCTACCCGATGCGGATCACCGATTTCTCGAAATTCGGCTTCACCGAAGTGCTGTTTCCCGATCTCGATCCGAACGCGGACGATTGAGCTGTCGCCGCTGTTTGCGCGTCGTGCGTTCGCCGTCCGTGCGGGGTACGCACGGGGTACACGGAGTTGCAAGACAAGACGCCCGCATCAAGCGGGCGTCATCGCATTCGGCGGCGTCCGGGGAAGCCCTTGGCGGCCGAGCCGGTCGCATCAGCGCGCGTTGGCGCCTTGGCGTTAGAACGCCTCGTCGGGCAGCAAGTACCGCCATTGGCCCTGCGGCAGAGCGCCGAGCGCCACGCGTCCCATGCGGACGCGCTTCAGGCCGACGACATGCAGCCCCACCAGCTCGCACATGCGCCGGATCTGCCGCTTTTTGCCTTCGCGCAGCACGAACCGCAACTGCTCGCCGTTTTGCCAGCTAACCTTGGCGGGCTTGAGGGGAGTGTCGTCGAGCGAAAGCCCGAAGCGCAGCAGGGCCAGCTTATCGGCCGGGAAGTGACGATTGATGTCAGTCGTGAGCTCGCCATAGGAGACGCGCACGAGGTATTCCTTCTCGACACTCGAATGCTCGCCGATCAGCTGCTTCGCAATGCGGCCGTCCTGGGTCAACACGAGCAAGCCGGTCGAATCGATATCGAGCCGGCCCGCCGGCGCGAGCGCGCGCAGATGGCTAGGGACGAAACGCGTGGTCGCGCGATCGCCTTCCCAGCGATGGTCGGCGGTAATCAGTGTGACTGCCGGCTCATAGCCATCCTCGGCCTGCCCCGAGACGTAGCCGACCGGCTTGTTCAGCAAGATCGTGACTTGGCGCGACTGTGCGACATGGGCGTCGCGCGTCACTTCGATCTGTTGATCGGGGCGCACGCGCGAACCGAGTGTATCGATGCGCTCGCCGTCGACGCGCACCCAGCCGTTTTCGATCCACTCATCGGCCTCGCGCCGCGAGCAGAGCCCCAGCTCCGACATGCGTTTGGACAGGCGCACGAGGCCATCGGCGCGCTCTGCGCGTTCGCCGCGGTTTTCGGTGGGTGCGGCTCTGACCGGTGATCCGACTCGCGGCGCGGCCGGTTTCGACGGCTTCGCCGCATCCGAGCGCTTTCCGATTCCGGGACGAGCCCGGGCTTCGGAAGGCAGCCGGCGAGGGGAATCGCCGGCCGGCGCGCCACGGCCGGGGCCGCCTTCGCCCGTGCGCGCTCGTCGAGCGCCCGATCCGCTCGGCGATGCCGTGGCTTCCTTGACCGGGCGCGCGATTTTGCGTGCGCCCGCAGCGGGGGACGAGGCGTCGCGGGGAGGGCGCTCAGCGCTGCGGAACGGGCGATCGGTGCGTTCGGCTCGTTCCGTGCGGGGACGGCGCTCGTCTGCGTTGCCGCGACCGCGGCCGCCTGCGCTGTCGGGCCTATCGGAGGCGGAGGCGCGATTCGACGTACGTGGGCTGCGTTCCTTGTCGCCGAACGGAGCGCGGGTATCCCGGGGATCGCGGGGATCGCGCGAGCCGGCCGCGCGCGGTGCGCGGCGCTCCGTCGTAGCGGTCGTGCGGTTCGCTCCACGCTGGCCTCGCTCGTTGTCGCCGAACGCAGGCCGCGCCACTCGCCCTTCGGCCGTTCGCGGCGCGCGGCGGCCGGCGTCGTCGGTGCGTCGCTCCGTCGTGCGGCGCTCGCCGGCGCGCTCGTCCGTCGCACGCGAGCGCGGCGGTTTCGGGCCGGCGCCCGTGCCCGCGCCATCTCGCGCTTTGACCGGCGCACCCTCGCGCCGTTTCGCCGGGGCGCCTGGCGCGGCGGCGTGACCGGTCGTGCGCGGGCCCGCCTTCTTTTCCGGCAAGGCCTGTGCTTCTGGGTCCCGCGCACGCGGCGTTTTGCGCGCGGACGGGCTACCGGCCCGAACGGGGGCGCGGCTCGGCGAGGCCGGCCGCGGATGCTTGGCTGTCAATTTAGCGCGCATAGAGTCTCACACAGCGATCGCGCGCAGCAATTCAGTCTCGACCTGGATTTGCAAGCGACTATCGGAAAGGCCGCGCCCATCAAGCAGGAACACGTCCTCGACGCGCTCGCCGAGCGTATTGATCCGCGCCGCGTGGACGCCGACCCGATGCTCCGCCAGCACGCGCGCGATCGAATAAAGAAGCCCCGGCCGGTCGTTGGCGGACACGGACAGGATGTAGTACTGCCCCCGCTCGTCGGCTCGCAAGTCGACGCGGGGCGTAATCGGAAACGTCCGCGACAGCCGCGATAGGCGGCCCTTGGACGGTTCGGGTAGGGGCGCATCGGACGAGAGCCGCGCGGCGAGTTGCTGCTCCACGAGGTTCGCGATGTCGCGGTAATGCACGTCGTCGTGCTCGGTGTGCGCGACGATGAAGTTATCGAGCGCATAGCCATGCCGCGTCGTACTGATGCGGGCGTCGAGCACCGATAAGCCATTGCGGTCGAAGTAGGCGCAGATGCCGGCGAACAAATCCGAGCGATCGGGCACATACACGAGCACTTGCAGCGCCTCGCCGATGGGCGAGGGCCGCGCCCGCACGATCGGTGCGTCGGTGCGCACGTGCCGATGGAGCACACGAGTTTGCCAGGCGATATCGGCAGCGTCGTGACGCAAGAAATAGCCGACGTCGAGTTCGTCCCACAACGCGCGGTGCGCGTTCTCCGGCACCGTTTCCAGCCTGAGGAGCGCGAGCGCTTCCTCTTTACGCGTTTTGAGCTCCGAATGCTCGTCGGGGCGTGCGCCGCCGAGCACCGCCAGCGTCATGCGGTAAAGATCTTCGAGCAGCTTGCCCTTCCAGGTATTCCAGACCTTCGGGCTCGTGCCGCGGATATCGGCGACAGTCAACAGATAGAGCGCCGTGAGCCGGCGCTCGTTACCGACGAGCTGCGCGAAATGTTTGATGACCTCGGGATCGCTCGTATCTTGCTTCTGCGCAACCTGGCTCATCGTCAGATGATGTTGCACGAGCCAAACGACGAGCGCCGAATCCTCGCCGCTCATGCCGTGTTCGCGGCAGAAGCGGCGCGCGTCGGCCATGCCGAGCGTCGAGTGATCGCCGCCGCGGCCCTTGGCGATGTCGTGAAACAGCGCCGCGACGTAGAGCACCCATTGACGCTCGAAGTTAGCCATCAACTGGCTGCAGAACGGGTATTCGTGGGCATGCTCGGCGAGCGCGAAGCGGCGTAGGTTGCGCAGCACCATCAGAATGTGCTGATCGACCGTATAGACGTGGTAAAGGTCGTGCTGCATCTGCCCGACAATGCGCCGGAAGTTAAGCAGATACCGGCCCAGCACACTCGTCTGATTCATGAGCCGCAGGGCATGCGTGATGCCTTGCGGCTGCTTCAAGATCTCGATGAACTGACGGCGGTTTTCAGGATCGCGCCGCCACTGCGAATCCATGAGTTCGCGCGCGTTATAGAGCGCGCGCAGCGTGCGTGCGGAAAGGCCCTTCGTCCCTTGCGTCATCTCGTAAAGCAGGAACGCTTCGAGGATCGCGTTGGGCGTGCGCTCGAACACATCGTCGCTTGCGATTTCGATCATTCCCTGCTTCTCGACGAAGCGTTCGGACAGCACGCGTGTGATGCCGCTCGTGCGGGGGAACAGTTGCGCTTCGATGTTTTGAATGAGGATCGTCGCCAGCTGCGTGACGGCTTTCGCGGCCCAGTAATAGCGGCGCATGATCTGCTCGCTTGCGCGGCGCGCCTGGGTGGCGCTATAGCCGAAGCTTTCCGCCGCGGCCGTTTGCAGATCGAACACCAGCACATCCTGGCGCCGGCCGGCGATGACATGCAACCGAGCGCGCAGCATCTTCAGGAACGCTTCGTTGCGTCGCAGCTCGCGGGCCTCGCGGGCCGTGATGAGGCCACGCTCGTCGAGCTCGCGCCAACTGCGCCCGAATCCCGCCGCCCGCGCGATCCAGAGGATCAACTGCAGATCGCGCAAGCCGCCGGGGCTTTCCTTGACGTTCGGCTCCAGGCTGTAGGGCGAATCTTGGAACTTCGCGTGGCGCTGACGCATCTCGAGCACCTTCGCCTGGAAGAAGGCGCGCGCGTCGAGCGTATCGTTAAAGCGCAGGACAAAGCGCTGAAACAGCGCCGTACTGCCCGTGATCCGCCGCGCCTCCAGCAGCGACGTGCGAACGGTGACGTCGTTGCCGGCTTCCTCGATACACTGCGCGACGGTCCGCACGCTGCTGCCGAGCTCCAGCCCGAGATCCCAGGCCATGCCGATAAAGCGTTCGATGCGCGCATCGAGTTCCGGCGCCGCGCTATCGGGCAGCAAGACGAGGATGTCGATATCGGAGTAGGGCGCAAGCTCGCCGCGGCCGTAGCCGCCAACGGCGACGAGCGCGCACGACGCCGGCAGCTCGCAGGCCTGCCAGGCGCGCTTGAGCGCGTCGTCGGTCGTACGCGACAGCGTTTGCATCAGCGCATCGACACGGCTGGCCGATTTGAACTTGGCGAGCAGCTCGGCTTTGGCGGCGCGGTAATCGGCTTTGACGGACACGGGATCCGTCATGACGGCGGTTTCGCTCATAGGGCGGCGCGGATCGCCGCTTAGGCGGCGACGGCGATCGACGGCTTGGCCGGCGTACCCGCCGACACGGTCAGCACGTCATACCCGGAATCGGTCACGAGCACCGTGTGCTCCCATTGGGCGGACAAGCTGCGGTCCTTCGTCTTGACGGTCCACTGATCGGGCATCGTGCGGATTTCGCGGCGTCCGGCGTTGATCATCGGCTCGATCGTGAAAATCATCCCCTTTTGCAGCTCGAGGCCACTGCCGGGACGGCCGTAATGCAGGATTTGCGGATCTTCGTGAAAGACCGTGCCGATGCCATGGCCGCAGTATTCCCGTACGACGCTGTAGCCGCTCGCTTCGGCGTGGCGCTGAATCGCAAAGCCGATATCGCCGAGCCGCGCGCCGGGGCGCACCTGCTCGATGCCGAGCCACATGCATTCGTAGGTGGTTTGCACGAGGCGTTTGGCGAGGATCGAGCCCTCGCCGGCGATGAACATGCGGCTCGTATCGCCGAAATAGCCGTCCTTGATGACGGTGACGTCGATGTTGAGCGCATCGCCCGCCTTGACGATCTTGTCGCCCGGAATGCCGTGGCAAATGACGTCGTTCACCGAAATGCAGGTGGCCTTCGGGTACGGCGGGTAGCCGGGCGGCTGATAATTGAGCGGCGCGGGCACCGTGCCTTGCACGTCGAGCATGTAGTTGTGGCAGAGGCGATCGAGTTCCGCCGTCGTGACGCCGGGCTTGACGAACGGAGTGATGTAATCGAGCACCTCGCTCGCCAGGCGGCATGCGACACGCATTTTTGCGATGTCGTCTTCGTTTTTGATCGTGATAGCCATGGATGCGGGCCTAGAGCCGGTGAATAGATGAATGCCGCGATTATCGCACCATATGCGCCCCATGGCGGAGGCGGAGGGTGTTCGGGCCGCACGGGCCGGCCGGCGACGCGTCATGCGCTCAGCTTGAGGGAAGACACTTCTGCGTGGTATACTTTCGGGCTAGTCGTCTTCCGGAATTTAGTTCGGAACTAAATTCGGAGGCGGCGGGAGTGGCATAGCACTCCAATTCGCAAGCCGGCGCACCCAGGGTGCCGAGCGGCGGTCCGTGAATAGTCGCGGGTCGCGATCGGTACGGCAGCCGGCTTAAGACCCAACCCTCGCGGAGAATTACATGGCAGTCACCATGCGTCAAATGCTGGAAGCCGGCGTCCACTTCGGTCACCAAACGCGCTTCTGGAACCCCAAGATGGCCCCGTTCATCTTCGGTCATCGCAACAAGATTCACATCATCAACCTCGAAAAGACGCTGCCGATGTACAACGACGCGCTGAAGTACGTGCGTCAACTGGCGGCCAATCGCGGCACGATCCTGTTCGTCGGCACGAAGCGTCAATCGCGCGACACGATCGCGGAAGAGGCGCAGCGCGCCGGTATGCCGTACGTCAACGCTCGCTGGCTCGGCGGCATGCTGACGAACTTCAAGACGCTGAAAGTGTCGATCAAGCGCCTGAAGGACATGGAAGCCGCGGTCGAGGCTGGTGAGCTCGAGAAGATGAGCAAGAAGGAAGGCCTGCTGTTCGAGCGCGAGATCGCCAAGCTGCAAAAATCGATCGGCGGCGTGAAGGACATGGGCGGCATTCCCGATGCGATCTTCGTCGTCGACGTCGGCTACCACAAGATTGCAGTGACCGAAGCGAACAAGCTCGGCGTGCCGGTCATCGCCGTGGTCGACACGAACCACTCGCCGGAAGGTATCGATTACGTGATCCCGGGCAACGACGATGCGAGCAAGGCTGTGGCCCTGTATACGCAAGGCGTCGCCGATGCGATCCTCGAAGGCCGTGCGAACGCGGTCAATGAAGTCGTGCAAGCCGTGCGCGGCAACGAAGGCGACGAGTTCGTCGAGGTGGGCGGGGAACAGTAAGCAGCCCCGCTGCCGATAAAAAAGGGGGCTTTCGATAGGCCCCCTTTTTTTAAATGTCGGCGCAAATCGCGGCGCGATCGATGCGTCGCGAACGAATATCCGCCGTTCGCATCGAATGCGAGCGGCCTGTGACAGATCGACTCAAGGAGCGAATGATGGCGGCAATTACCGCAAGCATGGTGGCAGAACTGCGCGCGAAGACCGACGCGCCCATGATGGAGTGCAAGAAGGCGCTGACGGAAGCCGACGGCGATCTGGGCCGCGCCGAAGAGCTGCTGCGCGTGAAGCTCGGCAATAAAGCCAGCAAGGCGGCCTCGCGTGTGACGGCGGAAGGCGTGATCGCTTCGCACATCGGCGGCAACGCGGGCGCACTCGTCGAATTGAACTGCGAAACCGATTTCGTCGCGAAGAACGACGATTTCATCGCGTTCACCAAGCAAGTGGCCGAACTCGTCGTGTCGCAAAATCCGGCGGACGTGGCGGCCTTGTCGGCGCTGCCCCTGAACGGTGAAACGGTCGACGCCGTCCGCCTGGCGCTCGTCGGCAAGATCGGCGAAAACCTGTCGATCCGCCGCTTCGCCCGTTTCGAAACGGCCAACAAGCTCGCCGCCTACCTGCACGGCACGCGCATTGGCGTGCTCGTCGAGTACACGGGCGCGGAAGAGCAAGTCGGCAAGGACGTCGCGATGCACATCGCGGCGATGAAGCCGGTATCGCTGTCGTCGGACGACGTGCCTGCCGAGTTGATCGCCAAGGAGCGCAGCATTGCTGAGCAAAAGGCGGCCGAATCGGGCAAGCCCGCCGAAATCGTCGCCAAGATGGTGGACGGCAGCGTCCAGAAGTACCTGAAGGAAGTGTCGCTGCTGAACCAGCCGTTCGTGAAGAACGACAAGCAGACGATCGAGCAAATGCTGAAGGCGGCTGGCTCGTCGGTGCAGAAGTTCGCGCTGTTCGTCGTCGGCGAAGGCATCGAAAAGCGTCAAGACGATTTCGCGGCCGAAGTGGCGGCGCAAGTCGCAGCAGCAAAGCAGCAGTAATTTCCGCAGTTCGCTGGTCCCGCGGCGAGCGCCAGGCTCGCCGCGGAGGTTCGCCTTGGCGATGATCAGGGTTAACCCGATGCATCGCCGCCGTTCGATCTGTTCCGAATGGCGCGGTGGCCGAGCTTGCTCCGGCACCTGTTTCACCCCTACAGTTCCACATTGTCGTGATCTCTTCGACGCGATCGGATACCGCTATGCCCACAGCCTACAAACGCGTTCTTCTCAAACTCTCCGGTGAAGCATTGATGGGCGACGATGCCTTCGGCATCAATCGCGCGACGATCGAGCGGATGGTGGCCGATATCGCCGAAGTCGTCCGGCTTGGTACGCAACTGGCCGTCGTGATCGGCGGCGGCAACATCTTTCGCGGCGTGGCGGGCGGTGCAGCGGGTATGGACCGCGCAACGGCCGATTACATGGGGATGCTCGCGACGATGATGAACGCCCTCGCGCTGCAAGACGCGATGCGTCATGCGGGCATCGAGGCGCGCGTGCAATCGGCGCTGCGGATGGATCAAGTGGTCGAACCGTACATCCGGCCGCGCGCGATCCGTCAATTGGAAGAGGGCAAGGTCGTCATTTTCGCCGCCGGCACAGGCAATCCGTTCTTCACGACCGATACGGCGGCGGCGCTCCGAGGCTCCGAAGTCGGCGCCGAGGTCGTATTGAAGGCGACCAAGGTCGACGGCGTATACTCCGCGGACCCGAAGAAGGATCCGAGCGCGACGCGCTACTCGACGATCAGCTTCGACGAAGCGATCGGCCGCAACCTGCAAGTGATGGACGCAACGGCGTTCGCGCTGTGTCGCGACCAGAAGCTGCCGATCCGAGTGTTCTCGATCGTCAAGCCCGGCGCGCTGAAGCGGATCGTACAAGGTGAGGACGAGGGCACCCTCGTCCACGTGTAAACTCTCGGAAGATAAGCGGAACGCATTTGGCGTTCGCGGTGCAGGACGGCGCCGCGTTCGCGCGAATCCGCATCGTGATGAAGCATTGGAGGTCTAAATGAGTGTGGCAGAGATCAAGAAAGGCGCCGAACAAAAGATGCAGCGTTCGCTCGAAGCATTCAAGAGCGATCTAGCGAAAATTCGTACGGGCCGCGCACACACGGGCTTGCTCGATCACATTCAAGTCGATTACTACGGCTCGAACGTACCGATTTCCCAAGTCGCGAATCTGACGCTGATCGATGCGCGTACGATCGGCGTACAGCCTTGGGAAAAGAAGATGGTCCCTGTCGTCGAGAAATCCATTCGCGAGTCCGACCTGGGCCTCAATCCCGCCACGCAAGGCGATTTGATCCGCGTGCCGATGCCTGCGTTGACCGAAGAGCGCCGCCGCGAGCTGACGAAGGTCGTCAAAAGCGAAGGCGAAACGGCGAAGGTGGCCGTGCGCAATCTGCGCCGCGATGCGAACGAACAGCTCAAGAAGGCCGTCAAAGATAAGGAAATTTCGGAAGACGACGAGCGCCGCGCGAGCGACGACGTGCAAAAGCTCACCGACAAATACGTTGCCGAGATCGACAAGCTCGTTCACTCGAAAGAAGCCGAGATCATGACCGTCTGAGGCCTTCTGCCCTCGACGCGTCCTTATTTTTCCTGCAGTCTGAGTCCCGGCGGCCATGACCTATACCAGCACTACTGTTCGCGTACCCGATGTCGCGGCTGTGCCGCGCCATATCGCGATCATCATGGACGGCAACGGCCGTTGGGCGACGCAGCGCCGCTTGCCGCGCGTGGCGGGCCATACGCGCGGCGTCGATGCGGTGCGCAACGCTGTTGAAGCGTGTGCCCGCGCAGGCGTCGAGTACCTGACGCTGTTCGCGTTCAGTTCTGAAAACTGGCGTCGCCCCGTCGACGAAGTCTCGTTCCTGATGCGCCTGTTTGTCACCGCGCTCGAGCGGGAAATCGGGAAATTGCATGCGAACGGCATTCGATTGCGCGTCGTCGGCGATTTGTCGTTGTTCGACGGGCGCATTCAAGATTTGATCCGCCGGGCGGAAACCAAGACGGCGCGCAACACACGGCTCACGCTGACGATCGCGGCCAATTACGGCGGCCGATGGGACATCATGCAAGCGGCTCGTAAGCTGGCGGAACAATCGGTCAGCGAAGGGCGCGTCGTCGAGATCGACGAAGCGGCGCTTGCCCAGCATCTGGCCATGGCTTACGCGCCGGAGCCCGATCTCTTCATCCGCACGGGCGGGGAAACGCGGATCAGCAATTTCCTGCTCTGGCAGCTCGCCTATACCGAGCTGTATTTCACCGAAACGTACTGGCCCGATTTCGACGCCAATACGCTGTCCGACGCCATCGCCTCCTACGCGCGCCGCGAGCGCCGGTTCGGCCGCACGAGCGCCCAGCTCGCGCCGCAATCGCAAGACGCGTCGTCGCACGAGGCGCCCTCCCAAAACGCCGATTCTCTTCCATGCTGAAAACCCGGGTCATCACCGCCGTCGTCCTGCTGGCGGTGCTGCTGCCGGTGACGCTGTTCGCACCGGTCGCGGCGTTTGGGGCGCTGATCGCGCTCGTCCTCGTTCTTGGCGCCTGGGAATGGGCGCGCTTGCTCAAGCTGCCGGGGCTGGCTCCGGTCGGCTATGCCGTCGTCGCCGCACTGGCGCTAGGGGCGAGCACGCGGCTAGGCATCGGCGCCGACGCGGCTAGGCCCCTGTTCGAGGCGGCCGCCGTGTTTTGGCTACTCGCCGGCCCCTTCGTGCTTCTGCGCAAGCCGATGCTCGCGCACGGCGCGTGGCGGCTGTTCTTGATCGTCGCCGGCCTGGTCGTGCTGGTGGCGTGCTGGCATGCGCTCGTCGCGGCTCGGGTTCTAGGCGTATCGTTCGTGTTGTCGGTCTTGCTCGTCGTTTGGCTCGCCGATATCGGCGCATACTTCGCCGGAAAGGCGTTCGGCAAGCATAAGCTCGCGCCGGCGATCAGCCCGGGCAAGACTTGGGAAGGCGCCGTCGGCGGCTGGTTCGCCGTGATGATCGTGGCGGTGGCGGCCCTGGCCGCGCATGCCTTCGAGCCGACGCTCGTCTCGGCGCTCGTGCAGCGCGCAGGCTGGGTGCGCACGCTGTTGGCGCTGACGGTGCTGGTCGCATTCAGCATTGTCGGCGATCTGTTCGAATCGATGCTCAAGCGACAAGCTGGGGTGAAGGATTCGAGCGCGCTCCTGCCCGGGCACGGCGGGGTCCTCGATCGCATCGACGCGTTGCTGCCGGTCCTGCCGCTCGCGATGCTGCTCATCGGTTAGAGATAGAGATATGAAGAAACGTCTGACACTGCTCGGCTCCACGGGCTCGATCGGCGAGAGCACGCTCGACGTCGTCGCCCGTCACCCGGAGCGCTTTGCGGTCCATGCGCTGACCGCACACCGCAACGGCGACAAACTCGTCGCACAATGCTTGCGCTTTACGCCGGAGTTCGCCGTCGTTGGCGATGCCGAAACGGCGGGCCGCGTCGCGGCGCAACTGAAGGAAGCCGGGTGCAAAACCGAAGTCGCTTACGGCTCCGATGCGCTCGTGCAAGCGGCGCAAAGCGCTCAATGCGATACGGTCGTCGCCGCGATCGTCGGTGCGGCGGGGCTCGCGCCCACGCTGGCCGCGGCGCGCGCGGGCAAGCGCATTCTGCTCGCGAATAAAGAGGCGCTCGTCATGTCGGGCGCGATTTTCATGGATGCGGTGCGTGATCACGGCGCAACGCTGCTGCCCGTCGATAGCGAACACAACGCCATTTTCCAGTGCTTGCCGCGCGATGTCGCCGAGCACGGCGGGGTCACGAAAATCATCCTGACCGCGTCGGGCGGGCCGTTCCGTACGCGCGATCCGGCCACGCTCGCGGATGTCACGCCGGAGCAGGCGTGTAAGCATCCGAACTGGGTCATGGGCCGCAAGATCTCGGTCGATTCGGCGACGATGATGAACAAGGGCCTCGAAGTGATCGAAGCCCATTGGCTGTTCAATCTGCCGGGCGATCGCATCGATGTGCTGATCCACCCGCAAAGCGTGATTCATTCGCTGGTTTCGTACGCCGACGGCTCCGTGCTCGCCCAGCTCGGCAATCCTGACATGCGCACCCCGATCGCCCATGCGCTCGCGTATCCCGAACGTGTCGATTCGGGCGTGGCGCAGCTCGATCTCGCGAGCGTCGCCTCGTTGCAGTTCGAAAAACCCGATTACGAGCGTTTCCCGTGCTTGGCGCTCGCGATGCAGGCGCTAGCGGCCGGCGGCGTCGCCAGTGCCGCGCTGAACGCAGCGAACGAGGTCGCCGTGGAGGCCTTTCTAGAACGTCGCATCGGCTTCACCGAAATCGGGCGCACGGTGGCATCTGTGCTCGAGCGCTTGTCGAACCGCACGCCGAGCGGCTTGGACGACGTGCTGGGCGCCGATGCCGACGCGCGCCGTGCGGCGCACGAGTGGATCGCCGGCCGGGCGCCGCACGGCCAGCCGGCCCATCGCACGAGCCCGGTCGATCGCGCCGTCCAGTGAGAGCGTGATGAATCTGCTGATCGAAGTCGCAGCATTTGCCGTCGCCATCGGCGTGCTTGTCGTCGTCCATGAATATGGACACTACAGCGTCGCGCGGTTGTGCGGCGTGAAGGTGCTGCGTTTTTCGATCGGCTTCGGGCGGCCGCTCGCGAGCTGGGTCGGCCGGAAATCGGGCACCGAGTGGGCGATTTCGGCGATCCCGCTCGGCGGTTACGTGAAGATGCTCGACGAGCGCGATCCGGGCCCGGGCATTAAGGCCGCCGATTTGCCGTACGCCTTCAACCGCCAGCATGTCGCAAAGCGCATCGCGATCGTCTTAGCGGGGCCGCTTGCCAATTTCATCCTGGCGATTGCGTTGTTTGCGGTGGTGTTCGCCACGGGCGTGACCGAGCCGGTCGCGACAATTGCGACGCCCCCGGTCGGCAGCGTCGCTGCTCGCGCTGGGTTCGACGGCGGCGAAACGGTCATCTCGATTAGCGACGAGCACGGCGCGGACATCGAACCCGTGCGATCGTGGTCCGATTTGCGCTGGAAGCTGCTCGACGCGGCGTTCGATCATCGACGCGTCGTTCTGCGCTCGCGTGACGGCCACGGCGCCTACGATTTCCATGTCGATCTCAGCCACGTCGACGAACGCGATCTCGACGACGATTTCCTTGCCAAGCTCGGTTTCGATCAGGGCGGCACGCTGTCGGTGGCCGCGGTGGAGCCGGGCAGCGCCGCGCAGCGGGCCGGCCTGCAGGCCGGCGATGTATTGCGCACGGCCGGCGGCGCGAGCATCGACGGCGCGCAGGCGTTCATCGGCTACGTCAAAGCGCGGGCGGGGCGCCCGGTCGTACTGGGCATCGATCGCGGCTCGCCAGCGCAGCGGCTTTCGCTGACGGTCGTACCCGCCGCGCGCGACGATGCGAAAACCGGCGTCGCCTCCGGCCATATAGGGGCGGCGCTGGCGACGCAGGTGCAAACGGTTCGCGTGCGCTACGGCCTCGTGGAAAGCGTCGTGCGCAGTGCGCAACGGACATGGGACATCGCCGTGTACTCGCTGCGCATGTTCGGGCGCATGGTCACGGGGCAGGCCTCGCTGAAGAATTTGTCGGGCCCCGTGACGATCGCGGATTACGCCGGCAAAAGCGCGCAGCTTGGCTGGGCGCCGTTTCTTTCGTTCCTCTCGCTCGTCAGCATCAGCCTCGGCGTACTGAACTTATTGCCGATTCCGGTATTGGACGGGGGGCATCTGTTATATTATTTGGTTGAAGCCGCAACCGGCAAAGCCGTGTCGGAACGTTGGCAACTCGTTCTGCAAAGGGCTGGCCTCGTGTGCATCGTCGTTTTGTCGGCGATCGCGCTCTTCAACGATCTGGCTCGTTTAATCCATTTTTAAAGTGTCTGGCGGCACGCGCTTGGCGCCTGCGCGGCGGACAGATGCAGCTAAAAACACTGGGGAAGCACGTTGTTCAAACCTCATCGCTTTGTTCCTAAGTCGGTAGCGGTCGCGGCGCTCGCGGCTCATGGGCTCGTCGCTCACGCGGCAACGACGCCTTTCGTCGTCAAAGACATCCGGATCGAGGGCTTGCAACGGATCGAGCCCGGCACGGTGTTCTCGTACCTGCCGATCAAGCAAGGCGATACCTTTACGGACGATAAAGCGTCCGAGGCGATCCGCGCCCTCTATGCGGCCGGCTTTTTCAGCGACGTGCGGATCGCCACCGAAGGCGACGTGGTGATCGTGAGCGTCGTGGAGCGTCCTGCGATCGGTTCGATCGATTTCGCCGGGCTGCACGAGTTCGATAAGGACGCGCTCAACAAGGCGCTGAAGGCTGTCGGGCTGTCGCCGGGCCGTTATTACGACAAATCGCTCGTCGATCGCTCGGAGCAGGAGCTCAAGCGCCAATATTTGACGCGCGGTTTTTACGCCGCCGAAGTCACCACGACGGTGACGCCGATCGACAGCAGCCGCGTGTCGATCCTGTTCACGGTGAACGAAGGCCCGAGCGCGAAAATCCGCCAGGTCAACTTCATCGGCAATAAGGCGTTCAGCACGAGCACGCTGCGCGACGAAATGCAGCTGTCCACGCCGAACTGGTTCTCGTGGTACACGAAGAACGATCTCTATTCGAAGGACAAGCTCACGGGCGATCTCGAAAACGTCCGCTCGTTCTACCTGAACCGCGGCTACCTCGAGTTCAATATCGAATCGACGCAGGTATCGATTTCGCCCGACAAAAAGGACATGTACCTCACGCTGACGGTGCATGAGGGCGAGCCGTACACGGTGTCGAGCATCAAGCTCGCGGGCAATCTGCTCGATCGCGAAGCGGAGCTCAAGAAGCTCGTCACGGTCAAGCCGGGCGAGCGCTTTTCGGCCGCCAAGCTGCAGGCCACGACCAAGGCGATCGTCGACAAGCTCGGCGAGTACGGCTACGCGTTCGCCACGGTCAACGCGCAGCCCGAGATCGATCAGGTCCATCATAAGGTCGCATTGACGCTGCAAGTCGATCCGAGCCGGCGCGTCTACGTTCGGCGCATCAATGTGGTCGGCAACACGCGCACGCGTGACGAAGTCGTGCGGCGCGAAATGCGCCAGCTCGAAAGCTCGTGGTTCGATTCGAGCCGCCTCGCGCTGTCGAAGGATCGGATCAACCGGCTTGGCTACTTCACCGATGTCGACGTGACGACCGTGCCCGTGGCCGGCACGTCCGATCAAGTCGACGTCGACGTCAAAGTCACCGAAAAGCCGACGGGCGCGATTACGCTCGGCGCCGGTTTTTCGTCGACCGACAAAGTCGTGCTGTCGGCCGGCGTGTCGCAAGACAACGTGTTCGGGTCGGGCACCAGCCTCTCCGTGAACGTCAATACGGCGCGCACCTACCGCACGCTGACGGTCACCCAGGTCGATCCGTACTTTACGGTCGACGGCATCAAGCGGATTACCGACGTCTACTACCGGACTACGCAGCCGCTGTACTACTCGACCAATTCGAGCTTCCGCATCATCACGGCGGGCGGCGATTTGAAGTTCGGCATTCCGTTCTCGGAAGTCGACACGGTGTTCTTCGGCGCCGGCTTCGAGCAGAACAAGCTCGATACCGATTCGAACACGCCGCAAAGCTACGTCAACTACGTCAACGAGTTCGGGCGCGTCTCGAATAACATCCCGTTGACGGTAGGCTGGTCGCGCGATGCGCGCGACAGCGCTTTGGTGCCGAGCCGCGGCTACTTCACGCAGGCGAACGCCGAATACGGTACGCCGGTTGGGGCGACGCAATACTACAAGGCGGATGTCCAAGCGCAGTATTACTATTCGTTCGCGCGTGGGTTCGTGCTCGGTTTGAACTTCCAAGGCGGCTACGGCAACGGCCTGGGCGGCAAACCGTTCCCGATCTTCAAGAACTACTTCGCCGGCGGTATCGGCTCGGTGCGCGGGTACGAACCGAGTTCGCTCGGTCCGCGCGACACGTCGACGAACGATCCGATCGGCGGCTCGAAGATGGTCGTCGGCAACATCGAATTGACGTTCCCGTTGCCGGGCACGGGCTACGACCGCACGCTGCGCGTCTTTACGTTCTTCGACGGCGGCAATGTGTGGGGCGACAACGCCCCGGGCATTTCCACGACGGGGTCGAACGGATTGCGCTACGGGTACGGCTTGGGCCTTGCTTGGATTTCGCCGATCGGGCCGCTCAAGATCAGCTTGGGCTTCCCGTTACAGAAGCACAACGGCGATCAATACCAGAAATTCCAATTCCAGATCGGGACGGCGTTCTAACGGCGCGCCATGCTCTGTCCAGCATCGTGAGGAAGATTTTGCAAACCGGTACGTTTATCAAGCGCGTGTTGGGTGCGGTAGCACTGACGGGGGCGCTCGTGGCCGGCGCCGCACAAGCGCAAGAGGCCCGCATCGCGGCAGTCAACTCCGATCGCATCTTGCGCGATTCGGCGGCGGCGAAGGCCGCCCAAGCCAAGCTCGAAACCGAATTCGCCTCGCGCGACAAGGATTTGCAAGCGATGGCGGCGAAGATGAAAAAGCTGTCGGATCAGCTCGATACGGGCGGCGCATCCATGTCGCCGGCCGATCGGGCGCAGAAG